>JGI12574J12772_1000008_pt1 | contig 76440 bp, 65 predicted proteins | sample TtaePargueraPR_2_FD_12772 | JGI IMG/M metagenome (IMG submission 12772)
CGGCCGCCGGCTTGGAAGCCGTAGGCGAAACCGGAACCGTCGGCGTGCAGCTGCCACACCAGCTGCTCGTCGTTCTCGCTGACCACCAGCCAATTGCCCGCCCACTGGCGCTGGGCGGATTCCGCTGCGGCGGCCAGGGGCAGGAGCAGGAACAGCAGCAGTATCAACAGATAGCTCTGGAGGAAGGAGACAAGCAGGCGATGGGATGAGGGGTGACGCAAAAACTTCATGCGCGACTCACTGATTCTGGCCCGAATCCGCAGGCCGGCGGCGGCAGGCGCAAGCGCCCGGCAGCGCCGGGGTTTGGCGGCTTCAGGGGGTTACTGCGGCTGGCGGCGCGGGGCACCGCCGATTTTCCTCTCCGATGCGCGGCACCGGCATGAAAAATCGCTCAGGCGCTATTTTTCACGTCCCTTGTTTTTAAAAGGCTAGACGCAAAATCCCACAATGGCAGAAGAAGCCTCAAAAATATTTATTCACCCGCCAATTTAAAGAAACAGGCGCTACTCGGCGCGGGCATCGGAGAGGGTCTTGTCCGCGCGCCAGACGCGGTACTTCAGCTGCAGCCCATCGGGGAGGTAGACCACCAGCGGCAGGCGGCTGTTGTAGGGGAGCATCAGGTCGTCACCGCGCACGCGCACGAAGCGCCGCGATTCCGAGCCCGGCGGGCAGGCCTTGAGGGTGGTGGGGGCCGGCTCGGGATGCGCCAGCACATAGTAGGGATAGCCCCAGCCATCCAGGGTCCGGCGCGCCAAAGCCGCCCTGTAGCTGCGCAGGTTGCAGTCCACCCGCTCCGTCTTGCCCGGCACCAGTTCCACCATGAAGCGGCTTTCGTCCACGGCCATGGGCAGGCGGATCACGTGGCGCTGCTTGCCGTCCACTGTGTCGGGGAAGCCCTCAAGATCAGAGGCCTGGGCGATGGCGGCGAGGCAACAGAAAGCGGCGAGCAGTGCAGCGCGCAGCGGCATGACAACCTCCATCGGCTGGCGCAAAAATCTACTTAAGTCTAGATGGATTTCAGCCTAGATGGATTTCCTGCGTCGCAAACCGAACCGGAGCAGCAGGCCCAGCGCGGCGGCGGCGGCAAACAGCAGTGCGGCCCACAGGGTGTAGCGGTTCTGCTCGGCGGGGGGTTCCAGCCGTGTACGGGCTTGGGCGAGGGCGGCTCGCAGCCGTTGGAAGGCAGCGATCACCTCTGCGTTGGGGGCATTGCCGAGCATCGCGGCACGCAGCGCCCGCCAGTGTTCCGACAGCTGCGCCGCCAGGGGCGCGTCGCGTTTCTCCAGTTGTTCGCGCAGGGGGGCGTAGCCCTCGCGGAAGGCCAGCATCATTTGGTGGTAGGCGCTGGCGTTGTCGCCGGCGCGGTAGGCGGTCTCCGCCAGCTGCAGCAAGCCGTCGGCGCGGGCCAATGGGTGTTCCAGGGCGCGCACCCGCTGCGGGTGGCCGCGCCACCACAGCAGCGCCCCGGCGGCTTCCGGCGGCAGTTCCACCGGCCGCGCCGTGGCCATGCCGGGCAGGCCGATCAGGGCCGGGTAGCGTTGCGCCAGTTCCGATGGCGGCGGAAGTTCGCCCTGTACGGCAAAGTTGGCCACGGTCACCGCCAGGGCCCAGCGCTGGCGGCTGCCGAGATCGCCGTCGATACGCCGGTCGTGCACCGAATCCACGGTGGGATCGAGGGTATTGTAGAGGTCGTAGAGGCTGAAGCTGGCCATGCGGTTCGGGTCGCGCAGCCCCGGCGCCGTGTCGCCGCCCTCCCCCCGGGCCCCGTGGCAGCTGGCGCAGCGCGCTTTGTAGAGGGGCCTGGCGAAGTCGGCGGAGGGCAGCATTTCCGCCGGCGAGCGCTGTAACTGATAGAGGGCGGCAAGGCGGTCGGCAGCGGCATTGGCGCGGCGCCGCACCTGCTCGCTATCGCGCTTTTCCGCGATGGCCGCATCCAGTTCCAGTACGCTCCGCTCCAGGGCCGCGCGGCCCGGCTTGTCGGGCAACTGGCGCACCAGTTCCAGTGCCTGGGCCAGGTAACGGCGCTGCTGCTGGTAGAGGAATTCGTCCAGAACTTCGCCGTCCTTCACCGAATCGCCGTAATCCACGGCGATATAGGACAGCAGGTTGCTGGCCTGGGCCGCCAGGGGTTCCTGCGCCAGTGACACCTGGGCCACGGGCGCGCCTGGCAACCACAGCAGCAGGCAGAGGGCGAGGACGGTTAACGGTAACCTGTAGCGTTGCATTGAGAATTCTTTTTCTGGATTCGGCACAAGATTAGCAGCCGCCAAGCGCGGCTGTTGGGGCGAGTCTTGTATTCGCCTTCGTTAGATGATCTCAGAGCCCGTTTACGATCTCCGTAGTAGCAGAACCAAGAATATAAGGTGGATGAACCGCAATCTGGTGTTAAGCCTGCGCTCGCAGTACTTCCATAGCCTTCGGCACTTCTCCAACCAAGCAAATGAGCGCTCCACCACCCAGCGCTTGAGGATCACCGAAAAGGTGTGCAGTTGCTGTGCTTGGTGAGTACATGCTGCAGACATTGCCTCCTGTTTGGGACGGACCACGTCAACCTGTTTTTTTGATACCCGCTCCAGGCTTATTCCTTCCGTATCGGGCTCGTTCCATTTGACGAAGTACGAGTACACCGTTTGCCACTTGGGAAAATAGGCTCGCTACTGACAGCCTGTCCGTAACAGACTAAAGCACCGTACACCACACTTCATACAGCTCCACCTTGCGTGCCTTAGTGCGCTTACTGGCGCTTTCCAGTAACGGCCTAATGGCCCCAAATTGTTCCTTGGCATTATCGCTATTGCTTTCGCTTCATCCGCCCAGTATCAGATATTTACGCGAGATCGTGAACAGGTTCTAAGGGCATTATCTCGGATGCACAAAAGGCCGCCTCATTAGCGATCTTGAGGGGGAGCGCTCCCCAGTCCGAGCTGAACGACAACACTCCTTGAGGCGCTATCACGAGTTAACCCATCCAGAGGAAAATGAAGTCTCTAGATGTCTACCTTGCGCCAGTCTTTCCAGTTCCTTTACTAAGGGGTTTTCCGAAGCACTGACAAGGGTTAAAGGGCAGGAGGAGTCTATATCCGCTAGCGGAACGGCCACCAGGTCGCGAGATACCTGCACTACGCTGGCTGGCAGCACTGCCACTCCCAGCCCCGCCGTAATAAAACATAACATGCTGGTGATGTCGGGTACCTCCAGACTGTAGGGAAAGGATACTTCTGCTCGCTCCGCCAGTGACTCAACTTGACGACGCAGAAAGGTACGATGGCTCGCAGGCTGCAGCAGTAAGCGCTCCTCCTTCAAATCACGCAAAAAAAGCTGATTAGTGGCTGCCAGACGATGGTTAGCGTTCAGAAAGACATAAAGAGGCTCTTCACCAAGAAAGCAAAGCCGCAACCCCTTGGCTGATTCTCTTGCCAGATCAGCTCGCAAAAGGGCGGCGTCGAGACGACCCGCACGCAGCGAGGAAAGGTGATCCAAGGCATTGCCGCCCTGTAGCTGGAGCTCGATCCGGGGACGGTCATCAAGCAGGGTGGCCAAGGCATCGCTAAGCGCTGCTGAAAAGATTGCACTCGCTGAATAACCAATACTCAACATTCCCACTTCACCAGCTTCTGCCTGGCGTGCAAGGCTACGGCTACGCTGAGCTGACGTAAGTAACTGCTGTGCTTCTTCAAGGAAGACCTTGCCGGCTCGAGTAAGTCGTACGCTATGCGTATCACGCAGAAAGAGGGTGACTCCAAGATCCTCCTCCAACGCCTTCATCTGTTGGCTCAATGGCGGCTGAGTAATATGTAAACGCGCTGCCGCGCGACGAAAATTGAGTTCTTGTGCAACCGCAACGAAGTAACGCAATTGTTTGAGTTCAAACATAGCGATTCCTTTCCTCCATATCTGGTCCAATGTGATTGATTACCCGTTTGTGGAATGATTCTGGCCAGTTAAACTATGGACGACTGATCTGTTTGATAAAGCGGGTTAATAAACAGGCACCTTACATTTCACATCAACGACTTGGCGATCACTAGGTTTTTGTCTCTATCTGCCAGCAGAGGGCAGCCCCCATATTTGATTCTATCATCCGCTCCCCAAAAAGACATCGCAATCACCGTGAGAGGAAAAAGAATATTCCCTCCGCGGCGAATAGGTAATAACTTGATCTCAAAGTGGAATCAAGAAATCACATGCGTCTACTGATCCTACTGTCGTCTACATGCACATTTTTCAACTTGTACCAGTTGCAAGCACTCTATCCTTGGCTAGCCACAAAGTATAACACCGACCTTACCCTTGCCGGTTGGCTTAACATGGCGTGTTTGCTAGGCATGATGATTACCGCTCCCTTTGCCAACCGAATCACGAGAGGATTTTCTCCGCCTCGTATCATTCTAGCAGGCATAGGATGTTTGGGACTTTTAAACATAGGAGTCGGATTGAGTGAATCAACAAAAGCCCTTTTCTCGGTACGATTACTTCAGGGATTGGTACTCCCCTGCATACTGACCACCATCATGGAAATAGTTGGAAGAACCAAAAATGATTCCATCCGATTGAAATGGGTAAGTTACTACGTTGCAGGCACTATTCTCGGGAGCACCTTAAGCCGATTTTATCCTGCCTTCTCGGTTGACTTTTTAGGTTGGCAAGGTGGATTTATAACAAGTGCGGGATTACTATTTTCTGCATGTCTATTAATATTCCATTACGCAAGAAATTTTCCCACCGACGTCGGCCGAGTTGTCAGTAGTGGATTCTGTCATCAACAGCTTATTAAAAGGGCATTAACAGAGAAACGGCTAATTATCGCCTATAGCATCGGCTTTGGCCTCCTATATAGCCAAAGCTCTATATTCACTGCTTTAGGGCTTTATCTGGCACAGCCCCCAATAAGCCAAACATCGCAAGAAATTGGACTTATATATTTAGCTTGCTTGCCCGCTCTGCTCGCTGTACTTATAAGCCCAATATTACACGAGATTCAAAAAGAAAAAACAATTAGCGTCTCTCTCGTTATATTATTTTGGATTTCTATCTTTCTTATGGGAAACCAATATACATTAGTGCTTCTTGGTGTTGCTGGATTCTCTATTAGTACTTACCTCATGCAGACTCAGACCACTCGCATGATCAGCAAGGTATGTCAAATTCCAGTGACTCTCTCAAGTGGCTTATATCTTTCCTTCTATTACGGAGGTGGATCACTAGGGGCCAGCCTTTCTGCCTTCGCCTTTCATCACTGGGGATGGATGGGAGTGCTTACTTTCGTGTCAACGGCTCAAATATTGATACTTATTTTTATAGTCTTGATGTCGACATTTTTTCGTAAAAAGGAGATCTTCGATGTTAACGCTTGACAGAGAAAAGGAAACACTCGAAAAAAGAGAATACGAAGAGAAAAATCTAACTGTTTTATCAATAGATAATTTAGGTGCTATTAAGTGGGAGGATATTTTCAAAAGCTTTGAAAAAGTTATTAGACCATCAATTCGTCACGAGCCTCTTACGGCAAAACATTTGACAGAATCATTCTTAAACGAACGGCTAAGGAAAACACTCTTAGCGGAATCACCTGCCCTTAGGGAAATACAATCTACACTCATTGGAGCTATGAGAGAAAAAAAACATCTTATACATATCCAGCACCTAGGACTGCAGCGCAGATCATCCGATGAGCAAGCTATTGGTTTTGCAGCTTTATCCCTTACTATGGGGCTTCCGCTTGCGGCCGAAAAGACAACAGAGCGAGTAGTTTGGGATGTAATGAATCGGGAAGGTCTATCATTACCGTATCAAACTTTTTCGGAAGGAACCAGCGAAGCCGTTTATCATACAGACACCGCCTTCTATAAACATCCCGTCAGATACTTCGGTCTGTATTGCCGGAGTCCAGCAAGCTGTGGTGGTGGAGTAAATCGTTTTTGCAATGCAGCCGCTCTCCGCCGAAAAATCTCGAGCGACTTATCTCTCTCTTGGATAGAGAAAACATTATACGAAACTCCTGCGGTTTTCAGAGTGCCAAGTTCTTTTTTGCCGAGCGCTAAAGATGAAATAATAGAAGCTCGCGTCTTTAGCGACGACATCGCAGTTAGGCTGAGGGTAGACTCAATTTTGAAAGGGCACCAGATGAAATACGGATATCAAAACAAAAATCTTGTTCGAGCCATTGATGCCTTTTTACTTTTAGCAGACAAGCCAGAACATAGAATCAAAATCAAACTTGATGAAGATAGTGCAGTTTATATAAACAATCATGAGGTTCTCCATTATCGGGACCAATTCTCTGATCCGAAACGCCATCTTATGCGGATATGGATTAAATAAGCTTAGTTAATTCTACTGTGTCATAAAAATTACGCCGTCATCCGCCCGGAAGCCCGCAGCACGGACAGAACGGTAGCGTTTGTGCGATCCGGCGAGCCAGCCGAAAGCGTAGGCTTGCGATCGACCATGGAACATGACGCTGCATCGGTCCCGCCGGCGCCGCGCGGCTGGAAGCCTTCGGGTAGGGAAGGCGTTTGTAATCGAGCGGCGGAGTTTTTTTTACCGCGCAGCCGTTCCAGTACCAGAAAGCCATATGCAGCAATGCACAAGGTGGCGTGGTGATGAAAGCCTCGCCAGTTGCGCCCTTCGAAGTGGCTCAGCCCCAGTTCGGATTTCAGTTCCTGGTAATCCCGTTCAATCATCCAGCGCCCTTTGGCGCTGGCCACCAGTGATTTCAGGCTAATACGTGCATCCAGCGTCGAGAACCAATAGTGGACTGGCTTTTCTTGCGACTCCGGCCACTCGATCAGCAACCACTCCTCCGCACGTGCTCGGTTGCCTTGGGCCGCCCGTACACGTACCCGTGCGAAGCAGGAGTTCAATTGTGCGTTGGTACCCTCGCGCCAGGATACTGTCTTCCATGCCTGCTTGGGCAGCTGCCTGGCCAGCGACAGCACGTCTATCGGTTGATGTTGGGCATCCCGTTGGACTCGCGTGCGCGGCCGGCCTCTCCCGGTAGACGGTGGCTCTGCGGGCTGGTATTCGCCCCACCAAACCGTTGTTTGCGCACGCACGTTCACCGCGTAAGTGAGTTGTTGTTCCGTCAGCCAGTCGCGAAGGGCGGATTCGTCGCCATAGGCGGCATCCGCCAGCACGATGCCTAGAGAAACGCTTGCTGATAGAGCCGACTGTAGTTGCGCTCGCGCAATTTCTCCCTTGGTTTGAAACACGACCTCGTCCGATACACCCGCCTTGCGACAGCGATCTGGATCTTCGGTCCATTCCTTCGGTAAATACAGCTGGTAGGCCAAAGGCAGGCTGCCGTGACAGTTGGCGAATGACAGGCTGACCGCCACCTGACAGTTGCCCGTCTTGCCCAATCGGCCACAGTACTGGCGCGCCACACCAACTGAGTGTCTCCCTTTCTTGGCGTGGCCGGTATCGTCCAAAATCCACCACGTCTCTGTGTCCTTCTTGTGCAGCACTGGCAGTACTTGAGCCGCCACCTCCGCCAGCACCACTTCATCACTCCAGTCGGACTTTGCTACCAAGTGGTGCATGGATTGATGGGTTGCTCGCACATTCTCCGGACACACCCGCGCCGCCATCGGCTCGATGCTTTTGCGCTCTCCTGGCAGAATAAGTCCCTTCAGGTACCATTCTGCTGGCAAGCGTCGGTCCGCATGTCCCAGGCTGGCTGTGATCTGCTGGCAGTATTGTTCAAATCGAGATTCAGTACTCCGACCCATCTGCGCTTCTTCCTGAGTGGCTTGAGATCAGCGGAATGATAATATATTTTATGACACAGTAGAATTAAGAGAAGACATGGTATTAACTGTCGGGTAGACGACAGCGTTACCGCTGTCGCCCCCAATGCACAGTTTCCGTCAATCACGTCCCTGTCAATCAACTTCCTCTGGGTCTGGGCTTTGCTCGGCGCACCAAGTTTTGGGGTTCAGCTGCGGGAGGCAGAGTGGGATGCCATCAAAGGCCTCGAACTACGAAAATTGAGTAGCCACCTCTTTCAAGGCCTTTGAGGGGAATCCCCGGCAAACTGCTGGCCCACACAAGGATCAGAGGCGACGTGGATGCTGCAAGAGGTACTGGCCAGATTTGAATGGCGCGCATGGCGCTGGAGCGAGCGATCGAGTCTGGGTGGGTGGATGAAGTATTCGCGGCGCTTCGGCAACAGCAGTACCCACGCGAGTTGCTGTTCCCCAGGGTGGCGGAGTTGATGTCGCTGGGCCTGCGCCCGTCGCTGCACACGGGGCCAAACAGGCGAGTCATTTGCCGGTGTCACTGGCAGCAGCGTTGTACGATAAGGCATGGCGGACGAGCCGACGACTCTGCGCGCCTTTGTGGATTGCGGGCCGCAATTTCTGCACTCGCGCCATCCTGCAAGAATGGCACGACACAAAGGCCGGTTTCATCGTACGCAAGCACGCCCGGCACCCACGCCTGAAGCGCGAAGGCGCGTGGGAAGCCTGCGTGACAACGAAAGAAAACCGCGCTGCGCGGTGTGTATGGCGAGGCCTCGCCCGAGGGCAGACCCGCCAGGCCTACGCACTGACATCGGCGAGGACCGGGTAGTCGGTATATCCGCGGGCACCGCCGCCATAGAGCGTTGACGGGTCGAGGGCCGCCAGGGGGGCGCCGGTCTTCAGCCGCTCCACCAGATCCGGGTTGGCGATGAAGGGGCGCCCGAAGGCGAACAGGTCGGCCTTGCCCTCGGCGAGTTGGGCAGTCGCCAGCTCCAGGTCGTAGCCGTTGTTGCCGATGTAGGTGTTCTTGAACCGCCGGCGCAGGGAGTCGTAGTCGAACGGCGCTACATCGCGCGGGCCTCCCGTCGCCCCTTCGACGACGTGGAGGTAGGCGATGTCCAGGGTGTCGAGTTGGTCGACGATGTAGTCGTACTGTCCCTGCGGGTCGCTGCTCGAAATGCCACCGGCCGGCGAAACCGGTGAGATGCGAAGGCCGGTGCGCTCCGCGCCGATCTCCCCCACCACGGCTGCCGTCACCTCCAGCAGCAGCCGCGCGCGATTCTCGATGGAACCGCCGTAGGCGTCGGTGCGCTGATTGGTGCCATCCTTGATGAACTGTTCCAGCAGATAGCCGTTGGCACCGTGGATCTCGACACCATCGAAGCCGGCGGCGATGGCGTTGGCCGCGGCCTGGCGGAAGTCTTCGACAATGCCCTGGATCTCCTCGAGTTCCAGCGCGCGCGGCTCGGAGACGTCGACGAAACCGTTGTTGACAAAGGTTTTGGTCTCGGCGCGGATGGCTGAAGGCGCGACCGGCGCGGCGCCACCGGGCTGCAGGTCGACATGGGAGACGCGGCCGACGTGCCACAGTTGCACGAAGATCCGCCCGCCCTTGGCGTGTACGGCGTCGGTCACCTTGTGTCAGCCGTCGATTTGCGCCTGGGTGTAGAGGCCGGGGGTATCCTGGTAGCCCTGGGCCTGTGCCGAGATCTGCGTGGCCTCGGTGATCAACAGGCCGGCGGAAGCGCGTTGCGCGTAGTAAGTGGCGGCCAGCTCGCTGGGCACTAGGCCCTTTCCTGCGCGGTTGCGGGTCAGTGGCGCCATGACCAAGCGGTTGGACAGCGTCAGGGCGCCGAGGGTATAGGGTTGAAACAAGGTCTTGTCGGTCATGTGCTCTTCCTTTCCGGTTGATTGCTGATGCGGGTGACGGTACTGGCCCGGCCCTCAAGTTGCCGAGTCCTAATGATGATGATCATAATCTAAAACGTCAATGTTTTGATGATGATCGACATCAATGTATATTGAAGCCCTGGAGTTTGGCTTGAGGAGAGAGGTTCCAAGGTATGAAGGTCACCAAGGCACAGGCCCAGCAGAACCGGGCGCGCATCGTTGAGACTGCTTCTGCCCTGTTCCGCGAACGCGGCTACGACGGCGTGGGCGTGGCGGAATTAATGGCGGCTGCCGGTTTTACCCACGGCGGCTTCTACAAGCACTTTCGCTCCAAGACCGACCTGATGGCAGAAGCGGCAGCCAGCGGCCTTTCGCAGTCGGCAGCGAACACTGCGGGCATCGATATGGTCGAGTTCGTGAAGCAATACCTGTCCCGGGAGCACCGCGATACGCCCGGTGACGGCTGCACCATGGCTGCGCTTTGCGGAGACGCCGCGCGGCAGCCGGAGTCGGTCAAGGAGACTTTTGCGGCCGGAATTGAACGTCTGCTGGCAACCCTGGAGCGCGAAGATAGCGCCGAAGGCGGAAACGCGAAGCGCGGGGCGCGAGCCAGAAGGATCGACACGATTGCGCATGTCGTGGGCGCGATCGTGTTGTCGCGGGCCTGTCCGGACGACTCCCCGCTGGCGGATGAGATTCTGGAGGCCTGCCGCAATGAAATTCTCGCGACACTGCCCCCGCCGGCGTTGTCCCCCGCGCAGTAGGCGGTTCCCGACAGCTGCAGCAGGCCTTCGGCGCGGACCAGTGGATGCAGCCGGTAGCGTTGCATTTGGAATTCTTTTTTCGGATTCGGCACAAGGTTAGCAGGCACGCCACAGAGCGCTCCCGTACGGTTCCCGACCCGACCGGGAACGGTGCACGCCCCGGGCTATTTTTTCTTCTCCGCGATCGGCATCGGCTGCAGTATGTAGAAGCCCTCGCCCATCGCGGTCGGGAAGTAGACCCGGCCGCCAAATCCCGGCGGCGTCAGCGAGTTCGCCGTCAGCGGCTCGAAGAAGTCGGACTGCGCGACTATCTCGCCAGTGGCGGCGTCCCGCCAGGTGAGCTGCTCGGTGTAGTTCGACTTGGATAGCGCCTCGGTGATGGGCTCCTTCTCCGCGGCGAGCTTAATGTTGGTCAGTATCAACAAGCGCTTGTCAGCGGGCCCGAACACCGGCTGGAAGGTGTTGGTGATGTCGTCGACCACGAAGGCGGTCTCGAGTTTACCGGACTTGGGATCGATCCTGATTCCCGCCACCTTGCGCATGCCCATGTCGGCGGAATAGATCATGTGGTTCTCGGGATCGGCGCCGTTCTTCGGCGGGGCGAAGCTCCACTCGCCGGGTTTGAGCTCGCCGAAGGGGAAGATGGTGCCGGTGCGGCCGGCGTCGTCCTGGTGGATCACCACCACGCTGGAGGCCTTCTGGTCGCTGAACAGGCCGTTGGTCTGGATGGCCACCCAATCGCCGACGATGGTGGGTGCGGTCATGGCCTTCTGCCCCTTCGCCAGCGGCCGCACCACCCAGCTTTTGTCGGCGGACAGTTTCTTGCTTTTCGGGTCCCAGAAGTAGCGCGCCGCGGTCTCCGCCATCCCCATGTAGATGGCGATCCTGTCGCCGTAGGGCGCGATTATGTGCGGCGAGGGGGCCGGCTCCGGCAGGGGCAGCGAGTCGAGCACTTCGAGGGTCTTGGGGTCCACCGCGACCAGCACCGAGTTCGGCATCTTCATGCCCTGTTTCACGCAGGCGATGATCGCCATGGTGCCCTGCAGCGTGCAGCCGACCGGCCGGGTCTGGTCCTTGAGGATCAGGGTACCGTCGGGGGCTATGGTCAGGTGCTTGAAGTTCACATCCTCCTGCGGCGCCTCGCCGGACGGCAGGCTGTTGGTTTTCAGTATCAGGCCGGTGTCGCCATCCACCAGCGCGATGAAATGGGACCAGGCGAAGGCGATATTTCCGTCGGGCAGTATGTTGAGGTTGGCGTTGGCGATCCAGCGGCCGGAGACGTTGGGATTGTCGAGGTAGGTGCGCCAGATCTGCCTGCCGGTGGCGGCATCGGCCTTGGCGATGTAGGGGCCGACCTGGCGCGGGTCCCTGGGTGTGGGGAACTCGCCGCCGACGATATAGAGTTCACCCGGCTTGCGGTTGTTGATGTAGGAGATGCCCGGGTAGTCGTCGAGGCTGCGGAAGGCGTAGACGGCGTTGGGGCCGTCGAGAGATCCGGTGAAGGTCGCGCAGGGAAAGATGCCGCTGCGCCGGGCGTCCGAGATCTCGGCGCCGTTGAGCGAGGAATAATAGCCGGGCGTAGGGATCGCCCGCTGGCAGGCCAGTTCCCTGGCGTAGAGGTTGACGTCACCGGGGATGGGGCCGTTCGCCGCCTCGATACCGGATCTGGCCTTATCCGTCCCCGAAGGACCCTGGCCCTGTATAGAAGGACCCTGGCCCTGTATAAACGCAGCGGCGGTGGCGAACGTTACGGCGAGGCTGGCGGCCGCCAGCAGGGCTTTGCGTGACACGGCGTTTCTCCTTGCAGTCGGTGGATCAGGGATGGTTGCCGAGCGCCTCGAAGGCCGCTTTGGTGGTGTACTCGCCCCTGGGGTAGTAGGCGCCCATGACTTTTTCCTCCTCGCCCGGCCTGGTGATCTTCGCCGGGCTTTCGGCCCAGTCCGCACTCGGTGCCATGATGCGCATCATCAGCATGCCGAAGTCTATGCGGTTGCCCGGGCCATCAATGCCCTCCCCGCGGGGGCTCCACTCGATCCAGGCGACGCCGTTGTCGGCGGTGGCGTTCTTGGGGCGGTCCTCGGCGCGGCTGTAGACGATGGTGTAGTTGCCCTCTTCATCGAGGGGAATCTGCATGTCGGTGATCCCGTCCACGACCTGCCCCGAGGGTGCCGCCTCGCAGCTGACTACGGAAAAATACTGGGTCTGCGCTTCGGGCATTATCTCCAGCCCCCGCCCGGCCGCGCCGGAATAGGTGTTCGGGAAGCCGGGCATCTTGCCGCGGGTGACGAAGACGGGACCGAATTTCCGCGACAGCTGCACGAACAGGTACTGGGTGTCGGGGTCGCCGCCGCCGTCGATGGGGCCCGCGTAGGGGATCTTCGCGCGCGCCTGCGGCGTCTTGAAGGAGCCGACGATCGAGTAGCGGATGTTCCAGAACTTTTCCCACTTCGGCACCCTGCGCGCCGGCGCCGTGGCCGGACTCAGCGCCGGGTCGTTGTCCTTGGCGTTGACCAGCGCCTCCCACTGGGCGGCAGTGAAGGGTTGCGCCGTGGCGCCACTGAAAGGGCGGCCGAAGGCGGCGATGGCGGCGTCGCCGATGACCCGTTTCCCGCCCGCCAGCGTCCCCTCGAGGGATGGCAGGCCATGCGGGTGTGCGGGGGATGCCCAGGGGCCCCAGCCGGCGCCGTCGCTGCCCCGGTCCGGGAGATAGATGCGCAGCACCAGTTGGCGGTCGTCGCCGTCGGTGCCGGCATAGAGGGTGTTCGGCGCGCGCTTGCCGGTATCCTCCGGTGGCTCCTCGGCGAGGAGGGTGACGGTGTAGTCCCGCGGCTCCCCGAGCCGGTAGTTGCCGGGCACGAAGGGGTTGGTCGAGCCCGGGTCCGGCGCTATGTCCCAGCCGTCGAGGTCCTCGCCGATCGATACGAAGGTGCCCCCCTGCTCCTTGTAGAGCGCCAGTTTGAAGTACCGCGCCCGCGGAAAGGGGCCGCGCAGGGTCAGGGCACTGCCCGCCGGCATGGCGAAGCGCGACAGGAAATAGGTGGACTGCGTATCCGGCCAGAGATTGGGGTTCTGGATCGGCCTAGGGTATTCGAGCAGGTTCCAGTAGGACCAGCCCCGCGGCCCCTGGAAAAAATGGTCGCCGCCGTAGCGCGCATCGGTGCGGATGACCGTCTCCAGGGGCTTGTCGCCGAAGCGCCTGACGTCCTGCGCGCGCGCGTTGCTGACAGGGACTATTCCCGGCGGCGCCCAGTTGCCCTGGCCGAGCGGCAGGATCGAGGGGGCCCCGGTCTTCGGCCAGTAGAGCCGCATGACGACGAACATGGGGCCGTCGGGCGCGGGCAGCCAGTTGGATTCGCGCGATTTGCCCGGGCTCCGATGCTGGAGGTAGAGGGTCAGGGAGCCGTCCGGGTTTTTCTTCAGGTCCGCCAGCATCGGCGAGTTGATCAGGTAGCGGTCGATCGGGTTGTCGACCAGCAGCTGGGTCCGGCCGTCGTACATGGTGACAGACCAGAAGGCGTTGACCGGCGGCAGCTGGCCGGCGGGGAAGGTCAGGGTGTAATTGTGCTGGCTGCCGTCCAGGGGTATCCGGTTCACGTCGGCACGGGCGAAGGGATAGGCCGCCTCCGCCTCGCTGTTGCCGTAGATGCCGAGCTTTGCCCCCGCGGCGCGCAGCGCCCAGTTGCCGTCGAAGAAGGCGCGGCTGCCCGCCGCCGCGCCTATCTGCCAGCCGTGGACCGCCTTGCCGACACTGTCGGCGGTGGCCGAGATCTTCGCCTCCGCGGCCTTGACCGCGTCGCCCAGCGCCCGCTGCTGCGCCGCGCTCAGCTTGGAGGCGTCGAAATCCCTGCCCGCGCCTATACCGATCCCGGCGAACTTCGCGCGCAGCGCCCGCTCGGAGTCCGGAATCCGGCTGTCGGGCATGAACTGCAGCAGGAAGTTGAGGTATCGCGGAAAGTCGGTGCCGAACATGCTCTTGCCGGGCGCGGGCCAGTCGATCTGCGGCGCGGCGGCCGCAGCGGGCCCGCCCAGGTGTCTCGACAGCGGTTCGACCGAGTAACCCGCCTGTACTTTCTTTACGTTCGGCAGGTCGGCAGGGCTGAACAGCTGGGTGCGGAAGATCGTGAAGGTAAAGTCGGTCTCGCTGTGGAACACCCTGTCGATGCCTTTGGGCGTGCCGCCGGACCAGCCGGGTCCAGCCACCAGGTAGCAGCCGGCGCCGCTGCCGGTGGTGCGGCTGCCCATGTAGCCGAAGTTGAAGGTGTACATGTCGGTGAGCTGCACGTCGTAGTAGCGCTTGGGGTCCACCTTCGGCAGGCAGATCACCATCGGCTCGGCGCGCAGGTCCAACTGTGCGAAGGAATAGGGGGTGTCGCTGTTGGGCGTGCTGACCGCGGTGTCGCTGGGCGTGTAGACCCGCGCTATGTTGGCGAGCTCGTTGACCGGCGCGACGAAGGCGCCGGAGTTGCGGTCCACGTTGTAGTCGTAGAGAACCTTGTAGGCGACGAGCATCGGATAGGCGTAGACATAGGCCTCCTCGGCGATGGCCCGGAACTGGTCCGCATCGGGGGAGGACGGCTTGTCCCGCGCCGCGGCTGGCGCGAACGCGGTTGCCAGGGCGAAGGCGGCCCCGGCGGCCAGTCGGGAGTGGAGAAGAATAAATGGTATTGGCAGTCCCCGTTGTCCGCGCATATCGCTCATCCCTACGCTGGCGGCACCGGGCATCCCCTGGGAAAGATGGCGGCTTCGGGAACCCGGCTCAAAGCATGCTGATAGTGTAGATCAATGGCGGAATCCGCTTCTGACGGGCAGCGCCGTGCAAAGCCGGTTTAAGCTCTTCGGCAGTTGAGACACCCTGCAGGGCCGGGGCCCGCATTCCTCGAAGGCACAAAAAACCCCGCGCACGGCGGGGTTTCGAATGTCCGGGACCAGTCACGCACGGCGCGGCACTTATCCCTTCTCGGCGCGCTCCTTGGCGATCAGGTAGTCGGCCACCTCCAGCATCATTTCCTGGCCGTTGCTCTTGCCCTTGAAGCCCGGCAGTGAGGTGCTGATGCGGTACTTGCCGGCCACGACCACTTCCGGGGTGCCGGACAGCTGGTAGGCGCGCTGGTTGGCCATTCCCTGCTTGATCTTGCTGTTGACGGCGAAGGAGTTCATCAGCTTGGCGGCCTTGGCTCCGTCGGCGCCATGCTCGTTGAACAGCGCCTCGATGGCCGCCAGGTCCGGGTTCCAGTCGCGGCCGTCGCGGGTGGCGAACATCTTGCGCTGGTTGTTGATGGCGTTGAAGATGGGTCCGTGCATCTTGTCCAGCACGCCCATGGCGTCGGCCACGTAGTACATGCGCGCGTGCACTTCCATCACCGGCTGCCAGATGGCGGGGATCTTGAGCAGCGCCACGTCCTCCGGAATCTCTTTCTTCCAGCGGTTCAGGGTGGGCTCGAAGTGGTAGCAGTGGCCGCAGCCGTACCAGAACAGCTCGGTCACCTCTATCCTGCTGCCGTCCTTCTGCGGCACCGCCTGGGGCAGTACCTGGTAATGCTGGCCGGCCTTGAACTCACCGCTCTCCTGGGCGCAGGCGACCAGGCTGAACAGCAGTGCGAACACCAGGGCTGATACCCTGGTCAGGGGGGCGACGATGACTCTCATAGTCTTCTCCAACGTTATTCTTTCGGCCCTTAGGGCATACGAGTACTCAATAGACAGCGCAGATTATTGAAGTTCCGGGCCGCGGACGCAAGGAAAGCGGGCAATAAATGCACAATATGACAGGGGGCTGCAACCTGCGTCACATATCGGTTTGTTCAGGGACACAAAAAAGGCCGGCGCTGGGCCGGCCTTTCGCAGTGCTGTGCAGGGATCAGTCGGTGAGGCCCGCCACATAGTTGGCCAGCGCCTTGATCTGGGCGTCCGACAGCTGCTTGGCCACGGAGCGCATCACCCGGGTGTCGCCGTCGTTGGTGCGGCTGCCTTCGCGGAAAGCCTTCAGTTGGGCTTCCACATACTGGGCGTGCTGGCCGGACAGGCGCGGATAGCCGGCCGGGGCATTGCCCACGCCGATGGGAGAGTGGCAACCCATACAGCCCGGCACGCCGGTCTCGCTGTCGCCGGCGCGGTAGACATCGCGGCCAAAAGCCAGGCCGTCCACGCTCTCACCGCTGTTCAGGGTGACCGAGATAGCCTCGGAACCGGACAGTTGGGTCTGCTGCGAGGCGAAGTAGGCGGCGATATCCTGCAGATCCTGCTCATTGAAGTTGTCCAGTTGGCCGATCATCTGCGGCACACTACGCGCACCGCTCTTGATGTCCATCAGCTGCTTGGCCAGGTATTTCTCTCCCTGGCCGGCCAGCTTCGGGAAGGTGGGCGCCGGGCTGTTGCCATCGGCGCCGTGGCAGGCGGCACAGGCGGCGGCCTTGGCCTTGCCCGCTGCGGCGTCCCCCGCCGCCATCGCAAACGGCGCGGCCGCCAGTGTCAGGCCGAGGGCCAGAGCGGTGTTCTTTATAATGCTGTTCATACGTCGTCCCATTGCGCGCTGAAATAATCATTAGCCTCCGCGGAGACTAACTCGCGCCGCCCCCCCAATAAATCCTAAAAAGAGTCCTGCGACGCAAAAACCGCGGCATTATATACTTGCGCGCCAATCGAGTGTACCGAATCAGCAGGCCCGACATGTCCGAATCCAGCCCCGAAAAACTCAATTTCCGCGCGGTGCAGTTCCAGATCAGCGCGCCGACGCTGGCGGAGTGCCCGGAGGACAGCGGCGCCGAGGTGGCCTTTGCGGGGCGCTCCAACGCCGGCAAGTCCAGTGCCATCAACGCCCTCACCGGCAACAGCAAGCTGGCCCGCACTTCCAAGACCCCGGGGCGCACCCAGTTGATCAACTTCTTCCGCCTGAGCGACCAACAGCGCCTGGTGGACCTGCCTGGCTACGGCTACGCCAAGGTGGCGCGCTCGATGAAGGACGAGTGGCAGCGCCACCTGGCCTTCTACCTGGAGCAGCGCAAGTGCCTGCGCGGCCTGGTGCTGCTGATGGATATCCGCCAGCCGCTGAAGGAGTTCGACCTGCATATGCTGACCTGGGCGGCGGAGTCCGGCCTGCCGGCGCACATACTGCTGACCAAGGCCGACAAGCTGAAGAACGGCCCCGCCAACAACACCCGTTTTGCGGTGGAGAAGGCGCTGAAGGAGCAGGGGCTGGATACGGGGGTGAGTGTGCAGATCTTCTCCTCGACCAAGAAGACCGGGCTGGACAGGCTGGAATGCCAGTTGAACGAGTGGCTGGCGCTGGCCTAGGGCCGAAGGCGCTGCGAATGCCTGGAGCGGCCGGTGGCCGCGATGGGGCCTCCCCGCAACGCCGACTCCGATCGCGGCCATGGGCCGCTCCTACAAGGTTGTTCCGCTATTCCGGCGTGGGCCCGGAAGATCCAGATAGCAGCGACTGCAGCAGCGCCCGCCGCAGCTGGCGGCGCGCCCGCGGCGTGAGGCCGCGCAGGTCCTCCGCCCGCAACCGCCGCTGGGCCAGCAGCGACACCAGGGTTTCCTCGCGGATACTTATTTCCAGGTATGGCGACGACAGCGGCATGGTAGCGTCCCCGCGCTCAGTCAGAGGTCAGTGCAGGCTGCGGACACCGGCGAGCCCCTGCTGCCAGCGCTGCCGCGCCGGTGGATTCGGCTCGCCCGTGTAGAGGGCGCGGATGCAGTCGGCGGTGGTCCGGTAGTTGTCCCTGTCCTTCAATTCCCGCGCCAGCCTGGAGCTGGCACCCACCAGGATGTAGTTGCACTGGCCGTCCTCGCCCCGCTGGCGGTAGGCCTCCATCAATTGGCGGGCACAGTCGGAAAATCGCGTGGCGGCGATAGAGTAGCCGGGCCATTGGGCGCCGAGCAGGAAATCGGCCAGTTCGAAGGCGCAGCCCAGGTAGGGGATGGCCTCCTTGTAGTTGCGCTCTTCGCACAGGCTGGCGCCCCGCTCCATCCAGTCCAGCCACGCCTGCTCGGCGCGAAAGGTGTCGGCGGTCAGCCAATGGCGGTGATTGGCGCAGAGATATCGATGATTCACGGCGAACTCCTTGGTTTGAATTGATCTCATGCTAATGCGAATCATTATCAACCGCAACAAGAAGAAGTGGAATACTGCGCCGGAAATCCGGGAATTGAGGGAGAGGGTATTCGGGGAAATAAAAAAAGCCGGCAGATGGGGACTGCCGGCCAGGGGTCGGTGCCCTTGGGGATGGGCACCTTGTCAGACGCACCCAGGGGGACGGGCACGCCTGTGGGTTCTCACCCATGAACCTTCCATTCTTTGCCACCCTTGAAGGATAGGCTCGTCGCGTCCCTTTCCCCAGCCGGTCTGCGACTGCAACCAGCGGCAGTGTGCAGATACTATTCCACTCCCGGCCATTTTTCCGGAAATAGATTCCAATTGTGGAAATGGCTGCCACCAATGCAAAAAAAAGCCCCGACGTTTGGGGAGGTATCGGGGCGGTCAAGCGGGTTTTGGGGGTTTGAGGAGCAACAATGATTTGCCTGTTTAGAGGGGCACCGTCCGGCTTGGTTCCACAGCTCAGGGTAAAGAAGCGTTAACAGCGCGCTCTCCCTCCGGCACCGGGCATTCAGGTGCCCAGCAGATGGTCCAGGAAGCGCTGCCCCACCGGTGTCAGGTGCCTGCCGCGCGGATGCAGGGCGCACCAGGAACGCCGCAGGGGCAGGCCGTGAACCGGCAGCGACACCAGCCTCCCCAACTCCAACTCGCCGCGGCAGCTGTCCAGGGGCACCACGGCGACGCCCAGTTTCGCCAGCACTCCGGCCTTGACCGCCTCCAGGGAGCCCAGTTGGCGGCGGCGGGAAAAGCGCACCGCCTGCTCCTGGAGATACTGGGCGAAGATGCGGCGGGTACCGGAGCCGGCCTCGCGCACCAACAGGGTTTCCGCAGCGAATTCCAGCAGGCTCAGGGCGTCGCGCCCGGCCAGGGGGTGATCCGGGGCGGCGACCGCCACCAGCCGGTTTTCCCGGAAGGGGACGAACGCCAGTGCGCGATCCTCGGGCGCGGAACCGACCACCGCCAGTTCGTCGCGCTGCTCGGCGATACGCCGCAGCGCGACGGCGCTGTTCACCACCTCCAGTTGTATGTCCACCGCCGGGTGGCGGGCACAGAAGTCGGCGATCACCGCCGGCATGAAGTACTGCGCGCTGGACTCGATGGCAATGCTGAGAGTGCCCTGCATCACCCCCTGCAGCTGCGCCAGTTCCATCTCCACCGCCACCAGCCGCTGCTGCAGTTCCCGCGCCGCCCGCTCAAGCAGCTCCCCCGCCGGGGTCAGGTAGACCCGCCGGCCCACGTAGTCCAGTAGGGGCTCGCCCACCAGCTGTTCCAACTGCCGGATCTGCGCGCTCACCGCGGGCTGGCTCAGCGCCAGTTCGTCCGCGGCGCGGGAGTAGCTGCGCAGGCGGCAGACCGCGAGGTAGATTTCCAGTTGGCGCAGGGTGAGGCGGTGGAGGTAGGAGGGTTTCACAGGTTAAGGCTTTCAGCGAGGGCAACTGCTCACTCCTTCGACGACAGGAACGTCGAGTCTCCTCCCGTAGGGGCGGCGGGGCGGCCGTCCGCCCATGGCCGCGATCGATGTGCAGAGACACCCGGAAGTCCGATCGCGGCCATGGGCCGCTCCTACAAGGGGGAAGCAGTAACCATAATGGATTAGTTATAGACCCGCATCCTAATATCAATTTTTCTTCCCCGCCATCTTTCGCTAGCTTGGCCGCTGTTTCCCAGCCCCCTGAAGCCGGGAAAAACAGCGGGAGAGCCAACGGCATGTTCCAGAAAATCCTGATCGCCAACCGGGGCGAGATCGCGGTGCGCATCGTGCGCGCCTGCGCCGAGATGGGTATCCGCTCGGTGGCCGTCTACACCGAGGCGGACAAATACGCCCTGCACGTCAAGCGCGCCGACGAGGCCCACAGCCTGGGCAGCGACCCGCTGGCGGGCTACCTGAACCCCCACCATATCGTCAACCTGGCGGTGGAGACGGGCTGCGACGCCATCCACCCGGGCTACGGCTTCCTGTCGGAGAACGCGGAGCTGGCGAGGATCTGCGCGGAGCGCGGCGTGGTCTTTATCGGCCCCTCCGCGGCGGTGATCCGGCGCATGGGCGACAAGACACAAGCGCGCCGGGCGATGATCGACGCCGGCGTGCCGGTCACCCCCGGCAGCGAGGGCAACCTGGCCACCGTGGAGGAAGCCCTCGCCGAGGCGGCGCGCATCGGCTATCCGGTGATGCTGAAGGCCACCTCCGGCGGCGGCGGCCGCGGCATCCGCCGCTGCGACAGCGAGGCGGAGCTGGAACGCAACTACGAGCGGGTGATCTCCGAGGCCACCAAGGCCTTCGGCAACGCCGATGTCTTCCTGGAGAAGTGCATCGTCAACCCCCGCCATATCGAGGTGCAGGTGCTGGCCGACGGCCTCGGCAACACCATCCACCTGTTCGAGCGCGACTGCTCGGTGCAGCGCCGCAACCAGAAGCTGATCGAGATAGCGCCGTCGCCGCAGCTGACCCCGGAACAGCGCGCCTACGTGGGCGAGTTGGCGGTGCGCGCCGCGGAGGCGGTGGGCTACGTCAACGCCGGCACCGTGGAGTTCCTGCTCGCCGGCGAACAGGTGTATTTCATGGAAATGAACACCCGGGTGCAGGTGGAGCACACCATCACCGAGCAGATCACCGGGGTGGACATAGTGCGCGAACAGATCCGCATCGCCGCCGGCCTGCCCCTGGGCTACCGCCAGCAGGACATCAGCTACCGCGGCTATGCGCTGCAACTGCGCATCAACGCCGAGGACCCGAAGAACAATTTCCTGCCCAGTTTCGGCCATGTCAGCCGCTACTACGCGCCGGGCGGCCCGGGGGTGCGCGTGGACACCGCCATCTACACCGGCTACGACATTCCGCCCTATTTCGATTCCATGTGCCTGAAGCTGATTGTGTGGAGCCTGCAGTGGGAGGAGGCGCTGAACCGCGCCGAGCGGGCCCTCAACGACATGCGCCTGCAGGGCGTCAAGACCACCGCGCCCTATTACCGGCAGATCCTCCAGCACCCGGATTTTCGCGCCGGCAGTTTTGACACCAGTTTTGTCGACCAGCACCCGGAGCTGCTCGAATACTCCGAGCGCAGCCGCCCGGAAGACATCGCCCTGGCCATCGCCGCCGCCATCGCCGCCCACGCCGGCCTGTAGCCCTGTGGCTCTCCAAAACAAGTACGGAGCACAATCATGAGCAACGCCAAACCGATACAGATCACCGATGTGGTTCTGCGCGACGGACACCAGTCGCTGATCGCCACCCGCCTGCGCACCGAGGACATGCTGCCGGTCTGCGACAAGCTGGACCGGGTGGGCTACTGGTCCCTGGAGGTCTGGGGCGGCGCCACCTTCGACGCCTGCGTGCGCTTCCTCAAGGAGGACCCCTGGGAGCGGCTGCGCAAACTGCGCCAGGCCCTGCCCAACACCCGCCTGCAGATGCTGCTGCGCGGCCAGAACCTGCTGGGTTACCGCCATTATGCCGACGACGTGGTGGAGGCCTTCGTCGCCAAAGCGGCGGAAAACGGCATCGACGTCTTCCGGGTGTTCGACGCCATGAACGACCTGCGCAATATCGAAACCGCCATCCGCGCAGTGAAAGCCTCCGGCAAGCACGCCCAGGGCACCCTCTGCTATACCACCAGCCCCCTGCACAGGGTGGACACCTTCGTGGAACAGGCGAAGACCATGGCCGCCATGGGCTGCGACTCCATCGCCATCAAGGATATGGCCGGGCTGCTCACCCCGAGCGCCACCGGCGAGTTGGTGCACGCGCTCAAGCAGGCCCTGGACCTGCCGCTGTTCCTGCACAGCCACGGCACCTCGGGACTGGCGCCGCTTTGCCAGTTGAAAGCCATCGAGGCCGGCATCGACCACATCGACACCGCCATCTCCGCCTTCGCCGGGGGCACCAGCCACCCGGCTACCGAGACTATGGTGGCGGCCCTGGCTGGCACCGAGTACGACAGCGGGCTGGACCTGGAACTGCTCGGCGAGATCGCCGGGCACTTCCGCGAAGTGCGCAGGAAGTACCACCAGTTCGAGAGCGAGTTCACCCGCGAGGACGTGTCGGTGCAGATCAACCAGGTCCCCGGCGGCATGATGTCCAACCTCGCCAACCAGCTCAAAGAGCAGGGCGCGCTGGGTCGCATCGACGAGGTCTTCGCGGAAATCCCGCGGGTGCGCGAGGACCTGGGCTACCCGCCGCTGGTCACCCCCACGTCGCAGATCGTCGGCACCCAGGCGGTGATGAACGTGCTCGCCGGCAGCCGCTACAAGACCATCACCAACGAAGTGAAGCGCTACCTGCTGGGCCACTACGGCAAACCCCTGGGCACTGTCGACGGGGAGCTGCGCAAACGCGCGGTGGGCAGCGAGGAGGTCATCGACGGGCGCCCCGCCGACCTGCTGCCGCCGGAGCTGGACAAGCTGCGCGCAGAGATTGGCGAGCTGGCGAGGAGCGAAGAGGATGTGCTCACCTACGCCATGTTCCCCGACCTGGGCAAAAGCTTCCTGGAACAGCGCGCCGCCGGCACCCTGCAGCCGGAGCCGCTGCTGCCGCCGGAGGACGCGCAGCTCAAGGCCGCCGACGGCGGCACCCCCACCGAATTCGTGATCGACGTGCATGGCGAAAGCTACCAGGTGGCGATCACCGGCGTGGGCGTGAAGGGCACCGGCAAGCGCCACTTCTTCCTGACCCTGGACGGCATGCCGGAGGAGGTGGTGTTCGAGCCGCTCAACGAATACCGCGCCGAGGGCGGCAAGGGCCGCAAGCAGGCCACCAAGGCGGGCCACGTGACCACCGGCATGCCGGGCAATATCGTGGAGGTACTGGTGAAAGAGGGCGACCGCATCGCCGCCGGGCAGCCGGTGCTGATCACCGAGGCGATGAAGATGGAGGCGGAGGTGCAGGCCACCATCGACGGGGTGGTGACCGCCATCCACGTGGCCAAGGGGGACCGGGTGACGCCGGGGGAGGTGCTGGTGGAGATTGAAGCGGAATAACGGTATCCCGTCGTTCCGGCGCAGGCCGGAACCCAGCTGGATACCGGCCTACGCCGGTATGACGAGCCGGGTCGAGAGTTCGATCATTACTCGCCCTCCCGCTCGATATCGCAACAGTGGCTGGCCGGGGGTTCGTCGGCACCGGTCAGCACCGCCTGGGTGACCGGATTGGGGCGGAAGGTGGTGCAGCCCTTCAGGCCCAACTCGTAGGCCTCGTGGTAGAGGGATTCGAATTGTTCGAAGGGATAGTTCTCGGGGATGTTCACCGTCTTGGATATCGCATTGTCCACGTAGGGCTGCAGCGCCGCCTCCATCAACAGGTGGGCGCGGGGCGACAGGCGGCGCGCCGACACGAACGGCTCCGGCAGCGCGTCCGGATCGCCGCCGCTGTCGCACCAGAGCCGGAAAGAGGGATCAGTGATCTCGAACTCCCGGTATTCGCCCTCGGCGGTCAGCACCCGGCGGCGGTGTTGAAAGTCGAACACCGGCTCGACGCCGCTGGACACACCGTTGGCCAGCAGGCTGATGGTGCCGGTGGGCGCTATGGCGACCAGGTGGCTGTTGCGGATGCCCTTCTCCCCTATGCCGCGGCGCAACGCTTCCGGCAGCCCGCGGATATCGGCGCCATCCAGGTACTCCTCGCGGCGGAAGAACGGAAAGCTGCCCTTTTCCTCCGCGAGCGCAATGGAAGTCCGGTAGGCGCTGTCTCGCAGCGTCCCCATGACCTGCGCGGCCAGTTCTCGCGCCACGTCGCTGTCGTAGTGCAGGCCCAGCGCGATCAGTGCGTCGGCGAGACCGGTGATGCCGATGCCGATACGGCGGCTGCCCCTGGCCTGCTGCTCCTGGGCCGGCAGTGGGTACTGGGACAGCTCGATCACATTGTCCAACATGCGCACCCCCAGGGCGGCGCAGTCGCGGATGCCGTCCCAGTCCAGGCGCGCCCCCTCGCCGAAGGGCTCCCGCACGAAGCGCATCAGGTTCACCGAGCCCAGGTTGCAGGCGCCGTAGGGCGGCAGGGGTATCTCGCCGCAGGGGTTGGTGGCGCTGATGTGCTCGCGATAGTGGAGGTTGTTGTGGCGGTTGATCTGGTCCACGAACAGCACCCCGGGTTCGGCGCAGTCGTAGGTGGCGCGCATGATCCTGTGCCACAGTTCCCGCGCCCGCACCCGCCCCAGCACCCGGCAGGAAATTTCCTCCGCCTCACCGCTCCAGCGGCGCAGTAACTGCGCACTGCCCCGCCCTTCCAGTTGCCGCTCCGGGAACACCAGCGCCCAGTCGCCGTCCTCGTCCACCGCGCGCATAAAGTCGTCACTGGCGAGCACCGATACGTTGAAGTGGCGCAGTTCGCGGGGGTCCCGCTTGGCCTCGACGAAACGCTCGATATCCGGATGGTCACAGCGCAGGGTGGCCATCATGGCGCCGCGGCGGCTGCCCGTGGACAGCAGGGTCGCGCACATGGCGTCCCAGATGCGCATAAAGGACACGGGGCCGGAGGCGATGGTGCCGGTCTGGTGGGCGCGGCTGCCCGCCGGGCGCAGGGTGGAGAAGTCGACACCGATGCCGCCGCCCTGCTGCATGGTCAGGGCGCCCTCCTTGAGGCGCTCGAAGATGGCATCCATCGAGTCCTCGATAATGCCCATCACGAAGCAGTTGAACAGGGTCACCCGGTGGGCGGTGCCGGCGCCTGCGAGGATGCGCCCGCCGGGCAGGAAGCGGAAATCCGCCAGGTTCCGATAGAAGCGCTGCGCCCACAGCTCGTGCTGCGCCGGCTCCACCGCCGCCAGGGCATTGGCCAGGCGGCGCCAGCTGTCCTCGACGGTGGCGTCATGGACCCGCTCGCCGTCCCGATGGCGGTACTTGGTGTCCCAGATAAACTCGGAGATCTCCGCCTCGAAGCGCGACATAAACAGACCTTAGACGACGCTCAACTGGGTCGCCGGCCCGCTGTCGTGCAGGCGGCGTATGGCCTCGGCCAGCAGCGGCGCGCAGTCGACGATCTCCAGCCCCGCGGCGCTCTCCCGCTGTGGCAGTGAATTGGTGACGGCTATCGCCTCCAGCGGCAGCTTGCCGAGTTTCCGCAGTGCATCGCCGCAGAACTGGCCGTGGCTGGCCAGCGCCCAGATGCGCCCGGCGCCGCCATCCCGAATCGCAGTGGTGGCGCGGGTGATGGTGCCGCCGCCGGCGATCAGGTCGTCGACGATCAGCACGCTGGCATCGCGCACATCCCCCACCAGCGTGCCGCCGGAGAGCTGGTCTGCGCTGCGGTATTTCTCCACGAAGGCGCGGCCGATTTCGCGCCCCAGGCGCTCGCCGAGGGCCTGGCGGAAGGCCTCGGCGCGCTTGACCCCGCCCACATCCGGCGAGGCCACCACCACGGGGTTGTCGTCGCCCTGCAACTGCTCCGCGGCGAAGGCCACGAACAGCGGCTGCGCCGGCAGGTGCAGGGTGCGGCAGCGGAAGGCGTTCTCGAAGGCGGACTGGTTGTGGGCGTCCAGGGTCAGCACCGCGTCCGTGCCCAGGGACTCGAACAGGCTGGACAGATAGCGGCTGGACAGGGGATCGTGCAGCTTGGTGCGGCGGTCCTTGCGCCCGTAGCAGAGGTAGGGGACGACTGCAGTGACGCGGGCGGCGCCGGCGTCCTTGAGCGCGCCGATGAAGAACAGCAGCCGGATCAGCTTGTCGTCCACGCTGCTGCGCTCGTCGCTGTACAGGGACTGCACCAGGTAGACGTCGGCGCCCTCCACGTCGTCCAGCGGGCGTATCTTGTGTTCGCCGTCGACGAAGTCGCGCTCCTCGTGGGCGGCCAGGGGCTCGCCGAGGGCGGCGGCCACGCGGCCGGCGAAGTCGGCGCCGGCGTCGAGGCTAAACAGCTTCAGGCGGCTCATTGGCAGCTGTATTGGTTGAAAGGTGCAGATTGAACCAGTCGATGGCGAGGCGGACCACCTGCTCCAGGGTGCCCGGCTCCTCGAACAGGTGGGTGGCGCCACGCACGATTTCCAGGCGCGGAGCATTGACCATGAGCGCCGCCGCCTCCTTGTTCAGTTCAATCACCTGGGTGTCGTCGCCGCCGACGATCAACAGGGTCGGCGCCCGCACCAGCGGCAGGTCTTCCCCCGCCAGGTCCGGGCGGCCACCGCGGGATACCACCGCCTTCACCCGTTTCGGCCGCTCGGCGGCGGCGATCAGCGCCGCGGCGGCGCCGGTACTGGAGCCAAAGAGGCCAAAATGCAGTTTCGCGGTTTGCGCCTCGCCGGCCGCCCAGTCCACGGCCGCGGCCAGGCGCCGCGCCAGCAGGTCGATGTCGAAGCGGTACTCGCGGGTGACCTCGTCGACCTTGTTCTCCTCGGCGGTGAGCAGGTCGAACAGCAGCGTGCCTATGCCGGCGTCGTTCAGCTGTTCGGCAACCCTATTGTTGCGCGGACTGAAGCGGCTGCTGCCACTGCCGTGGGCAAAGAGCACCAGGGATCTGGTGCCGCCCGGCAGGGTCAGGAAGCCCTCCAGCCGTTCGCCGGCGGCGTCCACCAGCACGTCCTGTTTATTCACCCTGGCCTCCTGTCAGTTCGTCTGCCTCGGCCATCATCGCGATCACCTGTTCGTCGCTCAGTTGGGAGAAGTCGCGGTACCAGGCGCCGATGGCCCAGAAGGACTCCGGGGTCATCAGGCACTCTATCCTGTCCACCAGGGGAGTGAATCGGGCCAGGGAGGACGGCGGCGCGACGGGCACCGCCAGCACCAGGGAGGCGGGCTCGAGAGCGCGCACCGCGCGTGCCGCGACTTCCATGGTGGCACCGGTGGCGATGCCGTCATCCACCAGTATCACGCAGCGATCCTTGAGCTCCGGCCAGGGCCTGTCGCCGCGGTAGCGCCTGGCGCGGCGCTCCAGCTCCGCCTCCTCCTCGCTCGCCACGGCCTCCAGCGCCTCGTCGCTGATACCGCAGCCGCGGATCACATCGTCGTTCAACACCCGCGCGCCGCTGGTGATGGCGCCCATGGCCAGCTCCTCGTGACCCGGCACACCCAGCTTGCGCACCAGTATCAGGTCTAGCGGCGCCTTCAAGGCCCGCGCCAGCTCCAGCCCCAGGGGCACGCCGCCGCGGGGCAGTGCCAGGATAATCACGTCTTTGCGGTCCGCGTATGAACGCAGCGCATCCGCCAACAGGCGGCCGGCCTCCACGCGGTTCTCGAATGGCGTCATCACAACCCGGCCCTCGCATAGTTCGACCGATGGCTAATAAAACTAGACTAGCAAAAAGAGCTGCCAACAAATCGCCTATGACCAACCCCTGCGCCAAGATCCCGGGCCTGGACGAGAAGACCCGCTTCCTGCTTTCGCCCGCCAGCTACCCTGAGGGCACCGCGGAAGTGCGCCTGGTGGAAACCCACATGGCGCGAATCTTCCTGACCGATCACTTTGCCTACAAGATGAAAAAACCGGTGCGCTCCAGCTACCTGGATTTCAGCAGCCTGGACAAGCGCTACGGGGTCTGCCGCGAGGAGCTGCGCCTGAACCGGCGCCTGACCGACAGCGTCTACCTGGATGTGGTGGCGCTGCGGGTGGATGCGCGTGGCAATCCGACCCTTGAGGAAAACGGCGTGCCGGTGGAGTGGCTGGTGAAGATGCGCCGCCTGCGCGAGGACGCCGCTCTGCCCCGGCTGATCGACAGCGCTACCCCCGAGACCCTGGCGCCGCTGCTGCAGCGGCTGTGCGACTTTTACAAAGACGCCGAGGTGATCGCCCTCTCCGCCGGCCAGTACCTGGCGCACCTGCGCCGCCAGTGCGAGGACTGGCGCAACCAGTTGTTGGCCCCGGAACTGTCGCTGAATGGCGGCGAAATCCACGAAGTGGCCGAGGCGCTGCTGGACTTCAGCCGGCGGCAGGGCGAACTCCTGGGCGGGCGCGCTACGGCGGGCAGGATCGTCGAGGGCCACGGCGACCTGCGCCCGGAGCACTGTTTCCTGACCCAGCCGCCGCAGGTGATCGACTGCCTGGAGTTCAACCGCACCCTGCGCTGCGTGGACCCGGTGGACGAGCTCAGCTACCTGGCACTGGAGTGCGAGCTGCTGGGAAGAAAGGACTTGGGGGAGGCGGCGCTGGAGCGCTACTACCGCTGCTGCGACGACCGGCCGCCTGAGTCGCTGTCGCGGTTCTACCGCGCCAACCGCGCCCTGCTGCGCGCCCACCTGGCGGCGGCGCACCTGCAGGATGGAGCGGCGCGCCTATTACATAAACAGGTGCCGGAGCCGGGCAAGTGGCGGGACAAGGCGCGTATCTACCTGGAGGCGGCGCGGCGCTACTGCCAGTAGCGCGCCCCCCCAAAAAAAATGCCCCGGACTTGGGGGAGCTCCGGGGCAAACATCTGACTTCCTTGGGGGATGATGACGCATTCCAACGATCTTGCCTGTTTAGAGAGGCTGTCGCCGGATGGGTTCCACAATTTCCGTAAAAAAGTGTTAAAAATTTGGTTGGGTGCCTGCGGTGGCGGGGGAATCCTCAGACTCCGATCGCGGCCACCGGCCGCTCCTACAGAAAATCCGCGATCAGTGCGCCTCATCCCAATTGGCACCCACGCCAAGGTCGACGATCAGCGGCACCTGCAGCTCGGCGGCGCCCTGCATCCGCTCGGTGATACCGGCGCTGACCCGCTCCACCTCTTTCTCCGGCACCTCCAGCACCAGTTCGTCGTGCACCTGCATGATCAGCTTGCTGGCGAGTTTCCGTTCCGCCAGCCAGGCATCCACGGCGATCATGGCGCGCTTGATGATGTCGGCGGCGGTGCCCTGCATGGGCGCGTTGATGGCGGTGCGCTCGGCGCCCTGGCGCTGCATGGCGTTGCGGGAATTGATCTCCGGCAGGTAGAGACGACGGCCGAACAGGGTTTCCACATAGCCCTTCTCCGACGCCTGCTTGCGGGTATTTTCCATGTAGGCGCGCACGCCCGGGTAGCGCTCGAAATAGAGATCGACGTAGGTCTGCGCGTCGGCGCGGGGGATGCCCAGCTGCTTGGCGAGACCGAAGGCGGACATGCCGTAGATCAGGCCGAAGTTGATCGCCTTGGCGCGGCGGCGCTGCTCGTCGCTGACCTGGTTCGGTGCCACCCCGAACACTTCGGCGGCGGTGGCGCGGTGGATGTCCTGACCCTGGGCGAAGGCGTCCACCAGGCCTTTGTCGCCGGACAGGTGCGCCATGATGCGCAGCTCGATCTGCGAATAGTCGGCGGCGATGATCACACTGCCCTGGGGCGCCACGAAGGCCTGGCGGATACGGCGGCCCTCCTCGGTGCGGATGGGGATGTTCTGCAGGTTGGGGTCGCTGGAGGACAGGCGCCCGGTGGCGGCCACCGCCTGGTGGTAGGAGGTGTGCACCCGGCCGGTGGCGGGATCGATCATCAGCGGCAGCTTGTCGGTGTAGGTGTTCTTCAGCTTGGCCAGGCCCCGGTACTGCATGATCAGCGCCGGCAGTTCGTGGCTGTGGGCCAGCTCCTGCAGCACCGGCTCGGCGGTGGAGGGGGCGCCCTTTGGGGTTTTCTTGATCACCGGGATCATCAGTTTTTCGAACAGGATGGTGCCCAGCTGCTTGGTGGAGCCGAGATTGAACTCCTCGCCGGCCACAATGAAGGCCTGCTGCTCCACGTCGCGCATTTTCCGTTCCAGCTCCCCGCTCTGCCGGGCGAGCATCCCCGCATCGATATAGGCGCCGTTGCGCTCTATGCGCGCGAGCACCGGCAACAGTGGCATCTCGATTTCGTCCAGCACTTTTTCCAGGGAGGGCTCCCGGGCCAGGCGCGCGGAGAGTTCGTTGTGCAGGCGCAGGGTGATATCCGCGTCCTCCGCCGCGTAGGGACCGGCCCTGTCCAGCTCTATCTGGTTGAAGGTCAGCTGCTTGGCGCCCTTGCCGGCGATGTCCTCGAACTGCACCGTGTGCTCGCCCAGGTATTTGAGCGCGAGGCTGTCCATATCGTGGCGGCTTCCGGTGCTGTCGAGCACATAGGATTCGAGCATGGTGTCGCGGTAGATGCCGCGCAGTTCGATGCCGCAGCCGGCGAGAATATGGCTGTCGTATTTCAGGTGCTGGCCGACCTTTTTCAGCGCCGGGTCCTCCAGCAGCGGCTGGAGCTTGTCCAGCACCGCGTCCATGGGCAGCTGTTCCGGCGCGCCCATGTAGTCGTGTGCCAGGGGCACATAGGCGGCCTTGTGGGGTTCCACCGCAAAGGACAGGCCCACCAACCGGGCCTGCATATAGTTGAGACTGGTGGTCTCCGTGTCGAAGGCGAAGACTTCCGCCTCCTTCAATTTCTGCAGCCAGGCGTCGAACCCGGCCATATCGGTGACGATGGCATACTCTTGGTGTGAGGCACGCTCGACGGCCTCGGCCAGGGCCTCTTCCGCCTTATCCCCGGCCCCACTACTGGAAAGTTCCTCCAGCCAGCCGCGGAATTCCAGTTCGCCGAACAGTTCGATCAGCTTGTCCTTGTGCGGTTCGGCGTTGTGTAAATCCTGTGGATGAACCGGCATGGCGACATCGGTCTTGATGGTGGCCAGCTTGTAGGAGAGTGCCGCGGCCTCGCGGTGCTCTTCCATCTTCTTCGCCAGAGTCTTGGACCCGCGGAAGCCCAGCGGCGCTATGGCGTCCAGGTCTGCGTAGATGTCCTCCAGGCTACCCAGGTTCTGCAGCAGCGCCAGGGCGGTCTTCTCGCCTACGCCGGGCACCCCGGGGATGTTGTCGGATTTGTCGCCCATCAGGGCGAGGAAGTCGATGATCAGCTCCGGGCCCACCCCGAACTTTTCCCTGACTCCGTCGCTGTCCATCTCGGTGTTGGACATGGTGTTCACCAGGGTGATGCCCGGGCGCACCAGCTGCGCCATGTCCTTGTCGCCGGTGGAGATGATCACTTCGCGCCCTTTCCGCTGGGCTTCCAACGCGAGCGTGCCGATTACGTCGTCCGCCTCGACGCCGTCCACCACCAGCCGCGGCAGACCCATGGCGTCGACAATGTCGTGGATCGGCTGGATCTGCTCGCGCAGCTCGTCCGGCATCGGCGGGCGGTGGGATTTGTAGTCGGCGAAGAGTTCATCGCGGAAGGTCTTGCCCTTGGCGTCGAACACCACTGCCACGGTGCTGTCCGGGTGCTCCTTCAGGTGGCGGCGCAGCATGGCGATGACGCCGCGCACCGCGCCCGTGGGCCTGCCGCTGCTGGTGACCAGCGGCGGCAGGGCGTGGAAGGCGCGGTACAGGTAGGAGGAGCCGTCCACCAGGATCAGCGGGGCTTGGGTGTTCTGTTTACTCATAAATCTTTGGAATCAGTGGTTGGGAATCTATTGCCGTGCGAGATGGCGGATAGCATAACGCCCTTCGCCTTCATTTTCCCCTTCGCCGCACGCGCCTGACTCTCACTTCGGCGCCACTGCATTTCGACGCGCGGGCGGCGGCAGTCACCGCAGCATCGGCACGAAGCGCAGGGCGCTGTCTAGGCTTCACGGTAACCGCCGCTGTTATTCCCCCAACCACCCGCACGCCGTGACGCGCCTGAAATGGCCGTGCCGTTTATCGGGCAGCCGGCCACAGGAACCGGGGTCAGCACATCAGGCGTTGAAGGAAGGAGTTGACCAGATGAAGGGTGTGATTTTCTCCAGTTTACTGTGGGTCGCCGGCCCGGCGGCGGCCGCTGTCGTCGAGTGGCCGATGGCCGTCGCGGACCTGGAACAGGTTGAGGCGCAAAGGCTGGAAATGGCAGGTGTGCAAGAGCGCGAGTCCCTGCTGCGGGAGGCCCGGCGCAGCCAGAATGAAGCCCTGCTGCGGCGGCAGATGCGCCTGCTGGAACTCTTCCGTCAGCAGGCGGAGAAGGCGCGGGCGCGGGCGGAAAAGCTCAAGCAGATGGTGGAGCAATCCTCAGGGCAGTCCCTTCTCCGCGAGCACCCGCTCGCAGGCGAACAGTAGGGTTTCCCATCAGGCTCGGGCATATTGGCCTGCGAGCGGGCTCTACCCGGTACCTTCGCCGCTGTCGGGAACCTGCGCCAGGCATGCGCGCGCCTGGGCCAGCAGCTGTTCGATCAGCTCGCGGTAGCCGGCGCCGGCCAGCAGCCGCGACCCCAGGGGGTCCAGCGCCGCGTAGCGCAGGTCGAGGTTCTCCGCAAGTTGGCGGTCGCGATCATTCTCCGGCACTTCCCCGAACAGGCAGCCATCGCCGGCCCCCCGCAGTTCCAGCAGCGCCCTGGCGCCGTGGCCGCCGCGGCCGGTGCCGCTGAGCGCTTTCGTCGCCACGCCCGCGGAGCCGAAGAAGTGCCCGTAGGCATCGTGGGTCACCACGATGGGCACCTCCCGGTACCCCCAGAGGGCGCGGTCCAGCACCTTCTGCAGGTTGGCCATTTCGCGGGAGATGTCCCGCGCCCGCTCGCGGAAGACGTCCGCCCGCTGCGGTTGCAGTTCGGCCAGGCGCTCCGCGATATGCCCGGCCATCACCGCGGCGTTGCGCGGGCGCAGCCACAGGTGCGTGTCCGTCTCCGTTGCGCCCCGGAACTCGTAGCCGTCCGCGCCCAGCAGCTGCAACTGGCGCTCCGCCGGCAGCAGCGCCAGCTGTTTCGCCAGCACGGATTCCATCTCCGGCCCCAGCCACACCACCAGCTGCGCCCGCTCCAGCGCCGCGCGATCCGACACGCCGGGCGCATAGTGGTGCGGGTCGCCGCTGTGTATCAGCACCCGCACCGGCAGGTCTTCGCCGGCGATCTCCCGGGCAATCAACGCCAGCGGGCGCACGCTGACCAGCAGTTCCCCATCTTCTGACGGCGCGGGCTTGCCGCAGGCGGCGACGGCGCAAAGGATAAGTAAACAGATGAGGGGCTTCGGGCGATACATTGAGGTCATAGGGCGGCAAAAAACTGCGATATAATCACACCCGGCCTGCGCCCGCCACTCATTCAACTCCCCATACACCATTCACGGAGATTCCCCCTGAGTCATTCCGAGCCGCTTATCACCGCCGACAACCTCGGGCTGGAAATCGCCGGCCGACAGCTGCTGCAGAACATCAACCTGGCGCTGCGCCAGGGGGAAATCGTCACCGTGATCGGCCCCAACGGCGCCGGCAAGACCACCCTGCTGCGGCTGCTGCTCGGCCTGACCAGGCCCAGCGTCGGGAAGGTGTGGCGCAGGCCCGGCCTGCGCCTCGGCTATATGCCCCAGCGGCTGCAGATAGATCCCTCCATGCCCATGTCCGTACTGCGCTTCCTGCAACTGGGGCAGGCGCAGCTGGACCGGCCGCAGGCAGAGGCGGCGCTGCAGCGCGTGGGTGCCGGGCAACTGGCGGACGCCAGCCTGGCGGCCCTGTCCGGCGGCGAGATGCAACGGGTGCTGCTGGCCCGCGCTGCCTCGCGCAGACCGCAGTTGCTGGTGCTGGACGAACCCACCCAAGGGGTGGATATCGGCGGCCAGGGCGAGGTGTACCAGCTGATCGCCGCGCTGCGCGACGAACTGGGTTGCGGCGTGCTGCTGGTCTCCCACGACCTGCACCTGGTGATGGCCGCGACCGACAAGGTGCTGTGCATCAACCAGCACATCTGCTGTGAGGGCCACCCGGAGCAGGTGAGCCGCGACCCGGCCTACCTGGAACTCTTCGGCGACAAGCTGGCCCCCTATACCCACCAGCACAACCACGAGCATGGCCTGGGTGGCGAGATAGTCCCCGGGCAGGGCTGCGATCACCCTCACCACCACCCGCACACAGACACCGAAAACCGAGAGCGCAAATAAGTGGTCCAGTTCAGCGAACTCTTACAAAGCCAATTTCTGTGGTACGCGCTGGCCGCCGGTATTCTGGTCGCGCTGGTCAGCGGCCCGTTGGGCTGCTTCGCGGTGTGGCGGCGCATGGCCTACTTCGGCGACACCCTGGCCCACTCGGCGCTGCTCGGCGTCACCCTCGGCTTCGTGCTGCGGGTAATGCCGACCCTGGCGGTCGGCGCGACCTGTTGCGTTCTGGCGATACTGCTGGTCTACCTGCAGCGACGACAGAAGCTCTCGGTGGATACCCTGCTCGGCATTCTTTCTCATTCCATGCTGGCGCTGGGTATCGTCACCGTCAGCCTGTTCAAGATCAAGGTGGACCTGCTGTCGCTGCTGCTCGGCGACCTGCTCGCGGTGGGCGGCCGCGACCTGGTGCTGATGCTGGCGGCGGCGGCGCTGATCGCCGCGCTGCTGTATCTCCTCTGGGAAAAATTGCTCGCCTTCACCCTGCACGAGGAACTGGCGGCGGTGGAGGGCGTGCCGGTGGAGCGGGTGCGCCTGGCGCTGATGCTGATGCTGGCGCTGCTGATCGCGATTGCGATGAAGGTCGTCGGCGTGCTGCTGATCACCGCGCTGCTGATTATTCCCGCGGCCAGCGCACGCAAGCTTTCCAATACCCCGGAGCGTATGGCGGCCCTGGCTTCCGCTATCGGCTGTGTCGCGGTGGTGCTGGGACTGCTGGCTTCGATACTCTGGGATACGCCGGCGGGGCCCTCCATTGTGTTGGCTGCGGGACTGCTGTTCCTGATCATCCAGGCGCGCCCGGTTCACGGTCATTAACATCGATATGAATTGGCTCTCAGCTTGCTCAATAGAAATTGTGCCGCCTGCTGTATTCCCCTATTCTTTCCCCTGAAATTCCCGGTCTTAGCGTATAAAATCGAATAAAACCGCAACACACAATAAAAACGGGATGACAGCCCAGTCCGTTAGGCGGGTGCAACAACACAAAAAAACAAACCATTGCTTAACAAAGGGAATAGGGTTATGCATCCAGCTCTCAGTAAAAGGTTCTCTGTACTTTTGCCGTTACTTTTCGTATCGGCCTGCGGCGGTGGTGGAGGCGGCTCGAGTGATGACAGTCCGAACAGCCCATCCAATCGCGCGCCGGAGTTCGTCTCTGTCAGTGAGATCGCCTCAGAGGAAAACAATACCGACACACTGCTGACACTCTCCGCCAGCGATGCCGACGGGGACACTATCAGTTTCAGTATTATCGGCGGCGAAGACCAGTCCCGCTTCCTGATCGATAATGGCAATCAACTGCGTTTTGGGTTCAAACCGGACTTCGAAAACCCTACAGACTCCGACGGAGACAATGTCTATCAGTTGGAGGTACAGGCCAGCGACGGAAAGGGAGGCAAGACAAGCCAGTCTTTCTTAGTAACCGTCGCCAATATTAATGACGGCGCTCCGGCTTTCTCTTCAAGCGACCAAGTCACCGTACCGGAAGGCGTCCGCGGCTTTTTCTACACAGCCGCAGCACAGGACCCGGATAAAGACAAGGTGACCTACTCACTGGGCGGCGGCGGCGCCGACGCCGGTTTTATAATCAACGTGGAGACCGGTGAACTCGGCTTTATGGAGGTCCCAGATTTTGAGCACCCAGCGGATAGCGATAGGGACAACCACTACCACGTGAACATAACTGCTGCCGACAGTGAAGGGGCAAAAAATCAACTCGCTCTGGAAGTCATAGTTGCCGATGTCGTCACGCCGTCGGTTCGTATCGAATTTCCCACCGGCAATTCAAATATGGGCGGCAAGATGAGCAGCGTCTCCCTTACCGCCCGTCCCGTCGATCTGGAAAGCGGTGCAGGCACTTCCGCGCAACTGGCCAGTATCACTGTCGACGGCCAGTCGCCGACTCAGGATGCCAACAGCTCTTCCCTCTGGCATCTCGATACCTCACTCAGTGAAGGCTGGGACACCTACCCTCTCTCGGCACAGTTTGTCACTGGTGAAACCGCGGATGAGAGCCGCCGTGTCAACAATGAGCAACTGTTAGAGTGGCCAATCGGTGTTTCCTACGACAGCTTCCATAAAACACGGTATTTCGCTGACACCGCCCTCGATGCGATTTTCGAGGTAGGCAGCAGTCGCCGGGTTATTTCCGGCCCCACTGTCGGTTCCGGTCCCGCACTCAATCCGATCGATATGGAGCTGAACTTCCCGCTAGTCCGCAGCAATCCAGACAACGACTATTTCGTTGTTTTAAATAGCGACGGCAGCATTTTCTCAGTTCAGCGCAATACCGGTGACCGTACGCAACTGACCACCTGGATTCCGGCAGACCTCAATGCCCTGTCATTGACACCTTCAGGAAATGAGGCCTACACAACCAGGGCCACAGGATCTTACGGCGAGATTATCAAATTTGACCTTACCAGCGGTGATTACGCCGTCGTATCCAGTTCCAGCGACATTTCGCCTGTCGGCAATGGGCCGGACCTGCAAACCCCAAATGGTATTCAACTAGATTATGAAAACCAGCTGCTCTATGTAACCGACGAGAGAAGCGATTCGGTATTGAAAATCGATATCGCTACGGGCGACAGGTCGACAATCAGCGGTAACGGCGTCGGCAGTGGCGACCTGCTGACACAGGCAATGGATCTGGTAGCCGACTATGACGCTGGGCGAATCTATGTCGCCAATGGTGGTGGCCACAACATCGTAGAGGTGGATATGGCCAGCGGCGACCAATCAGTTATAACCGACTGGACCAAGGGCGCAGGACTGCGATTGGTCAACCCCTGGTCGATCAGTCGCGACGCCGACAGCGACCGCCTGCTGGTATCCGACGTCGACTTCGACCCGGCGCTTATATCCGTTGATATTGGCACTGGGAACCGCTCAGATATTTCCTCGAATCACGTGGGAACAGGCCCGAGCTTCACTTGGAGCCAGCTCGACTACGATGCTTCCAGTAACACCCTCTATGCGGTGTCCACTTCCGGTCCATCTTCCACCCCGTCTGTTGTTGCGATAGACCTGGAAAACGGCAACAGGCAAATCATTTCCGACCCGGATACCGGCGACGGCATATCCATCACGTTGCCAACAGAAATCCAGGTGGACGGCGTCGAACAGCGCGCATTTGTTTTCGATAACGATCCCGGCTGGCTGGTTCAAGTCGATCTAGTAAATGGCAATCGCGAAGTAATTTCCTCGGTCTTGCATGGCTCGGGTGCCACTGTGGGACACGCTGGCGCCATGGCCCTGGATCTGGCCGGAAACCGCATTGCCCTGCTGGACTCGTGGTCTAACAACCTGATAACCGTCGATCTGGATACCGGTGACCGGGAAATTATTTCCGGCCCGGATAACGGCACAGGCCCGAATTTCGATTCCCCCAACGGACTGGCTCTGGATATCGCCAATGGCCGTGCCTTTGTCAGCAACTACGGCAACGGCTCGATAACCCAGGTGGACCTCGCGAACGGGAACAGGACTACTTTGGTCGCTTCGGTGGACGGCGGTTCAATCGATGAGCAATCTCCCGATGATCTGGCATTCGACCCCAACGGGAACCGGTTGCTGGTCGGCACTAGCGACGGCAATCTGGTGGCGATCGATCTGGAAGACAATTCGCAGTCGACGCTGTCAAATGGCAGAGACTGTGACAGCTTAATTCCCGCTGACTGTCACGGCGTGCCCATGTCTTCGTTCAGTTCCATGGCGATAGATCCGGAAAGTAATCGCCTTTTCGCCCATGACGGCGGCCTGGACGGCCTCGCCGGGATAGTTGTGGTTGACCTCCGTTCCGGTCAACGCGCGCTGGCTTCCAAGTAATTACCTCTCCGGGTCCCAACTTGGCGGGGCCCGATCTCTGCATGAGCCTTGAAATACCGTCGAATGGGTTTCGACGGAACATCAATTTCTTACTTCCCCATTTGCCATCACATTGAAAGCAACCCGCCCTCTATACGAATTTTGTCGATTAATCTTGCGGCAAATATGCGAATTTTTATGCCACATATTTGCGACCGGCTTCACCAATCCCCTTAATAATTACTCGCCCTGTCGCCAGCTGGTTGTTTCGTATTTTTGCCATTGCTAGTGTTGCTCTACGACCCGTGGGTTTAGGTCGGTCACCAATAAAGATTATTAAATGGATGAGCAATGACCATGGAAAAACAACGAATCTTTCGCCGCAATGCACTGGCTACCGCCATTCTCACCGCGGCTGCCGCAGCCGCCCCCCAATCGCTTTACGCCGCCGATGAAGAGGCAATAGAGGAAGTCGCCGTTGTCGGCTCACGTATCCAGCGCAACGCCGAATTTGAGACGGCCACACCAATTCAGGTGATGGACCGGGAGGCCATCGAGAAGTCCGGCTACACCAACCTGCAGCAGATGTTCGAAAAGAATCCCGCTGCCGGTAACGGTACCTTTTCCACCCGCGGCAACAACCAGGACTCCACCGCCAACGGCGCCGCCGCGGTAAGCCTGCGCGGCATGGGCGCCGACGCGACCCTGGTGCTGGTCAACGGCCGGCGCGTCGCCATCAGCGCCTTTGCCGAGGGCATCACCACCAACTTCGTGGATATCAATACGGTCCCGCTGGCCGCGGTGGAGCGGGTGGAGGTGCTGAAGGACGGCGCCTCCGCGATCTACGGCTCCGACGCGGTGGCCGGCGTGGTCAACCTGGTACTGCGCGATGATTTCGAGGGGGCGGAAGTCTCCGTCGATTACGGCGGTGCCGACGGCTACGACGAGCAGTCGACCTCCGCTATCTGGGGAATCAATGGCGAGAATTCCAATCTGACCCTGATCTTCGACCACCACAAGAACAGCACCCTGGCCAGTGTGGAGCGCAAGGGACTGGGCACCGCCGACCAGTCCTTCCGCGGCGGTATGGATTTCCGCTCCTCGCGCGGCTATCCGGGTTATTTCGTCGTGGACGGCGTTTCCACCATAGACCCAGGCTGCCCGGCGGACAGCGCCATCGGCCAGATCTGCGCCTACGACTACGGCCCCTGGACCCTGCTGACACCCGAGGCCGAGCGCACCGGCGTGCTGCTGCTGGGCAAGAACCAGTTGAATGAAAGCGTGGAGTTCTTTACCGAAATGGCCTTCCAGCACAACACCTCCATCGCCCAGGGCGCGCCCACGCCGCTGGACGAAAGCGCCGCTCTGACGGTGCCGGTGGATCACCCGGACAATCCCTTCACCGGTGCCGGCAGTATTGATATCGGCCGCTACCGCACCGTGGACGCCGGCGCGCGCCAGTGGGATATCGAGACCGACAATCTGCGCGGTGTCTTCGGCCTGCGCGGCAGCGTCGCCGACTGGGACTGGGAGGCCTCGGTGCAGCGCTCGCGCAGCGAGTCCACCCAGACCGGCGACCGCTCCCAGGGCTGGGTGCGCACCGACCTGCTGCAGCAGGAAATCGACGCGGGCCGCTACAATCCCTTCGGCGGCGTGCAGAATCCGCAGTCGGTGATCAACGCCATCACCACCAGCCTGGTGCGCCAGGGCAAATCGCAGCTGACCAGCGTGGACTTCACCATCGACGGCGAGCTGTTCGACACTGCCAACGGCGCCATCGCCATGGCCGCCGGCGTCGAACACCGCGAGGAGGAGGCCTCGGATATTCCCGATGACCAGTTCCAGCGCGGGCTCATCTTCGGTACCGAATCGGTGTCCGCCTCCGCCAGCCGTGACATCACCTCGGCCTTCGTGGAGTTCGCGATACCCCTGCCGGCCAACCTGGACCTGACCCTGGCCGGCCGCTTCGACGATTACAGCGATTTCGGCACCACCACCAACCCGATGGCCAACCTGCTGTGGACCGCCAGCGATATGCTGTCCCTGCGCGCCTCCTGGGGTACCGGCTTCCGCGCGCCGTCGCTGGCGCAGATAGGCCTGGGGCCGTCGCAGGAATCGCAGTTCTTTACCGACAGCTACGGCTGTGCCGTCAACGACGCCTACTGCGCCAGTACCGACTACAACATTGTCTACTCCGGCAATCCGGACTTGGAGGCGGAGGAATCCGAGTCCTTCAACCTGGGCGCGGTGATCAAGCCGCTCGACGGCATGCAACTGTCCCTCGACTACTGGAGCATCACCCAGGAGGGCAAGATCGACAAAGTATTCAGCCATCTCTACAGTCAGTTCTGTAACGACCAGGACAGCACCGTGTGCGTGCGCTCCGCACCCTTACCGGGAGAATCCCTCGGTGCGCTGCAGTCAATCGATGGCGAAATGATCAATATCGGCGAGCAGAATGTATCCGGTGTCGACTTGAGCCTGGTCTACTCCGAAATGGAACTGGCGGGCGGAAACCTGGGCCTGCGCCTGGATTATTCCTATCTGGTGGAGTTTGAGCGGGTGGAACTAAACGTGGATGGCGAGAGCTTTCTGAGCCGGGACCTGGCCGGCGAGTACGAGTACCCGCAGCACCGCTGGGCGGCATCTGCAGACTGGGCGCGGGATACCTTCGCGTTCACGGTGGGCCTGAACTATATCGGCGAGTTCGAGGACACGCCGGATATCGACTTCAATACCGTTCTGGACTACGAAACCAACAAGTCGCGCATGGTGGATTCCTTCCTGACCCTGAACCTGCAGGCGCGCTATACCGGTTTCGAGAATATGGTGTTGAGCCTCGGCGCCGACAACGCCCTGGACGAGGAGCCACCCTTCGCGATCGGCGACGGCGACTCCGACCTCTACGGCTATGTACAGAGCCAGCACGATCCGCGCGGCCGCTTTATCTACGGCAGGATGGTTTACAGTTTCTAGTAGAACCGGCCGACACAGATTACCACGGTATCCGTGGCGGTAATCTGCTCGTGTCCCGTGACAATCTCGAAGGAAGGTGCAAGCCTTCCTTCGAGATTCTCACGACAGCGAGAATATCTTCGGTCCCGCTGGAGCGCGGGCGGTACCGGTATGCCGGGACATGGTCGGAGTTACTCATTCAGCGGAACTTGTCCGCATTACTGTAGTTACCGGGCGTCGAGAAAATCCCCGATCAGTTGCGCGATCCGCTCAGCAAGCTCGTGGAATCGAGCACTGTCAGCGGCGATTTCGGTTCGACATAGGAAACCGGGGCTTCCCTCCCCGGTTCTTTCAACACCGTTCAGTCGCGCCACAGATAGGGTGGCGCAACGGTAATATCCGTTGCGCTACTCACACCATCGGTATCTTCATTCACCATGCCGTAAAAGGTGTTTTGGGTTTTGCTGCTGGCAAGGACTTCGAGGTCACCGATATAGACCGCCGAACCTCCAATGGACGCGTTATTGGCAAACCAGCCCATTGGGTAGAAGGTAGACAATAACGAGGCATTATCGCTCACATTGAAACTCGCCGGCCCGTGGTGGCGATTGGCTCGAACACCCAGGGTGGTCAACGCACCGACGGTGCCGCCACTTACGTTACCGCTGATGACCGCCGCATGGTCCTCGATACGCGCATTGCCGCTCAGATTGCCGCCCAGTACCTGGGCATAGGGGCCCACGTATACCGAGTCGGGGGTGCCGGAAACGACACAACCACCGCCGTTGCTGTGGCGCTGGGTGCCCGAGGGACAGGCGTCGCGGGTGCCGTTGGTGAAGCCTTCCGGCCAGGCGCCCTGCACTTCCAACATGTAGGGGTAGCGGTAGATGCTGGGATAGGGGGTGCCGTCCATCGGCTGTTCCCAGGTAATCTTCTGGTAGGTCGTGGGCGCGGCCAGCACCACCAGGAACAGTTGCTCGCCGGGGTTGATGCAGAAGGACAGTTCGCCATCAGTGCCGCTCTGCAGGCTGCTGTAGCGCGGATTGGCGAGATTGGAATCCGTGGCCACCAGTCCCCAGCGCCAGCCCGAGTCGGCGCCGCCCTGGGTTACCCCGCGGAAGCGGATGTCCACGCTCGCTGCGTTGTCTTCCGGCGTCAGCCGGATCACGTTGTAGCCCCAGCGCTGCGGCGCCCAATAGTAGGGGGAGCTGAAGCGGCGGTTCTGCTGCCAGTTCTCGTCCAGCGTTTCCAGTTGCGTAAGGCGCAGCCTGCGCTGGCTGTAATTGGATCGGGTGTCGGTGATGGGGCCGTAGGCGTTGCGGTAGACCGCGCCCTGGTCGGAGCCATCGGGGTTCTGGTAGTCCCAGGTCACATTGTGCATGGCCCATTCGCCGAAAAGGTCGTTGAGCTGCTCGATTTCCCAACCCTGGGTGTACATCAGTTTCTGCCAGGGATCACGCTGGCCCACCGGCGCTTCGCTGGTCCACATCTCGTGCACGGCACTGGGGCAGTGCTTGTCCTTGATATATTCAAAGATCTGCCAGTTGCAGTAGCGGTTGCGGGTGTTGCCGTAGTGCAGGTGGCTACTGTTTGCCAGCATTTCCGAGCAGTGCGCGTTGTCGCGGAAAATCTGGTGCGGCATCCAGTTGGCGTGGCTCTCGTAGATCCCGCAGCCCTGGCCGCCGCACTCGGGAAAGGCCGGCGTCAGCGACTGCACGCCGTGCATGAATTCGTGGGCGAGCACCCAGGCATCGCTGGCGGCAGCCGGCCCGACCCACATGCCCATATAGGAGATGCCGTTGCGGCCCCAGCCACCCCCCAAGAAGGGAAAGTCATTGTCGAAATGAATCGCCGCCTTCCACTTGGTCGCACTGTCGCAGTAGGGCTGGGGGAAACCGATAGTCGCGCCGAAATAGTTGTCCCAGACCATTTCCAGGGTATCGGCGGCCTTCTGCGCGTCCTCTATCGTGACGTTTGTGCCGTCGGGCCAGTAGAACGCGAAGTGCTCGCTCTCCAGCCGCAACGGCGCGCCGGTTTCGCCGCCGTCCTGGGGCGCCCGCCACTCGCCGTTGAGGCAGCTGAACTCAACCGGGCAGGTGGTGGCCCAGTCGGTGGTACTGGTGCCGGTGTCGCACGCCTGGGCGGAACCGCCCGAAGAGCTGCTGGACGAGCTGCTCGAGGAGGAGCTACTCGAAGAAGAACTGCTCGAAGAAGAACTGCTCGAAGAGGAATTGCTTGAACTGGAGCTGCTCGAAGTAGAGCTGCTTGAGCTACTGCTGGAGGCACTGCCGCCATCCTCATCGCCGCCCCCTCCGCTACCACCGCAGGCTGCGAGCAGGGAAGCTAGCAGCACCACCGAAAACTTACCCGCGGCTTGCGCAAGTAAACGCGTTTTGCATTGGTTAATTAAGATCATGACTCATTCACTTTTTTAAATCACGAGGCGCGTGCACCTCTCAATACCCAGGCGCCTGATTGGCATAGCCCGGGATACACCCGAGCCGGGCTTCCCTGCCCGGCCTTAGAGGATCTTGAAAAATACTCATCCAATAACAGCTAGTCGCGCCACTGGTATGGCGGTGCAACGGTAATATCCGCGGCATTGCTCACACCGGTAGTGTTGTCATCCACCAGGCCGTAGAAGGTGTTTTGGGTTTTGTTAGCAGAATATACCTCCAGGTCGCCGATATAGACCGCCGAGCCGCCCACGGAAGCGTTATTGGCAAACCAACCCATGGGGTAGAAGGTGGACAGCAGGGTGGCGTTGTCGTTGACGTTGAAACTCGCCGCTCCGTGATGCGGATTGCCTCGAACGCCAAGAGTGGTCAACGCGCCCACGGTGCCGCCGCTGACATTACCGCTGATAATCGTCGCCTGGTCCTCGATACGTGCATTGCCGCTCACATTCCCGCCCAGGACCTGGGCGTAGGGGCCTACGTATACCGAGTCGGGAGTGTCGGGCACGGCGCAACCGCCACCATTACTGTGGCGCTGGGTACCCGCCGGGCAGGCATCGCGGGTGCCGTTGGTGAAGCCGGCCGGCCAGGCACCCTGCACTTCCACCATGTAGGGGTAGCGGTAGATACTCGGATAAGGCGTTCCGTCCATCGGCTGCTGCCAGGTGATTTTCTGGTAGGCCGTGGGCGCGGCCAGTACCACCAGGAACAGCTGCTCGCCGGGGCTGATGCAGAAGGACAGTTCGCCGTCGCTGCCATTTTGCAGGCTGCTGTAGCGCGGGTTGGCGAGATTGGAATCCGTTGCCACCAGGCCCCAGCGCCAGCCGGAGTTGGCGCCGTTCTGGGTGACGCCGCGGAAGCGGATGTCCACGCTGCCCGCGTTGTCTTCCGGCGTCAGCTGAATCACGTTGTAGCCCCAGCGCTGCGGCGCCCAGTAATAGGGGGAGCTGAAGCGGCGGTTCTGCTGCCAGTTGTCATCCAGCGTTTCCAGTTGCGTCAGGCGCAGCCGGCGCTGGCTGTAACTGGAGTTGGTGTCGGTGATCGGGCCGTAGGCGTTGCGGTAGACCGCGCCCTGGTCGGAACCATCGGGGTTGCGGTAATCCCAGGTCACGTTGTGCATGGCCCATTCGCCAAACAGGTCGTTGAGCTGTTCGATTCCCCAGCCCTGGGTAACCATCAGCTTCTGCCAGGGATCCCGCTGGCCCACCGGGGCATTGCTGGTCCACATCTTGTGCACGGTGGCGGGGCAGTGTTTGTCCTTGATATATTCGAACACCTGCCAGTTGCAGTAGCGGTTGCGGGTGTTGCCATAGTGCAGGTGGCTGCTGTTGGCCAGCATTTCCGAGCAGTGGACGTTGTCGCGGAAAATCTGGTGGGGCATCCAGTTGGCGTGGCTCTCGTAGATCCAGCAGCCCTGGCCGCCGCACTCGGGGAAGGCCGGGGTCAGCGCCTGCACGCCGTGCATGAATTCGTGGGCGAGCCCCCAGGAATCGTTGGCGGCGCCCGGGCCGATCCACATGCCGGCATAGGAGATGCCGTTGCGGCCCCAGCTGCCGCCCCAGAGGGGGAAGTCGTTGTCGAAGTGCACCGCCGCTTTCCACTTGGTCGCGCTGTCGCAGTAGGGCTCGGGGAAGCCGATGGTCGCGCCGAAATAGTTGTCCCAGATCATTTCCAGGGTATTGGCGGCGTTCTGCGCATCGGCCATGGTGATGTTGGTGCCGTCGGGCCAGTAGAAGGCGAAGTGCTCGCTCTCCAGCCGCAGCGGCGCGCCGGTTTCGCCGCCGTCCTGGGGCGCCCGCCACTCGCCGTTGAGGCAGCTGAACTCAACCGGGCAGGTAGTGGCCCAGTCGGTGGTAGTGGTGCCGGTGTCGCACATCTGGCCCGAACCGCTCGAGGATGAACTGCTGGAGGAACTGGAACTCGACGAGCTGCTGCTGGAAGAACTGCTACTCGAAGAACTGCTACTCGAAGAACTACTGCTGGAGGAGCTACTGCTCGAAGAACTGCTGCTCGAAGAACTGGAGCCGCCGCCACCTGGAAGCGGTTCGCCGTTAAATAGAATATTGGCGGGGGGCTGGCTCACATTTCCAGGACTGCCATTGAAACCGAAGGAAATGGAACTGCCCGCGGCAATAGACCGGTTCCAGTCGCTGGGCTGGAGAACGTAGTGGTCGCCGGCGTGAGACAGAATCTGCGCGCCCCAGATCTGGTCGATGGAATGGGAGAAATCAAACTCCAGTGTCCAGTCATTGACTGCGGTATCGCCGTCATTCACCAATGTTACGCTGCCGCCAAAACCTGCTCCCCAGTCGCTGGTCGTGCTGTATTGCACCTGTACGGCGTTTGCGTAGGCCGGCAGGCCTATGACCATCGCTAACAGGGCCATGCGAATAAAATGCGCTTCACATAGCCATTTTTTTACCGATAAGGATTGCATGTCCATGGCTCCCTTATTTGATTTGTTTCGATTAATTGAGTGGTAAAGAAAAAACAGAATCCGAGGTGTAGGTATACCACTTAGTACGGAATGGTAAGACCGATTCCGTCACACGCGGTTTGGGGATTCCTTGCGAGCGGGAGCGGGTGTTTGCGGATTTTTGCTATGTCCGGAAGGTCTGGAAAAATAGATTGGGAAGTGGATGTAAACATTGGCAACATCGGCAACCGATGTTTTCAACTGCCGGGGCGCAGCCCCGTCAGGTGCCTATATCCTCATTCCAGAGTTCTGGCTTGGCGCGAATAAAGTCGCGCATCAGCACCTTGCACTCCTCGCTGTCCAGCAGCAGTAATTTTACCCCTCTCGAGCGCAGGTAATCCTCCGGACCCCTGAAGGTCTCGTTCTCGCCGATGACGACTTTCGGGATACCGTAAAGAAGCACCGTGCCACTGCACATATCGCAGGGCGACAAGGTGGTGTAAAGGGTGCAACTTTTGTATTCGGCTGCGCTGAGGCGGCCTGCATTTTCCAGGCAGTCCATTTCCGCGTGCAGCACGGCGCTCTTTTTTTGCACCCGCTGGTTGTGGCCACGAGCGATTATCCTGCCGTCGCGGACCAGTACCGAGCCTATGGGTATACCGCCCTCGGAAAGTCCCACCCTGGCCTGATCGATGGCCGCCTGCATAAACTTGTCCATAGGCTGGTCCCTTTAAACTGGTTAGACGCTGTTTCAAGCGGGTTTTTCAATTTAGTGTCTAAGCTACCTACAGCAGAGAGCCCCCGGCATATCCGTGTCGCCGCCTTCCGCTGTTATTGATGAACCACATCCTCCCACGCTTCCACTTTGAATTCACCGTTTTTTAAGGATACACAGTACAATTGGTCGAAACCCTCCCCGTAGTCCGGCAGCTGAAGCTTATTGTAAGTTGCCTTGATGCCCGCTTCGGCAACATGCTCCCTTCCCATGCGCAAGGCATTTCTCCGCAGGCACTCGTTCAGGCTAACCGCGAAATAGTAACCCACGACCCCGAATCGGTGCGCTTTAAAGCCGGCAATATATTTTTCCCGGGACTTCCTTGTCGGGTTTGTATTGTCGATGACCACTGGCTGCTTTGATTCCAGGCAGGCATTGAAGATAATATTTTCGCGATGCCTCGTCTTGAGCATATCCAGGTTCAGGCGGATATGGGTCCGGTAGAATTGGTGGAGATAAAAAGAGGATTTTCCACTGGCCTGCAGCCCGGTAAATATTACCCCTTTCATGGTGGAAAACCCCTTTGGTGTTCGCTGCCCCCAGCCGACACAGACTTGGCGTGCTGTTTTCTGTCCCTGAAGCCGGTTAATCTACGCCGATATCAGACCATACCGCAAACTCGTTGCCACACGGCTCTTCGAAGTGAAAGCGCCTGCCACCGGGAAAGGCAAAGATGGGTTTTACTATCCTGCCGCCGGCTTTTGTGACCTTCTCCAGGGTTTCTTCCAGGTCGCTGCTGTAGAAGACCAGCAGCGCCGCGCCATTTTCCGTCGCCGACCGCATATCGGCCCGAAAGAAGCCCCCGTCGAGGCCTTGGTTCGAGAATGCAGTATATTCCGGGCCGTAGTCCACAAATGACCAGCCGAATGCCTTTTCAAAGAAGGCCTTGGTTTCGGGGAGGTTTTTCGACGGGAATTCTACATAATTGAGTTTTTCACGTTCTTCCATAAGTCACTCCAGATCCATTAATCCTCATCACGTTTACATATCGACATATTGCCATTTATCAAGGCGGTCTATTAACCGGGCAAAGGATACGGCAACAAAAACAAATGCAGTACATTCGCGCCCCAATGCGCCAGCACACAGGCCCAGAAGTTGCGGCGCAGGTACCAGAGCAGTGAATAGCAAAAGCCGGCCACGGCCACCAGGGTCAGCGCCAGCGGCGAGACCGCCCAGCCGGTGTGCAGCAGGGTGAATACCACCGTCACCAGGAAAACGGCTATCCAGCGCTGGCGCCCCAGCAACTCCTCGGTGCCCCGCTGCAGTATCCAGCGGAAGAAGCCTTCCTCGCTGATACACACCACCAGCAGGTTGACGATGGCGGCAACGGCGATGGCGACACCGAATTTGGGCGACAGGCCGATTGCCGCCAGCCCAACCAGGAACGGCAGCGCCACTGTGGCGCCGATATAGGGGAGGTCGCTGCGTTTCAGCCAACAGCGTTGCCGCACCATAAAGGCGACCATCGCTATGGCGATCACCGCCTTGCCGGGATTCACGCTGGCGTAGATGGTGTTGCCGGCTGCGTCGCTGTAGGGCGACAGCAGTTCGATGCGTTCGCCGCCGGGCAGGATGCCCAGTGCGGTGACCAGCATCAGCAGGGCGGCAACCAGGTAGCCGGTGGCGCGCTTCCAGCCGCGGTGGGTTTCAATCGCGCACAGGGAGAGCCAGATCAGTGGCGCGGCGGCGCCGACGGGGCCGAAGGGGATGGCACACAGCAGCAGCAGCGCCGCTGGCAGCAGGTGGCTGTAGGCCAGGCGCTTGATAGCGAGCGCCCCACCACGGTGTTCAGTTCGTTGATCGATGTGCATTGCGCCGCCTGTCGGTTGGGAATTCAACCGTTAAAGGTAGCGCGCATGGATCGGTAAGTCAGCTTCATTTTTGCCGGGTCCAACGGCGCCTTGAAGAAGGCGTGATAGTGGCCACGGGGGTTGATCAGCACCACCTGGGAACCGTGGTCGACCGTGTACTGGCCATTTTCCAGCGGCACCTTGTTGAACGGCACGTTGAGCTGGTTGGCGAAGCGCTTGAGATCGAGGAACTCACCGGTGATACCGCGGAAGTCCGGGTTGAAGTAGCGTACATAATCGCGCAGTTGCTCGGGAGTATCGCGCTTGGGATCCACCGATACCAGCAAGATATCGGTGTTTGCGCGGATCTCTTCGCCCAGGGTCCGGTAGAAGCTGTTCAGGGTGGCCAGGGTGGTCGGGCATATATCCGGGCAGTGGGTGAAACCGAAAAACACCAGGGTCCAGCGGCCGCCGAGGTCTGCCGTCCGGAAGGGTTCGCCGCTGTCCGCCAGCAGCTCGAAGTTGTCCAGGATGCGCGGACGTTCCAGTTTTACCGCGCCGTTGGCGCGCAGTTCGGAGTCGCTGATCACCCGCGGCTGGCCCATTTTGTGGATAAAGCCTCCCAGCACCGCGAGCATAAACAGTACCAGCAGCGCGACGGTCAGCCAGATGCCTCTCTTCTGTTCCGCTGTGTGTTCGTTGGCCATGGTTTACACCGCGATCAGGTAGTGGTCCAGCAACATGATGCAGAAAAGTGCCATCAGGTAAATGATGGAGTATTTGAAAGTCTCCATGCCCGCGTTGGGGTTCCTGTCCCGCAGCATTTCCACCGCCCAGTAGACGAAGCCGAGGCCGAGCACCACGGCGCCGAGCAGGTAGAGCCAGCCGAGCATGGCGGTGGCGAAGGGCAGCAGGCTGACCGCAAACAGGATAAAGGTGTACAGGAGGATATGCAGTTTTGTGTAGGCGACCCCGTGGGTCACCGGCAGCATGGGGATATCCGCCCTGGCGTAGTCCTCGCGCCTGTGGACGGCGAGGGCCCAGAAGTGCGGTGGCGTCCAGGCGAAGATAATCAGTACCAGCAGCAGGCCGTGGCCGTGCAGGTCGCCGGTGACCGCGGTCCAGCCGAGCAGGGGCGGCGCGGCGCCGGCGAGACCGCCGATCACGATGTTCTGTGGCGTGGCGCGCTTCAGGAACATGGTGTAGACGACGGCATAACCGAGCAGGGAGACCAGGGTCAGCCAGGCGGTGAGGGCGTTGACGAAAACCAGCAGGATGGACATGCCGATGCCGCCGAGCACCAATGCGAACAACAGCGCCTTGTGCGGCTCGACGCGGCCGCGCGCCACCGGGCGGTTGCTGGTGCGGGCCATCTTGATATCGATATGGCGGTCCACCAGGTGGTTGACCGCCGCGGCACTACCGGCACAGAGGGCGATGCCCAGGTTGCCGAGCACCAGGATATCCAGCGGCACCATGCCCGGCACGGCCAGCAGCATGCCGATCACCGAGGTGAGGATCATCAGCATCACCACCCGCGGTTTGGTGAGTTCGTAGTAGTCGCGCCAGCTGGCGCGGCTCAGTGCGGCAATTTGTGCGGTCATGGTTTCACCTCGCATTCTTAGTCGATGGGGACGCGCCTGGCGCTCATCCACCCCTTAGCTTTCAGCGATTTTCTACAGTTCTCCCACCAGGAGGTTGTCATCCGTGTCGGCTTTTTGGGGTGATCCGTCTCTGTGCGCCGCCACCGGCTGCGCCGTCTGTATCCGGTAGCAGAAGGTCAGCAGCCCGAGCAGCAGCAATGCCGCACCGGCGTTGTGGGCCACGGCGATCGGCAGCGGCAGGAACATCACCACATTGGCGATGCCCAGGCATACCTGCAGGCCGAGGGCGCCGGCCAGGCCTATGGCCCAGCGGCGCGAACCGGCGCGCCAGGCGAGCAGCGACAACGCGAGCACCAGCAGGCTGACTACCAGGGCGCCGATCCTGTGGGTCAGGTGTATCGCGGTGCGCGCGTCGCTTTCCAGGGTGCCGCCCAGGTAATTGGGGCCTATCTGCTGGGCGATATTGAAACCCTGGCTGAAATCCGCCTCCGGCCACCACTGGCCGTGGCAGGTGGGGAAGTCCGCGCAGGCCAGTGCGGCGTAGTTGGAACTGGTCCAGCCGCCCAGGGCTATCTGCAGCACCACCGCAGCCACAGCGGCGAAGGCCAGCGGTCGGATTCTCTGCAGTGCGCGGAATTCGTGCGCGGGGATGAAACGCCCCTCGCTAGGGGGCGAGTTGCGGAGCCGCTCGGCCAGCAGCCACAACATGGACAGGGTAGCCATGCCGCCGAGCAGATGCGCGGTGACCACCTGGGGCCACAGTTTCAGGGTGACAGTCCACATGCCGAAGGCGGCCTGCAACAGGATCAGGGCGAGCAGCAAGTGCACCTGCAGGAAGGCGCGCTGGCCGCGGCGGCGCCAGGTCAGCACCGTGAGGCCGCCCACCAGCAACAACAGGCCGCCGGCGAAGTAGCGGTGCACCATCTCCGGCCAGGTCTTGTCGGTTTCCACCGGCGCATGGGGGAAGGCGGCGTTGGCAGTTTCTATTTCGTGGTGCTCGTCTGGCCAGGTCAGGTGGCCGTAGCAGCCCGGCCAGTCCGGGCAACCGAGCCCCGCGTCCACCAGGCGGGTGAAGGCGCCGAGCACGACGACCACCACCGCCAGCGCGCAGCCGGCCAGGGCCAGGCGCAGGCGCCAGGCGGTGTGCGGTTTGCTGTCGGTGGGGTCCAATTCGAAACTCTCCATCTATTTCTCCCGGTTACTTGTGGTGAAGCACATCCCTGTGCTTCATCCCTGCGGGACAGCCTTCGGCTGCCCAAATAGGCTGATCCAGCCGCTCCACGTATTCGCGGCGCCTTCGGCCCCACCTATTTGTCATAGGAGTACTTCAGTAGACGTTTGATATCCTTCAGCAGTTGGTTGCCGCTGTGGCGGTTATCGTAGGCCATCATCGCGAAACCCTGCTGGTCCACCAGCAGGACCCTGGGGTCGGCGATATTTCGGTGGCTCGTCTTCCGCCGCAGCTGTTGCAGAGCGCCCTCTTCCAACTGCACGAGGCGCAGCCGCGGGTGTTCCCGTTGCAGCTTCTGCCGTTGCGCCTCGTCCAGCGGCGAGGCGGTCACCAGCAGTCGATCCACCCGGTCCGCCTTCTCCCCCAGGCGGATATGCACTTGGCGGCTGGTGTAGAGCAGTTTCTCACACTCGGCCGAGCACCCGGCGCCGGGCAGGATCAGGTAGTGCCACTTGGGTCCTTCCTCGCCCAGCTGCAGCGGTGCCCCGTCCCGCCCGGAAAACGGCATTTGATGGATATTGACCGGCGGCCGCAGCAGCTCGCCCTGGTTGACAGTGCCCTCGGGCATGCCCAGGCCGGTGTAGAAGACGATATAGGCGGCCGCGACCGGCAGCAGCACCGAGGCGATCACGGAAATACCCTGGAGCCGGCCGAGACCGGGTTTCTTCTCTTTGGGGCCAGTCGTTGTGACCGCTGATGTTGTGGCAGTGTTATTGTTATTCACGACGCGGTTACCTCTGCTCCTATTTTCGCTTTCTTTCGCAGCAGCTGCGGTGCGCGGGTTGCGGCCACCAGCCACAGGATCACCAGCGCTGTGGCCATCGCAAACCACTGGGCGGCGTAGGCGCGGTGGCGCTCGGGCGGGCTATTGATCAGTTGCCAGTCGGTCACCAGCGCCGTGTCCGAGTCGGCGCTGAGGCGGATGGACCAGCGGGGCCGCGCCAGATTCAGACTACCAGCAAATGCGCTGTCTAGCTGCTGAATTCTTGTGCCCGTCGCGGACCGCGGGGCCTCCGCCGTTTCCTCCACGGGATAGAGGAAGCCGGTAATGGCCCTGGCCGCCGGGGGGCGGACAATCTCGGGCAACCGTCCGCGCTCCGGCGGCGCCGCTATCCATCCGCGATTGACCAGCCAGCGCTGTTCGGCGGAGACGAACACCTGCAGCACCTCGTAACCGGCGCGGCCACCCCGGGTGCGGTTGTCCAGCAGGTGGTACTCGTCGGTGTAGTGACCCCGCAGGCGCACCGGGGTATAGGTTTGCAGATCGTCCAGTTCGACGGCGCCGCCGGTCAGGGGGCGCGGCTGTAACGCCAGGCGGGCGTCTATGGCGGTGTTGAGCGCGGCCTTCTCCCCGGCGCGCTGCAGCTGCCAGACGCCGAGGGCCAACAGCACCGGGAGCAACAGGCCGCTCAGTAAGGTCAGGGGCCAACTGGTAATCAGTGCTACACTGACCGCCTCAGATGGCTCGGTGGCTGTGCTGGTTTTCGCCTGCGAACAGGCTCCTACATCATCACGGGTCATGCCGGTTACAACGAGTGGCGAACAATAATATGTGGCTGAAAATCGTTATTGTATTTTTGTTTCTCGCAGTGCTGGCCAGCCTGTCCAGCGCACTGTTTTTCCTGCTGCGCGATATGGGCGCGCCGCAATCGAAGCGCACCCTCTACGCCCTGGGCATCCGTATCACGCTGGCAGCGCTGTTGCTGCTTGCCATCTGGTACGGCTTCGATAGCGGTGTGCTCTCCAATACGGCGCCCTGGGCGGATAAGTATTGATCCCGGTTGTAGGGCCCCTACCGTAGGGTGTAATGAGCTCCGCGAATTACACCAGCCGGCGCCGGAGGTGGTGTAATTCGCGGAGCTCATTACACCCTACGCCTGACTCTTATGAGCCCAAAACGTAGACGAAGATAAACAGGCCCACCCAGACCACGTCCACAAAGTGCCAGTACCAACTGGCCGCCTCGAAACCGAAATGATCGTCCGGCTTGAAGTGCCGCGCAATCACCGAGCGCAGCAGCATGATCAACAGCATGATGGTGCCCAGGGTCACGTGGGCGCCGTGGAAACCGGTGAGCATAAAGAAGGTGGTGCCGTAGATGCCTGACTCCAGGGTCAGGCCCAGGTGCTGGTAGGCCTCGTAGTATTCCTCCACCTGGAAGAACAGGAAGAGCGCGCCCAGAGCCACGGTCACTCCCAGCCAGATATTGAAGGCCTGGCGCTTATCCTTCTTCAGGAACACATGGGCGAAATGCACGGTGACACTGGAGGCGAGCAGGATGATGGTGTTCCACAGCGGCAGGTGCCAGGGATCGATGATCTCCCTGGGCCCGACGAATTTGGCCGCCTCCCCGTTCACCGCCGCGTCCGGCGTCACCATCAGCGGCCAGGTATTCTCGAAGCCCTGCCACAGCATGTTGGAAGTGCCCCTGTCCCCCTCGCCGCCGAGCCAGGGCAGCGCAAAGGTGCGGATATAGTAGAGAGCGCCGAAGAAGGCGGCGAAGAACATCACCTCGGAAAAAATAAACCAGCCCATGCCCCAGACGTAGGAGCGTTTCAGCTGCTCGCTGTTCAAGCCCGCCATATTTTCCCTGATCACCGCGGCAAACCAGAACCAAAGCACCGTCGCCAAGGCCAGGGCGCCGGCGAAGAAAATGTACGCGCTGCCGCCGTTGATCCAGTTGGCGGCGCCGAAGGCGGTCAGGAACAGACCGACCGTGGCAAAAATAGGCAGCCGGGACTGCTCGGGCACATAGTAGCTGCTTTCAGTGGCCATGATATTTATCCCTCCCGGAAAATCGCCGGCGATTTTCCGTAGTTTAACTTTTGGTTTTTATTCTGTCCGTTACATCAAACAGCGTATAGGAAAGGGTGATGGTTTTGACGCTCGGGGGCAGGTCCGGGTCGACGATAAAGCGCAGCGGCAGTTCCGCATTCTCTCCCGCCTTAAGATGCTGCTGGTTGAAGCAGAAGCACTCGGTCTTGTGAAAATATTCCGCCGCCTTGAAGGGCACCAGGCTGGGGATCGCCTGGCCGACCATATCTCTGTCGGTCGGGTTGGACGCGAAGAAGACCGTATCCATCGCCTCCCCCGGGTGCACTTTCAGCGAAACCACACTGGGCTTGAAGCGCCAGGGCATATTTTCGTTGTTACTGGCGATAAACTGCACGGTGACCAGCCTGTCGCTGTCCACCGCCGCCGGCACCGCCTCGTACCTGCCGCCGGTCTTGCCGTTCAGGCCGGTGATTTCACAGAAGGCATCGTAGAGCGGCGGCATCACGAAAATCGCAAACACCAGCATGCCGGCGGCGAGCGCCAGCAGCTTGGTGGTCAATTTTGCGTTTTCGCTCAACCGCATTTTCGAACCTGCCTAGTTCACCGCTGGCGGCGTGCTGAAGGTGTGGTAGGGCGCCGGCGAGGGCACCGTCCACTCCAGTCCCTCCGGGTTGTCCCAGACCTTGTCGGTGGCTTTTCTGCCGCCCTGCACAGTGCGGATCACATTGAACAGGAAGACGATCTGCGCCGCACCGAACAGGAAGGCGCCCATGCTGGCGATCTGGTTGAAGTCGGCAAACTGCAGCGCGTAGTCCGGAATACGGCGCGGCATGCCGGCCAGGCCGACGAAGTGCATCGGGAAGAAGGTGACGTTGAGGCCGATAAACGCCAGCCAGAAGTGCACCTTGCCCATGGTCTCGTTGTACATGTTGCCGGTCCACTTGGGCAGCCAGTAGTAGACGCCGGCGGTGATCGAGAAAATGGCACCGGGCACCAGCACATAGTGGAAGTGGGCCACCACGAAGTAGGTGTCGTGGTACTGGAAGTCCGCCGGGGCGATGGCCAGCATCAGGCCGGAGAAGCCGCCCAGGGTAAACAGGATCACGAAGGCCACCGAGAAGAGCATCGGTGTCTCGAAGGTCATGGAGCCGCGGAACATGGTGGTGATCCAGTTGAACACCTTCACCCCGGTGGGCACGGCGATCAGCATGGTGGCATACATGAAGAAGAGTTCGCCGGCGATGGGCATGCCCACGGTAAACATGTGGTGCGCCCAGACGATGAAGCTCAGGAAGGCGATGGACGCCGTCGCGTACACCATGGAGCTGTAGCCGAACAGCGGCTTGCGCGCGAAGGTGGGGATGATCGCCGACACTATACCGAAGGCCGGCAGGATCATGATGTACACCTCCGGGTGGCCGAAGAACCAGAACACGTGCTGGAACAGCACCGGGTCGCCGCCGCCGGCGGCGCTGAAGAAGCTGGTGCCGAAGTGGATGTCCATCAGCATCATGGTCACCACGCCCGCCAGTACCGGCATCACCGCGATCAGCAGGTAGGCGGTGATCAGCCAGGTCCACACGAACAGCGGCATCTTCATCAGGGTCATGCCCGGCGCGCGCATGTTGAGGATGGTGGCGATGATATTGATCGCCCCCATGATCGAGGACGCACCCATGATATGGATGGAGAAGATGAAGAAGGTCACGCTCGGCGGCGCATATTCGGTGGACAGCGGGGCGTAGAAGGTCCAGCCGAAGTTGGGCGCACCGCCCTCCATGAACAGGGTGGAGGCCAGCATCGCGAAGGCGAAGGGCAGTATCCAGAAGCTCCAGTTGTTCATGCGCGGCAGCGCCATATCCGGGGCGCCGATCATCATCGGGATCATCCAGTTGGCGAGGCCGACGAAGGCCGGCATCACCGCGCCGAAGACCATGATCAGGCCGTGCATGGTGGTCATCTGGTTGAAGAATTCCGGCTGCACGATCTGCAGGCCGGGCTCGAACAGCTCGGCGCGGATCACCAGCGCCATGCAGCCGCCGAGCAGGAACATCGCGAAGCTGAACCACAGGTACATGCTGCCAATGTCTTTGTGGTTGGTGGTGTAGAGCCACCGCGTGAATCCGGGTTGCGGACCATGTGCCATGACCAGTTCCTCTACTGCTTATTCTTGAAATTGAGAATGTCGATGGGCTGCACGGTGTCGCCCATGTCGTTGCCGAAGGCATTGCGCTGGTAGGTGATCACCGCCGCCAGGTCCACCTCGGGCAGCTGCGCGCCGAAGGCCTGCATGGCCGGGTTGGTCTGCGAGCCATTGATCACCATACCCAGGTGCCCCTCCAGCGGGCCGGTGGCCACCGCGGAACCGGCGATGGCCGGGAAGACCCCGGGAACCCCCTGGCCGTTCGGCTGGTGGCAGGCGGCACAGGTGCGGTTGTAGACCTTCTCGCCCTGGGCGAAGAGCTCGTCGAAGGTGAAGGTCTTCTCGGTGAGTTCGCGCATCCTGGCCGCGGCTGCGGCGCGTTCACCGAGCCAGGCCGTGTACTCGGCTTCCGGCACCGCCCTGACCACGATCGGCATAAAGCCGTGGTCCTTGCCGCACAGCTCGGCGCACTGGCCGCGGTAGAGGCCCGGTTCGTCGATGCGGGTCCAGGATTCATTGATGAAGCCGGGGATAGCGTCCTTCTTCACCGCCAGTTCCGGCACCCACCAGGCGTGGATGACGTCGTTGGCGGTGATCAGGAAACGGATCTTCTTGCCCACCGGCACCACCAGCGGCTCGTCCACTTCCAGCAGGTAGTTCTCGCTCTTGGGCTGCTGGTTGTCGATCTGCGCGCGGGGGGTGGAGAGGTTGGAGAAGAAGGAGACATCGGAACCCAGGTAGTCGTATTTCCACTTCCACTGGTAGCCGGTGATCATGATGTCGAGATCGGCTTCCGCCGTGTCGTAGATATCGTAGAGGGTCTTGGTGGCGGGGATCGCCATCAGGATCAGGATGGCGGTGGGGATGATGGTCCACACCAGCTCTATGGCGGTGCTCTCGTGGAACTGCGCCGCCTCGTAGCCCTTGCTCTTGCGGTGGCGCCACATGCTGTAGAACATCACCCCGAACACCACCACACCGATGGCCACGCAGATCCAGAAGATCAGCATGTGCAGGTCGTAAGTGGTCTGGGCAACCTCCGTCACCCCCTGGGTCATATTGACCCCCCAGCGCTCTGCCCCCTGTTCTTCCGCCAATGCGGAGTGGGCCAGCACCGAAGTGGCCGGCAAGGCGAACAGCCGATTGAAGCTTTTCAACATCGCCCACAGATCTCCGTGTTGCGAGTCTCCATCTGGGGATAGGACCTACTGCGAGCGCCCTGAGCACACCATCTGCACGCCGCAAGAAACAGTTATTTAGCGGACTAAACGCCTGTTTCTTGCAACGCACAGCTGGCGCGCTCAGAACGCTCTCGCTACGGCCCTATCCCCAGACGGAGACTCGTATAATTCTTATTTTTCGGCCGTTGGCCGTCACGGATAACAGGAGCCCCGCCCGCCGGCAAACCGGCCGCGGAGCAATCCCACACAAAAATTGTGGACATGCTGTAGTAACACAAGACTACATACACTGGGCGGAGAGAAATTCCCCGCGATACTGCCGTCAGTGCAACTTGTTATTCTTAGTAAAAGATTTTTACTTCAGATGCCGTCGTCCGGAAGGTACAACCAACAACCTGTGTTTCTTTAAATCGTCGCAACTACTGCACGGTTAAAAGGAACACATCACCGGCGAAAAGTCAATTCAACTGCCAGCCCGAAACCGCCCCCGAAAGGGCGGTCACCGGCCGCGCCTCTGGATTAACGCGGCCTTTCTGCTCGAGAGACCTATGCAGCAATCAGAACCCGGAACCCATGCCCGCGTCTGGAGCCTGGCCTGGCCGATGATCCTGAGCAATATCTCGGTGCCCCTGCTCGGCGCCGTGGACACGGCGATCCTCGGCCACCTGCCCTCCCCCGAATACCTGTCCGGCGTGGCCATAGGCGCGAGCGTCCTGTCGATGCTGCTGTGGGCCTTCGGCTTCCTGCGCATGGGCACCACCGGCCTGGTGGCGCGCAGTAGCGGGAGAAGCGGCAGCGATGGCGGCGAGGCCTGGCTGCTGCGGGCGCTCGCGCTTGCGCTGGTTCTGGGGCTCGCGCTCCTGCTGCTGGCCTCGCCGCTGCTCGGCGTTATCGTGCAGTGGATGAATGCCAGCCCGCAGGCCGCGCCCCACGCCCACACCTATTTGCAGATCCGCCTGTTGAGCGCGCCCCTGGCGCTGGCCAACTTCGCACTGCTGGGCTTCTTTATCGGCCGCCAGGACAGCCGCGCGCCGCTGTGCATCCTGCTCGCCGCCAATCTGCTGAACATCGCCCTCGACGTTGTCTTTATCGTCGGCCTGGGCCTGGGTGCGAAGGGCGCGGCCATGGCCAGCGTCTGCGCCGATATCTGTGCTTTCACTTTCGGCCTTTACCTGCTGCCGCGCCTGGACGCGGATATCCGAAAAAAAATTTCCCGGGCGTGGCGTCGCGCGGACTTCCTTCCCCACCGCGGCCCCGCACCCTGGCTGGAGCTACTGCGCATCAACGGCGACCTCTTCGTGCGTACCTGCCTGCTGTTGCTGACCCTGGCCTTCTTCACCGCCCAAGGCGCGGCCCAGGGCGATGCGGTGCTCGCGGCCAATGCGATTCTGCTGCAGTTGCTGATGATGACCTCCTACGCCCTGGACGGCTTCGCCCACGCCACCGAGGCACTGGTGGGCGAGTCGGTGGCAAAGAAATCGCTGCGGCTGTTCCATACCACGGTGCGCAGCGCCGGTACCTGGGCCCTGGCCAGCGCCGCCGCCATCACCCTGCTGCTGGTTTTCGGCCGACCGCTGATACTGCCACTGTTTACCGACATCGATGCGGTAATCGATCGAGCGGGCCGGGTCTATGGATGGCTCTGCGCCCTGCCGCTGATCGCGGTGTGGAGTTACCAATTGGACGGTGTCTTTATCGGCGCGGGGAAAAGCCGGCAGATGCGCGACTCCATGTTCGTGGCAACGGTGCTGGTTTTCTTTCCTGTCTGGTGGCTGACACGGGGCTGGGGCAACCATGGCGTCTGGTTCAGCCTGTTTTTGTGGTTTGCTGCGCGCTCTTGCGGATTGCTGATCTATTATCGCTACTACACTTTAGGCAAATCCTGGATGTAACTGGAGCAACGGTACCAAAGATCTTCTTTTTATCGTTAAGCCGTATTGCCACACCGCAAATCAACGGAAAAGGGGATACCACCGTTGGCACAACACAGTGGTAGCGATGTACGACGACTATAAGATTATTCAGCAGTGCATTGACCGCGCCGTTATCCTGGAGCGTTACAAAGGGCGCTTCCGCCGCGCGATCCGGCAAGCCCTCCCCCGGCTGCACCGCAGTATCGACCTGCCGCAGCGGGATCTCCCCCGTCACCTCACCTGTTTTGTGATTCGCTATATCCAGGCGGTACCCGAGTGGTTGCGACAGCTGGAGGCGCTCTGTGAGGCCGCCGGAATGGATTTCGCCCCGGTGCGCCACGCGATAGCGCGCAGCTTCGCCGAACCGCCGGAAAGGCATCCAGACCAGGTGGACCTGGCGGCACTGCTGGACAACGCCTACCTGGCCCACCGCGCCCTGGAAGAGATCAACGATCAGCTGCAGCCGGCCTGCGGCATGCCGCTGCTGCCCATGGATCCCATGGTGGCGAACCTGGTGGTGCGGGAACTGCTCGGCGAGCGCTTCGCCAGCGAACTGGACGAGGTCAGCGTCGCACTGGGGTGCCGCTTCCGGGGACAGCGCCTGGCACCCGACAGCCTGGTGGCCATGATCCTGTGCAAACAGCGCTTCGTGAAAACCCCGGGGGCCTGGCCGGATTTCGCCGCGGAGCTGGATATCGCACTGCGGCCGCCGGTGGCCGAGCACGATTCCAACACGCTGCACTGAGCGCGGGGACAGGAACAACCATAAAAAACAGGATGGTCGGATTGAGCGGGCAGAACAAGTCATAACAGCGCCTGCTCGCTACTTTTCTATTCTCCCACCGGCAGCTGCTGCCGCTGCACTATCTGCTTCCAGTTGCCGAAGAACTGCCCCTCGCCCTGCAGCATGGCGGTGTTCAGGTTGTCGATTTCGCGGCGCAAATCCCCGTCGTAGAAGAAAAGTCCGCCACCGCGCAGACTGTAGCCGCGGGGATTCTTCGCCAGCAGTTCGTAGTAGCGCTCCACCCGCTGCAGGTGGGCATCCACCTGTCGCTTGGAAAAATTTCCCTTGCGATAGAAATCCAGCACCTCCCCGTCGATTTCCCGCAGCGCGCGCTCGCGGCTCTGCGGAGAAAGATTGCCGCCCTCCACCAGGTTGCGGATATCCGCGCGCAGGTCCTGCAGGTAGCGGTCCGCCGCCTGGGCGGATACCCTCAGCCGGCCGATGGCGCGCTGGCGCCGCCGCAGCGCATCGCGATCCTTCAGCGTGCGGCTGTCGGCCATCTTGCGCCCGGCAAATTCCGCCAGCGGCCGGAAGATGGTGTCGTGCTGCAGGTTGCTGTGGCGGGTCAGCTTTTCGCAGATGGCAACGGCCTCCTGCCACTCGGCGAAGGGGCGGCCGTCGAGCAGCTGTTGCGGCAGCTGCGCCACTGCCTCATCCAGTTTCTGTTCCTCCTTCCGGTAGAGGTCCGGCCTCACGCGCCAGTCGTTGGCCTGCAGGCGGAACAGCGACAACAGCCCCCGGTTGACGCAGCTGGCCAGCAGGTGCGCCGTCTGTTCCCGCTGCTGTTCGCGCAGCTCGCGGTAGTAATCCAGGCCGTAGAGGCCGGCAATGGTGACCACCAGCAGGAACGCCAGCAGCGGGTAGAGTTTCTTCACTATTTTTTTGATGGCTGGATTATTTTTACCGTCGCCTCGACTTCTTCGTCTTTCCCGGGATCGTTTACCCGCGTCACCAGTTCCCGGGGCGATGACTGCAGGCGTATCTCATCCTTGAATCCACAGGCGACGCACTCGCGATAGTTTTTGCCGGCCTGGCGATAGTTGACGATCCTGTCCATCTCGCTGCAGCGCGGGCAGACGGCGCCGGCGATAAACCTTTTTTTCAGCGGCTTGTCGCCGTCGTCTTTCGTCATAGGGGTACTGCTCAATCTACTGTTAACCGCTTGTCCTGGAGCGCCGACCGGTTCTGCCGCCGGTGGATACCGCTCAATTTACCCGCTACCGGCATATTATCAACTCAAGTTTCGGGGTTCAGGGCGTAGCCCGGATGGAGGCGCGCAGCGCCGGAATCCGGGATTGTGGTGCCTGGCCGCACCCTATCCCGGATTCCGCTGCGCTCCATCCGGGCTACGCCCACCATCAGCGCCGGGCGGCGACTGCCTCAGCCAGTTCAGCTTTGTTCATACGGCTGCGACCCGGGATGTCGAGCTCCCGGGCGCGCTCGTAGAGCTGGTCCCGCGAGAGCGCTTTCAGCTCGGCGCGCCGGCTTTTGCCCCGGCGGGCCGACATGCCGTTACTGTGTCCCTTCGGGGGCCGTTCGCTCTCCCGCGCCGGCTGCTCCGGGGGGCACCCCTCGGCGAGGCTCTGCTTGAGCACCTGCATCAGGTCGATCACCTCGCCGCCCTTTGCCGGCGCGGCCGCGGGTTCCTCCTCGGCCAGTTCGACCACGTCCTCGCCCCGCGCCAGCTTCTCCTCGGCGCGCTCGACGATGCGCTGGCTGTGCGGGTCCTGCAGCATCTCGCGCTCGAAGGACTCGCGGCTGAGCGCGGCAATCGCCTTCTCCATGGCTTTTACGCGCCGCTTGTCGGGAGCCGCCTTCTCCGGCAATTCGATCTCCTCCGGCGAGCGTATTTCCTCGGCGAAGCGCAGGGTCTCGGCGCGCAGGATACCCTTTTCGGCGATGATCGCCACCAGGTACTCCCTGTCGCGCATGACGAAAGTGGCGATGCCGGCGCGCCCCGACGCCTCCATGCTTTCCGCCAGCAGGCGGTAGGCCTTGGTGACGCCCTGGTCGGGGGTCATCAGGTAGGCCCGCTGGAAGTACATCGGGTCTATCTCGTCGACGCCGACGAAACGTTTGAGGTCGATCTCCTGGGATTTCTCCGGGGCCAGCGACTCGAGCTCGCGGTCCTCGATCACCACGAATTCGTTCTTTGCCACCTCGTAGCCGCGCACCAGCTCGTCGTTATCGAGCGCGCGCTCGTCCTTCTCGCAGAAGTAACGCCGCGTGAGCGGCGTGCCATCTCGGTCGACCATGCGCAGCGACACCGGCCTGGTACGGTTGGCCGGGTAGAGGTTCACCGGCAGGCTGACCAGCCCGAAGCTGATGGTACCCGACCACAGCGGGCGGGGGCCGGCGGGGTGGAAGCGCTTCTTTTCCTTTGGCTCTGCGCTCTTGTGCTTTTTCTGGTGTTGGCTAGGCACGCTTTCTCTCCTTCTTCAGGCTGGCCTCGAGCGCCCTGGACAGGTCTTCCGAGGGCTCGCGGCGGCGCAGGGGGACGACCTTGACGCTCTTGCCCTGCCGCTTGGCTTCGATCAGCTCCAGCACCCGGGCGCGATATTCGTCGTGATACTGGCCGGGGTCGAACTCGGCCTCGAGCATGCCGATCAGCTGGCGGGCCATATCGAGCTCCCTGGCATCGAGCGGTTTGCCCTTGGGCGGCTCCAGGGAGTCGATCGGGATCACCTCCTCCTCGTGGCGCAGCGACATCAGTATCGGCACGCCGCGATGCAGGCGCAGGGCGGCGACATAGGATTTCTTGCGCATGACCCAGCGCGCCAGGCCCTCCCGGCCGCTGTGCTCGAGCGCCTCGGCGAGGGCGAAATAGGCGGATTCGCTGCCGTCGGGACCCAGGTAGTAGGGGCGGTCGTACCAGCGGTGGTCGATCGCCTCCGGCGGCATGAAACGGAGGATCTCGATATCGCGCCCCGCCTCCGGCTCCAGCGCGTCCAGCTCCTCCTGCTCGAACATCACCAGGGTGCCCTCGCCAATGGGGTAGGCGCGATGGATCTCGTCGTAGGGGACTATCTCGTCGGTCTCGGGGTTGATCATGGCCTGCTTCACCGGCAGGCGGTCCCTGGCGTGCAACAGCCTGAAATGCACGCTGCGGTCCTCTACCGCCGAGTAGAGCTTGACCGGAACGCTCACCTCGCCGAAGCGGATCACGCCCTTCCATATCGCCTGTGCGCTCATCGTGGTATCTCCTGATCCAGTGACTTTACGCCCACCGATTCGAGCAGGCCGGCATCCAGCGGGCGGGCCGCCGCGCTGAAGCCGGCCCAGGGATCGTCGCGCAGGGCCGCGAGCCGGCGGTGCAGGTTGCCAACGTTGTAGCGGTCGGGGCGCAGCGCGGTGCCGAGTTCATCCCAGCGGACGGGCACCGCTACCGGGGCGTTTTTCCGGGCGCGCACCGTGTAGGAGGCCACCGCCGTGGCTCCCCGGCCATTGCGCAGGTAGTCGATGAAGATGCGCCCCTCGCGCCTGGCCCTGGACGGATTGATCGTCAGCCGCTTGGGGTCCTCCCTGGCGTACTGGCCGGCAATGGCGCGGGCGAAGGCCTTGGCCCGGTGCCAATCGGCGTCGGGCACCAGGGGCACCACCAGGTGCAGCCCCTTGCCGCCAGTGGTGCGCGGGAAGGGCGTGAGCCCGAGGGATTCGATGCGCCCGCGCAGGGTGCCGGCGACGCGCAGGACATCCTTCCAGGCCACGCCCTCCCCCGGGTCGAGGTCGAAGACCAGGATATCCGGCTGTTCGAGGTGATCGATGCGGCTGCCCCAGGGGTGGATCTCCAGCGCACCGGCCTGCACCAGGCCGACCAGATCCGCGGCAGACTCGACGTAGAGGTATTCCTCACTGCCCTCCTTCTCCGGCACCTCGACCCGCGGCACACGCTCGGGAATGGCGCTGCGCGGATGCTTCTGGAAGAAGCATTCCCCGCCGCGGCCCTCGGGACAGCGCAGCAGGGCCAGCGGCCGCCGCACCAGCTGCGGCAGTACCCAGTCCTGTATTCCCTCGTAAAAGCGCGCCAGGTCGAGCTTGGTCAGCCCCAGTTCGGGAAACAGCACCCGGTCGGGGTGCGTCAGGCGCACGCCGAGCAGCGATGTCTCGCCCTGGCGGCGGCCGACGCCGGCCCTGCGCCGGGGGGCGGAGCGGTCGGTGGTCTCTTCCCTGGCGGGTGTCATGCGGATTTCCCCGGGGTCGCGGTCCTCGCGCAATCCGCGAAATACCGGATGGCGGGGACGCCCGTCCCGGGTGCGCTCGCTGAACTCCACCTCGACCACCAGTTCGGGGCGCACCCAATGCGCCGAGCGGCTATCCGGCACGGCGGCGTGGAAGGGCGAGCGGTCGATCTCCAGGGACGTCAGGGTCTCGCCCAGGTCCTCCAACTGGCGCTGGCTGAAGCCGGTGCCGACGCGTCCAGCGTAGACCAGCCCCTCGTCGCCCTCTTCGCCGCCAAAGGCGCCGATCAGCAGCGCGCCGAAGCCGGTGCGCGCGCCGCCGGGCTCGGTATAGCCGCCGACCACGAACTCCTCCTGGGTGACGCACTTGATCTTGAGCCAGTCGCGGCTGCGCCTCTGCCGGTAGTGGCCGTCGGCGCGCTTGCAGAGAATGCCCTCGAGCCCCATCTGGCAGGCGCGCTCGTAGAAGGCCGCGCCCTTGGTATCGAGATGGTCGGCGTAGCGGACGGTGCCGCCCCGGATGCCGGCGGCGTCGAGCAGTGCCCGGAGGGTTTGCTTGCGTTCGAGCAGCGCCACACCGGCGAGGTCGTAGCCGTCCAGGTAGGGCAGGTCGAAGACCTGGTAGGTGAGATGGGCCGTGCGGCCGCTGGCGAGCGCCTCCTGCAGCAGGCCGAAACGGCTGATGCCGTCTTTGCCCATGGCCACCACTTCGCCGTCGAGCAGCGCCGACTCCGCCGGCAGCGCCTGCAGGGCCTCGGCCAGTTCGGGGAAGCGTTCGGTCCAGTCCTTGCCGTTGCGGGTGATCAGGCGAACCCCGCCGCGCGCCAAGCGGGCCAGCAGGCGGTAGCCGTCGAGCTTTATTTCGTAGATCCAGTCGCCCCGGGACGGGACCCCGGCGGCCGGGATGGCCAGTTGCGGCTTTATCTCCCGCGGCAGCTTCGCGCGCCGGGCGCCGTCGAGTTGAGACGGGTCGGGTAGCGTCGGGGTGGAGGGAGTAATGCGGTGGTTCGAAGACCAGACGGCGTCGCGATCCCCGGCGATCTGCGCCATGCTGCGCCCGCTGGCGATGCTGCTGTCCTCGTCGACACTGAGGGAGGCGGCCATGCGCGGCTGGTCGTCGTGGCGCTTGATCATCAGCCAGTTGCGCCCGCGCTTGTCCTGGCTTTTCCCTGTCATGCGGACCAAGGTCCAGTTGCCCTTGAGCCGCTCGCCGTCCAGCTCGATATCGATGCGGTCCTTTTTCGGGCGCCCCACGACCCGCCAGGTGCCGCGATCCCAGAGCATCACGGTGCCGCCGCCGTAGGCCTTGGCGGGTATCACGCCCTCGAAATCGCCGTAGTCGAGCGGGTGGTCCTCGACCTCCACGGCCAGGCGCTTCTCACCGGGTTCCAGGCTCGGCCCCTTGGGCAGTGCCCAGCTCTTGAGCACGCCGTCCCGCTCCAGGCGCAGGTCGAAGTGGTCGTGGCTCGCCGCGTGCTTGTGCATGACGTAGAGGTCCCCCGAACCAGAGGCGTCGGGCGTCTCGCCCGCGGGTTCGGGGGTGCGCGTGAAATCGCGCTTGCGGCGATACGCCTCGAGTCTCTGCATCCACTCGTCCGCCGAACTTCTCTTTACGGGCCCTCTTTCCAGACTAGTTCCGCGGGATTAAAGCGCCAAGGGTCCCGGGTGGGGTCTCTTGTCACTCGTGGGCGGTCTCGTCGCATTCCACGATGCCGCTGTGGCGCAACAGGGCGTCTATCTCGGGCTCGCGGCCGCGAAATTCCGTGAACAGTTCCAGTGCGTCGCGGCTGCCGCCCTGCTCGAGGATGCTGTGCAGGAATCTGTCGCCGGTGGCCCCGTCGAAGATGCCGTTTTCCTCGAACAGGGAGAAGGCGTCGGAAGACAGCACCTCGGCCCACTTGTAGCTGTAGTAGCCCGCCGCGTAGCCGCCGGCGAAGATATGGCTGAAGCCGTGCTGGAATCGGTTCTCCGCCGCCACCGGCACCACCGCCACCTGCGCGCGCACTCGGTCCAGCAGTTGCTGGATTTCGGCGGCGCTGGCGCCCCGCCCCAGGCTGTGCAGTTTGAAATCGAACAGGGCGAATTCCAGCTGGCGCACGGTGAACATGGCCGACTGGAAATTCTTCGCCGCCAGCATCTTGTCCAGCAGCACCTGCGGCAGCGGTTCGCCGGTCTCAAAATGGCCGGAGATCATCGCGATCGCTTGCGGCTGCCAGCACCAGTTCTCCAGGAACTGGCTCGGCAGTTCCACCGCATCCCAGGCCACGCCGTTGATGCCGGACACCGCCGCCACGTCCACCCTGGTCAGCATATGGTGCAGGCCGTGGCCGAACTCGTGGAACAGAGTGGTGACCTCGTAGTGGGTCAGCAGGGACGGCTTGCCCGCGGCGGGGGATGAGAAGTTGCACACCAGGTAGGCCACCGGCAGCTGCAGGCCGTCGGGGGTCTGCCGGCGCACGCAGACGCTGTCCATCCAGGCGCCACCGCGTTTGCGCTCGCGGGCAAAGGGGTCCAGGTAGAAGCCGGCTATACGTTCACCATTCCGCTTGAGCCAGAAGAACTGCACGTCGCGGTGCCAGCAGGGCACGCTCGAATCCTGCTCCACGGTAACGCCGAAAAGCTGCTCCACCACCGCAAAGAGGCCGGCGAGCACTTTGTCGTAGGGAAAATAGGGGCGCAGCTCCTCCTGGCTGATGGCGTAGCGCTGCTGCTTCAGCTTCTCCGCCGCCCAGGCCATATCCCACGGCTGCAGCGGTTCCACACCGAGTTTTTCCGCGGCGAACGCCCGCAGTTCGGCGACCTCCTGCAGGGCCGCGGGCCTGGCCCGCGCGGCCAGGTCGCCGAGGAATTCCAGCACCTTGCCGGTATCCGGCGCCATCTTGCTGGCCAGGGACAGTTCGGCGTAATTGGCCATCCCCAGCAGTCCGGCCTGCTCGGCGCGCAGTGCCAGAATTTCTTCCATCACCGTCGAGTTGTCGAACTCGCCGCCGTTGGGGCCGGTTTCCGAGGCGCGGCTGACGAACGCCTTGTGCACTTTCTCGCGCAGCGCGCGGTTGTCGGCGTGGGTCATCACCGCCAGGTAGCTGGGGCCGTCGAGGGTAATCAGCCAGCCTTCCAGGCCCTTGGCCTCTGCGGCGGCTCTCGCCGCGGCCAGGGCCGTCTGCGGCAGGCCGGCCAGCTCGGTTTCATTCTCCGTGTGGTGGGTCCAGGCGTTGGTGGCGTCCAGCACATTGTTGGCGAACCGGCTCGACAGCTCCGCCAGGCGCCGGCTGTTGGCGGCGAACTTCTCCCGCGCCTCGCCCTCGAGGCCGACGCCGCTGAGAACGAAATCCCGCAGGCCCAGCTCGACGGTCTTCTTGCGCGGCTGCGGCCAGTCGGCGAAGCCGGGGGACTGCGCCAGCTGCTGGTAGACGCCGTAGAGATCGCGGTTCTGGCCCAGCTCGGTCCAGTAGGCGGTCACCTGTGCCAGCGCCGCCTCGTAGGGCTCGCGCCAGGGTCCGCTCAGCACGCTGTTCAGGTGGCTGATCGGGGAGAAGGCGCGGTTGAGTTTGTCCTGGGCTTCCTCCAGGGGGGCAAGGGTGCTGTCCCAGCCCGGATTGTTCAGTCCCTCCTCGAGCTGCGCCCGGCAATGGTCAATCAGCTCGGCGATCGCCGGCTCCACCTGGTCCGGTTGCAACCGGTCGAAGGGGGGCAGCAGCGGCAGATTTAACAATGGAGAGGTCAACAGCGGATTGGACATACAACACCCTTTGCATAGAAAACGATACAGCTATCATAGGAGACCGATTGTACAGGAGCTTGACCATGTCCCCACTTCGCGCCCACGGTAACAGCGAAACGGAAAAATTCCCCCAACTCGGCAACGGCGTCTATATAGATCCGCAGTCCGCCGTGATCGGCGATGTGACCCTGGGCGACGACAGCTCCGTGTGGCCGATGGCGGTGGTGCGCGGCGATATGCACCAAATCCAGATAGGCGCGCGCACCAGCGTACAGGACGGCGCCGTGCTGCATATCACCCACGCCGGCCCCTTCAACCCCGATGGCTGGCCGCTGATTATTGGCGACGACGTCACCATAGGCCACAAGGCCTGCCTGCACGGCTGCACCGTCGGCAGCCGCGTGCTTATTGGCATAGGTTCCATAGTGCTGGACGGCGCGGTGATTGAGGACGAGGTGGTGCTGGCCGCCGGCGCGCTTGTGCCGCCGGGGAAAAAGCTGGAGAGCGGCTACCTCTACGTGGGGGCCCCCGCTAAACAGGCGCGGCCGCTGTCGGACAAGGAGAAGCAGTTCTTCCGCTACTCCGCCGACAACTATGTGAAGCTGAAGAACCAGTACCTGACCGAGCACGAGCAGCCCTGAATTTCCCCTTATTCCTGCCTGTAGGAGCGGCCCATGGTCGCGATCGATCTCCCGGGCATCCCCGAGCTCAGATCGCGGCCATGGGCCGCTCCTACAGGTCAAATCCCCAGAGTTCCCCCCATGAACAACCTCAACCTGGACCAGCTGCGCACCTTCGTCGCCGCCTGCGAAAAGGGGTCCTTTTCCGCGGTGGCGCGGGAGATGGGCCGCGCCCAGTCGGCGGTCAGCGCACAGATCCAGAACCTGGAGCTGGACCTGGGGCTGGATCTGTTCGACCGCAGCGGCAAGTACCCGGTACCGACGCCAGCCGCGCAGGCGCTGCTGCCGCTGGCGCGCCAGGCCATAGGCCAACTGGTGCGCTTCCAGCAGGCGGCGGATTCCTACCAGAGCGGCGAGGAACCGCAGTTGCATATCGTGTTCGAGGAACTGGTGATGCCGGATAAGCTGAACGATATGCTGGCCGCTTTCAGCGACCGTTTTCCCCACACCCAGATTCACTCCAGCACCGCCACCGACGAGTCCGCCATACGCCAGATCGCCGAGGGCGGCGCCGACTTCGCCTTCGTCACCGCCCGCGACCGCTACCCGGACGCACTGGATTTCAACAACCTGGGCCAGCAGCGCATCCTCACCCTCGCCAGCCCCGAGCACCCGCTGGCGCTGAGTCCGGGCGCCTCCCTGAACGACGCGGCCAGGTACCGGCAGATAGTTACCGCCGCGCCCGCCAGCAGTCGCCGCTGGCAATTGTCGCCCCAGTGCTGGCACTGCGACTCGCTGCTGCAGGCCCTGGACCTCGCCTGCAAAGGCGTCGGTTGGGTCAATGCCCCCTACGAGCTGGCGCGCCCCTTCCTGAAGAGCGGAAAGCTGGTGGAACTGAAGCTGACCAGTGCGCTCAGTGCCTGGAGCCTCGGCGTCGACCTGCTGTGGTCCGCCAGGACGCCCCAGGGCACGGCCGCGCGCTGGTTTGCGCGGGAGGCGCGGCGGCTCTACGGCAACTACTACAGCCCACCTATCGAAATGGCCGATAGATACTAACTTTTATCCATCTCACTTCTTCCCAATACTGGCGCCTCGCCGATCCAACGGCCGACTGAAACCCAACGACGAGGAGTCACTGCCATGACCAGAGAAGAGTACCTGCAGGAGATGGAATCCTTCTCCCGCCACTATCGTTACGACATGGATTACCTGAAGGAATTTCTGCAGGCTTCACCGGAGGGCTTCGAGAAGTTCGCCAACTTCCGCCCGCTCTCCTATCACCGGGAATTCCTGCCACTGCAGACCTACTGGGTCAGCAAGCTGGCCGCCATGCAGGTGGCGGACTGCGGCGCCTGTCTGCAACTGACTGTGCGCATGGCCCTGGAGGCGGGCATCGACAAACCGCTGGTGCAGGCGTGCCTGCAGGGCGGCAGCCGCCTACCGGAGAAGCTGAAGGATATTTTCGATTTCGCCACCGCGGTGGCCAGCTACCGCAATATCGATCCGCTGCTGGAGGAGCGTATCGATGCGCAGTTGGACAAGCGCCAGCGCATCGAGTTGGGTGTCTGTGTCGCCACCGCTTCCGTATATCCGACCATCAAGCGGGCCATGGGCTACACCCAGAGCTGCAGCCTGGTGGAAATCGAGTTCGCAGCCTAGCGCACCAACAGCCGCTCCGCCGCCCGCACCAGCTGGCGGGTGAGTTCGGCCAGAAGTGCGCCGCCGTTGCGCCAGTGGTGCCAGTAGAGCGGCACGTCCAGCGGACGCTCCGGCAGCAGCTCGACCAGTTCTCCGCGGGCCAGTTCACCGGCCACCTGCAGCTCCGGCACCAGCCCCCAGCCCAGGCCGCCGGAGGTGAGGCGCACGAAGCCTTCGGAAGAGGGACAGAGGTGATAGGCAAAACCTCCGGCCAACCCCAGGGATTCCAAGTAGCGATGCTGGAGAAAATCGTCCGGCCCGAAGACGATGGCCGGACTGCGCGCCAGCGCGGCGGGCGTCACCCGGTCGGGGAAATGCCGGGCGATAAACGCCGGGCTGGCCAGCGCCCGGTAACGCATGGCCCCCAGCGCGACACTGCGCGCGCCGGCCACCGGGCGCTCGGCGGCGCAGACGCAGGCCGCCACCTCACCGGCGCGCATGCGTTTGAGCCCGACGTCCTGGTCCTCCACCACATGATCCAGCAATACCCGCTGCCCGGCGCAGAAATCGGCCACGGCCGGCGCCCACCAGGTCGCCAGGCTGTCGGCGCTGATCGCGATGCGCAGGCGCTCCGGCCAACCACTCTCGTCGAGCGCAGGGACCTGGCCCTGCAGGTCGCGCTCGAGCAGGCGCACCTGTTGCACATGGTTGAGCAGGCGCCGGCCCAGGTCGGTGGGCTGCGGCGGCGTCGCCCGCACCAGCACCGGCTGGCCGACCCGCGCCTCCAGCAGCTTGATCCGCTGCGACACCGCCGACTGCGACAGGCCCAGCAGCAGCGCGGCCCGCTCGAAACCGCCCTGCTCCACCACGGCGGCCAGCGCGGAGAGCAGCTTGTAATCGAACATATCGATTTTCCTAATGAGTGATCAGAAGAATTTGTTTTTCTTATATCACCCATCCCTCCAGAATCGCCAGCCATTCCGATATCCGAGGGGAGAACCAACGAGATGTGGCAGAGCTACTTGAACGGTCTGCTGGTGGCCGCCGGACTTATCGTCGCCATCGGCGCGCAGAATGCCTTCGTGCTGGCGCAGAGCCTGCGCCGCGAACACCACCTTCCGGTGGCTGCGCTCTGTGTATTGTGCGATGCGGTGCTGGTCGCCGCCGGCGTCTTCGGCCTCGCCGCCCTGCTGCTGCAGAGCCCGGCGCTGCTGGCGCTGGCGCGCTGGGGTGGCGCGGCTTTCCTGCTCTGGTACGGGCTCAAGGCGCTGCTCCGCGCCCTTCGCCCGCAGGCACTCGAAGAGGCCGCGGACGCCGGCCCACGCTCGCGCCGCGCGGTGCTGCTCACCGCCCTGGCGGTGACCCTGCTGAACCCGCACGTCTACCTGGACACGGTACTGCTGATCGGCTCCCTCGGCGCCCAACAGGCCGAGCCGGGCGCCTATGCGCTGGGCGCCGCCAGCGCATCCCTGGCCTGGTTCTTCGGCCTCGCCCTCGGCGCCGCCTGGCTCTCCCCCTGGCTGGCGCGCCCGGCGACCTGGCGCCTGCTCGATCTTGGTGTGGCGATTATGATGTTCAGCGTGGCAGCGCAGTTGCTGCTGGGCCAGTGACCGGAAGATCGGCGACGGGTGCTTGCAGCACCAGGGTATATTTATTTGCCGTGCTGTAGAAAACGGGAGAGAGAAAATCGAGATGGACGCGATCAGCTACGGGCTTTAGGCCTCTTGCAATACGGTTCGGAATAATCCCGTCGTTCTCTTTTACGCTTGCCATTGTACAAGTGTCGATTGTGCCTTGACGCGATGGGGCCTTGCGGGCATCCTGGATGAAATTTCGCCAAGAGATATCGCCTTGGGCAAAGTGGCCTTGGAGGCCACTATATAAATTTTACGTGTATTGGGAGAGATTGTGATGCTAACCGATGAAGTGACGAGATCGATGGATGAGAGCGTGCTTTGTTGGCTTGCCACCGTTAGTGAAGGTGGAATTCCAAACGTTTCGCCAAAAGAAATGTTCATGCATCATGAAGAAAATAAGATGTTGATCGCAAATATTGCATCACCACAAAGCGCTAAGAACGTGACGTCAAACCCTAATGTCTGTGTCAGTTTTGTCCATATCTTCAAGCAAAAAGGTTTCAAGTTGATCGGCAAGGCTCGAATAATAGAACATTCAAGCCCGGAGTATCAAAAACTTGAAGACAAATTGTATACGTTGGGTGGCCGAGAATTTAATTTCAAATCTATATTTGAAGTGTCAGTTGACAGCTTTTCTCCAATTCTCGCGCCTAGCTATTTACTCTTTCCGCAAACTACTGAAAATGATCAGATAGAACAGGCAAAGAAGACGTATGGAATCCAGCGCAAAAGCGGCACGTAACAAAATCTAACAAGGCGCTGCTGAGGGAAAATTTACTTTATGGAGGATCGAGTGCAGAAATTAACAGGGCGCTGCCTTTGTGAGGGCATCGAATATGAAATTTCAGGAGAAACACAAACGCTACCGCGCCCGACTGGTGCGGCGCGTCATGATCCCAAAGGGCCAAGGCAAAGAGCGGCCTCTCGACATCCCGGCACTCGAAGACAAACTCCTCCAGCGGGCGGCAGCCAATCGTGCATAAATCGAAGAAAATCATATTAGCTTTTTTGGCATTGGTAGTTCCGGGTATTGCATACGCTAATGCGGGTGTTCCAATGTTGTTTTTGGCTATGCCAGCTTTTTTGATTTCGCTAGTACCAATCATTACTATTGAAACACTCTATTTATCAAAGGGCTTGGAACTGTCTCTTGGTCAATCATTAAAAACGGTAAGTATTTCTAATGCGGCGTCAACCATTATAGGTATTCCTCTAACTTGGTTTCTACTTGTCTTGGTTCAAATGGTTACTGGCGGTGGTGGTGCCTACGGAATTGATTCGGTCATAGGGAAAGTGTTAGCTGTTACTTGGCAGGCGCCATGGCTAATACCATATGAGGAAGATATAAACTGGATGATCCCAGTTGCCGGGTTGGTGTTGCTAATCCCGTTCTTCTTTACGTCATGGTGGTCAGAGTACTTTGTTTCAAAAAAAATCAACAAAACACTGCCATCACTAAGTATCAGGGAAAAGGTGCGCAACGCAAACCTAATTACTTACTCTTTATTGGCCGCTTGGCCCATTGGCTTCTGGGTGTTAAGTGGTGCAGCGAAGTAAGTATTTAACAAACGCGTCAATCAGGGCGCTCGAAAGGTCGCGCCTATTACGCGGGCGTTATGCCGTTCAAACAAACCGAATTTCGAGAATAATGAAAGAAGAAACTGTAACCCTATACCGACCAACCGGCCCCAAAGAACTGGAGTTGGTCAAACAAAGTGATTTCAAACGCTGGCCTCCACGTTTGCCTGAACAGCCTATTTTCTACCCGGTAACTAACGAATCCTACGCTAAGCAGATCGCTATGCAATGGAATATCAAGGATAGTGGAGTTGGCTACGTCACCCGATTTGAGGTCAAGAAGTCATTTATAGACCGTTACCCAATTCAAAAGGTCGGTGGTGCTAATCACACCGAGTGGTGGATTCCTGCCGAGGAGTTGGAAGAATTGAATAATAATATCGTGGGTTCAATCGAGATCGTCGGTGAATACCGTACTGAGGCATAAACCGGCGGTCAATCGGACCGCTTTTCCGCTACCGCTACAAAGCGCCCGGTTACCTTTACGTTACGTGTGCAGGGAAGTATCTGAATGCAGAAAGTAAGATCGAATTTGTACCCTTGCCGGCACTGCGACGAGACCGGTGTCTGTAAGTCTGGTCCGAATGGTTCGAGTTGCCTGGCTTGTGCGAAATACCACGAGTTGAAAGGAAGAGAATTCGTTGGACTGGCATGCGGTACTTGTGGCGGGCTGGGGCAGTCTGAACCGATGACTGAGCGATTGAATAAACGAACTAAGCCGTTGCTGGCCATGGGAATCGTCTTTCTGGTTCTGATCTTCGTGTTCGTTCTGGCTCTCAGCAAAAATCCGCATTTCCCCGAGTTTTTAGCTTTCGCAGGTACATTGATTGGCAGTGTTACTGCCTTCTATTTCAACAGTCGGAACAACACGTAACAATCGGCCACACAGCGACCGATTTTCCACCGCTTCGCGGCTCCAAACCGGCGCATGGGCTGGGCGTTAGTTGCAACCATAGATATGTGCGTATTAATAAAAATGATCCCTTTAGTTAAAGATGTAATCCTTTCTGTTGCCGCGATAATTACTACAGGTATAGCTGTTTACGGTGTTATCAAATGGAAAAGAGAGCTTCAAGGTAAAACGTATCTCGAAACGTCCAAATCATTACTCACTGCCTTGTATGGCGTGAGAAACAACTTTGAAGTGGTGAGATCTGGGTGGAGAGATGTGTCTGAATTTCCTGAGGATTATGTAAAACATAAACACGCTGGTTCTAACAATCCAGAAGCCGAAGCAGATGCGCTATGGTATTTATATAAAAATAGATTGTCTCCACTAACAGAAGCTGTGAATAAGTTAGATACTTGCCTACTTGAAGCGGAGGCTTTATGGGGATCGAAGTTCGGGAACATGGACGTAAGATAAATGGCTGCTATAACCGGTTGGTTAGGTCAATCAAAGAACTAATTGGAATGGAGTTTCGAGGTATAGATCAAAATGATAATGATACATTTAAATTATATAAAGACGATGTGATTGCGAGTCGAGAGTCTTCTGACGAACTGTCTCACCAGTTGTCTGAGGCGATAGAATATTTTGAAAGTATTACCAGGAGGCATCTTAGCCGTTAATTTACGACTAACAAACGCGTCTATTAGGACGCTCGCGAGCTCGCGCCTATTACGCGGGCGTTAACTTTTGGGTAAACTGGCACAGGAGATTTAGCTTGTTGCCTGGGTTAGCTATTGCGGCGCAAGCGGAGAAATCTGTTTTGGAAAAATTAGTTGTAGCCTTATTTCCGGTGTTCGTAATAATTGTGGTGTTTATTGTTCTTATGAGATTTGTCAAGAAGGATACTAAGGATATGCAGGAGAGACTTCTAGAGAGCAATCTGGATATTGCCAAGCAATTAAAGAGAATAGCAGATCACCTGGACGGCCAAAGTTAACCAGGCAATGCAGCCGACAACCAATTTTGTGCACATTTTGCGCGATCGCTGCACTCCAATTATTGTGCAACATGCGCACAAAATTGGCCGCATCTGATTGCGCGTTGTGGAAAAATGAAGAAAGAGCTATCAATAACATTGGCTCCATTTATAGCAGGCCTCACGCTTTTGATAGCGGTACTGGTAAATTTGCACCTATTTGAAAATGGTCTTATCACTGTCAACTCAATGTTGACCATAGAAGTTTTCCTGATCTTTATAGGATTTATGCTAGTCCTTTTAAATATTGCATTAAATTTTTTATGGATTTTCCAAAAAAAATGGAAGTACATTCTAGCATCTTGGTTGAGCGTCATAATTTTTTTTGCATGCTTTTTTGTTGCAGGAAAATCTGGAGCGGCATTTTTGAACGCCACTTAAGGGCTCACATAACAACTCGCTTCTGAAGGACTACCAACGCTATGCGTCTTTATACAGTTCGCTACGCTCGCATTTTCGCATAAAAGGTGCATAGCGTTGGCTTCCCCAGAGCTCTACGTTTCCTAGAGATTCAATCATGAGTGAAAAAATTATCGATTCAGATAAATCAAACTTGGCTGCAGGCGATAAAAACTTCCTTTCCAAAGCATGGGTTGGTCAGGCAAAGATTTATAGTGCTCTATTCACGCTTTCATTAAATATTGCACATGCCGTATTCACTACAATGAGTCTTTGGCGATGCTCCCCGAATCCGAAAGTGTCAATAAAAGGTGCCATTGCAAAATTATGGGCAATAGTGTTTCTAATATATTTAATCGGCGTCAATTATAAATTTGTAGTCGGTAGCTCCGGCCATTTGTAACGGCGAGAGACGCCAGAAATCAGGTTGTATATTGGGCAATCACCGCTTTCATGTAATCACTGGTGCTTCCGGGGGCGGCAAGTCGACACTCGTGGCCGCGCTGAAAGATCTCGGGTACTCCACTATCCCGGAAGCGGCCCTCGCTATCATGCGAGAACAGTTGGAATGCAATAGCAAAATCCTTCCTTCAGTTGATCGCACTAAAGTGGACCCCACCGTCAAGACAGAATTTCTCCAGAGTTTAAGCTGCATCCATCTCTTCACACACAGCTGAACAGCGCTGCCCTGATGCTGCGGGAGAA
>JGI12574J12772_1000041_pt1 | contig 48442 bp, 47 predicted proteins | sample TtaePargueraPR_2_FD_12772 | JGI IMG/M metagenome (IMG submission 12772)
ATCTCCTCACGAGGTTGGCAGACCGGGTGGGATGGCCCCTTGCGGGACCTTTCACGGCCATGGATGGCCGTGGAGAGCGTAGGGCCGGCCCCGCGAGCGCAGCGAGTGCTTTGGGTCCAGGGATGTATTCACAGCGTGTCCCGCAAGGGGCCATCCCACCCGGTCACGCTCCAGAACGCAAGATTATGAGCAGCCTCTAAGAGACTGACCGCGCGGCCCTGCTGCCGGTGGCCGTTCGCTCAACAGCCTCATCGGCAAATGTTTCGCGAACGACCCCCGGCACCAAGGCCTTTGCATCTGGCTTCAGTATTCTTATCGAGTCCCCAGTCCCCAAAGTTATAAACCTATCCACTATTGATATTTCAAAGTTATTAGGCACTTTGGTAGATTTTGCGCCATTGGGGACGTCAGAAGACTTCCCGGCGAACTCGAAATAGGGATTTGCAGTGAAAATTACTCTGGTCAAGAAAATACTCGCCGACGGCTCGCCCTGCGCCAAGTGCCGGGATGTGCAGCAGAAGCTGGAAGAAAACGATCAGCTGCGCTTTATCGACCAAACGCTGATCGCCGATGTGCGCGACGAGCAGAGCCCCGGTATGCGGATAGCGCGCGAGCACAAAGTTGAACGCGCCCCCTTTTTCCTGGTGGAGAGGGACGGACGGGCGCCGGAGATCTACACCGTCTACTTCAAGCTCGTGAAAGAAGTGCTGCAGGAGAAAATCGGCGAGACGAAGCAGGCGAGTTGATCTCCCTGTGTAGAAAATCGAAAAACGCGGCTTGAGCCGCGTTTTTTGATTCGCCCGCCGGCTGGGTTGAGCGCGCGGCCCGGCCCGGGTCAATAAACCGGCAACTCCAGGTCCGTAAACAGCTCGTCCACCTCTGCCCGGGACGCCGCGTGGGCCGCCTGGTCCACCAGGTCGCGGTTCAGGTGCGGCGCGAACTGCTGGATAAATTCATACATAAAGCCGCGCAGGAAAATCCCCTTGCGGAAACCGATCTTGGTCACGCTGGACTCGAACAGGCCGCTGGCGTCCAGCGCCACCAGGTCCTCGTCCTCCTCGTCCACCGCCATGTCGGCGACAATGCCAATCCCCAGGCCCAGGCGCACGTAGGTCTTGATCACGTCCGCGTCCGCCGCGGTGAACACCACCTTCGGCGACAACCCCTTCTCCAGGAAGGCCTCGTCCAGCTTGGAGCGGCCGGTGAAGCCGAACACATAGGTCACTATCGGGTGTTTGGCCACCGCCTCCAGGGTGAGCTTGTCCATCTGGCACAAGGGGTGGTCTTTCGGCACCAGCACACAGCGGTTCCACCGGTAGACCGGCATCATCACAAGGTCACTGAAGAGTTCCAGCGCCTCGGTGGCGATGGCAAAATCCGCGGTACCGTCGGCGGCCATTTCGGAGATCTGCATCGGCGTGCCCTGGTGCATATGCAGGGACACCTCCGGATAGCGGGCGATAAACGACTTGATCACCGGCGGCAGCGCATAGCGGGCCTGGGTGTGCGTGGTGGCGATGGACAGGCTGCCCTTCCTGTCATTGCTGAACTCCTGCGCCACCTGCTTGATGTTCTCCACCTTGCGCATGATTTCGCCGGCGGTCTTCAGTATGGCCTCGCCGGCGGGCGTGACCCTGGTGAGGTGCTTGCCGCTGCGGGCAAAGATTTCAACACCGAGCTCGTCTTCCAGTAGGCGGATCTGCTTACTGATACCCGGCTGTGAGGTATAGAGACTCTGTGCTGTCGCAGAAACATTGAGGTCGTGATGAGCCACTTCCCAGATATAGCGCAACTGCTGCAGCTTCATAGAATCCCTGCTCCCTAGCGTACCGTCCCCGCGACCTAAGGACCGCGGTTCCCCCGATAGTTATAAAAACCGTCTAAGTTTATGCGGGAAAAGAATAGCAGTGAAACCGCCGGGGAGCCAATCGGAAGAAAGCCAAATCGTGAAATCGCCTTCTCCTGACACAAACTGACAGCCGCCCCGGCTAGGCTCGCCCCACCCAACGACCACTGGAGAAGGGAAGATGTCACAGAATGAAAACCCGTCGATAATGAGCCATGTGTCGATCGGCACCAACCACTTTGCCGAAGCCACCACCTTCTATGACGCGGTGCTCGCCACGCTCGGGGTAAAGCGGATACTCGATTTTCCGGAAGCTGTCGCCTACGGCAAGGAATTTCCCGAGTTCTGGGTCCATCCGCCCTGCGACGGCGGGCAGGCGGGTGTTGGCAACGGCACCCATTTCGCATTCCTGGCCGACAGTCCCGACCTGGTGGACGAGTTTTACAGCGCGGCGATTCGCGCCGGCGCCCTGCCCGAGGGCGAGCCGGGTCCGCGGCCACTGTATGGCGACGCCTACTACGGCTGCTTCGTGCGCGACCTGGACGGCCACAAGATTGAGGCCATGCACTGGGACGCGAGCAGGGCCGGCCAGCCCGCTTGATTGTCACAGCCACTGTCCCGGGACCCGCCGATCCGGTATGGTCCCGGGAAAACACCGGCCGCCAATCCGATGAATAAATCTGAACGACTGCTCCAGCTCCTGACCCTGCTGCGCACCCGCCGCACGGCGGTTACCGCGCGCACACTGGCGGAGCGTCTGGGCGTATCCGAGCGCACCCTCTATCGGGATATCCAATCGCTGACCCTGTCCGGCGTGCCCATAGACGGCGAGGCGGGCGTCGGCTACCGGCTCGGCCGGGGTTCCTTTGTGCCGCCGCTGATGTTTACCGAGGACGAGATAGAGGCCTTGCTGCTGGGCGTGCGCATGGTGCAGGGCTGGGGCGACGAGGACATGGGCGCCGCCGCGGATTCGGCGCTGCACAAAATACGCTCGGTGTTGCCGGACAAGATGCTGCAGGACCAGGAGCGGCAGCGGAACACCTTCCTGGTGCCCGACACGCAGCGCCGCGAAAAAGCCAGGTTCGGCGCCCTGATCCGCCGCGCCATCAAGGAGCGCCAGACCCTGTGGCTGAATTACCGGGACGAACAGGGGAACCAGACCCAGCGGGAGGGAAACCCGCTGGGGCTTATCTACTGGGGCGCGGCCTGGACGCTGGTGGCCTGGTGCCGCCTGCGCGACGATCACCGGATGTTCCGCCTCGACCGCATCCTGGACCTGAAACCGACCGGACAGCAATTCCAGTTGGAGAGCCACCAGACCCTGGAGGCCTATATCCGCCAGCACGATCCGGAGTTTGTCGACAGGGCGTTTTCGTAGGATAGAAAGCGCAGCGTGCCCATTCGCCCCCAGGTTGCTCTTTCGTCATTCCGGCGCAGGCCGGAATCCAGGTGCCGCCGAGCCAGCTACTGGCCCTACTCCACCTCGTTGGCCACACCGTGGGGCACATGCCCAGTGGCCACATGTTCCGCGGCGGAGGCGCAGTGGCTGGGCTGGTCATCGAAGAAGACGTCGGCGCCGAAGGCGCGCAGGAACTGGCCCTTGGGCAGGCCGCCCAGGAACACCGATTCGTCGATGCGGATATTCCAGGCGCGCAGGGTGCGGATCACCCGCTCGTGGGCCGGCGCCGAGCGGGCGGTAACCAGGGCGGTGCGAATCGGGCAGCTGTCTGCGCCGAACTCCGCCTGCAGCCGCTGCAGGGCCTCGAGGAAGCCCTTGAAGGGCCCGCCGCCCAGGGGCTTTTGCGCCGAGGCGCGCTCGGCGGCGGCGAAGGCGGCCAGGCCGTCGCGCTTGAAGATCTGTTCCGCCTCGTCGGAGAAGATCACCGCATCGCCGTCGAAGGCGAAGCGCAGGGTATCGTCGCGGCGCTCGCGGGCGCCGCCGGCGACCAGCGTCGCCGCGGCCACGCCCTGCTCGAGCGCCCGGCGCACGTCCGCGCCATCGGTGGACAGGAACAGGTGGCAGCCGAAGGGGGCGATATAGCGGTAGGGGCTATCGCCATTGCAGAAGGCCGCCCGGGTAATATTCAGGCCGTAGTGCTCTATGGAGTTGAACACCCGCAGGCCGGTGTCGGCACTATTGCGGGACAGCAGTATCACCTCCACGCGCGGCTCGCCCTCCAGCCTGCCGTTGATCTGCAGGAATTTCTCCACCAGCGGGAAAGCGTCGCCCTTTTCCAGTACGTCGTTCTCGTGTTCGATCTGGTAGGCGGAGAAGGCCTCGAGCCCCCGCTCCTCGAACACTCTGTGGCTGTCCTGCAGGTTGAACAGCGCCCGCGAGGAAATGGCGATGACCAGCTTCTCTGGGCGTTCGACCATCAGGGTGCCTCCACATCTTCGAGGCCGCCGGGGCGCGCTTCGCCCCGGTGGCTGTCCAGCATGGTGAACAGCATCTGCTGCAGGTCGTGCTGGGTGCGGCGGGAACGCACGCCGCGCTGGTTCACGATGACCAGGAAGAGCGCGTGGCAGGTCTCCAGGGTGGCGCGGGCCAGGCGGTTCATTTCGTTGGGCGGGCAGACGAAGCCGAGGCGCTTGTACAAGCCGCTCAGGCGGCTGATCACCAGTTCGTCGTGGCGCTCGTCCAGTTCGTGCAGCTCCGGAATGCTCCACATCGCCTGTACCAGCGGCAGCAGGCCGCGCTGCTCGCGATACACCGCCACCAGCCGCTCCAGCAGCTCGGCGATAAACTGCTCCAGGGACATCTGTTCCAGGTCTTTCTGTTCCAGGTCCTCCAGGGCCGCAGTCATACTCGCCAGCCACTGCTCGCCCATCGCGTAGAGGATGGCATGCTTGTTGGGGAAATAGTGGTACAGGGAGCCCACCGAGACCCCGAGTTCCCTGGCGATCAGGATGGTGGTCAGATCGTTGAGACCCACCTCTTCCAGCAGCCGCCCGGTGGTGTCGAGAATCTGCCGCGCCCGCTCGCGCGCGCGGGCCTGCACCGGTTCGCGGCGCGGGGCCAACTGGCTCTTGCGTTTTCTCTGTTCGGCGTTGGACAAAGTCACTTCTCTTTCTTGAGCTGGCGCAAGTTTACCACCAATTAAAAAAACCGGCGCAGAGCGCCGGTTTGTTTAAATCCCACCCTGTGAGAGATGGAAGTAATCAACCATCCGCGGACGACAGCCGCCGCCATTATAAAAACCGGCCCAGCCGGTTTTTACTCAAAAGCGGTAACCCAGGTTGACACCCAGCACCCGGCCGCGGGAGGGGTCCGTCCGGGTGGCCGGCAGGTTGTACAGCGCCTCGGCGTAGCCCCAGTGATAGTACTCCTCGTTGAACAGGTTCTCCGCGTAGATGCCCGCGCTCCAGCTGTCCTCCGGGGAGGTCAGGACCAGGCGCAGGTTGACGACATCGCGGCTCGCCAGCTTCACCTCCCCGGTGTTTTCCAGGTCAGAGAACTGCTCCCCGGTGAAGGTGTACTCGGCGGAGACCGACATCTCACCCAGGCCTGTCTCGCGGCTGTAGGTCAGCACTGCGGCGGAGGAAAAGTTGGGCGACAAGGCCATCTCATTGCCGTCGCAGTCCTCGCACAGCGCTTCCGGCGCACCGCTGAACTCGGTGTCCAGCCAGGCCATGCCGAGGTACAGGTCCAGGCTGTCGGTGATAAGCCAGCGGGTGTCCACCTCCAGGCCGCGGCCCTCGGACTCGCCCACGTTGCGGGTAATGGCCGCGGCGCCGATAAAGAAGGCCTTCTGCAGGTCCTCGTAGCGGTACTGGAAAGCCGCGGCATTGATCGCCAGGCGGTTGTCCAGCAGGCGCGCCTTCAGGCCCAGCTCGTAGGAGAGCACCGTCTCCTCATCGAACCTGAAGGGTTCGGCGTTGCTCGCGTCCACGGTCCACGCGTTTTCCTCCATCCAGGCCTCCGCGTCTTCATCGAAGGCCGGATCTGTGACCCGGTAGGACAGGTAGTCGAAGCCGCCGGACTTGTACCCGGTGGCGACGCTGGCGTAGGCGGTGAGCGCGTCGCTGAAGTCGTGGCTCAGGGTGGCTCGGCCGGAGATATTGTCCCAGGTGTTGTCGCCGGAGATGGGGCCGTCGGTGTACATCACCTGGTAGTTCCAGCCGCCGGTCGCGGTGTCCGGCCAGGGGGAGTCGACGGTGTAGGTCTTTTCGTCCCGGGTGTAGCGAATGCCCAGGCCCAGGCTGGTGGCCTCGGTGAGGTCGAAGGTGGTGTTGGCGAAGACACCCCAGCCGGCGTATTCGCCGATAGTGTCCGCCGCCTCGATGGACAGGCCGCGCGGCGCATACACCCAGGGATCGCCCTCGAAGCCGAAGAATTCGTCGATCGCCTCCTGGGGCAGGCTGGCGCAGGTATCGAAGGTATCCAGCCCCTCCTCCCACTCGTCGGCGTAGATGCCGTCGCAGACAAAGTCCTCGCTGTCGATGCCGGCGAAGAAGGCGTCGACGTCCTCCTGGTAGTAGGAGGCCCCCAGCACGTAATTGAACATGCCGCTGTTGTTGGAGGCCAGGCGGAACTCCTGGCTGAAGAAGTCGCCGGACTGGTCGCGCACAAAAGTGTCGATCGGATCGGCGGTACCGTCTAAATCCTCCGCATAGGTGTAGTTGTGGGTCTTGTAGCCGGTGATGGAGGTCAGGGTGCCGCCACCGGCTAGGTCGCGCTCCACGGTCAGGATCACATCGCCGATTTCGGACTCGTCCACGCCCCGCGCGTCGTTGTACACCTGGTCGTAGTCGCCATCGGTATCCAGGGCGCGGTAGATGGTGCCGTCGCCGGCCCGATCCTCGTACTGGGCCATCAGGGTCACGGTGGTGCTCTGCAGGCCATCGTAGACGGCGGTGAAGCGCACTGCATCCCTCTCGCTGGCGCCCAGGTCGCGGCCGCCGGCCAGGTTCTCGATATGGCCGTCCTCCCGCTGGTGCATGCCGGCGATGCGTACCGCCAGGTTTTCGCCCAGGGGCATGTCCAGGCCGCCCTCGAACTCCTGGCGGCCGTACTCGCCGACGCCCAGGGAGATCTCGCCGGCGAAGCGGTCGCCGGGTTTGCGCGACACCATGGAGATGGCGCCGGAGGCGGTGTTGCGGCCGAACAGGGTGCCCTGCGGCCCCTTCACCACCTCGACCCGCTCCAGGTCGTACATGCTCGGGGTGGCGCCGGTGCGGCTCTGGTAGACGCCGTCGAGGAAAACACCCAGGGCCGGGTCGCTGCCGCTGCCGAAGCTGTTGTTGTTGACGCCGCGCACGGACACCGAGTCGAAGAAGGAATCGTTGGTCTCGCCGGAGACGCCCGGGGTGAGTGCGAACAGGTCCTTGAAGTCACTGAGATTGCTGTTCTTGACTGTGTCGCCGCTAAAGGCGCTCACCGACAAGGGCACATCCTTGAGGGACTCGGTGCGCATCTGCGCGGTCACCGTCACCTCCTCGATCTCCGCCGCCAGGGCCCCGGTGCTCACGGCGATGACCGCCGCCCCTACGGCCATCGCCAGCGTGTGTTTATGGGTGTGCAAAGGTCCAGTTGATCCAGGCATGATCGCCCCCCGTCATTTTTCTTATTCAGGGTTGCTCATCCGATACCCCCGATGGCCTTACCCCAGCGAGTGAATTTGAAAGCCGGTTATCCCACAAACCGAACAATTATTCAAATTTAAGTCCAGCCCCATTGCCAAGGGTAGCGGTCAGCTGCCCAGCTTGTCCTTGAGGCTGTAGTAGAGCATCCCCGCCACCAGGCCCGGCCAGCGCAGCAGCGTACCGCCGGGAAAGGTGCGCGTTGGAATTTGCGCCAATATATCAAAGCGCTCCTCGGTGCCTGATATCGCCTCTGCAATCAGTTTGCCGGCAAAGGTCGCGGTGGGTACGCCGTGGCCGGAGTACCCCTGGGCGTAGTAGACGTTGGGTTCCAGGCGCCCCAGGTGCGGCATGCGGTTCAGGGTGATGGCCAGGGTGCCTCCCCAACCGAAGTCGATGCGGGTATCTGCCAACTGCGGGTAGACCCGCAACATATATTTGCGCACAAAGCCGCGGATGTCCTGCGGGAACCGGGAAGTGTAGTTCTCGCCACCCCCGAAGATCAGGCGGTTATCGCCGGACAGCTTCCAGTAATCGATCACGAACAGGGTGTCCTGCAGCGCATAGTCGTTGGCGATCAGCTCCCGCGCCAGGGATTCCGGCAGCGGCTCGGTGGCCAGCACAAAGTTGTTGATGGGCATTATCTTGCCGGCCATGCGCGGCTCCAGATTGCCCAGGTAGCCGTTGCAGGCCAGGACGATATTGCCCGTCCTCACCCGCCCCTTCGCGGTCTCCACCACGCAGGGGGAGCCGCCGCTGTATTTTGTCACGCGGCTGTGCTCGTAGAACTGGACCCCGGCCGCAGCCGCCGCGTTGGCCAGGCCGAGGGCGAAATTGAGCGGATGCAGGTGCAGGGAGCCGCTGTCTATCTGCGCGCCGAAATAGCGCTCGGACCCCACCAGCGCCCGCACCTCGCTTTCATCGGCATAGCGTATCTGCCCGTAGCCGTAGCGCTCCCGCAGCAGCGCCACCTCCTCCCGCAAGTGCTCGTTGTGGCTGCGCTTGGCGGCCAGATGCATGATGCCGCGCTTCAAGTCGCACTGGATCTTGTGTTTGTCGATCAGCGCCTCAACCAGTTGCACTGCCTCGACACTCATGTCCCACAGTTTTTTCGCCGTATCCAGGCCGAGCATCTTTTCCAGGTCCCCCTGGCCGCGGCGCTGTCCCACACCAACGTGGCCGCCGTTGCGGCCCGAGGCCCCCCAGGCGATGCGCTCCGCCTCAAGCACCAGTACTCTATAGCCGCGCTCCGCCAGGTGCAGCGCCGACGACAGGCCGGTGTAGCCGGCGCCGATCACGCAGACATCCGCCTCGACGGTGTCCTCCAGCGCCGGATAGGCCGGTGCCGGATTGGCGCTCGAGGCGTAGTAGGAGTCGGTGTGGCCGACCAGCTTACTCACGGTTCCCGCGTTCACGGTGCCACTCATAGATACGTCTCCCAGCGTAGCGGGTTCGGCAACAAACCGAAGAATTATTCAATTTATATTGAATGATAATTCGGCTTATGATCATAATCAAAGCCTGTGATCGGACGGCGCTCTTTTCCCGACGTTACCGATTATCGATTATTGCCAATCGCCATTATGATCCGGCGCACCCCGGCCGAGGCGACCGCCATTGCGAGTGCAGTGCCATCGACACCGGGGTCGGGCATATACTAATGCAACCCAAATGGGGAAGATCCTTTCGATCAAGGTGCAAAATGGACAAGATTACCAAGTGGCTCGCAGATCACGACATTTCTGAAGTGGAGTGCCTGGTGCCCGATATGTCCGGCAATGCGCGGGGCAAGTTTACCCCCACGGACAAATTCCTGACCGAAGACAGCCGCCTGCCGGAAAGTATCCTGGTACAGACGGTCACCGGCGACTATGTCGACGAACACAACGAACTGGTGGACCCGGCGGATACCGATATGCTGCTGGTGCCCGACCCGGATTCCGTACGCCTGAACCCCTGGGCCAACGAACCCACGGCGCAGATCATCCACGACTGCTACACCCGCGACGGTGTGCCCCACCCGATTAGCACGCGCAACATCCTCAAGTTCGTGCTGGACAGGTATTACGCCATGGGATGGAAACCGATAGTGGCGCCGGAGGTGGAGTTCTACCTGGTGAAGCGCAACCTGGACCCTGACGAAAAGCTCTCCGCCCCCGTGGGCCGCTCCGGGCGCACGGAAAAAACCCGCCAGTCCTACAGCATCGACGCGGCCAACGAGTACGAACCGATCATCGAGGACATGTACGATTTTTCCGAAGCCCAGGGCCTGGACGTGGACACCTTGATTCACGAGTCCGGTACCGCGCAGATGGAAATCAACTTCCTGCACGGCGATCCGCTCAATCTCGCCGACCAGGTGTTTACCTTCAAGCGCACAGTGCGCGAAACCGCCCTGCGCCACGGCATCTACGCCACCTTCATGGCAAAGCCGATGGAGGACGAGCCAGGAAGCGCGCTGCATCTCCACCAGAGCGTCGTCGACGCCGAGACCGGCAGGAATATTTTTGTCGACCACGAAGGCAGGGAGAACGACACCTTCCTGCACTTTATCGGCGGTATGCAGAAATACACTCCGGGGTTCATCAGCTTCTTTGCCCCAAACGTGAATTCCTATCGCCGCTTTACGCCGGAGATGGCCGCGCCCACCAGCCTGCACTGGGGCTACGACAACCGCACCACCGGGCTGCGCGTGCCGGACAGTCCGCCTCAGGGGAAGCGCCTGGAGAACCGCTTCCCCGGCGCGGACTGCAATCCCTACCTGGCCATCGCTGCGTCCCTGGCCTGTGGCTACCTGGGCATCATCAACAAGGTCAAGCCCAGCGCACCCTACCAGGGCGACTGCTCCGCGGAGCCGATCACCCTGCCCCGAACCCAGGAGCATGCGCTCAGCCTGTTGCTGGAATGTGAAGAGGCGGCGGAGATGTTTGGCGAGAAGTTCGTGCGCGCCTGGAGCGCCATCAAGCGCGATGAACACGAGGAGTTCAACCGGGTGATCAGCTCCTGGGAGAGGGAGTACCTGCTACTGAATGTTTAGCGTCTCCTTCGCACGCTGTCGAAAGCCCCGTTGCCGGGGCTTTTTTATATCGACAGCCCGGGAGCGAAGAAACTTCGCCGTACCAAGTAAAGAGGATTGACATCCCCATTTTGTGACAAACAACGCAAAGCCAATCGAAATTCTTTAATTATACAATCTGCCCATCACATCATTATTGCCTGCCGAAGTACAAGCTGTACCCTGGAGTGGTCCGGCAATCCCGGACATCCGGTTTGAGAAAGCGGCGCGCGCCTACCGTGCAAACGGCCCCACCCCGGCGCGTGCCGGCCATCTTCTGCAGTCTGACCATCCAACGACTACCGGCCCCTGTATCGACACAGGTTCCCGTGCTGTTGCGGCCCCTGTTTTGAGGCGATCCCTCGCCGATACACCGCCGGTTTCAACACTGAGTAATAAAGGACAAGCTAGCAATGAAGCATCTAGTAGGATTTACCTGCACACTGGCAATAGCGGTCGGCGCCCAGGCGGCAGATCGGATTCCGGCAACCCCGGATATGCTCTCTCCCCAGGCTCTCACCGCGATCGCGGGCTCGGATGTTGCACTGGACCAGGTGCGTTCGCGCACCCTGCCCAACGGCAAAACCGTCACCCGCTACCGGCAGACCCACAAGGGCATTCCGGTTTGGGGGCAAACGATCACCAGCAGCGGCCAGGGCCTGGCCGCACAAATGAAAGGCGATGTATTGACCGGCCTGAGCCTGGAAGTGCCCTCTGTCCGCGCTTCCATCCAGGCCGACAACGCGCTGGACCGCGCCATGAGCCATCGGGTCAACCAGCGCGCCCAACAGGGCCTGATCGGCGGCGCCCTCTCGCTTCCCGCCCTGAAACTGGCGGCCCGGAATCAGAGTCAACAGCTCTATATCCACGTGGACAAGCAGGACCAGGCGCGCCTGGCCTACCTGATAAGCTGGGTCGAGTACGGCGAAGAGCCCTCCCGCCCCTTCTATTTCATAGACGCCCTCACCGGCGAGGTGCTGGAACACTGGGACGGCTTGGCCCATGCCCAGGACGCCACCGGACCCGGTGGCAACCAGAAGACCGGCCTCTACGAGTACGGTACCGACTACCCCGCGATGATCGTCGACGACAACTGCCGCATGGATACCGCCAATGTCGAGACGGTAGACATGAACCACGCCACCAGTGGTGGCAGCATCTTCTCGTTTACTTGTCCGTACAACGATTACAAGACGATCAACGGCGCCTACTCACCGCTGAACGACGCCCACTTCTTCGGCAATGTCGTTTTCAATATGTACAGCGACTGGTACGACACCGCACCGCTGACGCAGAAGCTGCGCATGCGCGTGCATTACAGCAACAACTATGAAAACGCCTTCTGGGACGGCAGCCAGATGACCTTCGGCGACGGCGGCAGTACCTTCCACCCGCTGGTCAGCCTGGATGTCTCCGCCCACGAGGTCAGCCACGGCTTTACCGAGCAGAACTCCAACCTCCAGTATTCCGCCCAACCCGGCGGCATCAACGAAGCCTTCTCCGATATCGCCGGCGAGGCGGCGGAGTTCTACATGCGCGGCAACAACGACTGGATGGTGGGCGCGGATATCTATAAGGGCAGCGGCGCCCTGCGCTATATGGACGACCCGACCCGGGACGGCAACTCCATCGGCCACGCCTCGGACTACTACTCCGGCATGGACGTGCACTACAGCTCCGGGGTCTTCAACCGGGCCTTCTACCTGATCGCCACTAGCGGTGGCTGGGATACCCACCAGGCCTTCGATATCTTCGTGCTCGCCAACCAGATGTACTGGAACAGCACCTCGAACTATATAGACGCAGCCTGTGGCGTGGTTTCCGCTACTGAGGACCTGGGGTACGACCTGGCCACCGTAACCTCGGCCTTCGACACCGTGGGCGTATCCACCGCCAACTGCGGTGGTGGCGGTAATCCCGGCGGTGGCGAACTGGAAAACGGCGTGGCGGAGACAGGTCTCTCCGGCAACTCCGGCGATGAAATCCACTACTCCCTGGAAGTCCCCGCCGGTGCCAGCAATCTGAGCTTCCAGATCTCCGGCGGCAGCGGCGACGCGGATCTCTATGTACGCTTCGGCTCCGCCCCCACCACCTCCAGCTACGACTGCCGCCCCTACCTGAACGGCAACAGTGAGACCTGCAATATCTCCAACGTCCAGGCTGGCACCTACTATGTGATGGTGCGCGCCTACAACAGCTTCTCCGGCGTCAGCCTGGTGGGCAGCTTCGATGAAGGCGGCAGCGGCAATGGCGACGGCTGGGTGGAAACCGACCTGTCCGGCAGCCAGGGCTCCTGGCAGCACTTCACCCTGGACGTATCTTCGGGCATGGCTTCCCTGGAGGTACAGATGTCCGGCGGCAGTGGTGACGGCGACCTCTACGTGCGCTACGGCGCCCAACCCACCACCGGCAACTATGACTGCCGCCCCTACGTGGGGGGCAATAATGAGAACTGCAGTTTCGGCAACCCACAGTCCGGTACCTGGTATATCAGCATTCGCGGCTACTCTTCCTATTCGGGAGTAACCCTGGAGGCCCAGGCGAATCCGTGACTTTGAAGTGAGGTAACAAAAAAGGGGCGGCCGTTCGGCTGCCCCTTTTTGCTTTTGGGAGGAATAGGAACCTCGCCGTATTTCGCATCTACTTGTGGCTGGGGTCCTTCCAGTACTCTTTCACCGTCTCCTTCATTTCCCGGTGCAGCACCGTGATACCAAACAGGTTGGGCAGCGTCATGATCACAATGGCTACCGCCGACAGGTTCCAGATAATCGTAGTGTCCTCTACCGCGGCCCAGAAAAAAGCCACCACGTAAACCAGGCGGTAAGGCATCACCGCCCGGGGTCCGAACAGGTAGATCATCGACCGGTCACCGTAGTAGGACCAGGCGATCGCCGTGGAGAAGGCAAACAACAGGATGCCCAGGGTAACGATCAGACTGCCGTAATCACCGAAGAAACCGTGTTGGAAAGCCTTGTTGGTCAGGGCGACCGAATGCACCAGGGATTTGCCCCAGATATCCACATTGGGGTTGGCAAAATGGCCGTTCACCACTGTCAGCACACCGCTGAAGTTGTCGTCCCCAACGCGGAACTCGACTTCTTCCGCCACCGAACGCGCATGGATCAGGGTGAATTCCTTGTCGTTCAGCGCGCGGCCGTCGGCAACGACTACGGAACCGCTATAGGGCTGCACCTCGCCATCTCTGCCACGCAGGAACTCAAACAGCTTCTCGACGTCTTCCGGGTTCTTATCGGTATAGCTGCCGGCCACTGCGACCATGTCGGCACGCTCGAACTTGTTCATGTATTTCTCTGTCCAGGCGCCGGACGACAGGATCACCAGGCCGGTCAGGGTACAGATAACAATGGTATCGATAAAAGGTTCGAGAAGGGACACCATCCCCTCGGAAACCGGCTCGTCGGCACGGGCCGCGGCGTGCGCGATCGGCGCGGAACCCTGCCCCGCCTCGTTGGAAAAGAGCCCGCGGTTGACGCCGCGATTGAAGGCGTAGGCGAAGCTGGCACCGAGGAAGCCGCCCGCGGCCGCACTGCCGGTAAAGGCGTTGCTGAACACGGCAACGAAGGACGGGATGATGTTCTGGTAGTTGTAGATGATCACCGCCAGTGCGCCGGCGATATACAGCACCGCCATAACCGGCACTATGGTGGAGGTCACCTTGGCGATGCGGGTAATGCCGCCGATAATCACCATCCCCAACAGAATGGCCAGCACGCCGCCGGTCAGCGCCTTGTGCAGGCCGAAGGTGTCGTGCATGGCCTGGGCGATATTGTTCACCTGCGGCAGGCTGCCGGTACCGAAAGAGCAGATCACAGTGGCGATGGCGAAGAGCACCGCCAGCCATTTCATGTTCAGGCGGCGCTCCATATAAAACATGGGTCCGCCGGCGTAGTAACCGTCGGCAGCTTTGATGCGGTATTTGTGCGAGAGGGTCACCTCGACGAATTTGGTGGTCATGCCGAGGAAGGCGGTAACCCACATCCAGAAGAGCGCAGCCGGGCCACCTAAAAAGATCGCCAGGCCCACACCACCGATATTACCGGTACCCACGGTGCCGGACAGCGCCGTGGAGAGGGCCTGGAAGTGGGAGGCATCGCCGGGATCACCGGGCTTGTCGTACTTGCCCTGCACTATCTTGATCGCGTGCCCGAAATAGCGGATTTGGGGGAAACCCAGGTAAATGGTGAAAAATAAACCGACGCCGAGCAATACCCAGGGAAACCAGGGTGCCGAGCCGAGCACGCCGTCCAGCGACAGCAGCAGTTGATTAAAGGATTCCAAACTGACCCCCACTACTCTGAATTCAATTCTGTTTGTTTTCTGTACAGTTGCAGCTGTAATTTGTTGCGCAGGTTAGCAGTTTCCGGCACGGTAGAACAGTAACCGGTCTTTTTATAGGAGGAACGGAAACTTTTCCCGGTGCGGGAAGAGCCCGAACTGCCCCCCGGTGTGCACGAACACCAGGTTCTCACAGCCGCGGTAACTGCCCTTGTGCAATTCCTGCAGTAAACCGTAAAAGGCCTTGCCGGTGTAGACGGGGTCCAGCAACAGGCCCTCGAGGATGGCGGCTTCCGCTATGGCCCGGTACACCGGCTCCCCGGCCTCGGCGTAGCCCGGCCCTATGTAATCCGCGTTGACCTGCACATTGAGCAAGTTTTCGTCAACGGAGTTCCCACTCCGCCGCGCCCAATCGCGGATGTCCTCACGGACCTTGCGCTGGAAATAGTCCGCATTGTCGCAAACGGCATAACCGGTGACGCGGGCATCCGAGCCGGACAGCCGGCAGCCGAGGGTCAGGCCGGCCTGGGTTCCGCCGCTGCCGGTCGCACAGACAATGTGCTCCGGCTGGAAGCCGCGATCGCGGCAGTCCGCCAGCAGCTCCTCGGAAGCGGCGATATAGCCCCAGATGCCCAGGCCATCGCTGGCCCCGGTGGGAATGGAAAACGCCCTGTGGCCGCGCTGTGCATAGAACGCCCGCCAGTGGGAAAAGAGTTCGGGGAGCTCTTCGAAATACTGGCGCGCCGGGTAGAAAGCCGTCGAGGCCCCGGCAATCCGGCCCACCAGCAGGTTGCCGTCGGGAACAGCCTCCGGCTCGCCCCGCAGGATCAGTTGCACCCGCATATCCAGGCGGGCGCCCACCAGTGCCGTGGTGCGGCAGTGATTGGACTGGACGCCGCCACAGGTGATCAGGGTGTCGCATCCCTGGGCCCGGGCCTCCCCGACGACGAATTCCAGCTTGCGCAGCTTGTTTCCGGACATGGCCGTCTCGGTCAGATCGTCTCTCTTGACCCAGATGCGCGGTCCGCCATGGGGGGTGGAGAATTTTTCTGTAATGCGGTCCAGCGGCTGCAGCGGTGTCGGTAAATGGGCCAGCCTGACCCGCGGCGGATAAGAAAGGTCCATACTTGATCCCTTTACCGGTACAAAAAAACCCGGCGATTGCCGGGTTCTCTTCTTTACAAGCGCAACAGACCCATCAGATCTTCTTGATGGTACCTTTGGGCAGAATTGCGTGAACGGCCACCTTCTGGAACCTGAGCGACATGTTGTCGGCAACCTCCAGCACGATGTAATCGTCGTCCACCTTGTCGATACGCCCCAGCATGCCACTGGTCATCACGACTTCATCGCCCTTCTTCAGGGCGCCGACCAACTCCTGATGTTCCTTTTGGCGTTTGCGCTGTGGACGGATAATAAAAAACCACATAAACGCAAACAGGCCGGCGAACATCAGCAGGGTTATCATGGGATTGCCCTGCGGCGCCGGAGCTGTCTGTTGGGCCACAGCGGTGGGAATAAAAAAGCTCATGCGAAACCTCAAAGAGTCAGCCTATAAAATTGCGCCCAACTCTAACGGGTTTACCCTGCTGAGGCAATCCAGTCCCATTAGAAGCGCTGGCGCACCTGACGGCGATAGCCGGTCGGCGACATACCCGTCCAGCGCTTGAAGGCGCTGGTAAAGCTGGTTCTGTCTGAAAAGTCCAGTATCCGCGAAATACCATCCACACTGAGTGCGGTGTCTTTCAGGAAATGCACCGCATGGCGGAAACGCACATGGTCGCGCAGCGAGGCGAAACTGAGACTGTGCTCCTGCAGGCGCCGCTGCAGGGTGCGGGTGGACATACTGAGGTCGGAGGCCACCGGGCGGATGGCCAGGGATGCCTTGCCGATGCGCTGCTCTAACACGTCGATAACCCGCGCGGCGATACCGAAGCTGGTTGCCTCCGGCGGCGCCAGCAACTGGTCCAGGATATTGGGATCTCCGGATATCCTGGCCTGCTGCAGCGGTTTGTCCTCTGAGAGCGAGGCTTGGTCGGGCTGAAATTGGTTCATCGAGCTGCTCCTTTTAAGTTCCGTGAGCCGCAGTTATTTTTCTATGTCCGCCTCCTGCGAACCCCTGTTACCTCAACCTGCCCAAAAAATCTAAAGGAGCGGGCTACTACCCGGGTGCGGGGATGCACCTGAAACAGACATCGAATCCTTCACAGAGCTGTACATTTTTTACACTAATCACACCGGCAACATCCCGCGGGGGTACCACTCTGGTGCCGGCGCACCTTTCCTTCACACCAGCCAGTATAGACCAAGAAATCAGAATGCAAGGGACGACAGTAAGTTTTTTTAGACCCTGTCACAAAAGGCAGTTCAGCGCCAAACAGGCCCTGACATACGCATCGGATTACCTTCGGAGGGGGAAAGGTGGTGGGCCGCCCTGCCGCGCCCCTCGCCCGGCAGCCCAGGCGACCGTCAGGCCAGGTTCTCGGCAACCCAGGCCAGCACCTCTCCGTGGTGGGTCTTGGTCTTCACCTTGTCGATGATATGACGCAGGCGGCCGCCTTTGTCGATGATGAAGGTGGTGCGCAGCAGGCCCATATACTCCTTGCCCATGAACTTTTTCAGGCCCCAGCACCCGTATTTGTCGGCGACCTTGTGGTCTTCGTCGGCGAGGAGGTCGAAGTTGAGGTGGTGCTTGTCGATGAATTTCTGCAGCCTCGCCTCTGGGTCCGGGCTCACGCCCAGAACCACAGTGTCCAGCCCGGCGAAGTCGCCGGCGCTGTCGCGAATGCCACAGGCCTGGGTGGTACAGCCGGGGGTCAACGCTTTGGGATAGAAATAGAGCACCACATGCTTCCTGTCCCGAAAATCTTTCAGCGACACCTTGTCGCCACTCTGGTTGGTCAGTGTAAAAGCCGGTGCCAGGTTGCCAATTTTCGGAAACGCCATCGGTACTCCCCCTTGTAGAGCTGGTCGGAAAACTGGCGGGGATTATAGCGAAAACCGAAGGGTTTCTGGAGGTTGATAGCCGGAATCAAAACTCCTGCAAGCGATAGCCCTTCTCCCGCCTGGCACAGATGCCACACTCGCCCAGCTTGCGCACCAGGTCTGCCCGTTCCGCATCGGTCAGGAAGTCTCCCACTTCCAGGCAACCCTCGGGGCCGCTGAAGCTGACCGATGCCGGCTGCGCGGCGCTGCCGTCCATGCGCACCAATACCGCGAGGCTGTCCCGGGCGAATTCCCGATGGTATACGCTCTCCTGCCGGTACCCGCGGCAACAGTCCAGCACCACCCGCTCGCGGTTGATGCGGATCACCTCGCGGCGTGTTCCCTCCAGGTATACGTAGCCGAACAATACCGCCAGCAACAGCAGCTCCAGGCCCGCGAAAGGCAGTATCATCCAGGCCCCGGCCAGGGCAAACGCGAGGCTGATGCCAAGGGAAACCGCCACCAGAGAGACGAATACCCAGAGGTTGCCGGACAGGGACAGGGACTGGTTGGGCTGCAGCAGGATACAGGCGCTGCGGGGCGAGGTGCGGCCGACTTCGGTAACCATAGGCGGGGGTTCCGGATAGCACTTGCCTTCAGTGTAGCCCGACCGATTGCGCGGACACACCCGATGAGAGTGACCGGGCGGGCATAAAAAAACCCGCATCGGGATGCGGGTTTTCATCGACGCGGCCTCGGCCGGTCAACAGCGAGCGATCATCAGGGCAGCAGGTGCGCTACCGCATCGCGCTCTTCCGCCAGCTCCCGCTCGGTGGCGGTCATCTTCTCGCGGGAGAACACATTGATGTCGACGCCCTGGACAATTTCCCAGTCGCCGTTTTTGCAGGTACAGGGGAAGGAATAGATCAGCCCCTCCTGGATACCGTAGGAACCGTCGCTGTACACGGCCATGCTGGTCCAGTCGCCCTCTTTAGTGCCCAGGGCCCAGTCGCGCATATGGTCGATAGCGGCGTTGGCCGCGGAGGCGGCAGAGGAGGCGCCACGGGCCTTGATGATAGCGGCACCGCGCTGCTGTACGGTGGGGATGAAGTCGTTCTCGTACCAGTCCTGTGCCACCTTGTCCATCGCGGACTCTCCGGCCACCTTGGCCTGGTGCAGGTCCGGGTACTGGGTGGAGGAATGGTTGCCCCAGATGGTCATATGCGCGATGTCGTTAACCGTAGCGTCTGTTTTTGACGCCAGTTGCGACAGGGCGCGGTTGTGGTCCAGGCGGGTCATGGCGGTGAAGTTGCGCGGGTTCAGGTCCGGCGCATTGCGTTGGGCGATCAGCGCGTTGGTGTTGGCCGGGTTCCCCACCACCAGCACCTTCACATCCCGCGAGGCGACGTCGTTCAACGCCTTGCCCTGGGCGGAGAAGATGGCGGCGTTGGCTTCCAACAGGTCCTTGCGCTCCATGCCCGGGCCGCGCGGGCGCGCGCCTACCAGCAGGGCGTAGTCGGCGTCCTTGAAGGCCACCGTCGCATCGTCGCTCTGCACAATCCCCGCCAGCAGCGGGAAGGCACAGTCCTCCAACTCCATGGCCACGCCCTTCAGCGCTTCCAGAGCCGGGGTGATTTCCAGCAGTTGCAGGATAACCGGTTGATCTTTGCCCAGCATTTCGCCGGAGGCGATGCGGAACAGCAGCGAATAGCTGATCTGACCGGCGGCGCCGGTGACAGCAACACGAACAGGTGCTTTCACGGTAGTTCTCCCTCGTTGGTAAGCGGCCCGCATTATAGAGACTTGCGGGCAAATTTCATCTCGCGCGAAGATATTCCAGGCCCGGCTTGTAGGATGGCATGTGCGCAATTATTGATCGATGAACAAAAGCGGCTCAGATTACGGCGACTTCCCGATAGCGCTCTTGCAGCGCCCGGTAGACCTGGTCGCTATAATCTGGCGAAGAAGTGTCCAGTTGCCCGGCGATCTCCGCCAGGTGTTCGTTGTCCTCGCGTCCGGCCCAGTTCTTGACGTAGCTGCCGTCCTTGTAGCCGTTGTCCTGGCGGAAGCGGTTGAGCACATTCTTGCCCACATAGCGCTGGTAGAGTTCGTCGAAGGACATTTCCGCATCCGCCAGCAACTGGGCAAAACCGACCAGGTCGAACTGCCTGCTGGCGAGGGTGTTCAGGGTGAAGGCCTCCAGGTCTGCGCGGAAGTCACCCGCACTGAGCTGCGCTGCCCGCAGTTCCTCCAGCATATGCGCCGCCACCGTTTCGGGACTGCCCTGTTGCAGTTCCAGGCTGAGGCCGAAATGCCAGATATCCACCAGCTCCAGTTTCACCTGGTCCATGTCCGGCTCCTGCTTTTTCCACCACTTCCAGCCGTAGTGGTCCAGCAGCTCCGCGCTCTCGACCCAGATGGCGCGGTACCAGGCGAAGTCCTGCGCGCGCCAGTTGTCGTTGACCAGCGTATTGATCTCGTCCTGCAGTGCCAGCATGCTCTGCAATTGCTGTTTCATCATCGAGGTTTGAATCCAGTTGGCGGGCTCAGGCGGCCCGGGGGAATAATCGGTAGAAGTTCCCGGTGGTGATCTCGGCCAGCTGCTCGAAGGACATGCCGCGCAGCTCGGCGACAAACTCCGCGACTTCGCGCACGTAGCCCGGGATGTTCGGCTTGCCGCGGTAGGGAACCGGGGCCAGATAGGGGGAATCCGTCTCTACCAGCAAGCGGTCCAGCGGCAACTTGCGCGCGACATCGCGCAACTCCCCGGCATTCTTGAAGGTCACAATGCCGGACAGGGAAATATAGTAATTGAGATCCAGTGCGGCCCGGGCCATGTCCCAGCTCTCGGTAAAGCAATGCAGTACACCGGCGTGCTCGCGGCTGCCGTGCTCGCGAATCAACTCAATGGTGTCCTCGCGGGCGTCGCGGGTATGCACGATCACCGGCAGCCCGGCGCGGCCGGCCGCCTGCAGGTGGGCGACAAAGCTCTGCTGCTGAACTTCCTTCGTCTCGGTGCTGTAGTAGTAGTCGAGACCGGTCTCGCCGAGGGCGACCACTTTCGGTCTCTGCGCCAGTTGGATCAGCCCGTCGACATCGGCGAGACCGGAATCCACATCCAGCGGGTGTACGCCCACGGAGCAGACCACGTCCCCGTACCGCCCCGCCAATTCCACCACCCGGTCGACATTTTCCAGGCTGATCCCCACGCACAGGAACTTGCCCACGCCGCGGCCGCGGGCCAGGTCCAGCACCGCATCCAGGTCGCCGCCGAATTGATCCAGTTTGAGTCTGTCGAGGTGACAGTGGCTATCTACAAGCATGAAAAGTTTACAGCGTGTGGGTGGGACGATTGGATTCGAGAGAGCCGGCCAGGTAGGTTTCGATCTTGTTTTGGGCGATATTGTCCTTGTCGCTGAACTGCACACCGATACCCGGCGTGCGGTTGCCCTGGGCCCCGCCCGGGGTGATCCACACCACCTTGCCGGCCACAGGCACCTTCTCCGGCTCGTCCATCAGGCTCAGCAGCAGGAACACCTCGTCTCCGAGGCTGTAGGACTTGTCCGTGCTGATAAACAGGCCTCCATTCTTCACGAATGGCATGTAAGCCGCGTAGAGCACGGACTTGTCCTGGATCTTCAGCGAAAGGATGCCGTTGCGGGCACCGCCCCCCATGGCTTTCATGCCGGACCTCGTTGTTCTTCAGTTTGCCGGTAACTTATCCGAGCGGGGCGGTTGTGTCCAGAACTCCGGACTGGGGACTCGGGACTCGGAAAAAAAATGCCAGAGCCAGATGCGAAGGCCCTGCTGCCGGGGACAGGGCCATCATCACACTCGATCCGGGCACCAGTCAGTTGGGCTTCGCTGAGCTCAGCCCAACCTACCTGTACAGTTTTGCCCAGCGGATCATCAGTTCCTCGACCAGCAGGCGCTTGTTGGGGTTGGCGCCGCCAACCAGTGCCTGGCGCGCCTGCAACAGTTGGTCGTAAAAACTGAACAGCGGGCGCAGGCTCTCCGGGCCCGCGCCCGGCAGCCGCTGCAGCAACCCCATGACCTGCTCGTCGGCGGTGAGGTCGCAACTGCGCGCGCGCAGCATCTGCGCCAGCCACTGCTGCCAGAACTGCAGCAGTTGGCTCAACTCCACACCTTCCGGTGGATTCTCCCAACGCCCCGCCACGGGCACCGCGCCGGCGCCGCCCAGGGACAGCGCGCCGAGGTCGGCGAGGAACTGCTCGCGCGCCTCGCGGGATTCGGGCTCCGCCAGCTCCAGCGCCAACAGCGGCGCGCCGCCAGCCAGGGCGAGGGCGCGCCGGGCCGCGCGGCCGTCCAGCCCGCCCTCCTGCAGCCAGCGCAGCGCCGACTCCTCGCCGGGCGCGGGAAAGGCCACCGACTGGCAGCGACTGCGAATGGTCGGCAGCAGGCCCGAGGGGGAATCGGTAATCAGCAGGAAGATCACCGAGGGCGCCGGCTCCTCCAGATTCTTCAGCAGTGCGTTGGCGGCGTTGACGTTCATCGCCTCCGCCGGCGCCAGCCAGACCACCCGCGCGCCCCCGCGGCCACTGGTGCGTCCGACGAAGCCCCCCAACTGGCGGATTTCATCCACCTTCAACGGGCCGCCGGGCTTGTCCGGCTCCACGCGCAGGAAATCCGGGTGCGAGCCCGCCTGCCACAGGCGGCAGCCCCGGCACTGGCCACAGGCGAGACCGTCCCGCGGCTGCTCGCACAGCACCAGTGCGGAGAAGGCCTCGGCGAAACGCCGTTTGCCGAGTCCCGCCTGGCCGCTCAGCAGCAGTGCGTGGGGGCAGCGGCTGGCGCGCCACTGGGCGCCCAGGCGCTGCCATTGCTGCGCCTGCCAGGGCAGCGGTGAAGGAATGGTTGGCGTTTCGGTGGCTTCGGGCACTTGGTATCGGCCTTGCTGTTTCTGTAGGAGCGGCGGGGCGGCCATCCGCCCATGGCCGCGATCGATCTCGGGGCAGCCCCGGAATCCGATCGCGGCCACCGGCCGCTCCTACGGGAGAAGTTGTTCCAATTCGGATTGCAGCCGCTGCTGCACCTGCGACAGAGGCCGACCCGCATCGATCAGCGCGTAGCGCTCCGGGGCGGCCTCGGCGCGCTCCCGGTAGGCGGCGCGCACGCGCTGGAAGAACGCCAGTTGCTCGCTCTCGAAGCGGTCGGCGGCACCGGTGCTGGCTGCGCGTCGCAGGCCCGTTTCCGGGTCCAGGTCCAGCAGCAGCACCCGGTCGGGGCGCAGATCCCCCTGCACGGTCTGCTCCAACTGCGCAATCAGCGCCCGGTCCAGCCCGCGGCCGCCGCCCTGGTAGGCGTAGGTGGCGTCGGTAAAACGGTCACAGACCACCCAATCGCCGCGCTCGAGCGCGGGCCTGATCACCCTGGCCAGGTGCTGGGCGCGGGCGGCGAATACCATCAGCAATTCCGCCGCGGGGTCCACCGCCTCCTCGCGCTTGCGCAGAAGCATTTCGCGCAGCTCCTCGGCCAGCGGTGTGCCGCCGGGTTCGCGGGTCTGCACAAAGGCAATATTCCGCGCGCGCAGCCAGTCGGTCACGAACTGCAGGTTGGTGGACTTCCCTACTCCCTCGCCGCCCTCGAGGACAACAAATCTTCCGCGCTGCACCCTCAGTCTCCTTCCGCCGGACTGGAGCGCCCCGGGCTTGATCGATAATCGGCGCGCCGCTTCAACTGGTACTCGCGCACCGCCCGGTTGTGCTCCGCCAGGGTGGCAGAGAAGTGGTGGGAACCGTCACCCTTACCGACAAAGTAGAGACTGTTGCCCGCCTTTGGGTTCAGGGCCGCGCGGATGGCCTCCCGCCCCGGCAACGCAATAGGCGTGGGCGGCAGGCCGTCGATCACATAGGTGTTGTAGGGGGTGGGCTGGCGCAGGTGGGCGCGGGTCAGGTTGCCGTCGAACGTCTCGCCCAGGCCGTAGATGACCGCCGGATCCGTCTGCAGGCGCATGCCCCTGCCCAGGCGCCGCACGAAGACACCGGCGATCTCGCTGCGCTCCGAGGGCTGGCCGGTTTCCTTTTCCACCAGCGAAGCCATGATCAGGGCTTCGTAGGGAGAATGATAGGGCAGGTTTTCGGCGCGCCCCCGCCACTCCTCATCCAGCACCCGCTGCATGCGCTGGTGGGCCTGGCGCAGCAGCTCGATATCCGTGGTGCCGGAGCGGTAGATATAGGTGTCGGGGAATATCCAACCCTCGGCACTCCCGTCTTCGAAGCCCAGGGCCCGGGCCGCGCTCTCCACACTGCTGCCCGCGGAGGACGTGGCGATATTGCGCCCGGCGCGCACCTGCTCCAGTGCCTGGCGGAAGGTCCAGCCCTCCACCAGGGTCAGGCGGTAGCGGGTCACGTCGCCGCGGTTCAGGCGCGCCACCAGGTCCATGGCGTTGCTGCCCCGGGGGAGCAGGTACTCGCCGGCGTGAATGGCCGTCTCGCCCTGCCAGTAGGCGTAGGCCAGCACCAGGCGGGGCCATTTGAGCACCCCGCGCTCTTGCAGTTGTCGCAGCGCCCGCGACAGGTTGCTGCCGCTCGCCACCTCGAAGCGCAGGCCCTCTTCGCCCACGGCCAGCGGCTGCACCAGGGCGGTCTTGACGGCCCAGAGGCCGGCTGCCGCCATCAGCAGCGCCAGGAAGAGAGCCCCGAGGAGATAGCGCCAAGTACGCTTGCCGGTCTTTGCCTGTTTCTTCTTCACCACGATTGTTTCTTCACCACAAGCCTTTTCTTTACCACAACAGGGCTGTCAGCTGCTGCAGCCGGCGCGTCTCTGGTCCTATGGGCCAGGTGCGGCGACCAATCAGTTCCCGCACCGGCATAACGCCGCGCAAGCTGTTACACAGGGCCACCTCCTCCGCCGCGCAGAGCGCATCGAGATCCATGTCCATCTCCCGCAGCGGGATACGGCTGCCGAGCCAGTCGCGCATCACCCCGCGCACACCGCAACGGCGCAGATCCGGCGTGACCCAGGCGCCGCCGATCCGGGCCAGCAGATTGCAGCGCAGGCTCTCGATCACCCGGCCTTCGCTGTCCAGCAGCAGGCCTTCGCAGGGCTCGCCGGCCGGCAGCTCGGCACTGGCGCGATTATATCCCGTGCGCCGCAGCAATTTGCAGCCCGGGTTGGCAGTTTCGAGGGCCGGCAGTCGCGTACGGCACAGGAACAGGCGCACGCCCCGCTGCAGTTCCGGTGCCGGCTCCAGGGGCAGCAGGCTCAGGTCCCACTGCGGCCGGCCGCCGATGAAGCCCCAGCGCAGGCGCACCTTGGCGGAATCCTCCGGGCAGGCTGCGGCGATCCCGGGTAAAAACGCCTCGATCCCGGCGATCTCCGCCTCGGCCACCCGCCCGCTGCGCAGCAGGCGCGCGCGGTGCAGCGGCCACAGAGGCACGCGGCCGGACTGGCAGCGCATGGTCTCGAGAAACCCGTCACTATAGGCGTCGTCGGCAGGCAGGGAGGTCGCTGTGGTGCCGCCCAGGAAGAATTGCGGGAGTTGGTTCATGCTTCCCCCGAAAAGAGAAGCGCCCGCCCCGTGAAGGATCCGGTGGCGGGCGCAGGAGATCAGGCGCGCGTGAACACCAGCGAACCGTTGGTGCCGCCGAAACCGAAAGAGTTGGACAGGGCCGCGTCCATGGCTACCTGCTGCGTTTCCTGGGGAACCAGATTGATGCCATCGCAAGCCTCGTCGGGGTTATCCAGGTTGACGGTGGGCGGTGCTACCTGGTCGCGCAACGCCAGCACCGAGAAGATCGCCTCGATGGCCCCGGCGGCGCCCAGTAGGTGGCCGGTCATGGACTTGGTGGAACTGACCGCGAGCTTGTCGCAGGCGGCGCCGAACACTGAGCGCACCGCCTGGATTTCCGCCTTGTCCCCCAGCGGCGTAGAGGTGCCGTGGGCGTTGATGTACTGGATACCCTCCGGGGCCAGGCCCGCGTCCCGCAGGGCGTTCCGCATGGCAAGGGCCGCGCCGGCGCCATCCTCCGGCGGCGAGGTCATATGGTAGGCGTCGCCACTCATACCGAAACCGGAGAGTTCCGCGTAAATTTTCGCACCGCGGGCCTTTGCTCGCTCGTACTCTTCCAGCACCAGCACGCCGGCGCCCTCCCCCAACACAAAGCCGTCGCGATCCACGTCCCAGGGGCGGCTGGCCGCCTGCGGATCGTCGTTGCGGGTGGACAGGGCGCGCGCCGCACAGAAGCCGCCCAGGCCCACGGGAGTGGTGACCATCTCCGCACCGCCGCACACCATCACGTCGGCGTCGCCGTACTGGATGGTGCGCATGCCAAGGCCTATGGCGTGGGTGCCGGTGGTGCAGGCGGTGGTGGTGGACAGGTTCGGGCCCCGCATGCCGTATTTGATCGACAGGTTACCGGCGACCATATTGATGATGGCGCCCGGCACAAAGAAGGGGGATACGCGGCGCGGGCCCCTTTCCGCGATCAGCATCGCGTTGCGTTCGATTTCGGCGATACCGCCCATACCGGAACCGATGCAGGCACCGATCAGCGGCGCATCGCTTTCGCTCACTTCCAGGCCGCTATCCTGGATGGCCTGAATGCCCGCCACCATACCGAACTGCAGAAACACGTCCATCTTGCGCGCTTCTTTTTCCGGCATATAGGGCGTCGGATCGAAATTTTTTACTGTGGCCGCGAAGCGGGTGGAAAATGCCGAAACATCAAAGGCTTCGATCGGCGCGACACCACTGGTGCCGGCGAGGATGCCGGACCAGGTCTCGTCCACCGTATTGCCCAGCGGACTGACCATCCCCATTCCGGTAACGACAACTCTTCTACGCGACACTCGTGCTCCCCCCGAAATACTTATTACCTGGACGGAAGAAAAGGATACCCCCTCCGCCTCACCAGTAACTGCACAACCGGATGTCCTTGTGAGGCAACCGAACGGGCCCGATCCGGCAGTCACAGTTCCTCAGCGCTCATAAAAGGAGAGCCGTACTATGCAACATAGAACGGCTCTCGCAATACGCTCGGATCCGGATAACAAGCGGCTACCCGAACCTAAACTACCCAGCGGGAATTAACCAAGGTTTTCCTTGATGTAATCGATGGCCAGCTGAACAGTAGTAATTTTCTCGGCTTCCTCGTCGGGAATTTCGGTTTCGAATTCCTCTTCCAGAGCCATTACCAACTCAACTGTGTCGAGGGAGTCAGCGCCCAGATCTTCAACAAAAGAGGCTTCAGGCTTAACGTCTTCTTCCTTCACGCCCAGTTGTTCAGCAACGATCTTTTTAACGCGCTCTTCAATGCTGCTCATGATTCAATTTAACTCCTAGTGGATAAAAATCTGTTGTAGTCGTTATTGTTCCCTGATTTTGGGATGGGGCCGCATCGAGTTGCGGAGATAACGACCGGCTCACACAGCTTCTGGTTAATGCGAGGCGGCATTGTACCCCAACTTTTTCGGGATGTAATGCGCCGCCTTTCACCGCCGTCAGCCAGAATAGAAAATTATTGTTAATCAATTAGTTACGGAGACTTTTTAAGAAAAAATCTCACGCCATGTACATGCCGCCGTTGACGTGGATCGTCTCACCGGTGACATAGCCACCGGCGTCACTGGCCAAAAATGCGACAACCGAGGCGATCTCTTCCGGCGCTCCCAGGCGCCCCAGGGGGATCCTGCCGAGCAGGGCCTCGCGCTGGGCTTCCGGCAGCACCCGGGTCATATCGGTGTCGATAAAGCCGGGGGCGACGGTATTGACAGTGATACCGCGGGAACCCACTTCCGCCGCCAGGGAGCGCGCGAAACCGGCCACCCCGGCCTTGGTGGCCGCGTAATTGCTCTGGCCGGCGTTGCCCATGCTGCCCACCACCGAGCTGATGTTGATGATGCGACCCCAGCGCGCCTTGGTCATATCCCGCAGGCAGGCCTTGGTCACCCGGTAGACAGCGGAGAGATTGGTGTCGATGACCGAATCCCACTCCTCATCCTTCATGCGCATTAGCAAGTTGTCCTTGGTAATGCCGGCGTTGTTGACCAGGATGGTCGGCGCGCCGAACTCGCCCTTGGCGGACTCCAGCAGTTCTGCCAGGCTCTCCGCACTGGTCACATCCAGCACCTTGCCGGCACCGGCGATGCCCTTTTCCGCGAAGCGCGCGCCGATCTTTTCCGCACCGGCGGCGCTGGTAGCTGTACCGATAACAGTGGCGCCCAGCTCACCAAGGGTATCGGCGATGGCGGCACCGATACCGCGACTGGCGCCGGTGACCAGGGCCACTTTGTCGTTCAGGGAAATTGTCAGTGTCATTGTTGCTCCAGGGTTATTCGGCGGTGGCGATCAACGCCTCGTGAAACTGTGCCGGCGCGTCGATATTGTGGCTGCCAAGGCCGCGATCGATACGCTTGGCCAGGCCCGCCAACACCTTGCCCGGACCGCACTCCAGCAACTGCCCGATACCGGAGGCCGCCATGGCCTGCACGCAGGCGGTCCAGCGCACCGGACTGTAAATCTGTTCCACCATCAGCGCCTTGATCGCCTGCGGATCCGTTTCCGGCCTGGCGTGCACATTGTGGATGACCGGGATTTCCGGTGCGTGAAAAACGGTGGCCTCTATCTGCGGCGCCAGCTTCTCGGCCGCCGGGCGCATCAGCTCGGTGTGGAAAGGCGCACTGACCGGCAACGGCATGGCGCGCTTGGCACCGGCGGCCTTGCAGGCCTCGATGGCGCGACCCACAGCGGCGCTGCTGCCGGCGATGACCACCTGGCCGGGGGAGTTGTAATTCACCGCGGCGACCACCTCGCCCTGGGCGGATGCGGCACAGGCCTCTTCCACCGCGGCGTCATCCAGGCCGATCACCGCGGCCATGGCGCCCTCGCCCGCCGGCACCGCCTCCTGCATCAGGCGGCCGCGCTCGCGCACCAGGCGCACCCCGTCGGTAAAGGCCAGGGTGCCGGCGCAGACCAGTGCCGACCACTCGCCCAGGCTGTGACCGGCCATGCGCGCCGGGCGCGCACCACCCCTGGCGCACCAGGCCCGATAGAGGGCGACACTGGCGGTCAGCAGCAGCGGCTGGGTGCGCTCGGTCAAATTGATATCGGCCTGTTCGCCGGTCTGGCACAGGTCCCAGAGGTCATAGCCGAGCACGTCGGAGGCCTGGGAGAAGGTGGAGCGTATCTCGGGGAATTCAGCCGCGGCGTCCGCCAGCATACCTATCTGCTGGGAGCCCTGGCCGGGAAAGACGAATGCGAGCCTTGCATTGGTCATGGAACATCCTTAAACCTGGTTGGCAGTATTCTGAGGGGTGAGTCCCGGGCAGAAGATAGGCTTTGCCTACCTTCAGGCCTCGGAGGTGGCCTGCGCCATGGCGCGGCCAACTCTGGCAGCCAGATCCGCCTCGGCACATTCTTTGGCGGTAATCAGTGCCCGGTAGAAGGCCTCGGCGCTGGCGCCGCCGTGGCTTTTCACCACGTTTCCCTTCACCCCTAAAAAGCTGGCGCCATTATAGCGGGCGGGTTCCACCTGTGTACGCCATTTTCGCAACAGTTTTATGGCTAACTGGCCAAAGAAACGCTTGAAGGCCCCCTTTTTCTCGATGGTGAACGCCTTCTGACCCATCAGTCGAATGACTCCCTCGGCGGATTTCATCGCCACGTTACCCATCAGGCCATCGCAGACCACCACATCCACCACCCCGGTAAAGATATCGTGCCCCTCGACAAAGCCTGCGTAGTCGATCCTGGGATCCGCCTCGAACAGCTCCGCCGCACGGCGGATCTCCTCCGTGCCCTTATGCGCCTCGGCGCCGATGTTCAGAAGCGCCACTCGCAGGTCCTTCCTGCCCGTGTGCACCCGCTGCGCCTCGATACCCATGCGCGCGAACTGCAACAGGTCCTCGGCGCTGCAGTCGATGTTGGCGCCCAGGTCCAGCAGGAAACAGGAGCCCTTTTCCGTCGGCAGGGATTTCCCCAGCGCCGGCTTGCGCACCCCCTCGATATTGCCGAGGAGATTGCGACCCAGCGCCAGCAGCGCGCCGGTATTGCCGGAGGTGACCATCGCCTGGACGTCGCCGCGAGCCACGGCCCGCAGGGCCTGGGCCATGGAGGACTCGCGCTTGTGGCGCACAGCCTGGAGGGGGTTGCAGCTCTGGGTGATGACCTGTTCGCAGGGCACGATTTCCAGCCTCGCATTCAACTGCGGCTGGCGCTCTTCTTCGATCAGGCTTTGGAGCGGGGTGCGGGGGCCGAATATCTTCAGCTCCGCCTCGGGGAATCGCTTGAGGAATCTGACGCAGGCCGGAACGACAGAGCGGGGACCTAAGTCCCCGCCCATCGCATCCACGGCCAATCGCAATTGGCTGGACAAAGCTTACTCTTCTTCAGAGCCGCCGACTTCGATCACCTTGCGACCGCGGTAGAAACCGTCTTTGGTCACGTGATGACGGAGGTGCTTTTCACCGGTAGTCGGGTCGACGGACAGGGCCGCACCGGCGCCCAGGGCGTCGTGTGAGCGACGCATACCGCGACGGGAACGGGTCTTTTTGTTTTGCTGAACAGCCATGGCTTGCTCCTAAAATCAACAAATTACACTGGAACCGGGGCGCCTACCGGCGAGCCCAAACTCATCGAGAACTCCCCAGCCGGATAAAAGCTCAGGACTTGTTCGACGAACCCTTCAACTGTTCCAGCACTTTAAAGGGGTTCTCCCTCTGCTCATCCGCCCCGCCGGCTTCCCCCCCGCTGTGGAAGCGGTCGCGGGCGACACACTCCTTATCGTGGTAGGCCACCATGGGCAGGTTGAGCAAAATCTCGTCTTCCAACACCTGGTACAGGTTCAGCTCATCGCCCTCCTGTATCACAGGGTCCAGGTCCTTGGGCAGCGCCTTGCCCTGCTCTTCGGACCACACGATCCCCCAATGGAACTCCGCTTCGACCTGCTCGGGCACCGGCTGCAGGCAGCGCTGGCACTGCAGATACACGCTACAGTCCAGCTTGCCACCCACCGTCAAGTGACCCTGAAGGTCCCGCCCGAACGCGAGCTCGGCGCGGATATCCCCATCGATCGACTCCACCGCGCCCTCCAGGCGTTCAAGCCCTGCGTGCGGCAGTATGCCGGCCAACTGCTGCTCGCGCTGCACCAGCTTGCGTGCATCGACGATCTTCGGAAGCGCAGCTCTAGAGGGGGGTATCGACATAAGCGCGCAATTTTATGGACAAGCCCTACCCTTGTCAAAACAAATCAACGGACGCAGTATCTAGTGTGGTGTAAGGCGATTTCAGACAACTCGAGTGGACACCCTTTTTCATGGCCCGCACATTGATTCTAGCCTCCAGCTCCCCCTACCGAAGGGCCCTGCTCGAACAGCTGCGACTACCCTTCACATGCGTATCACCCCATATAGATGAAGCAGCACTGCCCGGCGAACGACCGCCTGAACTCGCCCGGCGACTGGCGCAGGAGAAGGTCTGCGCGCTGGCGGCCAGACACCCGGACGCACTGATCATCGGTTCGGACCAGGTGGCGGAATGCGGTGGGCGCGCGCTGGGCAAGCCCGGCAGTCGCGAACGGGCCGTTGCCCAGCTGCAGTCCTGCAGCGGTCGGGCGGTACACTTCTACACCGGCGTCAGCCTGCTGGATACAGCCAGCGGAAAACAGCGCACTGAGGTGGAGTCATTCGCCGTGCATTTTCGCCAACTGAGCGACGGGCAGATCCGGCGCTATGTGGAACTGGAAAAGCCCTACGATTGTGCCGGTTCGTTCAAAGCGGAAGGTTTGGGCGTGGTACTCTTCGAAAAAATGGAAGGGTCAGACTTTAGTTCCCTGATTGGCCTCCCATTAATTCGACTGGTTGAGCTACTGCGGGAATTCGGAATTGATCCATTGACTACCTAAATCAAGGCGCCAGCGGCGGCCACTGCAGCAACTCGGAGAAGTGATCGATGATCGCGCGCGGTTTGAAGGCCTGCAACCGCTCGGGTTTGTGCACGCCGTAGCTGACACCGACAGACGCCATCCCCAGCGAGGCCGCCATTTCCAGGTCATAGACGGTATCCCCCACCATCACTGCATCCGCCACCGTCGAGCCGGTTTCACCCAGCAGCTCACGCAGCATCAGCGGGTTTGGCTTGGAGGCCGTCTCATCGGCGCATCGACTGGCGACAAACAAGCCGCCGATGCCCCGCTCCTCGAACTCCCGGTTCAGCCCGCGGCGACTCTTACCGGTGGCTACCGCCAAGCGATGTCCGGCACCCAGCAACTGATCCAGCGTCTCCAGCACCCCATCGAACAGCGGCAGCGGCTCCCTGCGCGCGGTCAGCCACTCCTCGGAATAGCAGTAGCGCAACTGCTGACGCTGATCGCTGGCCGCTTCCGGAAACAGGGAAGCAATGGCCTCCGGCAGGCCCAGACCGATGATATTGCCAATCGCCTCGGGCGCCAGCACCGGCAGCCCCACCCGCTCGGCCGCGCGCTGCATGCAGGACACGATGCGCGCCTCGGAATTGCAGACAGTGCCATCCCAATCGAGGATTACCAACATAACGCCCCTCCTCCCTACTGTTCGCGCAACGCCGCCAACACCGCTCCCAGCTCTGCGGAGACCGGCGCCTTAACTTCAACCTTCTCGCCATCCGGCAATGTGCAGCGCACCAGCGCCGAATGCAGGAACAGCCGCTTCAGGCCCAACTTTCGAAATTCCCGGTTGACCTCATCCGCCGTGTACTTGACATCACCCGCCAGCGGGCAGCCGACAAACTGGGCGTGTACACGGATCTGGTGGGTGCGACCGGTCACCGGCTCTGCGGACACCAAGGTCGCACCCTGGAAGCGCTCCAGCACCCGAAAACGGGTCTCCGCCGACTTGCCCTCGGGATCGACGGAAACCATGCGCTCTCCGCTTTTCAGGGTATTCTTGCGCAGCGGCGCTTCCACCACCCGCCGCCCGCGCGGCCATTTGCCGACGGCCAGCGCCAAATAGGACTTGCCCACCCGGCCGGCGCGCAACTCCGCTTGTACATGCCGCAACACCGAGCGCTTGCGCGCGACCATAATGGCGCCGCTGGTATCGCGATCCAGGCGGTGCACCAGCTCGATGAACGGGCTCTGCGGATACATCTGCCGCAACACCTCGATCAACCCCAGGCGCACGCCGCTGCCACCGTGCACCGCAAGACCGGCGGGCTTGTCAATCACCAGCAGGCCGCTCGCATCGTAAAGTATGGATTGCTCCACCAACTGGCGCAGCTGGTCGCCGACAACCGGCGCCGGCACCTGCTCCGCGGCACGGATGGGCGGTACCCGCACCACATCGCCGGCGCGCAGCTTGTATTCGGCTTTCACCCTTCCTTTATTGACGCGCACCTCGCCCTTGCGCAGGAGTCGGTAGATACGCGAGCGGGGAACCCCCTTGAGGCGCGCCTGCAGGAAATTGTCGATACGCTGACCCACCAGTTCGCCGGGCACCGTCAGGAGCTGTACGCCGCCGGAGGGGTTCCAGCTATCGGTTGGAGCGACCGCGGAGGCAGAATCAGCCGCCGGGATCGACTTAGAGGGGGGTGTACTTCGCATGACGCGCATAATAGCGCCACGGCCGATGCAATTGAAGCGCCCGACGCGCCGTGCTATATTCGGCCGGCCTGAATTGGGCTGGTTTTCGGCCATGGGCGGCTTCCGAACGCGAAGTGACAGCCATGGTTCCAGAGAAAATACCGCCAATCGGCCAGTGCGCGCCTCTTTAATACAGATGGGCCGCGTCATTGACAAAACTCCGCCGTCAAGGTCAGCCCCGCCATACAGATTCCCGGAGCGCCTCGCCGGCTACAACACCCCGCCCAAACGCGGGTAATTATCGCGAAGGTAAGACGGGCCGAAGCCCGCAGCGCTTGAAAGGACGACTCACAGACTTGCGTCCCGCTCTGAAGAAGCAGCCAGCGACCGCACTGGCACTCCGGGTGGCAACGACCAACCCGGCGATACAAACACAGAATCGAAGGGGGAACCGGCCACAAGCCGACCCGACAGAGCCGAACGAAGGACGCAAACCTCGCCGCCCATATTAACCGGAGGGCGGCGCCCAGCCTGAATGCGAACCCCAAAGGCGCGCAACCGGAACTGGGTAGTACTGGATAGATGGTGCTAAAGGTCAGGTACTAAAGTTACCAACGAATGCTCCGCCATATGCGCGCATTCGGAGTTACAGCAGTGTGACAACTGGGTAGAAACCCGCCTTGCCCCCACCGCTAATTATTAGCGGTCGGCAGCGCTCCCCAAAGTCCCTGCCCGCCCGTGGCCCTGCCGCGCGGCAGCCATACAACAAGCCTGCGACTTCGCTGTCCTGCCTTTGCGCAACGCAAGGATAAGAGACACGCATGAAGAGAATGTTAATCAACGCAACTCAGCCTGAAGAGTTGCGCGTAGCCCTGGTCGACGGCCAGTGGCTCTATGACCTGGATATCGAAAACCGCACCCGCCAACAGAAAAAAGCCAACATCTACAAGGGCAAGATCACCCGCGTAGAACCCTCCCTGGAAGCAGCCTTTGTCGACTACGGTGAAGAGCGTCACGGCTTCCTGCCGCTGAAAGAAATCTCCCGCGAATATTTCATGAAGCAGCCCAAGGACATCGAGGGCCGCATCAAGATCAAGGATGTGGTCAAGGAGGGCATGGAAGTCATCGTACAGGTGGACAAGGAGGAGCGCGGCAACAAGGGCGCGGCCCTGACCACCTTTATCAGTCTCGCCGGCCGCTACCTGGTGCTGATGCCGAACAACCCTCGCGCCGGCGGCATTTCCCGCCGCATCGAGGGCGACGAGCGCTCCGAGCTGCGCGACGCCCTGTCCGCGGTGGAAATCCCCTCCGGCATGGGCATCATCGTGCGCACCGCCGGTGTTGGCCGCAGCGGCGAAGAGTTGCAGTGGGACCTGAGCTACCTGCTGCAGCTGTGGGACGCCATCAAGACAGAGGCCGACGGCTCCAGGGCACCGCACTTCCTGTTCCAGGAAAGCAACGTCATCATCCGCGCCATCCGCGACTATATGCGCGACGATATTGGCGAAGTCATCGTCGACGACAAGGGCGCCTACGAGTTGGCCGCCGAGTTCGCGCGCCAGGTAATGCCCCACTACGCCAACAAAGTGAAGTACTACGAAGACGCCATCCCGCTCTTCAACCGCTACCAGATCGAGAGCCAGATCGAGACCGCCTTCGAGCGCGAAGTGAAGCTGCCCTCCGGCGGCTCCATCGTGATCGACGTGACCGAAGCCCTGGTCTCCATCGACATCAACTCCTCCCGCGCCACCAAGGGCGGCGATATCGAGGAGACCGCGCGCAATATCAACCTGGAAGCCGCGGACGAGATCGCCCGCCAGCTGCGCCTGCGCGACATGGGCGGCTTGGTAGTCATTGACTTTATCGACATGCAGAACAAGGGCAACCAGCGCGAAGTGGAAAAGCGCATGGAAAAAGCCCTCAGTATGGATCGCGCGCGCGTGCAGATCGGCCGTATCTCCCGCTTCGGCCTGCTGGAGATGTCCCGCCAGCGCCTGCGCCCGTCCCTGGGTGAAACCACCTTCCGCGTCTGCCCCCGCTGCAGTGGCCAGGGTACCATCCGCGGCACCAAGTCCCTGGCGCTGTCCATCTTGCGCCTGGTGGAAGAGGAGGCGAAGAAGGAGCGCAGTGCGGAAATCCGCGCCATCTGCCCGGTGAACGTGGCTACCTACCTGCTGAACGAGAAGCGTAAGACCATTTCCCAGATAGAGGCCCGCAACGGCACCCGCGTGGTGGTGGTGCCCAACGCCGATATGGAGACGCCCCACTTTGAGGTTCAGCGCCTGCGCGACGACGAAACCGGCACCGTGGAAACCTCCTACAAGATTTCCGGCACCGTCGAGGACACCAGCGCCAAGCTGGAAGAGGAGCCGATGCGCCCGCCGGCGCAGCCTGCCGTACAGCAGATAGCGCACACCGCCCCCGCCCCGACTCCGGAGAAGAAACCCGAGCCCGGCCTGATCAGCCGTCTGATCAGCGCCATCACCGCCCTCTTCGCCGGCGAGGAAAAAACCAAGAAGCACAAGAAAGCCAAGGGGCGCGGCAAGGACTACCAGAAACAGCGCAGCCGCAGCCAGCGCGGCCGCGGTGGTCGCAGTGAACGCGGTGATCGCGGCGGCCGCCCCACCCGCCGCAGGGACGAGCGCCGCGAAGAGGCCAGGCAGGAGGTCAAACGCGAAGAACGCCGCGAGGAACCGCGCGAGGAGAAACGCCCCACCAAGCCCGAAGAGGCCCGTGAGGCCGCGGCTGAGCGCCCCGAGGGCCAGCGTCGCCGCCGTCGCCGCCGCGGCGGTGAAGGCAAACGCCGCCGCGAGGAGGGCCAGCCCCAGGTAGCCGAGAGCCAAGCCAGCGAAGCAATCGCCGAGCGCGTCGAACAGCAGCCTGCAGAGGAATCCGACCAGCAGCGCCCGGCGCGCCGCCCCAGCAATGTGCGCGGCCGCCCGCAACCGCGCCGCCGCGGCCGCCGCAGTGACAATGCCGCCGCCGCAGCCGTCGCCCAAAGCCAGGAGGAGCTGGAGCGCGAAGTCAACGAGGCCATCGACGAAGCCGAGGGCGAAGCATCCGTTTCCGAGCGCAAAGCCGCTGAAACCCGCGAAGTGGAGGTAACCGCTGCTGTGCCGGCGGAACAAAAACGGGAGGAAGCCACCGTCGAGACTGAGGAACAGGCAACCGCCGAACCGGAAAAAGCCGTGGGGGAACCGACTCCCACCGAAGCCAAAGAGCTGCCCGCCGAAGCCCCGGCACCGGAAGTAAAAACCGAAGCGCCACAAGCCGAGGCCCCGGCAGTTGCCGAAGAAGCCGAACCCAAAGCGGCCGCTGCTGCGGAGGAGCCCCCGGTGGAGGAACCCGCTGAGCCGGAAACCGCAGTAGCAGTTACACCGGCCGAGGCGAGTGCGGCAACCGAAACCGCGGTGCAGGAAGAAAAAGAAGAAGAGCCGGCCGCCACAGCGGTGGAAGCCGCAGGGGAAGCAGTTGCGGCCCCCCGTGGCCGCGCCGGCAACGACCCGCGGGTAAATCCGCAGCCGCTGCAGGAACTGGCCATAGTGACCGAGCACCGCGACCTGGGCCTGCTGCACCCGCTGGACACAGCCCGCCCGGCAGCCATCGAGCACAAGCCACGCCCCCTGCCCCGCCCGGCCAACGACCCCCGGGTCGCCCGCCAGGCAGAGCAGGCCAATGACAGCCTCGGTGGCGACTCCGCGGAGGCCAGCTGAGTCGGCGACACGGTGGGTTAGCTGCTCAATAAATCGGCTAACCCATTGAACTGCTTAAAAAAATCACCCGCACCCTTGTGCCGGCCAACACGGCCGGTATAATGCGCCGGACAATTTGGAGGGGTGGCTGAGTGGTCGAAAGCGGCGGTCTTGAAAACCGTTGACTGTAACAGGTCCCAGGGTTCGAATCCCTGCCCCTCCGCCATACGATAAAACCCGGCTTTATGCCGGGTTTTTTCGTATGGCGGAGGGGTGGATTTGGATGAGAACCCCCGTTCGAGCCGTAGCGCGCAGCGCGGAGACCAGCGAGCGCAGCGAAGCTAATCCCTGCCCCTCCGCCATACAAAAGAACCCGGCTTCATGCCGGGTTTTTTTGTATGGCGGAGGGGCAGATTTGGATGAGAACCCCGTTCGAGCCGGAGCGCGCCAGCGCGGAGACCAGCGAGCGCAGCGAAGCTAATCCCTGCCCCTCCGCCATACGATGAAACCCGGCTTTATGCCGGGTTTTTTCGTATAGCGAAGGAGTGGATTTGGATGAGAACCCTGTCTGCCCGCTAACAGGAAAAACCCGGGACCCACCGCCTTATAGCCGGCTTCTCAACTCATCCAGGTTGAGAACCGGCTCAATCCAGATTTCCGCATCCAAGGCCGCAAACAGCGCCTCGTTGTACTCCACCAACTTTTCCGGCCTGGACTCCTCAAAAATGAATATGGCGGCACGCTTTCCATTGCGCAGATGGAAATAGGCCGCCTCCGGCCGCGCCGCCGCGACAAAGTCCTGTATGGCTTTCGACATGATTCCGTCCACCTTGCCGGCATTGCCTTTCCTGACAGGTATCTGCACTTCCATCAACAGCCGCACGACCTTCTCTCCGTTGGAAAAACCTAAGGATCGTTTAACCATAGAGTGCCTGTGGAACCGGGTGAGGCAAGGGAGGCCAACAATCCGACCATCGGGGGGGGTCTCCGGGCGCTCATAGCGCACCGCTTCCAATTGGCTAGGCTATAAATTGGCGACGATTGAAACTGTAGTACTGCGGTGCGCTAGAGCATTCATATGGCGGTAAGGTATTCCCCTGTCCTGATTATCCTGGGCTGCACGCTGGTGGTGGCCGCCGCCGTTGGCCTGCTGCTCTATTTCGACCTGGACGACCGCATTATCGCCCTATTGCAATGGCTGGAAAACCGGGGCTGGCAGGCCAGCCTGTTGCTGATCCTGATTGTCGCGGCGGCCATTGTCCTGCTGGCCCCCGGGGTGATCTTTACCATGGGCGCCGGCTTTGTATTCGGCGTGGTCAAAGGGACGCTGCTGGTGTTTACCGGCACGCTACTCGGCGCCACCCTCGCCTTCCTCATCGGCCGCTACCTGTTAGGGCCCCGCCGCTCCCGCTGGCTGATGTCCCATATCAAGCCGCCCCACCTGGGCATGGTATTAAGAGAGGAAGGCTGGCGCATGATCATGCTGACGCGCCTGGTGCCGCTTTTCCCGTTCAAGCTCTCCAACTATTTCTTCGGCCTGACGCCGGTGCGCCTGTGGGATTTCGTGCTCGGAAACGCCATCGGGATACTCCCGATCACCCTGCACAACGTTTACCTGGGATCCATCGCCGCCGACCTCACCAGCCTCGGAAAAATGGAGGAACGAACGCCGCTGCAGTGGACCTTTTACGGCATGGGTTTCGTCCTCGCGGTTGTCGGCGTGATCGGCCTGACGCGCATGGCCCGGCGCGCGCTGGCGCGAAAAATAGAGAGAGAGGATCTCTGATGCCCTGGATGAAATGGCTTCCCTGGCGTTTCTTTGTGCGCAGATTCGCTACTGCGCACGGCTTCCTGGATCCGCTCGCACTAATGGCGCGAATGCAACGTTTCGCCGAGCCCTCGGAAGTGAGCGAGCCCATCGAACTGCTGCGCGCCGGTGCCGTCTTTCACGGGCGCGCCCTGATCAACAGCAAGGTGATACAGCACAACCTGGACTGGGTCTGGCCCTATTGGGTCGAGCGCCAGTTCAACCCCCGCGATGAATCCTTCATTCCCCGAGCCTTTTCCATCACCCACTGCAATCTCAGCCATCGCAACTGGACCGCCGTGGGCCTGCCGGACTGCGAGGAGATGCCCATCGTGGACCCGCGCGGCCTGCTCACCCCCCACTACGACGGCTGGTCTCTCGACGCCTGGGTGATCGGCGAAAACGGCGAGCAGTTGATTCCGTCCAAGCTGAAGAGCTGCGACCAGCGCCTGGAGATGGACGAGAACATCGCCGTCGTCACCGAATCCGCCCTCGGTGACCTGAAGCTGCACAACTGCGCCTGCGTGGAGATCGACAGCGCCGGCGCCCACTGCCTGCTGGACCTCAAAGCCGACTGCGGCGGCAGCGATGGCTGGCTGGTGGTGACCCTGCGCCCGTGCAATCCGGAGGGCGTCAGTTTCGTGCACCAGGTGCGCCTGGACGACAACCGCCGCCACTGGCGGGTCGAGGACAAACTGGCGGTGGACTTCGAGCACCCGGTGGACAGGCACCTGGCCTCCGACTACCGCCACGGCGATATCTTCCTGCACCTGCAGGACAGCGGCGGGCGGATGCACGGCGAGTGCAATGTGGGCATGGCCAGCGCGGCGGCTCTGTTCAGGATAGAGGCGGGCGCGACCCGGCATGTCGGTGTCAGGATCCCGCTGCACAGCGACAAGCGCAAGAACCAGCCACAGCGCGGCTGGCCGGACAGCCTCCAACACCACTGCGCCCTGTCGGTACCGGATAAGAAATTCCAGTTTCTCTACGACGCCGCCATCCGCACCCTGGTGCTGCACTCGCCGAAGGATGTCTACCCGGGCCCCTACACCTACAAGCGCTTCTGGTTTCGCGACGCCGCCTTTATGATCCAGACGCTGCTGTACGCGGGCCTGGTGCAGCGCGCCGAGCGGGCCCTGGACCAATTCCCCCACCGTCAAAAGCGCGACGGCTTCTTCCGCTCCCAGGACGGTGAGTGGGATTCCAACGGCGAGGCACTGTGGATATTCGACCTCTTCTGCCAACTGACCAACCGCCCACTGAAAAAGGATTGGCACGAACCGGTACTGCGCGGCGCCCGGTGGATCACCGGCAAGCGGCTGCCCAGGGACGGCAGCCGCTGTGGCGGCCTGCTACCGGCGGGTTTCAGCGCCGAGCACCTGGGCCCCAATGACTGCTACTACTGGGACGACTTCTGGGGCGTTGCCGGCCTGCGCGCCGCCGCCGCCATCTGTGAGCGCGCGGGCCTGGCAAACGACGCCGAGGCGTTCAACGCCCAGGCCGACGACTTCCAGCAGACCGTCGACGAGAGCCTCGCCGCCGCCGCCGAGCGCCTCGGCCGACCGGCGATGCCGGCCTCCCCCAACCGGCGCCTGGACGCCGGCGCCATAGGTTCCGTCGTCGCTGGCTACCCGCTGCAGCTGTATCCGCCGGACGACCCGCGCCTGACAAACCTGGCGGAGTTCCTGATGGAAAACTGCTTCGTCAGCGGCGGTTTCTTCCAGGACATGATCCACTCCGGCATCAACGCCTACCTGACCCTGCATATCGCCCAGCTGCTGCTGCGCACCGGCGATCCCCGCTGTATCGACCTGATGCGCAATGTGGCCAAGCTGGCCTCACTCACCGGCCAGTGGCCGGAGGCGATACACCCGCACTCCCTGGGCGGCTGCATGGGCGACGGCCAGCACGCCTGGGCGGCTGCCGAGTGGGTGGCCATGCAGCGCAACTGCTTCGTGCGCGAAGAGGGCGATTCCCTGGTGCTGGCCTCCGGCCTGCCACCCGAATGGTTGGCGGATGAATCCGGGGCCCCCATCCGCTTCGGCCCGGCCCTCACCCGCTTTGGCAAAATCACCCTGGAGATAATCCCCGGCGCCGCGCCCAGGGTGGCCTGGCGTGCGGACTGGTATCGCGGCGCGCCGCCGATCGAAGTGCGCGCACTCGGCTTCAAGCCGACCGGCGCCGCGCCGGAAGTGGACCATGTGGTACTGACCACCCAGGGAACCCGATGAACATTGTCATGCTCACCAATACCTACCTCCCCCACGTGGGTGGCGTGGCGCGATCGGTGGCCGCCTTTGCCGGGGAGTACCGCAGGCGCGGGCACCGGGTACTGGTGGTGGCGCCGGAATTTCCGCAGAAAATCGAGGATGAGCAGGATGTGGTGCGCATCCCCGCCATCCAGAACTTCAACGGCAGCGACTTCTCCATGGCCCTGCCCTTTTCCGGACACCTGAGCGAGAAGCTCGACGATTTCCGCCCGGACATCATCCACGCCCACCACCCCTTCCTGCTCGGCATGACCGCGCTGCGCGTGGCCCGCGCCCGCGAGCTGCCGCTGGTTTTCACCCACCACACCCTCTATGAACGCTACACCCACTATGTGCCGGCGGACTCCCAGGCCCTGAAACGCTTCGTGATCGAACTGGCCACCCGTTACGCCAACCTGGCCAGCCTGGTTTTCGCCCCCAGCCGGAGCATTGCGGAACTCCTGCGCGAAAGAGGGGTGACAAAGCCGATCGCCGAAGTCCCCACCGGCGTCGACCTGGCACAGTTCAGCGGCGGCGACGGCGAGCGCGCACGTAAACAGTACCGCATTCCGCAATCCGCCTTTGTGCTCGGCCACCTGGGCCGACTGGCGCCGGAAAAAAACCTGGAATTCCTCGCCGTCGCCGTGGCGGACTTTATGCAGCGGCACGCCGACACGCATTTCCTGGTGGTGGGCGACGGCCCCATGGGCGAACAGCTCGGCAAGCTGTTTGCCAGCCGCGGCCTGGGCGCGCGCCTGCATATGCCCGGCACCCTGCAGGGCGATGCCCAGCGCGACGCCTACAGCGCCATGGATGGATTCGTATTCGCCTCCACCAGCGAGACCCAGGGCATGGTGCTCACCGAAGCCATGGCCGCCGGCGTTCCAGTCGTCGCCCTCGACGCCAACGGCGCCCGCGAGGTGGTGCGCGACGGCATCAACGGCCGTCTGCTGGCCCGCGAGGACGGCAACGACTTTGTCGCCGCCCTGCAGTGGCTGCGCGAACTGTCGCCGGAGCGCCGCCGCAGGCTCTGCGCGGAGGCACTGCGCACCGCGGAGGATTTTTCCATGGAAAACTGCGCCGGTCGCGCCCTCGAACTCTACGACCCGCTGCCCAAACACAGCTGGCCCCTGGACGACTCCCTCTACGCCCAGTGGATGCGCCTGCGCAACCTGATCGGCGCCCAGTGGGAAATCCTCGAGGGAGTGGGCGCCGCCGCCGGAGCCGCTTTCCAGAATACGCCGCCGCGATGAGTTTGCGGAAATGTTGACACGCATCGAGACCGCCCTGCGCCGCTGGCGCCGACGCTTCAGCCGCAGCGAGTGGATGGCGCGGCTGCTGAAACTGCCCGCCAGCGAGAGCCACCCCAGCGCCCACGGCCTGGTAATGATCCAGGTGGATGGCCTCGCCTACCCGCAGTTGCAGAGGGCGCTGGCCAAGAAGCGCATGCCCTTCCTGCGCCGGCTTATCCGCAAGGAACACTACCACCTGGAACACCTGTATCCCGGCATCCCCTCCTCCACCCCGGCGGTACAGGCGGAACTCTTCTACGGCCTGCGCGCCGCCGTGCCCGCCTTCGCCTATATGGTGCGCGACACCCAACAGCTGGTGCGCATGTACGACCCCGAGGCGGCCGCGCTGGTGGAGGAACGCCTGAAAAAAACGGCTGCCGAACCGCTGCTGAAAGGCGGCAGCTGCTACCTGAGCCTGTTCCGCGGCGGCACCGAAGATGGCGAGGCCCACTTCTGCCCCGCTTCCCGGGGCTGGGGGCCGGCGCTGCGGGACGCCAGCCCCTGGAAAGTGCTGCTGTTACTGCTGAGCAATTTCTGGGGCCTGCTGCGCACCCTGGCGCTGCTGGTGGTGGAAACGGTACTGGCGCTGGTGGACCTGGTACGCGGCGTTATCCAGGGCCAGGATTTCTGGCGCGAGCTGATGTTCGTGCCCACCCGCGTAGCGGTGACCATACTGATGCGGGAACTGTGCACCTTCGGCGTCAAGATAGATATCGCCCGCGGCCTGCCGGTGATCTATGTCAACCTGCTCGGCTACGACGAACAGGCCCACCGCCGCGGCCCGGACTCCACCTTCGCCCACTGGACCCTGAAGGGCATAGACGACGCCATAGGGCGTATCTGGCGCGCCGCGCACCGCTCCGAGCGGCGCCACTACGACGTGTGGATCTTCTCCGACCACGGCCAGGAATACACCGAACCCTACGAGATCCGCCACGGACGCAGCCTCGGAGCCGCGCTGACCGAGGCCCTGGCCGAACTCCCCAGCCGCCCCAGCGGCTACCGCAGCAGCGGCCGTCGCAGCGTGCAGCTGGAACCGGCGCGGATGTTCGGCGCCGAGTGGATCGAGAAATTCATTCCCGGCGACGGCCCGGAACACCCGCACAGCGAATCGCCGCTGGCGCTCACCGGACTCGGGCCGGTGGCGATGCTCTACAACCTGCCGCTGAACGGCACGGCGCCAGCGGAGGTGGCGCGGCTGATCGTGGAGAAGGCCCATGTGCCGCTGGTGCTGTACCGGTCCACCCCGGCAAAGGATGCGCCGGTACTCGGCTGGAGCAAGCAGGGCCCGGTGCGCCTGCCCGAGGACGGCCCGCGGCTGCTCGGCGAGGACCACCCCTTCGTCGAGGAGACGGTCGCCGACCTGGCGCAACTGTGCCGCCACCCGGACGCCGGTGAATTCGTGATGTGCGGCTGGTGCGCCGGCGAGAGACCCATGACCTTTGCGGTGGAAAACGGCAGCCACGGCGGGCCCGGCCCCAACGAGACCCACGCCTTTGCACTACTGCCGGCGGACTTCCCGTCGCCGGAGTACGGCCACTGGCGCGCCGGGGACCTGCGCCTCGCCGCCCAGGCCTTCCTGCGTGAGGCGGAACCCGCCCCGCCGGTACCCCGCCCCAGGGGAACCAGGACCTTGCGGGTAATGACCTACAACGTGCACAGCTGCCTGGGCCTGGACGGCAAATACTCACCGCGGCGTGTGGCCCGCATCATCGCCCGCTACCAGCCGGACGTGGTGGCGCTGCAGGAGCTGGACGTGACCAGGCGCCGCAGCGGCGGTGTGGACCAGGCGGAACAGATCGCCAGGTACCTCGCCATGGAATACGAGTTCCACCCGGCCATCCACATGGAGGAGGAACTCTATGGCGATGCGATACTCACGCGCCTGCCGATGCGGCTGGTCAAAAAGGACATTCTGCCCGGGCCGCCTCCCCGCAGCCGCGTGCGTTTTGTACCCACCGTGGACGAACCCCGCGGCGCCGTCTGGATCGAGGTGGAACTGAACGGTGAGAAACTGCAGATACTCAACACCCACCTGGGGCTCGACAAGGCCGAGCGACTGCTCCAGGTGGACGCCCTGCTCGGCCCCGAGTGGCTGAAACACCCCGAGTGCCGCGGCCCTAAAATCCTGCTGGGAGACTTCAACGCCCTGCCCACCTCGGCCGAGTACCGGCGCCTCAGTGGCCGCCTGCACGACACGCAACTGCACGCCCCGCGGCACAAGCCCCTGAGCACCTTTCCCAGCCGCATCACCCAGATGCGTATCGATTACATCTTTGTCGAACGGCACCTGCGGGTAAAGAAAATCATGGTCCCGCGGACCGAACTGACCCGCATCACCTCGGACCATTTACCGTTGATCGCGGATATCCAATTGCCCCGGGCCAGGTCGTAGAAGACCGAAAGGGAGTGACGAACGACCATTAGACTTGATGGTCCAACCTCCCGGCTATATGATTCATTTCAATTGTTCACTAGCAGGAGTCGCTAATGCAGCCGCAAGTCTATTCACAATCCGGAGCGCTGGATCGCCTGGAAACGGCCAGGGTACTGCGCAATACCTACGCCCTACTGGCAATGACTGTGCTTTTCAGCGCCGTTACCGCCGGTGTAGCACTGGCGCTGGACATGGGCAGGGGCATGGGCCTGCTCTGCTCCATCGCCGCCATCGTCCTCGTCTGGTTCGTGCTGCCGCGCACCGCCAACTCCGCCAGCGGCATCGGCGTGGTATTCGCCTTTACCGGTCTGCTGGGCGCCTCCCTGGGCCCGATGCTGAATTACTACATTTCCGCCGGCAGTGGCCAGGTCGTCATGCAGGCGCTGGGCACCACCGCGCTGATCTTCTTCGCCCTGTCCGCCTATGTGTTGACCACCCGCAAGGACTTCAGCTTTATGGGCGGCTTCCTGTTCGTGGGCCTGATCGCCGTTCTGGTGTGTGCGCTGGGCATGGTGATCGCCGGTTTCTTCGGCGTCTATATGCCGTTGGCCAGCGTGGTGTTGAGCGGTGTTGTCGCCCTGCTGTTCTCCGGTTTCATCCTGTATGACACCAGCCGTATCATCCACGGCGGCGAGACCAACTACCTGATGGCCACCACCGCCCTGTACCTGGACATCCTGAACCTGTTTACCAGCCTGCTGCATATCTTCGGCTTCGCGTCCGACGATTAACGGCACTCTGTAGGAGCGGCCCGTGGCCGCGATCGACGGCGGTTATACTGCTTGGATCAATCGCGGCCATGGGCCGCTCCTACAGGCAAATTGATGCCCCGCCCTGCGGGGCATTTTAATATCCGGACCCCAATGAAATTCTCCCTCGCCGTCTACTCAGCCCCCCACTCTTCCCAGTCTGCGGCCAGTGCACTGCGCTTCGCCCGCGCGCTGCTGGAACAGGGCCACCAGCTCTACCGGGTATTTTTCTACTGCGACGGCGTGCACAACGGCAGTGGTCTCGCCGCGCCGCCCCAGGACGAAGTGGATCTGGTGGGGGAATGGCAGTCGCTGCAGCGCGAGCAGCAGTTGGACCTGGTGGTCTGCATCGCCGCCGCCCAGCGGCGCGGGGTGCTGAACGAGCGCGAGGCGCAGCGGCTGGAAAAACCCGCGGCCAACCTGGCGGAGGGCTTCGAACTGGCGGGCCTCGGCCAGTTGGCGGACGCGCTGGTCAACTCAGACCGGCTGGTAACCTTCGGAGACTGATATGGCAAAGCGCACACTCGCTCTCTGCCGCCAGGCCCCCTACGGCAGCGCCCTCGCCCGCGAGGGGCTTGAAGCGGTGCTCGCCGCCGCGGCCATGGACCGGGCGCCGGAGCTGCTGTTCCTGTGCGATGGCATCTTCCAGCTGCTGGACAACCAGGAGCCGGGCGCGATAGACCAGAAAAGCCTGCGCCGCAACCTGCAGGCGCTGCCGATGTTCGGCGTCGAGACCATCCATGTCTGCGAGCGCAGCCTGATGGAACGCGGCGTCGATACCGGGCAGATAACAATAGCCGGGGTGGACATACAGCGGGTCGACGATACCGGCGGCTTTATCGCCGCTTTCGATACCGTGCTGAGTTTCTAAAGAGGCCACCGATGACCCTGCATATCGTCAGCAAATCCCCATACAGTTCCAAAGCGCTCGCCGACTGCCTGGGCGCCTTCGCCGAGGGCGACGCGCTGCTGTTGATCGAGGACGGTATCTACGCCTTGAGCGGCCGTATGCCGGAGAGCATCGCCGCCAGTCCCGTTTACTGTCTGCAGGCTGACGCCGAGGCCCGTGGCCTGCCGATACCGGAAAAGATCGAAGCGATAGACGACGCCCGCTGGGTGGAACTCTGCACCCAACACAACCCCATCGTCAGCTGGTTTAAGTGATGAACACTATTCAGTTGAAAGGCCGCGAAATCGAACTGGACAAGGAAGGCTACCTGCGCAACCTGGACGACTGGAGCCCGGCCGTGGCCGAACAGCTGGCCGGCGCCGAGGGCATCGAACTCACCGAGGCGCACTGGGAAGTGATCCGGCTGCTGCAGGATTTCTACCGGGAGTTCGAACTGTCGCCGGCGATGCGCCCGCTGGTCAAATATGTCGGCCAGCATCTGGGGGCGGACAAGGGGAAAAGTATCTACCTGATGCAGCTGTTTCCGCCGAGTCCGGCGAAGGTGGCGAGCAAGATTGCCGGCCTACCCAAGCCCACCCACTGTCTATAAGCCTTCAGCCCCTTGTAGGAGCGGCGGGGCGGCCATCCGCCCTTGGCCGCGATCGAACCCGCCGCCAGCAATGAACATCAAAAATGCACTATCACCCGCCGCTTGCCCCGATGGTGTCGGTGCTCCCACAAATAAATCCCCTGCCAGGTCCCCAACATCAGCCGCCCGTCCTTCACCGGAATGGACAGGCTGGTCGCCGTCAATGCCGCCTTGATATGCGCCGGCATATCGTCCGGCCCCTCCAGCGTATGGGTGTAGAGACTGTCGTCCTCCGGCACCAGCCGGTTCAGCCAGTTCTCCAGGTCCACCCGCGCGGACGGATCCGCATTCTCCTGGATCAGCAGGCTGGCGGAGGTGTGCTGGATAAACAGGGTGCAGAGCCCTTCATCCACGCCCTGCCCCGCCGGTCCCTGTTTCGACAACCATTGAGCCACTTGGCCAGTAAATTCGTGCAGCCCCTGGCCGTGCACGAGTACTCCAATCTCACCAATCGCCATAGAGATTCCTTAAGGCTTTCCTTTACAATACGCGCACTCGCTGCAACTGCTCGCAGAGCATTTCGGCACCATCGAGTATGCGCATGGTGTGCCGCTGAATAATATCCGGCGGCACAAAAAACAGGTTCTTCTCCCTTACCGCGGCAAGCGCTGGATACTCCAGCCAATCACCCAACCACTCAGGGCGTTGCTCGCCCATGCCACTGGCAACAATGGCGTCCGGGTTGCGGGCAAGGACGGACTCGATATTAACCTTGGGCGCCAGGGATACGGCATCGGCGAATGCGTTGCGACCTCCGCACAGGCGAATCACGTCGCTCACCAGATGCTCGCCGTTCAGGGTTTGCAAAGGGTCATTCCATACCTGGTAGAAAACGCTCACCGGGGCGGCGCCCCGATACTGCTGCTTTAGTTCACGCAGGCGCGCGAGCCACTGGTCCCCCCGCCGGTTGGCTACCTCGCTGGTGCCGGCCAGTAACCCGAAGGTACGCACTTCATCGACAATATCTTCGAGGCTGCGCAGCTCGTCCACATACACCGTGAGCCCCAGCCGCTCAAGCTGGCGCGCCACTTCCGGGCCGTTGCCCGAAGACCAGGCGAGCACCAGGTCGGGCTTGAGCGCGAGCACGGTTTCGTAGTTGACCAGCTTGTAGCTGCCCACCTGGGGCAGCTCCGCAGCCTCAGGTGGGTAGTCGCTGTAGCTGACCGCCGCTACCAGTTTATCGCCAGCGCCGGCGGAATAGACGTTTTCCACAATGTGTGGTGCCAGAGCCACAATCCTGCGGGCCGGCTCCTGCAGGCGAATTACCTCGCCCCGCGCGTCGGACACTTCAATAGGCGCCGCTCCGGCCACTGCCGGGAGCAGAGTACATAGGAGTGTGAGAAACAAAACCTTCATCGCAACTACTCTCCCCTCTCCCGCTTGCGGGGGAGGGGCCGGGGGAGGGGGCGCTGACCGGCTCCCCCCCTCCCCCAAAGGGGGAGAGGGGACTGTCGGGGGGGG
>JGI12574J12772_1000046_pt1 | contig 45196 bp, 25 predicted proteins | sample TtaePargueraPR_2_FD_12772 | JGI IMG/M metagenome (IMG submission 12772)
CCGCCGCCGGCCGGCGGCGGGGATGGCGGTAGCCGGACCGGGTACGTTCATCGGCTCGGTGGACGCCATACCGAATCGTCCTCGGCGGTCGGCGGCTCGCCCCCGGTCGGCTGATCGGGCCCGGCCTGGGCGGCCGGTGCCGGCACCACCGGTGCACCGACGTCGGCCGCCGGCGGTGGGCCGTCCCGGGCGGCCGCCGGACGTCTCGCCCGGCGCCGCAGCCACCGGATCAGCAGCACGACACCGGTGACCAGCGCGCCGAGGATGGTGAAGAAGATCAGCATGCCGATCAGTTCGTCGAGCCCGAACTCGTAGCCTGGCTCGGGTGGCAGATAGGCGACCGGGTCGCTGGCGGTCGGCGACGGCCGTGGGCTGGCTCGGTCGTCCGGCTCGGTGGTGAGCGCGGCGTGAATGTCCAGAATGCCCCAGCCGAAGTCGAGATCCTTGCCGGGCGGCCCGGCGTCGTATGCCGTACCGACCAGGCGTTGGAACAGTCTGCCCTGGTCTTCGTCCGGATACCGTGCCTTGAGCAGCGCGAACGCCCCCGACACCAACGCGGTGGCTGCGCTCGCGCCGTCCATCGTGTAGTAGCCGCCACCGACGGCAGCTCGGACGATGTCCTCGCCGGGTGCGGCGATGTGGGTCTGCTCGGCGCGGATCGACTCCGGGCTGAGCCCACCGTCCCGCCCGCTGCTGGTGACCGCGATGGTCCACTCACTGCGGGCCGGCTGGCCGATCAGGATGTCGCGGCGGTTGCCGATCCCGGCGACGACGATGACTCCGCGTCGGTAGGCGCTTTCGACGGCGCGCTCCAGCGCCGGGTCGGACGATCCGGTGAGCGAGACGTTGATGATGTCGGCGCCGCTGTTGACCGCCCTGTTGATCCCGAGCGCGATGGACTCGGGGAGGATGATCTCAGTCTTCGGGCTGGAGAGCGTGATGGGCAGGATCTTGGCCTTCGGCGCCACCCCGAGCACCCCGTCACGGCCGCCGGGCCCGTGCCCGTGCCCGGCGATCAGCGACGCCATCCCGGTGCCGTGGTTGCGTCGGTCGACGTGGCCTTTGCTGTCGCGGTCGTGAAGGTCGGCCCCGGGCAGTACGTTGTCCCGCAGGTCGGGGTGGGATGCGTCGACGCCGGTGTCGACCACCGCGACGGTCACCCCCTCGCCCTGGGTGATCCGGTGCACCTCGGGCAGCCGCATCGCCTCGACGTGCCAGGACTGGTCCCGGATTTCGTCGGCCTGTGCCGGCCCGGCGGGCAGCGGGACCGTGCCGAGCAGCCCGATCAGCCCGGCTGCCACCAGACCGATCGACCGCCGGGTAGCACGCATGGGCGGAGCACACCTCTCCGTCGGGTAGTCGCCGGACGACCCGGCGCCGTGCCCGGATGATACTGCGTCGGGTGCTTCGTCCGGCTCAGCTCGGCCGTCTGCCGGCCTCATCGCTGGCCCAGGCTCCGGCCCTGCTGCTGCGGCGGCTTCTCGTCGGGGGTGTCGATGGTGCCGGGAGCCGCCGGGTCGGTCTGCCACAGCTCGTCGTCACCGTCGCCGTACTCCCAGGTCTGCTGCCGGTCGTCGGTCTTGCGGCTGGTGCGGCCGGCGCCACCGGCTGGGCCGGCACCCCGTTGCCCGCCCAGCACCGGACCCGGGCCCTTGGCGGCACCGCCGGGCTTCGTCGGCCCGGCCCGGCCGGACAGCCGTGGGGCAGCCGGGGCCGGCCGACCGGCGGAGCCGGGTGCGGCCGGCTGCGGTAGTCGGGCAGCGCCGGCAGTTGGGGCGGCGGGGCGGCTGCGTGGGCCGCCCAGGCTGGGCGGTGGGGCGGCCGGCCGGCCAGTGCCGCCGCCGGCCGGGCGGCCGCCAGTGCTGCCCGGCAACTGTGGCGCCGCCGGTGGGGTGGGTCGGACCGGGGGGCGGCCGGTCGGCCCCGGCGGCCGGGAGCCACCCGGCGTCGGTCCGGTGCTGCCGGGCAGCGACGGGCGCTGCGGTGCCGGACGTCGGCTGGCCGGGTTGTTCGGCGGCGGACCACCGGCCCCGGGCAGCGCCGGCCGGGGCGGACCGGGCGGCCGGAGCGGTGGATTCGGGCGGTTCGCACCCGGCGGCAGTGCTCCGGGTCGGCTGACCCCCGGTGCCCCCGGTCGTGGCCCGGGGGCGACGCCGGGTGGCACTACCGCCGGTGGCGGGCTCGGCGCCGGGCCGGCACCGGTCTGCGGGAGGTTGGGCACCGGGGGAGGCGCGGTCGGCGGGGCGACGGTGCCCCCGGCCAGGTGCAGCCCGTCCGGCACCGGCAGCGGTGGCGTGGGTGACGGCGTGCTCCGGCCCAGCCCGGGAGCGGTGGGCGGCTCGCCACGCCCCGCGAACTCCGTCCGGGGCGGTGCGCCCGGCGCACCACCCGGCGGCGCACCGGGCGGCGGTGCCCCGGGGCCGCCGGGGGGTACAAGCGACGGGTCAACCACCGCTGCGTCGGTCGGGCCCCGGAAGGTGGTGCCCCGGGTGATGTGGCTCAGGTACACGTCGATGTACATGTCGGCCAACGGCTTGATGATGTCCCGGGCGCGCTCGAAGTAGTCGTCCATCACGTCTTTGCGGGTCCGGCCGGTGGTGCCCGGGATCCAGTCGTACGTGTCGGACCACTGCAGGCCGGTGTCCGGGTCGGCCGCCTCCACGGTGTACTGCTCCCAGAGGGCGCGGAACTCCTGCTGGGTCGACTCGATCTTGCCGGCCAGCTGCTCCAGGCCGCGGCGGTTGCTGTCGGCGGCCTCCTTCCACTCGTCGAGCGAGTAGAGGGTGGCGCCCACCCGTTGCATGAAGTACTCACCGGCCGGTGACTGCCACTTGGCAGCCAGCGCCGTCGCGTACCGTTGCAGGTTGGTGCGGGTGCTGTCGAGCAGCACGCCGATCCGGTGCCACATGTCGGCGACGGCGATCACCCGCTCGTCGCTCTCGTTCTGGATCCAACCCCACATCGTCTCGATGTTGGTCGTTTCCTTGTCCCAGACGGTGGGTTCGTAGCGCTGGTTCGGATCCGAGTAGTCGTGGACGACGTAGTCGTTCACGGCGTTCACGTACGGGATCGACACCGGCTGCCAGCCGAAGTACTCGTCGGACATCCCCGCTCCTCGACGTCGCTATCCGCGCTGCTCAGTGATCGGCCGACGGACTGTCGAGCTCATCGTCGTGCATGTCCTCGTCGTCGGCGCGGATGTCGTAGGCGCCGTCGCCCTCACCGATCGTCTCGGCCTCGTACAGCGACAGGTCCCGGTCGGCCGCTTCGGGGGCGTAGGAGGAAGTCTCCTCGTCCGGATCGACCACCAGACTCGGATCCTCGACGCCGCTCTCCGGATCCTGCCAGAGATCGTCGAGCGTCTCGCCGCCTTCTAGATTGGAGAACGCGGTGTAAATGGTCATCTGGTCGGCCGCGACCAGGGCGTCGCCGTTGAGGTATTCGGCGGAGATCGACTTTGCGGCGGTCGCCAGTGAGGCGAGGCCCTTGGCCACCTCGCCGAGCAGCAGGGTGGCCGCCTCACGGTTCTCGTCGTGCCGGCCCTGGAAGAACCGGCCCTCGGACATCCCCGACCCGCCGAACGGCACCGGGATGGTGAGCATGTGGTTGATGCCGCTCGCCAGGCTCGGCTGGAAGTTGAGCCGCAGCTCGTCCATCACGCACTGGGCGAAGTCGTCGAGCTGCTCGATGTCGACGTCGATCGTCTCGTTGACCAGCCAGCTGTCGTCCGCCATGATCCCTCCCCCAGGCCCCACGCGCGTATCGGCATCCACAAAACTATCGTGTCACCGCAATCATCGTGGACCGAGAGTCACGATGTGGACGGTAAATGGAGCAACTGGACGAGCCGGGTGCCTTCCCGCCTGGTGACCAGCCAACCCCGCCCCGGCGGCAGCGGGCCGGGCCGGACGTTGCCGAGCAGCACCCCCTCGTCGCGGCTGCCGGACATCACCAGGCCCGGCGAGCTGAGCTCGCGCAGTCGCATCAGGATCGGTTCGTACAAGGCCCGGCTGGCGCCGCCACTGCGCCGGGCGATCACCAGGTGCAGCCCGATGTCACGGGCCTGCGGCAGGAACTCCAGCAGCGGCAGCAGCGGGTTGCCGCCGCCACCGGCGACGAGGTCGTAGTCGTCGACCAGGATGTACAGGTCGGGGCCGCGCCACCAGCTGCGGGTGCGCAGCTGCTCCGGGGTCACGTCCGCTGGGGGCAGCCGGTCACGCATCACGTTGACCACCTCGGTCAGCATGCCGGCGGTGACGTCAGCCGAGGTGCCGTACCCGATCTGGTGTTTTTCGCTGACGTCGCCGAGCAGGCTGCGCCGGTAGTCGACGACGATGAGCCGGGCCTGGGTCAGGTCGTTGCGGTCGGTGATGCCCCGGGCCAGCGCCCGCAGGAAGCTGCTCTTGCCGGACTCGCCGTCGCCGAAGACGATGAAGTGCGGATCGGTGCTCAGGTCCAGGTGCACCGGCTGCAGGTCGACCTCGGCGATGCCGATCGGCACGCCGGGGCGTCCGGTGTCCGGCACCGAGTCGTACGGCACCACGGCCGGCAGCAGCCGCACCGGTGGCGCACCCGGGCCCTGCCAGGCGGCGGCGACGTCGGTGACGAACCGCCGGGCACCGTCGGCGAGGGTCCCCACGTCGGCGTCGCCGTCGGTGCGTGGCAGGGCGGCGAGGAACTGCATGCCGTCCGGGGTGATGCCTCGACCGGGTGACTTGTCCGGCACGTTCATCGCCGCCCGCCGGTCCAGGTTGGAGTCGCTGGCGTCGGCGAGGCGCAGCTCCAGCCGGGTGCCGAAGACGTCGCGTACCGCCGGTCGCAGGTCCATCCACCGGCCGGCGCTGATCACCAGGTGTACGCCGAACGACAGCCCCCGGTTGGCGATGTCGTTGATCGCCGGCTCCAGGTCCTCGAACTCGGCGCGTACCGCCGCCCAGCCGTCGATCACCAGGAACACGTCGCCGAACGGGTCGTCGGTGTGGCCGCCGTGCCGGCGTTCCCGCCGGTAGGTGGCCATCGAGTCGATCCGGTTCTCGGCGAACCGGCGTTCCCGCTGGGCCATCAGCAGCCGCAGCTCGGCGATGGTCCGGCGGACCTGCCCGGCGTCCAGCCGGGTGGCGACCCCGCCGACCTGCGGCAGGTCACGCAGCGCGGTGAGCGCGCCGCTGCCCAGGTCGAGGCAGTAGATCTGCACCTCGCGCGGGGTGTGGGTGAGGGCGAGCGACGACACGACCGTACGCAGCAGGGTGCTCTTGCCGCTCTGCGGGCCGCCGACGATGACGGTGTGCCCGGCGGAGCCGCCGAGTTCCAGCCAGAGCACGTCGCGGCGCTGCTCGAACGGCTTGTCGATCAGGCCGACGGCGGCCCGCAGCTCGCCCTGCAGCGTCGGGCTGGCCGCGGTGATGCCGCGTTCGGGGTCGGCGACCAGCGGCGAGAGCAGCTGGTCGAGGGTCATCGGGTCGCCGAGCGGCGGCAGCCACACCTGGTGGGCCGGTTTGCCGCGGCCGGTGAGCCGGCTGACCAGGATGTCGAGCAGGCTCTCGCCGGTAGTGGCGTCGGCCGGTTCGGGCTCCGGTTGCCGGGCGTCGGCCGGCAGCCGGGGTGCGACGTACTGGGTGGTGTATTCCTGGACCCGGTCGTCGCCGTCGCCGGCGGCGACCGCCTCGGCGGTCTTGCTGCGGTACGTGCCGGAGACGTACGCGGCCCGGAACCGTACCAGCGGTTCGGTGCCGAACCGCAGGTAGCCGTGGCCGGGGGAGCGGGGCAGTTCGTACGCGTCGGTGGCGCCGAGCACCACCCGGCTCTCCATCGCGGAGAAGGTTCGCAGGCCGATCCGGTACGACAGGTGGGTGTCCAGCCCACGGAGCCGGCCCTCCTCCAGCCGCTGCGAGGCGAGCAGCAGGTGCACGCTCAACGACCGGCCCACCCGCCCGATCTGGACGAACATGTCGATGAAGTCCGGCTTGGCGGTCAGCAGTTCGGAGAACTCGTCACAGATGATCAGCAGCGCCGGCATCGGCTCCAGCGGCGCCCCGGCCGCCCGGGCCTTCTCGTAGTCGCGCTGCGAGGCGTAGTTGCCGGCCGAGCGGAGCAGCTCCTGCCGGCGGACCAGCTCGCCGTTGATCGCGTCGGTCATCCGGTCGACCAGCGGCAACTCGTCGGAGAGGTTGGTGATCACCGCGCTGGTGTGCGGCAGCTTGTCCAGCCGGGTGAACGTCGCCCCGCCCTTGAAGTCGATCAGTACGAAGTTCAGCGTCTCCGACGAGTGGGTGGCGGCGAGTGCCAGCACCAGGGTGCGCAGCAGCTCCGACTTGCCGGAGCCGGTGGCGCCGATCAGCAGGCCGTGCGGGCCCATGCCGTCCTGCGCGGACTCCTTGAGGTCCAGCTCGACCGGGGTGCCGTCCGGGGTCAGCCCGAGCGGCACCCGCAGCCGGTCCCGGTTCGGCCGGGGCGTCCACGCCCGGTCCACGTCGAACTCGTACGGATCGCCCAGGTCGAGCAGGTCGGCCAGGTCCTGCTCCAGGTGCAGCGGCTGCTCGCCACGGGACGCGGCGGACAGCCGCAGCGGCGCCAGCTCCATCGCCAACGCCTCCGCCTCGGCGATCGTGCAGGTGTCGGCGGTGCCGATCGGCGCCCGGCCGTCCAGGGTGACGCTGGCCATCGACCCGTCGGCGGCGACATCGAGCACCAGCCGGGCCCGGTCGAGCACCCGGGGCGGTGGCTCGGACAGGTCGACGATGGTCACCCCTTCCACACCGCCGTCGGTCATCAGATGATCGGAGCCGGCCGGGTCACCGCCGTCGAGCACCACCAGCAGGTGCGGGCCGGAGGTGGTGGCGGAGCCGCCGCCGGACAGGTTGAACCGGGGACGGTTGGCGAGCACGTCGTCGAGCATCGCCTCCAACCCGGTCACCGTCGGCGACACCAGCCGCAGCGCGCCGGTCGCATCGGTCCGGGTCGGATGCAGCGCGTGCGGCAGCCACTTGACCCACTCCCAGTGCTCCCGCCGGGTCGGGGCCGGGCAGATCGCCACCAGCATGTCGTCCGGCGCGTGGAACGCGGTGGCCTGGACGATCACCGCCCTGACCAGGGCGCGGGCGGCGTCCGGGTCGCCGCGCAGATGCACCCGGGCGAAGCCGCGCAGCGCCATGTCCACCGGCAGCTGCGGCACCGTGGCGTAGCTGGTCAGGAACCGGCGCAGCGCCAACGCGCACATCGGCTCCAGCTTTTCCAGCGCGGTCGGCGGCGGTGGGACCAGCGGCGTCGCCAGCTCCTGCGGCCCGAGACCGACCCGTACGGTGGCGAAGTCGGGGTCGCCACGGCGACGTTCCCACAGCCGGGGACCGACCGGCACCGACCACAGCGTCTGCGGGTCCGGGTGCCGGTAGAACGCGGCTTCCCGCTGCTGGCGTACGGTCCGCAGCACCCGGCGACGCTGCCGCGACAGATGCGCCAGGTATTCGCGCCGCCGCTGCGCCATCTCCTGCCGGCTCGGCCCACCGGCCTGGTTGGACAGCTGGCTGGCGAGCATGCCGAGCGCGGAGAGGCCGAACAGGCCACCGGCGACGTAGCTGAGCGTCGAACCGCCCCGGCCGGCGTACATCAACGCCATCGCGACCGAGCCGGCCAGCATCGGCAGCAGCATCATCAGCTGCCCCCAGGACCGGCCGGTCGGCGCCGGCAGCTCGGGTGGCGCGTCGAGCAGGACCTCACCGGACGGGTACTCCGGCTCGGGTCGGCGCGCCGGGCGCCGTATCACCACCGTACCCACGGATCGATCCTCCCCGTCGTCGTCACACCCGGACGCCGGGTCGCTACCGGCACCGATGGCACCGGCACATGGTAGGTAGCCTTCTCGAGTCAGGACAGCCCGCGCGGCTTGATGAGGAGTCAGCAGTGGTCACCCAGGCCGGAACCGGACTCGCCCGGATCGCCGTCGTGGCGCCGACCCGACGCATCGACCTCGCCCTGCCCGAGCNCCTGCCGCTGGTCGGGCTGCTCCCGGCGGTGCTGCGGCAGGCCGACGAGAACCCATCCGACGGTACGGCCGACGGCGGCTGGGCGCTGCGGCGTACCAACGGATCCACCCTGGACCTCAACCGTACGCTCGCCGCGCAGCAGGTCCGCGACGGTGAGACGCTGCATCTGCTGCCCCGCCGCACCGAATGGCCGGAGCTGGCCTACGACGACCTGATGGAGGCGATCGCCGCCGGTGCCCGCCGGCGCGGGCTGCCCTGGACGCCGGCCGCCACCCGGCTGACCGGGCTGCTGACCGGGGCCGTTCTGCTGCTGCTCGCCCTGGTCGCGGTGGTGACCGCCGGTGGCACCGGGGTGGCCGCCGGGGCGGCCCTGCTCGGCACCGCAGCCGTCCTCGTCGCGGTCGGCGTGCTGCTGTCCCGGGCGATGGCCGACTCGCTGGCCGGCGCGGTGCTCGCCGCCCTGGCCCTGCCGTACGCGTTCGTCGGCGGTGCGGTGGCGCTGGCCGGCGGCGAACCGGTCACCGAGCTGGGGGCACCGCATCTGCTGGTCGGTTCGGCGGCGCTGACCCTGACCGGGGTGCTCGGCATGCTCGGCGTCGGCGACGCCGGCCGGGTCTTCGTGGCGGCGATCGTCACCGGGGTCAGCGGGACGACCGGGGCGGTGCTGGCCGTCGGGCCACTGGACGGGCCGCGCGCCGCGGCGGTGCTGGTGGCCGCGGTGACCCTGCTGCTGCCGGCGTTGCCGCTGATCTCGGTCCGGGCCGGCAAACTGCCGATGCCGGCGCTGCCGCGTACCGCCGAGGACCTGGTCCGCGACGACCCGCAGCCGGACCGGGCGGAGATCTACCGGGCGACGGCCCGCGCCGACGAGGTGCTGACCGGCCTGATGTTCGGTACGGCCGTGGTCGCTGCCGCCGGGTCGGCGGTGCTGACCTTCTCGGCGACGGTCGGCGCGGTGCTGCTGGTCGCGGTGGTGACGGCCGGTCAGCTGCTGCGGGCCCGGCTGGTCTCGACCATCCGGCACCGGGTGCCGCTGCTGGCCGGCGGCCTGGTCGGCGTCGGTCTGCTGACCCTGATCGGTACGGGTGGGATGGCGGCCGGTACCCGGCTGGCCCTGCTGCCCGTGGTGCTGCTGGTGGTGGCGCTGGTGCTGGCGGCCGGGATGGTCTACAGTCGACGTCCGCCGGCGCCCCGGTTGGCCCGGCTCGGCGACGGGCTGGACGTGGTGCTGCAGTTGGCGGTGGTGCCGGTGGCCTGCGCCGTGCTCGGCCTGTACGGCTTCATGCGGGCGATCAACGGCTGACTCCGGCTGCGAGCTGCTCCGGCCGCAGTGGTGGGAACGGGCCGCCACGGACCAGCCGGATCAGCGCCGTGTCGACGTCGTCGGCGACGTACTGGTAGCCGGCCCAGTGCAGCAGGATGACCCGGCCGGCGGCGTCGACGACCAGCTCGGCAGGGCCGTCCGAGTTGCCGCCGAGCGGGAACACCGGATGCTCGTACTCGTCGACGAAGACCCGGGCCTCCTCGGTGACCAGGCCGCTGCGTACCGGGTGGACGAAGGTCGGGAAGCCGGCGTCGGCGGTGCCGTCCGAGCCGAACTGGGCGATGGTCAGCCCGCCGAACTCGGTCAGCGCCGCGCGGGCGACAGGCGTCATGACCAGCCCGTCGAGTTCTGCCGCCCACCGGCCGGCCCACTGGTCGACCATCGCGGAGACGTCCCGGCCGGGGAACCAGCCGGCGGCCTCCAGCACCGGCCGGACGTCCGGCGGAAACCGGCGGTCGGCGGCCCGCGCGGCGGCGTACCGCTCGGCGACGACCGTCACCGGGACCGGCGGCCACTGGCTGACCTCGCCGGACTCCCGGTCGATCACCAGCCGCGGCGACCCGGAACCGGCCGGCGGTCCGGCCGGGGACGGTGCCTCGTCCGGCCGGTCTGCCGCGTCGTCGGTGGGGACCAGCCAGGCGACGTATCCGTACTCGAACTCGTGCAGGCCGATCCGCTCGTCGGTGCCGGCACCGTGCTCAGTCGCCCATTGGCGGGCCAGGTCCAACGCCTCGTCGCGACCGAGCATCGATGTTTCCCTCCGGGCTGCGGGCGAGACCCCACGGTACGCCGTCGTCACCGGACCCTATGGTAGGCAGCACGCCGCGTGGTGCAGCCGCGCGGCGCTGACGGGAGGAAGCCACGCATGCCGTCGCGGCGCGACCAGGTCCAGTCGTACCAGTTCTTCGTCCAGCGGATGACGTCCGCGCTGGTGGCCAGGGATCCGGATCCGGCGGTCGCACCGTTTCAACGGCTTGGCGGCGCGGGCCTCGGCGGGATCATGGTGGCGGTGCTGTGCCTCGGCGCGGTCGGGGTGTTCGGGTTCATCGTCCCCGGTGGATCGACCAGCTGGCAGGACGGTGCCTCGGTGATCCTGGAGAAGGAGACCGGCACCCGGTACCTCTACCGCGAGGGTCACCTGCATCCGGTGGTCAACTACGCCTCGGCGCTGCTGGCGCTGGAGTCCTTCGCCCCGGTGACCGACGTGTCACGCAACTCCCTGACCGGTACGCCGCGTGGCCCTCGAATCGGCATCCCGGACGCCCCGGACGCGCTGCCCGACGCGAAGCGGATGCTGACCGGCGGGTGGACACTGTGTTCTCAGGCCGTCCGGGACGAGTCCGGTGAGCTGGTGACCACCACGGTGCTGACCGTCGGCCGGCCGCCGGTCGGTGGCCGGCCCACCGGCGACGGCGCGCTGCTGGTCCGCGACGCCGACACCGGGCACCTGCAGTTGATCTGGCGGGACCAGCGACACGAGCTGGTCGACGAGGACATCGTCCTGGAAGGTCTGGCGCTGCGCTCCGAGCCGGTCGTGCTGGTCGGCGGGGCCTGGCTGAACGCGTTGCCGGCCGGGGAGCCGATCGGCAGCCGGCCGGTGCCCGGCCGGGGCGAGCCGTCGACCGCACTGCCGGACGCGGTCACCGGCTCGATCTACGTGGTCGAAAACCAGACCGGCGACCGGCAGTACTACCTTGCCGAACGGGACCGGCTGGCACCGCTGACCGAGTTGCAGGCCGAGGTGCTGCTCGCCGATCCGGGCACCCGGGACGCGTACGGCGGTGAACCGCCGACCGCGCTGCCGGTCGCCGCCGCCACCGTTGTCGGCGCGCCCCGGGCGGCCGAGTCCGGGGAGACCGGTGCCCGGTCGCCGCAGCGCCGACCGGACATCCTGCGGCTGACCGATGGCCGGCAGATCGTCTGCGCCGGCTATCCGCCCGGCAGCGACCAGCCGCAGGTGCTGGTCGACACGCAGGTCGAGCCGCCCACACAGGCGATCGTCACCCCGGCACGCACCGCCGACGGCGTACCGCTGGCGGACCGGGTGGTGATCGAGCCCGGGCACGGCGCGTTGGTCGAGTCGATGCCCGCGCCGGACGCCCCGGCCGGCACCCTGACCCTGGTGACCGACCTTGGCATCCGCTATCCGCTGGCGGACCGGGCGGTCGCCGCGATGCTCGGCTACCCCGAGGTGGAGCCGGTGCGGCTACCCGCCAGCCTGGTGGTACGGCTGCCGGGCGGGCCGGCGCTGGACCCGGCGGCAGCCCGACGACCAGCTTGAACGACTATTGTGGATCAGCGAACGTCGGCCAGGTGGCGTCGGTCGATCGGTATCGGTCTGGCGCCACTGGACACAAGGAACTACCGTTTCCGATGACAGATGGTGCGTCGGCGCACCATGCGGCACCGCCCCTCGGATTGCGGGGCATCCCACCAGAGGACGGGGTGAAGACCACCATGACCGGGATGAACACCAATACCGGGCTGATGGTTCAGACCGAGAAGGACGTCGATGACGTCGCAAACCGGCTGACCGGCAACCTGAACAAGTTGATGGACCAGCTCATGCCGCTCTACGACCAGTGGAAGGGCATCGGTGCCGGCTCGTTCCAGCAGGTGCGTCAGGCGTTCGACGAGGACATGGCGCGGCTGAACCTGGCGTTGCGGTCGATCGCCGAGGCGGTCGGTTCGGCCGGTAAGGACTACGAAGTCAGCGACGAAGAGATCAAATCTGAGATGGATTCGGCGGGGGCGACCGCCGGCCAGATCACTGCGGCGCTGAAGCTCTGACCGGAGGGATCGAGATGGACATCCGCTACGATTTCGCCGCGCTGAACAACGCCGCCGACAATTGCGGCACCGCGGCCAAGAACATGATTCAAGAGCTCGACGGCCTCAAGACCGGCATCCAGCCGCTGGTGGCAACCTGGGAGGGTGACGCGCAGACCGCGTACCTGACCCGGCAGGCGGAGTGGGAGTCTGCCGCCAACGACCTCAAGGACCTGCTCAACCGGATCGAGAAGGCGCTGCGCGAAGCAGCCGTACGGATGCAGGCACGCGAGGCGGCCAACCGGGCCAAGTTCGAGTAGCCCAACGCGGTCACCGACCTGCCGGTCCGGGCACCACGAAATACGCCTCCTGCGGATCGGTGCGCGTACCGCCTTGTGACGCCGCGCCGCTGCGGTCGACCATCCGCCGGGTCGGCTGCCAGCGGCGGCGTCGGCCACCCGGCAGTGCCGCCACGGTCACCGCGACCAGCAGGATCAGCAACGCCGTACCGGCGGCCACCGTCACGGCGGTCCGGGTCAGCCGCTGCCAGCGGGCCGCCCGCTGCGCCGCGGCGGCATCCGGCGCGACCGTCGGCAGCGCCGGCGCGGCGACCGGCTCGCCCGCCGTCAACCGCTCGGTCACCGCCCGGTACGGGTTCACCACCCCGTGGCCGTAGCCCGCCGACCGGCCGCCGGGTGCCGGATCCGCAGTCGCGGTCAGCCGCCGGGCCACGTCGGCCGCCGACAGATCCGGCTCGGCGGCCCGCAGCAGCGCCGCTGTCGCGCTCACCACCGGGGCGGCGTAGCTGGTGCCGGCGACCACCTGGTGCCCGGACACCCGGGTCGCCGCCACCACCGCCCCACCCGGCGCCACCAGGTCCACGTAGTCACCGACCTGGGAGTCCGCCAGCCGTACGCCGTTCTCGTCGATCGCCCCGACGCCGATCACCCCGTCGAACGCCGCCGGGTACGGCGTCGGATCCGGCGACGCGCCCTGCTGGTGGCTGTTGCCGGCTGCGGCCACCAGCACCACGTCGGCCCGGACTGCGCGCTCGACCGCGGCCCGTACCGCCGGGTCCGCGCGGTACATGATCAGCGACATGTTGATCACCTTCGCGTCGCTGGCCACCGCGAGGTCGATCGCCTCGGCCAGCCGGTCCGCCGGTGAGGCGGAGCTGTCCTGCCGCGCCTGGATCCGCTCGGTGACCCGGATCGGAACGATCGTCACCCCTGGGGCGATGCCGTGGAAGCCGACGCCGTCCACCCTGGTGGCGGCGATCAGGCTGGCCACGGCGGTGCCGTGCGAGGCGCAGTCCACCGTGCCGCTGGCCTCGACACCGGTCAGGTCGGCGCCGACGGCCACCTGACCGGACAGTTGCGGATGGTCGTCGTCGACACCGGAGTCGATTACCGCGACCCGTACCCCCGACCCGTCGGTCACCGGCCAACTGCGCTCGGGCGCCAACCAGCGCTGATGCCAGGAGATCTGCGGGATCACCGGGCCGGGGTCGGCCGGACTGCGGCAACTGCCCGGGGCGGCAGCCGCCGACGCCGCCGCGACAACCGGCAGCACGCTCGGCGCGACGGTCAGCAGTACGCCCAGCGCGACGGCCAGCAGCAGGGTCGGTGACCGCATCAGCTGACCTCCAGACCTCCCGTACCGCCCGGCATCCTATCCAGCGGCGGCGACCAGCGGGCTCGTGCGGCTGGCACACATTCAGTATCGTCGTCATGACGCCTCACCGTCGGTGCCCGGCAGCGCCCGGTGTGACGCGGCGACGGGGAGGGACACGATGGACGTGCAGGGCCTGCGTGCCCGTGCCGACGAGTTGATGGCACAGTTCGACCGGATGCGGTCCGGCGTCGGTGACCTGCAACAGCAACTGCGGGCGGTGTCGGCCACCGTCACCTCCGACGATGGGCTCGTCACCGTGACGGTCGGGCCGAGAGGACAGGTCACCAAGGTGGAGCTCGACCCGCGGATCTACCGCCGGCCGAACGCCGCGCAGCTGTCCACCACGGTCACCGAGACCATCCGGGCCGCCACCGCCCAGGCGATGGCCGAAGTGGAGCGGATCTGCCGGCCGCTGGTGCCCGACGTGCAGTTCCAGGCACACATGGACTTCGACCTCGAAGGCATCTTCCGCCAGCTCGACACCGACCTGCCCGGGGGTGACCGGAAATGACCGAGCCGCAGCACACCTTCCTCAACCCGGATCTGGCCCGGCCGGCCGGCAACGCGCTCGGCGCGGCGGCCGAGACACTGGCCGCCGAGTGGTCCCGCGTCACCAGCACCATCCGGGCGCTCAACGAGGCCCGACCGTGGGGCGACGACGAGGCCGGCCGGACGTTCAACGAGCACTACCTGGACGGCGGTGACGAGGCCCCGGCGAAGGTGACCCTGGACGCCGGTGACGATCTCATCGCCGCGTTCGAGGACACCGGGCTCCGGATCGTCTCCTCGGTCGACGGCACGGTCGACGACGACGGCGCGGTCGGCGACAGCTTCGGCGGCGGCAGGTAGCCCGGTCGCTGTCGGAGGGCCAACGACGTGGCGATCATCAATCCCCGGGAGTGGTTCGGCGAGTACGGGTGGGTCTGGGACGCCATCACCTGGGTGAGCGCCGGTGAGGCGTGGCCGACCGGTGACGAGGACCAGATGCGCGAGCTCGCCGCCGCCTGGCGTGAGCTCGCTGAGGTGGTACGGGTCGCACTGGCCGACGCCGATCCGGCCGCGCTGCGGGTCATCGAAAGCTGGGGCGGCGACGCGGGCGCCGAGTTCGCCAACTTCTGGCAGCAGGTCGGGGTCGGCCCCAACACCGGGCTGCCGGTCCTGCAGAAGGCCGCCGCCGCCTTCGCGAACGGCTGTGACACCGCGGCCACCGAGATCGAGTACGCGAAGCTGACGATCCTCATCGCGGTGGCCATCACCGTGATCGCGGTGTTCGTGGCGTTGCTGATGGCCTGGCTGGGCGGCGTCTCCGCCGGTGCCATCCCCGGCATCCTCGCCGCCGGCCGGCAGGCGGTCACCGTCGCGTTCCGCCGGCTGCTGGCCCAGCTCGGGCGCCGGATGCTCACCCAGGCCGGGATGCGGGCCGCGCTGCAGAGCTCGGCCCGGATCGCCACCACGCACATCACCCGCGCCGGCGCCCAGCGGCTCGGCACCCAGCTGGGCATCGAGCTGGCTCAGGAGATCGGCGAAGAGCTGATCATCGACATCGGCGCCCAGGCGTTCCAGGTCGCCCAGGGCAACCGCGACAACTGGGACGGCCGGCGGACCCTCACCGCCGGGGTCGGCGGCGCGTTCGGCGGCATGCTCGGTTTCGGCGGCAACCGGCTGCTGCGTAACACGGTCGCACCCCGGGTGCCGGTGTCGTTCCGGCCGCCGGCAATGAACTTCCGGGGCGCTGGCATCGTCCGCTGGGGCGGCCGGTCGGTCACCGCCGGCATGCAGAACGCGGTGATCTCCCCGGCGGCCAGCGTTGCCGCGAACCTCGCCGTCAACCAGCAGTGGACCAACCCCGGCTGGCAGGGGGCGCTCGGTGGATTCACCAGCGGTGCCGGTCGGGGCGGTGCCACCATGGCGGCGTCGTCCGCCGGCAGCGCGGCCGCCGGCTGGGCCAACCGGCTGGGTGGTGTCGCGCCGCCGACCGGCGTGCCCGGCACCGTCGACCTGGCCGGCATTGCTCCATTGACGAGTGTGGACGCCGCCGGGCTCGTCCTTGGCGCGACCGGGTCCGACCCGGCCAGCGGTACGGGTACCGCCGTCCCGGCTCCGGTCACGGCTGACCCTACGCCGCAGACCGTACCGGATTCCGGGGCCGGCTCCATCTCGCTGGCCCCGACCACGCAGGACGCCCCGACGACCCAGGCGGCCCCGACGGTCGTCGACCAACCCGGCATCCAACCGACTGTTGGTGCCGAGCCTCCACCGGTGGTCACCTCGGGTCAGCCGTCGGTGGTCGGCGTGGGCGACACCGCCACCCCGGCGAACCCGCCGTCGACCAGCACCGCCTCGCCGGACATCACCTCGCCGGACGTCACGGCGTCGGACGTCACGGCGTCGGACGGCGGGCCGCCGGTACAGGTCGCCGCCGGCGCTCCGGCCGGGGTCGGTACGTCGGCGCAGGCGGCGGCTCCGGCCGTGACCGCCGCCGGCCCGCAGAGCTCCCCGTCCACACCGGGTTCGACGTCCACACCGGCTGCGTCTTCCATAGCGGCTGCGTCGTCCGCACCGGCTGCGACGTCGACACCCGGGCCGGTCCAGACCGGAGCCCAGACGACTGCCCAGGCAACAGCGGCGTCGACGGCCGGTGGCAACACCACGGCTGCTCCCCAGAGCTCGTCGACCGGCACCACCTCGGCACCGGTCCGGCCACCGGCACCGGTTGCCGGACCTGCCGCCGGACCCTCCGCCGGGTCGGTCAGCTTCGGGCCGGCTGTCGCCGCACCGGCCGCACCGGCCGTACCGGCTCAGCCCGGCCAGTCGGTCGGCATCCCGCCCGGGACCACCACCACGGGGCCGGCGTCGGCCGCGACCAGCCCGACCACGACGACCAGCCCGACGCCGCCGGTACTGCCACCGATCGGTCCACCGGCGTCCGCGCCGCCGCCGGCCGCGACCACCGGCGGGCCGGACCAGCCGTCCGGCCCGGCGCCCCGGCAACCATCCTCCGGCACCACCGTCGACCCGCAGACCCTGCAGCGGTCGGCCGGCCCTACCGGCACCGGTACGCACAGTTGGCAGCTGGACCCGGTCCAGTTCGACGGCGATCCGAACAGCACGGACGCCGACCAGGCGCTCATCGACGCGTCCCGGGCCCTGGTTGACGCCGTTACGGGTGCGGTGACCCGGCACCAGCAGCAGGCCACCCCGGGCGAACAGATCTCGATGGGTAAACGGCCGGGCGTGGTCGGCGCGTTGATGACCCGCAGCGGGCAGCTCACCACACACAGCAGCATGACCGCCGACCAGAGCACCGACCCGGCCACCCAGCCGACGCCGCACCCGCTGGTCGAGACAGTGCTCGCCGAGGTCGCTCAGCAGGTCAGCCGGGTCGGCAGCGGGCACGGGCGGTGCGCCGAGGTCGCCCTGGTGTCTGATGTGGTCTATCAGTTGGAACGGCAGTGGCAGGATGCCGACCGGATCGGCGATTTCGACGCGTACGCCCGATCCGAGCTGGCCGGGGCGCGGATCGTCACCCACCAGTTCCGCCGCGCCCAGGACGTCGACGTGGTGTACGAACGCGGCGACTACCGACCACCCTGCCGGTCGTGCGGACCGATGCTCGACGACCTCGGCATCACCCCGGTGGTGGACACCGAACGGCTGCCCGGCCCGGCCGTACCGCCCGACTCCGGGGCGTTGGGTGACGGCCGGGCGCTGCCGGACACCAGACCGACCGGCGACGGGCAGGGTCTCGTACCACCGGATCCCGCCGACCAGCAGGCGTTGACCGACGAGGTGCCGGTCGGGCCGGACGGCCGCCCGGCCCGGCACCCCGACCCGCGCGGCGGCCGCTGGCCGGAGCTGGTCAACGACGGCGGCCCGGCCAACCCCGGCCGCGGCACCAACTGCGCCGACGTCGGCCTGTCCGTTCTCGCCACCTGGTACGGCGACCCACAGGTCGCGGCGGCGACCGGCGCGTCGGTGACCGCCGAGCCGGACAGCACCCGGCGCCAGGAACAGTGGCTGGGTGCGTCCTTCGCGCCTGCCGGCCGCGGGCCGGCCGGGCTGGACGCGGTCGCCGACCAGCTGCGGCGTGCCGGCCCCGGATCCGCCGCGTTGATCATCACCAGCTGGACCGCTGCGGCCGGCGGCGGCGCACACACCTGGAACGCCGTCAACCACGACGGGCAGATCATCTGGATCGACGCGCAGAGCCGGCAGGTCTCCGACACCGCGCCGATCTACGGCAGCGAGGTCGACGGGGTCTGGTCGATCGTCCTCGACGCCGACGGCAATCCGGTGCCGGCCGACGGCGCGCAGTCGACTGCGGTGTCGACGACCGGGGCGACCAGTGAAGCGGCGTACCTGGACGCGTTGACCGAACCCGACCGGGCCACGCTGCTCGCCGAGCTGGCCGCCGCCCAGGTCGATGCCGACACGATCCTTGCCGAACTGGGGGCGATCGGCGACCGGCTCAACACCGACCTTGGCCTGGCCGGCACCGCTGCGCTCACCCCGCTGGGCAGCGAGTACCGGGTCAAAGGGGCCGAGTCGCTGGCCCGCAAGTTCAGCACCGACTTCGAGCCGAAGGGCTACACCCTCCCGGAGGCGCTCGCCGAGATCAACGACGTGGTGCGGTTCTCCGTACGGGCACCGGAGACCGACGCGTACGGGCCGGCGGTCGCGGGAGTGCTCGATGCCCTGAGTGCCAGCGGCCACCAGGTGACCGACGTCAAGAGCTTCTGGCACCCCGGCAACCGGTTCTTCGGGCTGAACTGCACTCTCCTGTCGCCTACCGGGCGGACGTACGAGGTGCAGTTCCCCACCGCCACCAGCTGGGCGATCGGCAAGCAGACCCACGGCCCGTACGAAGTGATGCGCGACCCGGCGCGGACCCCGGCCGACCGGATGCACGCCTTCCTCGACATCCTCGCCGTCAACAAGGCGCACGACATCGCCGGCCGGATGCCGGGTGGCAAGCCGGTGCTGACCGAGCGGTACGGCCCGCCGAAGGACACCAGCTTCGCCAAGTGGATCGGCAGACAGGACCAGGCCGGCCTGCGGCAGGACTACGTCGACTGGCTGGCCGCCGACCCGAGTCGCAGCTTCCGGCAGGAGTTGGCTGCGCGAGGATTGGACCCATCCGACCTGCCCGGACTCGATCCCGATGCGATAGGAAGCACAGATGCCGACCCTGACCTTTCGCTACCACCTGCTGTATCGGACGGACGACCAGACCCAGCCGCCGGTCAACGTGATAGCGGTGGCGGCCGGCACCGGGCCGACCCAGGCGGTGATCTGGGACCGTCCGACGTCGAGGTGGGGCTTCCGACCGGACGTGGCGGCGTCGATCCTGTACGCCGACCCGGAGCGCCACAGCGTCCGGGCAGTGGACCGGGCGACGGCGGAGTCGGTGACGCAGCACTTCACGACGGTCCCGTTGCCGAGCGAGCCGGAGTTGACCCGGATCTGCCAGGAGACGGGCGAGGCCTAAGCGCGGAGCGGCTCGCATCGCTGGACCGTGATGCACCGTATTTCGACGAGTTGTCGGACCGGGAGCGAAAGATTGTTATCGACGCCGTCAATGCGGCGCGAGTAGATGCTGATGTAATCATTGGAGACATTCGACAAATAATCGACGAGATAAATTCCGGTCAGAATTTTCCTGGTAGCCTTCCCCTTGCACTTCTTGGGGTGGAGAATTGTGTCAAAGGGTCGAGTTCTTTGGCGCGGAAGTTCCTGGTCGACTTTGGTGCGTTCGGGATTGACTTGTCGTCGGCGCTTGGCGAGATCAACGACATCGTGAGATTCTCGGTTCGCTGTCCGGACGGTGATTCGTATGGAACTGCGGTGGAGGGTGTGCTTGGCGGATTGGAGTCGCGGGGGCATCAGGTCGAGTCTGGTAAAGTTTTCTGGAGGTCTGGAAATAGGTACTACGGATGTAATGTTACCCTAACATCCCCCGGGGGTCGAACTTATGAGCTGCAGTTTCCGACGAGTATAAGCTGGTCAGTTGGAAAGCAAACCCATGCTGCGTACGAGCTAGTAAGGGATGTCTCGGTCGAATTTTCACAGCGAGTAGGCGCCTTCCTGGAAATTCTGGCGTTGAACAGGAAAAGTGGCCTTGCGGGAAATCTGCCAGGGTCGCTTGATTCGCTTCTTGTTCGATTTGGTGAACCGAAGTTCAATGGATTTGCGAAGTGGTTTTCGGTGGTTGAGTCGTCCGGACTGCTGCAGGCGGGGATTCGGCGGAAGTACCTCGGCTGGCTCGAAAGCGGCGGGCTAACCTTCTCGGATATTCTTGTGGCACATGGCCTAGGGCAAGAAGATGTCCCTGGTCTCCTGCTCGACCCTACGGCGGTGACTGATGGACGACCTGAGGTTCCAGTACTACCTGCTGTACCGGCCAGTGAATCCGACGGAGACCCCAGTGAACGTGCTGGCACTAGCCAGCGACCTAGGTCCGACCAAGGCGGTGATCTGGGACTACCGGAGCAACCGTTGGGGCTTCAGGCCCGACGTAGCGGTGTCGGTCCTGTACGCGAATCAGGAGCGTCACACGTTCCACGGCGCCGATCGGGCGACGGCGGAGTCGGTGACGCATCACTTCACGGCGGTCCCGTTGCCGAGCGAGGCGGAGTTGACCCGGATCTGTCGGGAGGCCAGCCAGGCCTGACCTCGGGCCAGGACGACGGCGGGGAGGCTGCCACTGATGGACATTCTGGAGTTCCAGCACTACCTGTTGTATCGCCCGATCAACCCGACGGACATCCCGGTGAACGTGATAGCCCTCGCCGATCGTCTGGGTCCGCCTCAGGCGGTGGTCTGGGACTACCGGGAGAATCAGTGGGGGTACGGGACGGACTTGGCCGTGTCGGTCCTGTACGCGAATCAGGAGCGGCACACGTTCAACCGGACCGATCGGGTGATGGCGGAGTCGGTGACGCATCACTTCACGACGGTGCCGTTGCCGAGCGAAGCGGAGTTGACCCGGATCTGCCAGGAGGCCAGCCCGACCCGACCGGCACCCGGCCGGTGTCCGGTGAGGGCCGCGATACCGGGTCAACGAGCCTGGCGTCGGCGAATGCCGCAGGTGAGTCGTCGACATTGCCGGAGCAGGGAGGGGTAGTCGATGACCGAGGACGAGGCCAGAGCACTGATCAGCAGACTGCTGGGCAGCAGGAACCCGATCGAGATGTATCCGTTCGAGTTCGGCTGGCTGGTCCGGGAGGAGTTGTCGACCCAGGAACGGCAAGCCGGGATGCACATCGGTCAGGGGAGCTTCATCGTGGACCTGACGGGCGTGGTGACCGCCCAGCCGAGCCTGCCGGCGACGGTGGTGGTCGAGGAGTACGCGGCGGAGCGTCGGCAGGGCCGGATCTCGGGTCGGCAGGTGTGGCCGGAGCCGGGCCCGCCACCGGAGTAGCCGACCGGGCCGTACCGGCGGAGGCCGGCAATGCGCCGCTGGCCGGCTCGCGTCCGGTTGGTCCGTTGAATTTGGCGCCGTTGGAGGATGTGGGTTTTCAGGCTGATCTTGAGGCGGTGTTGTGGTCGGGTGGTGGGTTTGTGGTGGGTGCGGATCCGTCGTCGCATCCGTTTGGTGGGTTGGTGAATGATGGTGGTCCGGGGCGGTCGGGTCGGGGCAACAATTGTATGGATTGTTCGTTGGCGGGGTTGTCGACGTTTCTGGGTCGGCCGATGGTGTCGCTACCGCGCTGGCCGGACATCCTGCCGGACGGCGCCGTCGACCGGCAGACCGGCGAGGCGGCCGGTGTCGACCGCGCCGAGGAGTGGTTGGGCGGGGAGTGGGTCGGTCCGCCGGCGGACCTGCCGGGTGGGCCGCAGAAGCGGGCGGTGGCGGTCGCTCGGCAGTACGCGCAGTTGCAGGAGCGGGTGGCGGCGGCCGGGCCGGGTAGTGCCGCCCTGGTTGTCGCCGACTGGCTCAGTGTGGACGAGCGTACCGGTCAGGTGCAGGTCGACGCCGACGGCAACGCCCTGGCCGACGGCTCGCACGCGTTCCTGATCGTCTACCCGTACGGGGCCGACAGGCCGGTGTGGTGGGATCCGCAGGACGGCCGGACGTGGCCGGTGCCGCCGACACACATCGTCGCCGCCACCCACGCGTTGTGGTCGATGGACGCGCCGGCAGCAGGTGGAGGGACCAACAGTGACTCGGGACGAAGCGCAGGAGCTGATCCAGCGGCTGGTCGGGACGCCGAACCGGATGGCTCTGCACGAGTTCGAGTTCGGCTGGCTGGCGCAGGAGATCCTGAGTCCGCAGGAACGCGGCACGGGGATGCGGGTCGGCCTGGGGAGCTACATCATCGACCGGGACGGGACGGTGACGGTGCACGGCAGTCTGCCGGTACCGGTGACGATCGGCCGGTACGCGGCGGAGCGTCGGCAGGGGCGGATCTCGGGTCGGCAGGTGTGGCCGGAGCCGGACTCGCCGGAAACGGAGTAGCTGACGGAGACGCCGGAGTAACTGACGGAACCTCCGGTGTAGTCGCCGGCGCCGATGAATTGTCGGGTCCGCGGCCGGTTGGTCCGTTGAATTTGGCGCCGTTGGAGGATGTGGGTTTTCAGGCTGATCTTGAGGCGGTGTTGTGGTCGGGTGGTGGGTTTGTGGTGGGTGCGGATCCGTCGTCGCATCCGTTTGGTGGGTTGGTGAATGATGGTGGTCCGGGGCGGTCGGGTCGGGGCAACAATTGTATGGATTGTTCGTTGGCGGGGTTGTCGACGTTTCTGGGTCGGCCGATGGTGTCGTTGCCGCGCTGGCCGGACCGGGCGGGCGACGGGACGATCGACCGGGTCACGGGTGAGGCCGACGGGATCGGCCGGGCCGAGGAGTGGTTGGGCGGGGAGTGGGTCGGTCCGCCGGCGGACCTGCCGGGGACACCGGCGGACCGGGTGGCGGCGGTCGCCGAGCAGTACGCGCAGCTGCAGCAGCGGGTGGCGGCGGCCGGCCCAGGTAGTGCCGCCCTGGTCGTCGCCGACTGGCTCAGCTTCGACCAGGACACCGGACGGCTGCACCTGGACGCCGACGGAAACGCGCAGGCGGCGGGCTCGCACGCGTTCCTGATCGTCTACCCGTACGGTGCCGACGGGCCGGTGTGGTGGGATCCGCAGTACGGCGGAACCGCGACGCAGCCGCCCGCCGAGTACCTGGCGGCGACGCACACGTTGTGGTCGATGGACGCGCCGACGGCACGGGGAGGGATCGGAAGTGACTCGGGACGACGCGCAGGAGCTGATCCAGCGGCTGGTCGGGACGCCGAACCGGATGGCGCTGCACGAGTTCGAGTTCGGCTGGGTGGCGAGGGAGATCCTCTCGGAGACGGAACGCACCCAAGGGCTGGGTCTGGGGCAGGGGAACTGGGTGATAGACCACGACGGGACGGTGACGGCCCACCGGAGCATGCCGCCGTCGATCATCATGCAGGAGTACGCGGCGGCCCGCCGGGCGGGCCGGACGACCGGCCGCCAGGTGTGGCCGCTGACGGGCGAGCCGGAGCCGAACCACTAGCCACCGCCGGGCCGGACAGGTCGCTCAGCGCCGCGCCGGACGGACTGGTCAGCGCCGCCGCCGGGACGACCTTCGGCGGTGCGCTGCACGACGCCGACCCGGTCGCGGTCGCTGCGGCGGTACGCGACGCGCTCGACACTGGACTACTGCCGGCCGGTGCGGTCGCCGACCCGGACGCCGGCACGGTCACCCTCGACACCTCAGCCGGGCCGGTGACCGTCACCCTCGCCGTGACCTCGCTGCCGCCCGGTACGACGATGGCACCCGTCGCCACCATCGCGACGCACGCCGACGGGGCGACCGTACGGGTGTCCGACCGGGCCTCCGCCGACCATGTCCGGCGGGCGGTCGCCGCCGCACTGGCCGAAGTCGACGCCATCGCGCAGGAGCGGGCCGACGGGCTGCGTACCGATGCGACGACCGTGCTCGCCGAAGGCGCCCGGCCCGAAGGTGACGGGCAGCGTCACCTGACCGCGCGGGACATCGGCCGGCTGGCCGAGCTGCGTACCGTCGCCGACCAGTTGGCGCAGGCGGGCACCGGCCGGCACGCCGACCCTGCCCAGGTGGCCCAGTTGCACGCCGAAGCGGTCGGCCTGCTGATCAGCAGTGGGCTGTTGGAGCCGTACCCGGGGCACCGGGTGCACAGCCTGGTGCCGAACGTGCCGGTGGTCGGGTCGGCCGCCACCGACGCCCGGTTCGCTGCCGTCCGTACCCAATTGGGGCCGGCCTTCGCGGACCTCGCCGGCCTGCTCGCGGCCGCCCGCGACCGGCCCGGCCTGGCCGACGAGATCCGGGTCGTGCAGGCCGACGTACGGGCGGCGGCCCGCCGGTGGGCCGCGCAGGCGACCGACGCCCGCGACCAGGCGGACCTGGCGTTGACCGACCGGGTCGACGCCGCGCTCGACGCCGACCCGCAGCACGTCTTCGACCGGCTGGTCATCGGCGGCGGCTGGGCCGCCATGGCCGACTTCGCCACCCTCGACGCGCCGCCGGACACCGGCGACGGCCTACCGCCGGTGCTGGCCGTGTCGCAGGGCCACGACCCGTGGGCCGACCGGCAGCAGCTGCTGATGGGGCAGGTCCCCACCGAGTTGGAGATCCCCGGTCTGCCGTTCCAGCCGGTGGACTTCGCCGACGAAGGCACCCAGTTCGCCCTCGCCAGCGACTTCGCGGCAGCGGTCGGCGCGGCCCGCGCGTACACCGGGATGCCCAGCTACCAGGGCACCGCCACCGCGATCACCCCCCGCCCGACCGGTGCCGACGACGCCGCTGGGTGGCCGGCCGACGCCAACTACCGGGTGACGGTCGGCGAGCGCGGCTTCTACGCCGCCACCGTGGACATCGCCGCCGGTCCGGGCCCGGCGCGGGTGCCGGCCGCGCCGGCGTCGACAACCGGCCGGTACGTCGACCCGGCGACCGGCTACCAGGTCGACCGGTCCGGCCCAATACCGGTGTTCCGGGACCCGACCGGGGCGGCCGTCGACCCGGCGACGCTGCCCACCCCGGTCCGTACCGTGCTCGGCGGCACCGACATCGACACCCCGACCGGTAGGGGTACCGGCCAGGATGATCCGCCGCTGCTGGCGGACACCGCCGGCCGGCTCACCGATCCGCTGGTGGTCGATCCGGCCAGCGGCTACACCGTCGACGCCGGGACCGGTCAGGTGTACGCCCCGGACGGCTCCTCGGTCGACCCGGCGGCGCTACCTGTCGGCGTCGCGCGGCGGCTCGGCTTCGACGCCGCCGGCCGGTTCACCGCTCCCCGGTCGGCACGTCCCCGGGTGGACTTCGGTGGGCAGAACCTCGCCGACGCGTACCAGCCGGGGGACCGGGTGCTGGTGTTCGGTGCGGGTGCCTCCGGCGCCTGGGACATCGAGCAGGCCGCCGCGTCACCGGCGGCCACCATCGACTGGTCGGCCCGCGCGGTCGGACTGCCGCCGGCGGACCGCACCGGTGACCCGGCCCGGGACGCCGAGCTGCAATTTCAGCGCAGCTTCTCCGGCGGCTACAACCGCCGCAACACGTTGCCCGACGTTGGCGCGTACGACGTGGCCGCCACCGACAGCCGGATCAGCCAGTCGCTGCGCGAGATCGTCTCTACCCGGCACACAGTGGACGGCACGTTCCTGGTCGAGTTCAGCGACGGCACCCGGCAGGAGTACGACCGGGTCGTCATCTCCATCGGCCAGGCCGCCGAATACCCGGGCGGGGTCGCCGCCCTCGCCGGCGCGCTGCGACTGCGCCCACTGCACGGGCCACCGGCCCTCGACCGGTCGACACCGGACGTCATCGGGCTGACCGATCGGTCCGGGCAGTTGCGGATCCTCGGGGCGGCGGCGGTGGCGCGGCAACTCGGCCCCTCGCTCGGCCGGTTCAGCGACTACCTGCAGGATCGGTTGTCGGATCAGGCGGCGGCGCTGCCCGACGACTCACGCAACATTCCGCCAAGTATCCGGTTCCATGCCCAGCGGATCGCCGAGGCCAACCGGAGCTCGGTACCGCCCCCGTCACACCTCCCCGAAGTCGACGAATCCCCCCCGCCAGGCGATGGCGGGGTCGAGCCAGGGCAGCGGCCCGTGCGTGGTGGTGATCCGCTCGGCGATTTCCGGGACGTAGACGTCGATCGGATCCTGCCCGCCGACGGCGTCGAAGCCGGCACCGTAGGGAACGAGTTTGGCGCGGTTGCGCGCGAAGTAGACAAATCGCAGGTCGGGCAGGACTCGGGGGGCGAGCTCGGCGAACAGTTCGGCACCGACCGGGGTAATACCGCAGTTGACCAGCCCCAGCCAGCGGAGCCGCCGCAGGTGCGGCGAGGCCAGCAGGGCGCGCAGCCCGTCGTCGCCGATCGGGTTGTTGTCCAGTCCGAGGCTGGTGAGTCGGGCCAGCATTGGGCTCGCGGCGATCTCACCGACCAGGTCCGGGCTGACGTCGGTGAGCAGGACGTGGCGGACCGGAATCCGGCGGTAGATGCCCGAGCCCCGGTCGAGGAAGTCGGCACCGGGCAACTCGATCAGCTCGGCGAAGCCACGACGTACCCCGCAGTCGTCGACGAGCCCGGCGATCCCCGCGCAGAGCCGCGGCTCGAGCGTGACGGCGAGTCCATGCATTCGCCGGGACAGCTCGGGCGCGATCGGGGTACCGGCGATCTTGGCCCGGTCGTACTCGATCTGCAGTCGGATGAGCTCGGCATGGTCGGGGTCGGTGGGTTCGATGGCGTCGGCGTAGCGCAGCCGCAGGTCCATGTCGTCGGGGTCGGCGAGGATGGCGGCGTACAAGGCGTCGCTGACGGCTCGCCGGCCGTCGCTGGCGTCGGACATGACCGCAGCGTAGCGACGCCACCAGCGTTACTGCCGCTACCGGGCACTCGGCTGATTGGTCCGCAGGGACTCTCTCCGCTGGAAGACCCTCGCTACCAGTCAGAACTGGAGCACAGCCTCACTGCGCCTGACGGCTACCAGGTCGGCTCGGATCCGGCCGTCCACCCGTACGGGAGGCTGATCAATGACGGCGGGCCGTCGCAGCCAGGTCGGGGTAACAACTGCCTGGATGCATCCCTGGCCGCGCTGGCCAGCTTCTACGGCCAGCCGCAGGTTGCGCTGCCGCGCTGGCCGGACCCGCTTCCGGACGGTCGAACGGACTGGGCGAGTGGGGAGGCGAACGGCATCGATCGGGCAGAAGCCTGGTTGGGCGGCCAGTGGGCATCTCAGCCAGCTGATATGCCTGGTACACCTGCGGAACGGGCCGAGAGGGTCGGCCGGCAGTACGAAGAACTGCATGATCAGCTGACAGTTGGTGGGCCGGGGTCAGCAGCCCTGGTGGTAGCGGAATGGCTCAAACTGGACCGACTGACCGGACAACCGGCCGTTGACGGAGATGGAAACGTCGTCATGCACGACGCGCATGCATTCGTGGTGGTTCACCCGGCCGATGCCGATGGGCCCGTCTGGTGGGATCCGCAGCAGGGGACGGTGTGGACCGAGCCGCCGACGGAGTACGTCGAGATGACGCACACTCTATGGTCGATGATAGTACCCCCAGGGGAGGTGCCGGGCGATGACGGAGGACGACGCGCAGCAACTGATCGAACGGCTGGTCGGGACGGCGAATCCGATCGAGCTGCATCCGTTCGAGTTCGGGTGGCTGGCGAAGGAGACACCGTCGACCGAACAGCGGGCGACGGGGGCGCACGTCGGAATGGGCTGCTACATCATCGACCAGTCGGGGACGGTGACGGTGCACAGCAGCCTGCCGATACCGGTGGTCATGAAGCAGTACGCGGCGGCGAGGCGGCAGGGCCGGATCAGCGGGCACCAGATCTGGCCGCGAGTCGCGACAGTGGACCAGCCGATCCCCGGCTGACCCGGATCCGCCAGTTGGCGGCCCACTACACCGCCGCCGACTCGCCGACCCGGCTGGCGCTGCGCGCCGAGATCGGCGTACTCGTCGACCAGCTCGGCCTGACCGGCGGCACCCCGCAGGCGTACGCGCGGTGGGCGCAGCTGCCGCCCGACCTGGCGAACCTGCTGCTGCGGCTCACCTCACCGGCGCTCGCCCCGGAGACCGTACTGGCGGTGCTCGGCGCGGACCCGGCCACGCTGACCGAGCCGCAACGCGCCCAGCAGCGCGACTACCGGGCCCGGCTGGTCCACAACGGGTACGTCCCGTACGCGCCGCAGCTCACCGAGCAGTTGCACCGGCTCGCCGTCGACGCCGAGCAGGGCCAACGGAGCCTGCCGACGCTGCCGGCCTCCGCCGGTCAGGTGATCGGGCTGCGCGCCGATCAGCTCGCCCAACTGCAGGCCGTCGATCCGGAGCTGGCCGCGCGGATCGCCCGAGACGGGGTGTACGTCGACCTGACCGGCCAGGTCGACATCGGCCCGTACGTGTTGGCGAACGCGCCGCAGGTCGACGTTGGCGGCGTACACCCGGGTTTCGACCTGGCGACCGACGCCGGCCGGCGGGCGCTGCTGGCCGAGGACGTCCGCCGGGCGTACGCGACGATCACCGCGACGTACGGGTCGAGCCCGGCGATCACCCAGCTGCTCGGCAGCCACAGCTTCCACTACCTGGCGCAGACCCGCACCATGGTGCTGGTCTCGGACGCCCTGACCCGGGCGATCCTCAACCTGGCGCCGAGCGCGCCGGTCGAGCCAGCGCCGGAAGCAGCGCCGCTCGCCGTCGGTCCGACCGAGATCCACGTGTACGCCGACCACCCCACCCTGCCGTCCGAGTCGACGCGCAGGTATTCGGTCGGGTACGGGCGACCAGTCGACCCCTACTCGGGTGCTTCAGTGCCACTCTGGCGTGGGATGCCCCGGCGGGAGCAGGTGCAGCAGGGCATTCTCGGTGACTGCGGCATGCTCGCCTCGATCGGCGCGGTCGCCGGGCACAGCCCGCAGACGATCGGTGGGTTGTTCCGCCCCAACCCGGACGGCACCGTCGACGTCCTGCTGCACGAAAGCAGTCTCCCCGGTGACCGGACCACCCCGACCGGCCGACGGCTGCGGATCACCGTCACCCCGGATGTGCCGGTCCTCGCCGATCCGCCGCCGAGGGCCGCATACGCCTCGCAACCAGAGGTCGGGGCGGCGTGGGCGAGCATCCTGGAGAAGGCGCTGGCGGCGGTCGACCGGACCTGGACCGAGTCCCGGCAGGTCGCCTGGCAGCAGCAGTGGCAGGGCTGGCAGGGCTGGTCAGACCCGAACCAGGCCGCGCCGCGCGGCTACGCCCGGATGGATCCCGGCAGCACTCCCGATCTGTGGGCGGAGGCGCTGACCCAACTGACCGGCCTGCCGGCCCGGATGGGACGGTTCGACGTATCGCCGGGCAACGAACCCACAGTCGAGGCGATGCTCAGCCGGCTGCTGTCCGACGGCAATCCGATCATCGTCAGCACCAAGGGGATCGACGAGTACGGGCTGGGTCCGGACGATGAACTTCCGTTCGACTTGCGAGACGGGCATGCGTACGAGTTGGTGGGTGTGAGCAACGGGCATGTCCAGCTCCGTAATCCGTGGAACAAGTGGCATCCCCAGCCCATGCCGACTCGGGCCTTCTTGGACTGGATGAGTCGGGACTTCGCGCATCTCGACCGGGTCGCACCGACTCAGCCCGGACCGCCGTCTCTCGGGCCACCGAGCAGCATCGAGCACAAGCCGGCCGTCGGGTTGACCGAACCCGTGCCTGTGGCAGCGTCAGCTGGCAGGGTAGCTGCCTCGGTGACGTCAGGGTTCGGCCGGACCGCTGTCGACCGAGGCGAGCCGATGATCGTCTACTACGCGATCCGAACGTCGAGCGGGCAATCCAGGGGGATCGTCGTGGTCGTGACCGAAGCAGCCGACCAGCGGATCCTTGTCTACGGTCCGGGTGGTGACGTCTCCGCAGCGTCAGATCTCGGCGTAGTCGCCGGGACAGGCGGCCAGTTGTGGCCCGTGGCCCGGACCGAAGCAGAGCGGATCGCTTCCGCCGAGCTGGGCTTCGTTCTGCCGGACGAAGCATCGCTGAGTGATTCAATAGTCGGCTGACGGACCCGGACAGGAGGAAGCATGGCTGCTTACCGGTCGTCGCTCGATTCGGTGGCCATCCCGAACAATGCTGTCGCACCGGTAGGACCGGCAGACGTCGGGGTCCGTCGGCTGGAGCGGCGCGGAACGGTCTGGGTGAGGCTGGACGTGATGGAGCGCGGCCCCGACGGCGCAGCGCATAGCCACCGGTGCGAGTTGGGTGACACCTTCCCCGTCGGCGATGAGACCTGGTACTTCGCTGGGGCGCATTTCGAGAACGCTGGTCGGTGGCGGGTCACGGTGCGGCGGCTGGCGCCGGGCGCGGCACCGCCGGTGGTGGACGAGTCGACGGCGGTGACGGGGTGGCGGCCGGCGAAGCGGCAGCCGTTCGGCCCGCTCGATGAGGGTCAGTTGCAGGCACTGGAGCAGGCGTTGGGGCGCCCGCTGCCCTGGGCTTACCGGGACTGGCTGTCTCAGACGAACGGTATGCAGCCGGTGGAGCCGCAGTGGGTGCCGGGTGCGCCGTTCACGCTGTTCCCGGGGCGTCCGCTGCTGGGTGTGCACCCGGAGTATCCGTCGTTCGACCTGTTGACCGCCGAGCGGGAGTGGCGGGTCGGGAAGTTGTCGACGGACTTCGTTGTCATCGCGGTCCCGATGGAGGGTCTGCTGCTGCTTCGGCTGAAGGAACCCCGCCCGGGCAGCGTCGGCTTCCTGCCGAAGGACCTGCTGGCCGGCCCGGGTACGGCGGATGCGATCGCCTGGCGGGAGCGACAGGTGATCACTACCAGCATGGGCTGGTCGTTCGGCGACTTCCTCGGCCGGCTCACCCCGCTCGACGCGCCAGGCGTAGCGTGAAGATCACTTGACGAAAATTCGGGCTGGCGTCGGCGTGTCGCCCGAATTCTCATCAACTGATCTTGAGGACTCCGTCCTAGGTGGCGGCGATTGGTCGGTTTTGGGTGACTCCCAGCTTTTATCCGGCATTCACTAGTTTGGTGCTGATCGATTCCCTATCCCTGGCTGGCAATTGAGATCTATGCATTGACTGCGTGTGGCGAGATCCGTACGATCAGCTGAATACGCCACCACTTTTCCTAGCAAGGGGATGAAGTGAAGAACTCCACTAGCGTCAGGAAAGACACGGTTGTCGCGCCCACCCTGCTCACTCCGAGCCGGGTCGAGAAGATGCTCGCGCGTCGCCAGGCGGTCCAGGTGGTCAAGTTCCGCACGACCTGCACGGACTGCCTGCCCAACTACTAGCGCACCGCCGTCGGGCGCTCGGCGTCGCCGCGCGGTGCGAACGCCGGCGTCGCCGAGCCCGCGAGGAGCACCGTGCCGTGACCTTCCAATTGTCGGCGGACGATGTCCTTAGTGCGTTGAGCGTCTGTTGCGGTGAGCCGCTCGAGGATCCGGCCGAGGCGGTCGCGGCACTGCGCCAAGGACAGCCGTCCCTGACCGCCACCCTGTACTCCGCGTGGGCTGCGGACGGCGTCACCCTCGACCCGGGGATTGCCTATGATCTCGAGTTGGCCACCTCGCGGGTCACGTTCTACCGCACCGTGGCGGCCGAGCTCGCCGCACGCGTCAGCGACCTGACCCCGATCAAAGGGCTGGAGGTAGCCGACCGCTACCCCTCTGGTCTCGGTCGCACCATGAACGATCTTGACTACGTCGCCGGCACCGAGGCCGCTCTGTGGCGAGCGGCAGGCCTGCTCATCGACGACGGCTGGGACCTGCACACCGGCACGTTCGCGTGTTTCGGCGATCGTCTCCACATGATGGTGAGTCTGCGACGCCCGCACGAATCCCGCTTCGTCCTGCCGTACGGGGTGGAGATCGCCACCTGGTGGTCGCTGGGTGACCTGGCCGGTGTGCCACCGCTGACCGCCATGCCGCAACCGTGGCGGGCACCGGCGGTGAAGAACACCCTGATGCTCCTGTTCGAGCGCTTCGAGCAACGCTTCCGGGCCCGGGATCTGATCGACGCCAGCCTCCTGGTGGCCTCGGCCTCCGAGGACGAGCTGATCACACTCACCCGGGCACTGACCGCACTCGGGTTGTGGCCGGAGTACGCCGAACTCGCCGCGCTCGTCGCGCGGACGAGCCTGCCACCACTGCCACCGCCACCCCGGCGCAACCAACTGGACACCCGCGCCCGCCGGGCGATCCGAAGTGCTGCCGTGCTGCGCCGTCCCCTCACCGGCATGGCTCGCCACCTGCAGCGTCGCAACATCAAAGGTGCCTCCGCCCGGATCGAACAGCGGTCCTGGGCGGCGGCCGCCGAGCGGCTCTCCGCCGGTGCGTCCGTCCGGGCCGGGGTGCTGGCCTTCGGCCTGCCACTGGACGGTGCCCCGCGAGGTGACGCCCCCACCGCCACACTGCACGAGCGCGATCGGCTGGCCTGGGTGGACACTCCGGTCGGCAGGTTCCTGTTGACGATCGGCGACGAGGTCGACGAAGACACCGTGGCGGAACTGTCCGGCCCGGTGCCCAGTCCGGCGACCACCGGAGCGAACCCGTGACCGCCGCCGCCGAGATCGTCGGGCGGGCATTGGACGACGACATCCGGGTGCTGACCCGTCACCGGCCGGGTGCCGAGATCACCACCGTGTCGGTGTGGATCCTCGCCGGATCCCGCGACGAAACCTCACCTGGCACCGCCCACCTGTTCGAACACCTGGTCATGCAGGCGGTGCCGCCCGGCCGGAAGATGCGGGTCATCGACGAGATCGAGTCGTACGGTGGCGAGGGCAACGCGACCACCGCCCGCGACTACGTAGTCCTGTACGCGCGGGTACCGACAGTGGACGCGCTGGCCGTACTGGACCTGCTCGCCGAGGCCGCGACGGCCACCGAGTTCGACCCGGTCCTCGTCGAGGCCGAACGTCGGGTGGTCATCGAGGAGCTGCGGCTGGCTGAAGCCGACCCCACAGACATCGTCCACGACGTGTTCTTCGCCGCCGTGTACGGCGACCACCCGATGGGCCGGCCGGTCGGCGGCAGCCCCGCCGACGCGCTCCGGCTCACCGCCGCCGAGGTCACCGCCTGGTCCCGCCGCCACGTCCGGGCCGGACGAGTCGCGGTCGTGGTCACCGGCGGTGTCACCCCCGCCGCCGTGACCGTTGCGACGGCGCGAAGCGCCCTCGCCGGCCTGTCCGTAACGCACCAGAGCGCCCGCGCCGACCGGCCCGCGGCGGAGCCGATCCCGATGCCGTCAGCGGCCTCCGGCGTACGGTCCCGGCGGCGGGATCATCCGCTGCCCGGCGACACCGCGGCCGTGGTGCTCGGCGGACCCGCGTTTTCCCTGGCTGACCCGCGGCTCGCCGCCGCCGAGGTGGTGATGGAACTGTTCGCCGGGGGCAACACGTCCGTCCTCGTCGAGCAGCTGCGTACCAATCTGGGGCTGTCCTACGACATCTGGGGCGACCTCAGCGGTTACCACGACACCGGCGTCTGGCGGATCGCGATCACCACCGCCGTCGAGCACCGTGACGAGGTGGCCCGGCTCGCCGCCGACCTCGTACGGTCAGCGGTGGCGGACGGCTGGAGCGACGCCCGCGTGGCTGTGGCCCGACGACGCGCTGCCGGGCTGGTCCGACTCGATGCCGAGACTTCCCTCGACGAGACTCTCCTGCTGGGCCGGCACGCTCTGCTGGGCGGCAGCGTCGACTGGTCGGTGGCCGAATACGCCGACCGGATCGCGGCTGCCACCCTACAGCAGGTCCACGACGCCGCCGTGTCCATGGCGGACCAACTGGTGGTGGCGACCGCTGGCGGGTGAAAGCCCGCAGCGGCCCACCCGGCAGACCACCTACCGATTGAAGGGAGGGAAGGGTGAACCGGAACATGAAGTTCGGCCGCAGGCCGCGGGTGAAGAAGAAGACGACCACCCGCAAGTGACCATCCATTGCCGGCCGCACACCCGCTCGCTGATCCGCCAACCGACGGATCACCCGGCGCTCACCCGGGAAGGAGGCCAGGATGAACCGCCAAGCTGTCCACACACGGCGCCCGGTCGTGAAAAAGAAGAAGCGGTGACCTGAAACAGACGACGGGTGCGGCAACCGGCAGCTCCGGGGCCGCACCCGGCACCACACCGCCGCGAAGGAGCCTCCGCGTGAGTGAAGCAGTCGACTGGGAGCGTACGGTCTTCATGCTGCTCGCCCCCGATGCCCTCGCCCGCCACCTCGGCGGGCAGATCGTGGACCGGGTGGTCGCCCAGGGGTTCCAACCGGTGGCGTGGCGGGTGCTGTGGCACCGGCCGGCCAACCTGGACGCGTTCCACGAACGCAACATCACCCAGGTGTGGAAGGCGTACCTCTACCGTCTCGTCGACCAGCTCTTCGATTTCGGCCCGACGGTGGCGCTCCTGGTCCGCGACGTCCGGCCCGATCCGCGACACCCCAGCCACGCACGGCTGCGCCTGGCCAAAGGGGCGAGCGATCCCGCTGACGCGAGCCCGGGCACGATCCGTGCCGACCTCGGCTCCATCAACGTCATGCTGGCCCTGATGCACAGCTCCGACACCCCTGCCGACTCCCAGCGGGAGAGCGCGGTCTTCACCGACGGCGGGTTCGACGGCGGAGCCGGCGACGGGCCCGGGGGGTACGACGGCGGCGACCCGGCCGACCTGCGTACCCTGCTCGATCTGCTCAGCCGGAGCGCTCCCGCCGAGCGCCGGGGATATCCGCAGGTCCTGGCCGGTCTGCGCGCCCGGGTCCTCGCCCTGGCCTGGTCGGAGCTGTCCGATTCCGCCCGCCGCAGCGCGGCCGACCTGCTGGCTGGTGACCTTAGCGGTCTCGCCGCCGCCGGAGCCGGCGAGAAGGCCGCCGGGCTGCTGGCCGGCGGGCATCCACTCGCGCCGATCCTGGCCGCCGAGTTCACCCCCGACCGGCCAGGACCCGACCCGGCCCGGGTGCAGGACCTCCTCGCGGTCCACGGCACCCGGCTCGACCCGTGGGAACGCCTGGTGCTCGCCACCTCACGGCGGTTTGCGCCGCGCCGGTGACGCCGACGCCGGGATCAGGACGTTCGCTGTTCAGGGATCAGGGCGGTCGCCGCTGCGGCGGCCCGCGCCGTGGCCATCAGCTCAGGATCGGTCGAGTGCAGCCAGGCCGTCAGCGGCGTACCGACACATCCCCGGTCCTGTTTGGCCCGCGCCGCGCCCTGTCCGTAGCCGATCCGGCGGGCGCCCTGTGCCGAGGCGATGGGGACCGCCCCGTAGAACGCCGTGCCGAAGTACGCGAACCGCGACCGGCGGTCGGTGTAGTCGTAGCCGAGGGCCAGGCACTGCCACCCGTCACCGAACGGCGCGAACAGCGCGAACCCGACGACGGCGTCCCCGGCGTCGGCGAGGACCACTTGGGCGCGGCCGTCGGCGACGTCGTGCAGCAGCGATTCCAGCCGGCCGCGCTCGGCCACCTCGTCGCAGCCGCCCCGGTACTTGCTGACCAACTGGCCGCGTAGTCGGGCCAGCACCGGTACGACCGGGGGGATCGCATCGGCGGGCAGATGACGCAGCCGTACGCCGTTTGCGGTGAGCCGGGCCAGTTCACGCCCTGCTTCCGCTGCCCGTTTGCGGGGCAGCGACGCCAGATAGGCGTCGAACCCGCCGCTGGGTACCGGAAGCTCCCAGGTCAGTGACAGTGGCATCGCCACGAACCCGGCCGCGGACAGGGCACCGGTCAGTGCCGTCGCCTCCGGCCTGGTGTAGAGGAACGCCACCGTCGCGATGCCGGCGTCCGCGGCCCAGTCCAGGATGCCGTCGACGGCGACAGCGAGCGCGGCCGGGCTGGTCGCCGCCGGCCCGACGGGAAGGCATTCGTAGCCGGGCAGCATCACCAGCAGGTTCGGTGTCCAGCGGGACACCTCGGGTGCGGCCCGCCTCGACAACTCGGCCCGCGCGGCCCGTGACGCCTCGGTCAGCGGCAGCGCGGGAGCCTCACTGACCAGTACGTGGTGCAGGTCGAACACTTCACCGGGCCGGGGGACGGGCTGCACGGTGGCGTGCAGGGCCAGGCACGCCGCGTCGCCCTGTTCGACGACGAAGGTGAGCGTACGCCCGCCGAGCCGGCCCGCCATCGCGCGCAGCCAGCCCGGTGTGGTCAGCATCGGCCCGTCGGCGGCCAACCGCTCCCACTGCGGGGCGATGCCCGGATGGACGCGTAGCCGGTAGCTCACAGCCGCATCACGTAGGCGTCGAGCCGGCGGGCGGTCAGCCCGTGCCGACGCTTGAACACGTCGTTGCTGCGCCCGCCCTCCAGGATCGGGCGGCCCAGCCGCAACGCCAGCCGGACCGACTCGGCGAACAGCGCCGCGTACGGGCTGGCGTTGCCGTCGACACGGTATTCGACACCGCAGGTCCAGGTGTGGAAACGGCGCTGGTCGGTCAGGCACACCCCGGCCGCGACCAGCGTGCCCCGTTGACGGATGCGGAGCACGTGCGCGGCCGGGCCGAGGGCGGTGACGAACCGGGTGAACGTCTCGGTTGGGTAGAAACCGGCGTTGCCGAACCGGGCGGCGGTCCGGTCGCACAGCTCGGCGATCTCGACCAGGTCCGCGCCTTCCGGTGTGGTCACATCGCAGACGAAACCGGCGTCGGCCGCCCGGCGCTCGTTGCGGCGCAGGTTGGCCCGGGGCCGGGGAGCCAGCCGGGCAAGGTAGTCCTCGTACGAGTTGAGGCCGGTCAGGTCGGTGGAGTAGCGGTCCACCAGGTGCCGCCCGGTCAGTCCGGCGGCGGTGAGCGCGGTCGCTGTCGGGCCTGACGAGTCCACATTGACCAACCCGTACCAGCGGGCCCTCCAGTCGTCGGCGAGCCGGCGCAGGGTGTCCAGCAGTTCGGTGACCACGTCGGTCCGGGTGACCGCGCCGAGCAGTTGGGTGTCGTAGCAGTGCCAGACGTGGCTGAGCAGCGCGCTGTCCCGCTCGATACCGGGATGCAGGCGGCGGAGCCCGCCGATCGGGTCGGCGAACCGGTGCAGCGCGACCGGCAGGACGGCCACGGGCCGCCCCGATGGCTCCCGTGCCACCAGGTATCCGAGCCGCTCCAGCGGCGCGAGCGGCGCATCGTGGTACGCCGACAGGTAGCCGTCCTGATAGAAGACCGGTGTGTCACCGTTGCCGGCGACCGCATCCCACCCGGCCCGTGACGCCGCCCGTGGGTCGTCGTAGTGGTCGACGACGATGGTACGGCCCATGATCGCACTGTACCGGACACCGGCGGGCATCTATGGTTGCACAATGGCGTCAGTCTATTACCACACGAAGGTCGGCACGACCGAGGAATTGGCTGCGACGGCGGGGCAGCCTCTGGTCGACGTGTTACGCCGCAACGGCATCCCGGTCAACTCCGTGTTGAGCTGGCGCGATGGGCAGGTGGTGTCGGAGGACACCACGGTTGTCGGCGCCGACGACATCATCGAAGTCCGGCAGGTCCGGCATTACGATCTGAATGTGATGCGCCGCCCGAAACGGCAGGTCTACGGTGTACCCAACCCGGTTTACACCAAGAGCATCGTTTTCGACGACAAGGGCGCCATCGAGGTCCGGGGCGAGCAGTTCGACGCTCCCGCCTTCATCCAGTACGTCGAAGAAGCCTTCGTCGACAGTGTCCTGTCCCGGGAGGTGATGCGCGACGGCGACCACGTGATCGTCGGGCTGTCCGGCGGGCGGGACAGCGTCGCCTACCTGACCCTGCTGGAGCGGACCAGGGACCGGCTGCCGCCACTGAACATGACGGCCGTGACCATCACCGGCCTGCCCGACTGGGAGGAGCCGGCGACGTTCGCCGCCGCCCGCGCCTCCGGCGAACGGCTCGGAATCGAGCAGGTCATCGTCACCGCGGCGGACGTGGAGCGGGTGTTCCGGCTGCGCGGCACGTTCGTCGACTCGATGAACGAGATCGTCGGCGACGAGGGCAGCCACCTGACGATGGTCATCGGCCACCAGGTGCTGCGGCGGATGCTGGAGGAGGAGGCACACGCGCGCGGCGCCGGGGTGGTGGCGTTCGGCTTCAACGCCGACGACCTGCTGGCCAGCATGGTCACCTGGATGACCAGCGGATTCCGGATGGGTGGCATCCCGACCCGGCAGATCGGCGGCCTGCGGTACATCTTCCCGCTGTACCGGATCACCAAGAAGGAACTGACGCTGTACCTGGAGCTGGTCGCGCCGGAACTGAACCGACAGGGCACCCCGGGGCGGTTCACCACCGGCCCGGACGAGCGATCCCTGTCGTACGCGATGACCGACCATCTGCTCGACCTGTGGCCGGGCATCGACTACTACATGTTCTCCGCGTTCGAGAACATGCAGCGCTACATGTTCCCCTTCATGGAGGCGACCTGCCGCGTCTGCGGCGGGGTCTACCTGCAGCAGGAAGGTGTCGCCAACGCACCGGACCTCTGCGACGTCTGCGACTTCTTCGCCCGTCGCGAACTCACCACCGTGTCCTGACCAGCATGCCGCCGACCCCGTGGTACGAGCGCTACTTCACGGCTGACTACTGGACGTTCGCCGACGACGAGTACACGGCCGAACGCACCGCCGCCGAGGTCGCCTACCTGGCGGACGTCCTGGCCACCCACGCCCCCGGCCGGCGGGTGGTCGACCTGGGCTGCGGGGTCGGCCGGCACGCCGTCGGCCTGGCCCGCAAGGGCTTCGACGTCATCGGGGTGGACGTGTCCGGGTACGCGCTGCAGCGGGCCGCGAGCGCCGCCGACGCCGCCGGAGTCACCCTCGACCTGCACCGGGTGGACCTGCTCGGCGCGCAGCCACCCGGGTGGGGGCTCCCCGACGTCGACGCGGCGATCTGCGTACAGGCGTTCGGCTGGGGAACCGATGCCGATCAGCTCCGGCTGCTGCGCGCGGTACGCCGCCTGCTGCCCGCCGACGGTCTGCTCATCCTCGATCACTCCAATGTGCTCGCCATCGCCCGGCACTACCGCGACGAGGCACACGCGGACATCGGCGGCACCGCGTTCCACTTCCAGCGCCGCTACGACCCGGCCACCGGACGCAGCAGCGGCCGGGTCGACGTCCGCCGGCCGGACGGCACCACCGCCGTCCTGCCCGACGACGTCCGGCTCTATCACCCGACCGAGGTGGCCACCCTGCTGACCCGTGCCGGGTTCGCCGTGGCCCGGACCGACGCGGACTTCACCGCAGGCGCCACGATGACCATGGACACCCGCTACGTCCAGTTCGTCGCCAGACCGGCACCGGTGGTGGCCTCGGCACTCGACGGCCACCGTACGCCAGCGCCACCAGGCCCGTCACCGGACCCGCCGCCGACCCCGTCACCTGCCGACGGCCACACCCGATCTGCCGCCGGCCCCGCCCCGGGGCCGCTCGACCTGCGCGCCGCCCCCGACGAGGCCGGACAGGTCGAACCCGCGCTGGCCGCCGCGTGGGCGTCGCTGCCCGCCGGGCCGGCCGCGATCCAGCGGGCACGCCGCTACGACCTCGCCGACCCGTACGCCGGGCAGCGGCTCGCGCCCCTCGTCGCCGGGTATCTGCTGTGGCCGCAGGGCCGGCAGCTGCCGCCCGAACGGGTCACCGCCGGCGCCGGCGCCACCGGCCTGCTGCACGCGCTGGCCCGGCTGGGCGACGGCGGCACCGTCCTGGTCGACGTGGCCGGGCATCCGGAGCTGCCCGGCGCCACCGGCGGCCAGGTCCGGGCCACGTCGCTGCGCGACCCGTCGGACGCGGTGGCCGCCGTGACCCAGCACCGACCGGTGCTGACCGTCGTCGACCGGCCCGGCCTGCTCGGCCCGACCTGGACCGAGGACCAGCTGCGCCGGGTCGCGCAGGCCTGCGCCACGGTCGGCAGTGTGCTGGTCGTCGACGAGACGCTCGGTGCCTACCTGCCGCCCCACCAGAGCGCCGCCCCGCTCACCGACGAACTGCCCGGCACAGTCGTCATCCGCAGCATGTCCAAGGGGTTCTGCGCCGGCGGGCTGCGGGTCGGGTACGCCGTCGCCGCCCCGGACCTGGCCGACGTCGTCCGCCAGGTGGCGCCACCGCTGGCGGTCAGCGCACTCGCCCTGGACCTGGCGGCCGCGCTGCTCACCCAGCAAGATCCGCTGGCCGCACTGCGGGACCGGATCGCACAGGTGAAGCCGTACGTCGAGGAGCAGCTGATCGCCGCTGGTCTCACCCCACTGCCGACCGACCCCCGGCTGCCGTGGCTTGTCCTGCCCGGTGACGACGGGGTACGCCGGATCCTGGCCGCCCGAGGTGTGCTCGCCAAGCAGGTGCCGTCGCTGGCACCCAGTGGCTCACCGGGCGCGCTGCTGCGGCTGTCGGTTCCGCTGTCCGAGGCCCGCCTGGCCGCGTTCACCGCCGCGTTCGCAGCCGCCCCGGCGAGCCGCTGATGAGGTTGTCCCAGCTGGTCGCGGCGGTGCACGAGGGCATCGACGTCGCCGCTGCCATGGCCGACGTCGCCGAGGTCGCCCGGCACGACCGCTACCAGGCCTCGGCCGGGATCCACGCAGCGGCCGGCTACGTCGCACAGCGGGCGGCGGACGCCGGCCTGCGCGACGTCACCGTGCACACGTTCCCGGCAGACGGGGCCCGCCGGTGGTGGACCTACCAGGCCCCGATGTCGTGGACCCCGGTGCGGGCCAGCCTCCGGCACGGCGGCGAGACGCTGATCGGCTACCCGGCACAGCCGTACACCCTCGCGGCGTACTCGGCACCGACCCGCGCCGGCGGCGTCGCCGTACCACTGCTGCGCTGGTCGGCGATGTGCGCCGGCGCCGATGCGACCGGCACGCTCGTGCTGCTGGACGACGTCCGCGTGCCGTTTCCGGAATGCGCCCGGCGGGCGGCGGCCGGCGGTGCCGTCGCGGTCGCCGCAGACCCGCTCAGCGCCCGGACCGAACGGCTCGCCGACCAGGTCGGCCGGCTGGAACTGCTGCCCGGTGCGGCGTTGGCCGGCTTCAGCCTCACCGCCGCGCAACTCGCCAGGCTCAGCGCGGCCGCCGACCGGGGCGAGACGGTCACCGTCGAGGTGGCGGTGGCCGGGTCGACGGCCACCATGCCGGTGGTGACCGGCGTGCTGCCCGGCGACGGTGGCGGCGACGAGTTCCTGCTCTCGGCGCACCTGTGCCACCCCCGGCCCAGCGCCAACGACAATGCCTCCGGCGTCGCCGCGCTGCTCGCGACCGCCCGGCTGCTCGGTGCCCGGCCAGTCGGCGGACCGGATCTGCGTTTCCTGTGGGCGCCCGAGTTCGTCGGTGTCGCCGCGTACCTGCACGACCTCGTGGGCGGCGGTACGGTGGCGCGGCCGAGCCTGGCGGTCAACGTGGACATGGCCGGGCAGGACCCGTACCGCTGCGGCAGCTCGCTGGTGATCGAGCGGGGGCCGGACGACGTACCGTCGTTTCTGCCGGCCCTGGCCGGACGCTGCGCCGACCTGGTGCCGGCGCGGGCCCGGTCCTACAGCGGCGCGGTGCCGTGCGATCCGGGGCAGACGGTCACCGCGCCGTTCTCCGGAGGATCCGACCACGCGCTCATCTCGGACGCGCCGACCCGGTGCCCGACGGTGTCCTTCGGGCACTGGCCGGACCGGGCCAACCACACCTCGGCCGACACGCTCGACATGGTCGACCCGGCCGAGCTGCGTCGCACCGTCACGGTGGCGGCCTCGACCGTGGCGGCGGTACGCGGGCGCGCCGACCCGGCGTTGGCCGCCGACGTCGCCGACGCGTGTGCCGGCTGGGCCGCCGGGCACATCCTGGCGGCGCTGCCCGGCCGGCCGCGTCCGCCGGCACCGTACCCGTACCGTGACGACGGCAGCCCGGTGCTGGACCCGGCCGGCGACGCCGCGTCGGTCCGGCGGGTGGCACACCGCGGCGAGATCGTCGGCAGGTGTGTCAGCACGCTGACGTACGCCGGTGTGCCGGCCGGGGAGATCGTCCGTACGGCGCGCTGGCTGGCCGACGTGTCCGCCACCGCTGCCGACCGCGCAGCCGCTGCCCGCGCGACCGCTGCCGGCCGCGATCGCGCGCTGTGCGTCGAGCCGTCGACCGCCGACGAGGCGCCGGGTACGGTGCTGGCCCGCGCCGCGCTCGGCCCGGTCAATCCCCGGGCGCTCGCCGCCACCGCAGCTGACCGTGCCTGGCTCGCCGAACGCCTGGCTGAGGATCGGGGCGGCAGCCACGCCCGCGTACTCACGCTGTTGCGAGCCGTCGACGGTCGGCGTGGCCGCCGCAGCGCGGCCTGGTGGGCGGCGCTGGCCGGCGAACTCCCCATCTCGGTGGCGTTCGCCGACCGGGTCTTCAACATGCTGCACCGGGCCGGCTGGGTCGTCCCGGTGCCCGATCCTGAGGATCTCGACGCGGCTGAGGAGATCGATGCGACCCGTCATCCTGCGTGACCGCAACATGCGGCTGCTCCTTGCCGGTCAGGCGTTCAACATGTTCGGCAGCACGATGATGGTCATCGTGTTGGCGATCTGGATGAAGGACCTCACCGGATCCACCAGCGCCGCCGGCCTGGTCTTCCTGCTCATGGCGATCGCCGTACTGCTGTCGCCGCTGACCGGCCTGCTGGTGGACCGCCTGCCGCGCCGGTGGCTGATGACGGTCAACGACGGGACGATGGCGGTCCTGATCCTGGCACTGCTGACAGTGGACGGCACGGCCGACCTGTGGCTGGTGTACGTCGTCACTTTCCTGTACGGCTGCTCCGGGCAGATCTACCGGGCCTCCCGTGGCGGACTGCTGCACTCGATGCTGCCCGACGACAGCCTCGGCAACGCCAACGGCGTACTCAGCAGCCTCAGTCAGGGGATGCGGGTGATCGGGCCGGTCGTCGGCGCCGCGCTCTACACCACCAGCGGTATAGAGGCGGTCATCCTGGTGGACGCCGCGACGTTCGCTCTGTCGGTCGCGTCGCTGGTGCTGCTGCGCCGGCCCCGGGATCTGGTCCGGTCGGCCGACGCCACGGAGCGCGGCTCGCTCGCGACCGAGGTCGTCGCCGGGGCCCGGCACGTGGCCCACCATCCGGTCATCCGGCGGATCGTCATCGCCAGCGCGGTCGCGTTCGGCGGTGCCGGCATGATCAACGTGGCTCTGTTCTCGCTTGTCAGCGACGGGCTGCAGCGTCCGACCGCCATCATCGGGTTCCTCGGCGGCGTCCAGGGAGCCGGCAGCGTCGTCGCCGGTCTCCTGGTCGGGCCCGCGATGCGGCGCTACGGCGAGTACACCGTCGCCTGCGCCGGCTTCCTGCTGAACGGGGTCGGACTGGCGGCGGCCAGCACCGCCACCCTGACCGGGGTCGCCGCCGGGGCGGTCCTGGTCGGGTTGGGGTTGCCGCTGATCCTCGTCGCCGAGGTGACCCTGGTGCAGCGGCGCACCTCCGCCGAGCTGCAGGGCCGCGCGATCGTCGCGTCTGAGGCGATCATCAATACGCCGTACGCCGTATGCATCGGTGTCGGCACCCTCGTCGTCGGCACAGTAGGTTACCGACCGATCTACTTCGTGGTCGCCGCAGTCTTCATCCTGGTGGGGGCCGCGCTGCTGCCGTTCCGGGCCCAGACGCACCCGCAGCGGCCGGCTGACGTCTCGCCCGTCGGCACCGCCTCCTAGCGGCACCGCGCCATAGCAGTACTGCTATCTGGCGGTACTGCTATCTGGTGGCTCTGCTATCTGGCGGCACACCGCGCTTGCGGCCCGGCAGTCTTAGCGGCCCCGCCAGATTGCCAGCGGTACCACCGTCTCGTCGGCCGAGTCGGCGCCGTGCTCCCAGCTCAGGCTGGGGTCCGGCACGGGGAAGCGCTCGTCTGCGGCGATCGCGATCACCGGGCCTACCCGGTCCCGCCAGGCTTCGTCGGTGGCCACGATCCGAGCCGAGGAGCCGAGTGCCGCAGCGAGTCGGCCGCCGACGCCGTCTTCGTCGCCGGGGGCCGGGTACAGCCACCGGACCCGGCCCGCCCCGCCGGCCGGGAGCAGCCGCCGCGCCGGATCGTCCAGAACGGACCAGGCCCGCACCAGGTCGTCGTCCGGGTTGCACCGGACCTGGCCGTGGTCCGAGTGGCCGATGACCGTCCAGCCGGCCTGCGCCCACCGGGCGGCCCGGCTGCCCAACTCGGCCATCGCGGCCACGGCTCGTTCGTCGTAGCCGTGGCGGTGCAGGTAGTCGTCCAGGTTGACGTAGGTCCACAGGAACATCGGCTGCCCCCGCCGCACGCCGCCGGCCTGCCCGCCGATCTGCTCGTCGACTTCTTTCAGGGCGGCGTCGACCAGCAACGCGGGGTCGCGGGCATGCCGGGCGAGCGTCTCCGACGGTGCAGCCGGGACGACGGTCGCGCCCCGGAGCAGCGCCTGTGCCCACGGGCCGGGTAGGTGGGCGATCTCCCGGGCCACCGCACGGCACTGCACGCCGTCGGCCGCAGCCCGGTCGAAGATGGTCGGGTGCTCGATCACGAGTCTGGGGTCGCCGCCCGGGTCGGCTGGCCCCTGCGCCAATACCCGGCCGGTGACGGCGTACACCAGAGCGCCACGGCCGGGCACGCGATAGACCATCCCGGGCACTCCGTGCTGCGCCGGCCCGACTCCGGTCATGGCGGTCAGCCAAGCGGTCGTCGACGTGCTCGGGAACGTGCTGGCCAGCGAGGTCAGCTCGGCGGTCCGCCAGCCTGCCGCCAGCGCCGCGTCGTATGACAACCCGTCAACGGCCAGCATGATCACGCCATGGCGTGCCTGCGACAGTTCTGCGAGGACGACATCGGGCATGTCCGCCAGTGAGGTGTACGAAGCTGACGGCACAGGATTCTCTCCTCCTTCCCGACATTGTGGATCACCGACGCCACCGCCACCGCCAGGGCTGACCGGCACCGGGGCGACGAACCGAGGCGACGAGTTTAAGGTGAGGTACCCTTCCCGCCGGTTGAAAGGTATCTCACCTTCAATTGATCTTGGTGATCCCGGCATTGTGGGTGTCGGGGGCGCGGGCCGGTCAGGGTGAGCCGTGCGGGACGACCCGGTAGCCGAGTTGCTGGCCGTAGGTCATCAACGGGCGCAGGGTCGGGACCAGTTCGGTCGCCTCGGTGGACCAGTGGTGTCCCCGGTTGCCGTCGAGTCGGCGGTGACGGGCCGATGTCGTCTGCCGTTGTTGGTGCAACTCGCGTCGCAGGTGGTGCAGCCGGTGGGAGGCTGTGGACCGGCCGGAGCGCCAGTCGAGCCAGCGTAGCCACCAGTCACGTAGCATTTCGGTGATCATTTCTCTCCCTTGATCGTTAGTCAGCTTTCCGCGCGCCGAGAGGTAGTCGGTAGAGTCCGTGGCGCTGGACGAAGATCTCCCGCCGTTCTGCGGCGTTGCCGTGGCGGTCGATGACGTGAGGTCGGACCAGGGCGCGGTGTCGCTCTTTCGAACGGTCCGTTTCCCTGGCCCGCCTCCCGAACCGGACGTGCCCGTTTCCGAG
>JGI12574J12772_1000081_pt1 | contig 31134 bp, 17 predicted proteins | sample TtaePargueraPR_2_FD_12772 | JGI IMG/M metagenome (IMG submission 12772)
TACGGCTTCAGGACCTTCCGATGCCAGGAAATCGCGCTATACCATGCACTTGGACGGCTTCCGGTGCCGGAGATGGCCCACAGATTTTACTGACGAGGCAATCAAAGAGGGCAGGCCACATACTCGATCCCCATATACACAGCCGCGGGAACCGGTGGTTTCAAGCCAAACATCCAGCTCACCTATAACAGCGGCACAGGAAATGGTATTGCCGGCTACGGCTGGTCTATAAGTGGCGTCGGTAGCATAACCCGTTGCCGACAAACTTATGGGCAGGATAGGAACGCCGCGCCAATCAGCTGGGATGAAAGTGACCGTTTTTGCTTGAATGGCGAGCGGTTGGTGCTGACTTCTGGGAGCTATGGGGCGCCAGGTAGTACCTATGCTACGGAAGTGGATAGCTATTCAAAAATAACGGCTATTAATGGAAGTAAAGGGCGTCCCTATAAATTTAAAGTTGAAAGAAAAGATGGAGTTATCGAAGAATACGATTATCGCTACTACATAGAAGATGGTTATGAAAGTAGCCCGGGAGCATTGATTTGGCGACTGACTTCTCAAACAGACGCTGCTGGGAATAAAATAACCTATATCAATACGGTAACAGGTGTCAGCTTTATTCGCTGGGCTTATGGAGGCTCTTCCCAACCTGCAGCATATCTGAAGTTCAACTATGCCCCGCGGCCGGACAAGATCAAGAAGTATATCAGCGGATACTATGACCGGATTGATAGAAGGCTTGCTTCAATTGAGTCGGTCAATGATGGTGTTGTCGCCAGAAAATATAAATTGACCTATCTGGATGAGGAAGAAGAAAACCCCGATAATAAAAGCCGCTTGTCGCGAATAGAAGCATGTTACCATTTTGACGGAATCGTATGTCCACAATATACGCGCTTTGAGTGGGTATATGGAAATAGTGCGTCGTTCGCGGGCGATATGAATGCTCCGGTATTGGACCATGGACATGTCGGATACGACGGGTATGCTATCGGAGATATTAATGGCGACGGGATAATGGATCTCGCGTACGTGTTAAAAGGCGAGGGGAAGGTTAAGTATGCGCTTGGAGGTAGCATAGTCAATGGTAATATAAATCAATACCATCTAACTGAAACCGATTATGAAGATGGTGGTCAGATCCCAATTAACACTCCAACAGAAACTCCCTATTATATGTCTCTATTTGACTATAATGGTGATGGTAGGCAGGATCTCATAGTGAATTCAAGCGGTCCATCGCGTGTATATTTATCGAGACCACAGGCTGATGGCTCTTGGAAATTATCCAGTCAGTACGTGGTAGAGGGCCAGTGGAACGGACAGTCCCATTCTTTTGTAGATGTAAATGGGGATGGCCTCCAGGATGTAGTTACATTATGGTATAATGCTGGGCGCAGGAAAGGGGTTAGGTATCTTCAGAAAAAACATAGCGCTAGTATTGATACTCCTTACGAATACTCTGAAAAATACCCGATAGTAATTGAAGCTCCTCCGGAAATTCTAATATGTGAAGATGAAGGATATCGAATCCGAAGGGAAAATGGCGATTTCAATGGCGACGGCAGGCTGGATTTTATTCTGTTTGTAGAAATATGTGATGGTTCTGACAGGCGCTACGAATATCATCTATTTACAAGTCATGAAGCATCAGGAGGAAACAGTTTATTATTGAAGCACTTTGCCCAATTGTCTCCGATACATACTTCTGCTAACGGAACCTGGGGAGTATCTGCCGAGGGAAATATTCAGGTAGTAGATATTAATAATGACGGTTTGAGTGATGTTGTTCTCGGTTTTTCTCAGCGCATGTGTTCACTCAACGACACGCAAAGGGATACTAGCTGGTGCTATCACCGTAATGAAGGTGGGCAAATTTCCGGTAAAGGTATAGCTGGGTGGTTTAAAAAATTTAGAATCAGCAACGGTGCCACATTGCTGCCAGAGCAGAGTATAAGCGCAGCAGTAGGTGATGCAACGAGCTTTGCTGACTTTAACGGAGATGGTTTTGCAGATGTGATTACTTCCGAGGGTAATCAAGCAAAGATAGTTTATTGGGATGATGCTGCGGGAAATTTTTCAGGGGCTGAGGTGATCAAAGCCATTCCGTGGCAAAATTCGAGTGTTGATAATGTTATTTATCGGGACCTGAATTCTGATGGAAAAGTGGATGTTATGGTCGTTGGAAAATTCTACGGTTCAGGGGCTAGGATATATGCCGGAACAAGAAGGAATGGGCAATATCCAGAAAACAAGATTTATCAAGTTGTAGATAATTTCCAAAACAATATTCGCATCACTTATGAGTCGATATTAAATACAGATCATTACACCTATGTGCGAGGCGTCAAAAGTTCAGTTAATGAAAGTGTGTGTGAAGACGCTACCTGTTGGAGTAGGACAAAATACGCCGCTTCGGCTAGTAATTTCTATAGAGAAATAAGCACCCCCTTTTTATCTCTTTCGAGCAGCAACCAAAAGCTAGATAACCAAAGTCTTGACATAGAGCCAATAAACCCTGTCTACATAACAAAGTCGCCAATGTATGTGGCGACTCAAGTCCAAGTTTTCGGCGGGGGCAGGCCTTCGGCGCGAAAAACCAGCTATTACTATGAACAGGCCCGCCACCAGGCGGCTGGGCGTGGATTCCTTGGGTTCAAGAGTTTCACCAAAATTGATTCTGAAACGGGTATTCGTACTACAAGGGAGCTTCGGCAGGACTGGCCATTTAGCGGGAGGGTGTTAAGGGAACGCAGTTTTACCCCACAGAATAGACTGCTGCAGAGTGTACAGAATATCTGGGGGTTTGCAGACTGTTACTCCCTGCAGAATGAGTTGGTTCTCAGGGTTGCCGGCTGTGTCGATGTCAAAAACACCTTGGCGGCTGATGAGGGTACCGCTAGTCTAGGTGCTTTGAAGCCATATTTGTATCTTTCATCAAGGAGTACCTATTCGCTGAAAACTAATCCCGCTGGTTTGGGCATCGGTTTAGGTCGATATGAGTCTGTATACGCTCAGGATGCAAAAGGAAATCGGATCTTTTCTAGAAGTAAGGCTTGGGACTACGGTGGAAATGGAAGTTTGCTTCTGGATAAAAAGAAATTTGATGATTATTCGTACAGCGGCCCTACTTACTCAATGCAAATGGGAAGGAAAAAATCTTCTTCAGTAAAGTTTGTTAATGACCTCGGAGAGACGGTTTCAAAAGACTATGCATATAGCTATTACCAGAATGGTCAGGTAGATGGCTTCCTGAAATCGGTAACTCTTGATCCCTATAGTTCAGAAGGTGGACTGGTTACTACCTTTGCCTACGATAATTATGGCAATAAATTAGGAAGTGAATCTGAGGCCAATGGCGAGGTTCGTAACGGTGAAGAGTTGTCCTTTAGTGACGGTAGATATTTGTATAGACGAAAGTTGAGTCTGGATGGCTCGATTATTTCCTCGGAGACCGTTACTCAGAGGAATGCTTTGCATGGGGGCCCCGAAAGGATCAGGAGAAATAATGGGAGAGTTGGGGTTACTGAGAATTTAGCCTATTCCAATTTCGGCGTGCCCTTTTTCAGTGGCGACGATACAGGGGCTTATTCGGAGAGCCGAGTTGTAAAATATAACAGTAGGTATCATACAGATTGCCCTTCAAATTCCTATCGCTACATAACTTCCAATGGTGCGGGTGGGGTTGAATCCTTTAGCTGCGAAAATTATCTCGGTTTGAATCTCAGGCAGGGAGTAAAGTCCATCGACGGTAAGTGGATGATTACCGATGCCGAGTACGATCTACTGGGAAGGATGCTTAGGGTCAGCGAGCCCTATTACTTGGGTGCCAACCCTTCCCATTGGACAGACTATGAGTATGACCTCCTCGGCCGGGTTACCCGTATTGATCATCCCTATCTGAACCCTGATAGTGGTTCAAGGGCCTTTACCACAATCGAATATAATGCTGTCTTGACCATTACGACCAATCCCAAAGGGCAGGTGAAGAAGGTAAGGAAAAATGCTCTGGGGCAGGTTGTCATCTCTTTTGACGCCAACTCGGTTGAGACGCGCTTCACATATGAGCCGCAGGGGAACCTGGAAACCATTACCGATGCGGAAGGCAACGTCATAAGGTTCGAGTATGACAAACACGGCCGTCGAACGGCCATGCATGATCCGGACAGCGGCAGCTGGGAGTACAAGTACAATGCATTCGGCGAGCTGGTATGCCAGGTGAATGCCAAGGGGCAGAGGATAGTTCAGAAATATGACTCCGTCGGCCGCTTGGCTGCGAGGAAGGAGTATTCCTCTTCCGGGGATTGTCAGAGTGAGTCCGGAACACTCGAAAGCGATGTGGAGTATTCCTATAACCCTGAGTCAACGAGTTTTTCGAGTACTTCCCTAATCAGGGATAAAATCAGCGGCTTCGAGAAGTTCATAAGTCTCGACAGGTTCGGTCGTGTGGGTGATATCAGCTGGCGTGTCCCGGGACAGAACTCACAGATTGAAGCCTTCTACGAGAAGATCAATTACGATCAATATGGTCGCGTTTTCCAGGTATTCGACGCTTCCAGGAATATTGCCAATTTTCAGTATAACGGCGTACAGTACAGCTATAAGAATGGCTACCTGGAAAGCATCTCCGACGCAGTTCATCTCAATGGAAAGCCGCGGTCTGTTTACTATGACGTAGTGGATATGGATGTGCGGGGCAATGTATCCGGGGCCATCTATGGGGATTCCGTGGCTCAGATAAAGCAGTATGATCCCGCCTCTGGCCTTCTGTCGAACGCGACAACCGATAGCCCGGCGGAAGGAATCATTCAGGACCTCACCCTCGAGTGGGATGCGGTGGGTAATCTCGAGTCGCGGCATGAGAAGGGCAAGGCCGACCGCAGTTCGCGAAGGGATCTGTTTGAGTCCTTTGAGTACGACAGTCTAAACCGTTTGACGGACTATAAAATCAGCGGTGATGCCACCGGCAACTATTCGGTGGATTATGACCAGTTGGGCAATATTAGCCGCCGCACAAGGCCGGGGGAGGCTGCCAACGACTATTACTACGGCGATCAGTGCGCCGTGGGCGCTGGTCCCCATGCGGTCTGTGAAATCTATAGAAATGGACAGCGGGTTAGCAGCTACGGCTACGATGCCAACGGCAGCCAGGTTTCCGGTGCGGGCAGGAGTATCGACTACACGGTATTCAACAAGCCCAAGTCCATTACTGCGGGCTCCCATTCCACGGACTTCTTCTACGGTCCGGACTACGCCCGCTACAAGCGCGTGGACAAACAGGCAGGAAAAACCACAACGACGCTGTATATTGGTAACGTGGAGAAGATTTACCACTGGGATGGCACCATCCAGGTCAAGCGCAATATCGACGGCAAGGCGCTGGTGACCCAGAATTTGGACGCCTCCGGCAATATCCTGAAGGAGGAAACCAATTATCTCCACGGTGATCACCTGGGTAGCGTCAACCTGCTCACCGACAGCTCGGGAAAGGTGATCCAAGCCTCGGAATTCGACCCCTGGGGCGCCCGCCGCTATACGTCGAACTGGCGCGAGATGTCTGAACAGGGCCGGGTAGGCGAGTTTGGCATCTTCAGCAAACCGGAGTACGGCCGCGGCTTTACCGGCCACGAGCACCTGGAGGAAACCGGCCTGATCCATATGAACGGCCGTATCTACGACCCGATGCTGGCGCGATTCGTGCAGGCCGACCCGATTATCCACGATCCTTTCAATCTGCAGCATCTGAACCGGTATTCCTATGTGTGGAATAATCCGTTGAATGCCATTGATCCAAGTGGGTTTGATGGGGAGTCTTGCTCGGGTGAGCCGGAAGAAAGGGATTGTACTGAGAAGGATAAACCTGCTAACGGCACGTGGGCGTATTATAAGCCCGCTAGCTATCGCGAAACTAAAATGAGCTATGTCGTTACTACGGGTAGTAATGGTGAATCGGGCTCTATTTCGTTGGGTGGAACTCCATCGGGCGGGTCTTCATTTGGTTCGGATTCCACGGTTTCGAATGGGATTTCGGCGAATAGTTATGGGAATAATTCCGGCAACGCAAGCGATGGATTTTTTAGTGGTTTAGGGAAGGGAATATTTGATGGATTAGGATCTTCGGCCTGGGATGCGCCACTGCAAAATCCTTTTGTTGATCCTTTGCCTGGTGAAGACTTTACTTTAGGCGGTGCTTTTGGGGTAAATTACCAACCCCCATTTAATGCACCACAATCTAATGAAGCTCTTCTTGGTTACGATTTGGCTCCAGCAGTAATGATCGCTGTGGGCCTGATTTCTAGAAGCCCTTCAGGGATCACAAAGGGAGCAGGCCGAGTCATCAAGTGCTTCCCGTCAGGTACTCTAGTTCTCATGGCTGATGGTACGACGAAGCCAATAGAAGAAGTTGAAGTTGGTGACGAAGTCTTTGCAATGGATGTTGAGAACGATGGGGAAATTGTCGCAAGACTAGTGACAGATACACACCAGAATAAAACGATGCGGTTGTTCATTGTTCAATTTGATATCGATCAAGATGGCATTTCTGACGGTGAGTTCAAGGCTACTGGTGAGCATCCAATTTGGACTAGCAATGCAGGTTGGCTAGATACCAAAGATCTAGCTATAGGCGACGTTCTTCTAACTGATCGGAAAGAACCAGTTGAAGTGTTGAGTGTTTTAATCGAAGAGGGATTTAGCCAGACTCACAATTTGAGTGTGGATGACATACACACCTTCTTTATTGTTTCTGATGATACGCCGATTCTGGTTCACAACACACCTCGCATTCATGGGGTCGCACCTGACTGGGCCGTGAAAGGTGCTCACGTGACCACATCTAACGGAATCGAGTTGTCTATTAGGGGGGGCGGTAGCGGTATAAGCATAAAGCCCGTTTTTTCAGCGGACGCTAACAGTTCTAAATTAAATGCGGCCATTGCAGAAACAAAGGCTGCTTTAAATGATCCCAGATGGCGTGAAACTTTATTGGACAGAACTCGCAAAGCTACAGAAATGTTGGGGCAAGGAAGTGCTCTCGATAGGGCTGGCTCCGGCGGTACTCGGGCTCTAGAAGTCGCTCTTGAGAAATGGTGTAAATAGTATGAATTCATCTTTATCTTTAGCAAAGTTTATCTTAAAAGGGCTATTGGGAAGTATTGGTTTAGGAACCCTCTTAGATGAGGTGAGGCAACTAATCGGAGAACCTGAAGATTTTGGTCGGGGGGTGGGGAAGGTAAAAATAGAGAGGTATTTTAATGGTGGTCTAGAAATATCGTACCTGAACCACATGGTGGTACTCATAGCAGTGTATTTGAGGCGTGGAGTCCTAAGTAACGGTGCGATGATTCAGTTGAATAAAGATTTTCCTGTGGGCGTTGATGGTAGAGAGAAGGAATTTCTTACTTGGCTTGATCAGGAGGGGGTTGTGTATCAAGTTTATGGTGCAGATGAACAAAGTTCCTCTTGGAAGTTGGGCAGTGGTGCTGTCGTAACTTTTGTTGATGGCAATATGGATAGTATTCAAGTTAGCCGATGATTAATCAAAATGACGGGGTCACGAGCGTGACGGGGTCACAGAGTGCGCTGACGGGGTCAGTGCGCTGACGAAGTGTGACGGGGTCAGGCCTTACATTTGACATCCAGGATTCGTGATCTAGGCTTGCAGAGGAGAGAAGAGTCCAAGGAGTGACAATGTATGGCGAGACCATTGCGAATAGAGTTTGCCGGTGCTTTGTATCATGTGACGGCGCGGGGGAATGCGCGGCAGGATATTTACTTGGAGGACGCAGATAGAGTCGGCTTCCTGGAGTTGGTAGGGAAAGCCTGTGAGCGATACGATTGGTTGTGTCACGCCTACTGTTTGATGTCCAACCACTACCATCTGTTGTTGGAAACCGGAACGCCGAGTTTGTCCAAGGGTATGAAGTACATCAACGGCGCTTATACTCAGCAGTTCAATCGTCGGCACAAGCGGGAAGGGCATGTATTTCAGGGGCGTTTCAAGGCGATTCTGGTTGAGGCTGAGGGCTATCTACTGGAGCTTGCGCGATATATCGTCCTGAACCCTGTTCGGGCACGCATGGTACGTGCTGCCAAGGATTGGCCCTGGAGTAGCTATCGGGCTACAGCGGGCTTGGCGGAGCCACATCCGGCACTGATTACTGACTGGGTATTGGGGAATTTCGGGACTCGTCGTGGCAGGGCGCAGGAAGGGTATCGGCAGTTCGTTCAGGAAGGCCGCGGTCAGCCAAGTCCCTGGGAATCGCTCAAGAACCAGATCTATCTGGGTTCGGATGAATTTGTAGAAGATATGCAGTGCAGGATGAACCCTGATCAGCCCTTGCAGGATATTCCAAAGCCCCAGAAGCAGAGTCCACCAAGGCCGTTGGAACATTATCGGAAAAGATATTCGGAGCGAAATGAAGCTATGGCGAAGGCCTATCTCAGTGGACACTACACTTTGGCGCAGGTGGGGGCTGAGTTTGGTGTGAGCTATGCGACGGTTAGCAGAGCGGTGAAGTCATTCGAGGATGGTTCAGTGGAAGGTGATGCAAAATGCAAGGCCTGACTCTGTGACCGCTTGGTCCGTAACGCCCTGGTAACCCCCTGTGACCTGGTCCCCGAATATCGTCTGCCGGCGCGTCTCACGTCCCGTGCTTTGCTCTCCAGGCTGAAAACTCTGACGGCCGCAAACGGTAGCGCGCGAGAACGCCCTCGTGTAACCGCCTTAGCTCTTCCACAATCAGCGCTTGCACACTGTCGCGCTCGCCCTTGGGGATGCGCTTCGCCACGGACTCTCGAATGACCGAGAGCGGCTCGAGGTCCGGCTGTGTGACCACGGTGTGTATTGTCTCCTTGATAAAATCCCGCCAGGCCAGACGCAGAGGGTCGGGCTCGGCCAGATCCCGCTTGATGGCGAGATACTCCTGGGTCGAGCGTTCGTAGGCCCACAGGTACAGATCGCGCATCAGCTCAATGCGTGTCAATTCGTAGATTCCGAGCACTGCACGGCTGTACGCCTGCTCGGGCACGTCGAGAAAGGTCAGGGGGCAGAGGTTCGCACGAATCAGAGGCAGATTGGCCGCGAGCCTTGAGGTTCGCTTATTGACGTCCGCGAATGGCTGCAGATAGGGCAGGTGTACCATTATGAAGAATGATTGCTCAAAAGGGTCCGTTATCCGGTTCGCCTTGTCCAGGATGAGGTCCAATATTTCCCCGATCTGCGCGGGTACGGTAAGCGGGCGGTAGACGCTCTTGCCGATCTCCACCCGGTGCAGCCGCAGCCGCCCTTCGTCGGCGGGATTGGGCAGAAGGTTTTCCGCCAGGGCGCTGTGCAGGTTGAGCAGAGTGTAACGGTTGAAGCCCGCGGTGTCGGCATTGTCTACCAGAAGTTCTATGGCCGCCTTGTGGTTCAGAATCATCTGCGTTTCCATGGCGGCCTTACCCTGTGCAGCCCGGCCGCGCTCTATCAGCTCCCGGGTGTCGAGGCGGCTGTAAGTGTTGCCCTCAAGGCTGCTCGATGCCCAGGACAAGTCGATCAGTAGCCGGTCCAGGACCGCGCGGCCGTAAGTGCCCGCCGGCAGCCGGCTTTGCCCGGTATCTCCCATCTTGCGCAACTGCCGCCGCAACGGTTCCGGCAGATACCAGGTCTGGTTGGGCCGATAACTGTCCAGGAAGTCGCGCTGGTAACCCACTGGCTTGCGCGCTTCGAGCGGCTGGTCGATGTAGGCGAGAACATCCTGACTGTCGGCTGACAGTGGAATGAACGAGGGGAATCTGTCTTTTTCGGGGGAGACTGCGACAGTCACTATCGCGGTGTACCTGCGGGCCCGCCCCGAACCTGTGGCGACCACCAGTCCCTCGGCAACCAGCTCACTTAGCCAGCGTTGGGCTGTGCGGCGAGCAAGCGTGGGGTGCTGCTCAAGAATGTCGGCAATACCGAGACCTCCGGAGGCAGACTGGAGAGCTTTGAGGAGTTCTTGTGGAGATTGCATCGGTGTTTGGCGCGATTCTGGAATTGGGTGGCGCGATTATGGCGCGAAACCAGAAATCGCGCCACAGGTTGTGGCGCGATTGTGGCGCCTCGGCCCTCCCTACCAGGATTCGGCTACAGTTGCTCCCACAGTGCAGCACCCAAAGCGCGAGGTGGAAAGGCCGTCCATGGCCTTTTCGATTCGGGCTGGCCCCCTGAAGAACCTCTAAGCCGCGGCTATTCGAGCAGGTCGATACTGTCGACGCTATAACCCGCGGACAAAAATCCCGAGGCGCCGGAGCCGCTGATTACCGATATCTTCAATTGATTCCATGCTTCCGGGTCCTGCTTCCAGGCAGAGGCGGGAATGTCGAAGGAGTAGGTTGTGTTGTTGCAGCGGTAGCTGCCGGTGGTCAGTGAGCGGGTCCTGGGCTGGCTCGATGCCGGCTGGAAGGCGGAAGTCCAGTCGTTGACCTGAATATTGGGACGGCCGCCGGCAAAGGCGCAGGTCAGCCCGATGCGCAGGGTGTGGGCGGAGTCAATCTGGTCGCTGTTCAGCTTGAAGTAGACGGAACGGCCATTGTTGATTTCCTTCCACATATAGGCGGGAAAATCCGAGGCCTGGCTTTCCCCGACGATGAAATCGGCGGGGGCCCAGGTCTCTATACGCACATCGGATGGGTGCATTTTCGTCAGTTTGTCGCCGTTGAGAAACTCCCGGGGCGAGCCGTCCCAATCCCCGATACGCCAGATGGCCGGAGCTTCACTGGGATCGTCTGTGTCGGAAATGGAGTGAAGGATATTCGTTTCGCCGGCGGTAACCGTCACTTCCTGGGTATACACTTCCAGTTCATTTTTATAGACGGTCATGGTGTAGTTTCCCGGGCGCATGCCGTCTTTGCTGTAGTAACCCCTTTTGTCGGCGTCGGCCTGGGTCCAGTACTGCGCGGTGGCGTTGTCGAAGCCCACCGTATAGTCGAAGTCCGGATTCATGCCCTTGATCCCGACGCCGGCCACCCGGCCGCGTTCGGACGGCGCGGCGTATCCCCGCAGCCCCATATCGGCAAACCAGGTGGTGTCGGGCCGGCCGGCGGGGGCCTCTCCCCCGGTAACCACAAAGGTGTAGCTGTTCAGGATGTCGGTCCGGAAGGGCTCCGTCTGGGCCTGGCCGTAGTTGACGATATAGGTCAGCTCCTGGTCGGTATTCGTAGCCTGGTTGAGGAGGCTGCGGTAAAAGGGTCCACCGGAACCGCCCTCCTGGTCGTCCCGGACCACCCACATACCCACGTTGTTTCCAGTGGCGCCGATATGGGTCCAGTCTTTCAGGCGCTGGTTGGAGTAGTGCTTGGAGCGGGTTTCGCCGTTTGCCAGGGCAAAGATATCCCCTGACTCCACTGTGGAAACCGTGCCGCGGAGATCGGAGGCTTCCGGCCCGTCGGGCAGCAGCGCGGAACTCAGGCGCAGGATATAGCGCACGTGATTGTGCACATTCGGCTCCGCGGTGAAGTAAGTCGCCATATAGATATGCGGGTAGCCGCGGCGGGCCATGTAGTAGTGGGTGAGTTCGCCCGCTTGCACGGTTACCTTGACAAAGTCACTCCCTACAGAGGACGCGCTCACGGAGACCGAGGAGGTGCCGGAATAGAGCCAGTCGAAGCCGGCATTGACGTGGGAGCCCCGGCTCTGGTTCTGGTATTCGGCCCCTTCGAATACCAGTGAGGCGATATCGCCGGCGGATTGGGTGCTGACGCCGTTGTCCGTTCTGCGAATCTTGAATACCAGGCCGGCGTCGGTGTCGATGGTATAGAAATCCCTGCTCGAACTGAGACCGAATTCCGCCTGGGCGAAGCTGGAGGATAACAGCAGCAGCCCGGGCAGCAGGGTTTTCCAGCGGCTTTTTTCCGTAGCGGAAAAAGGCGATTCGGTTGAGGTGTTTCTTTTCATGCTTTCCATTTCCTGTGCATTGCTTGTTTTCTGATTATCTGCACTGATGGATACGCCTGAGTTGATCCATTCTACATTCTTAGCTACGCGATTTATTCTCCTTGTGGTTCTTTGAACTGCAGCTGCGAGCCGTCGGGAACCGTGTCTCATGTTTATTCATGCGTTGTTCTCGCTGAGCTGACGCCGCGCGCATGGAGTTGCCCGTAGGGCCGGCGCCATGGATGGCGCCGGTCAATTCCACCGGCCGCGGTTGGTGTAATACGCCAGAGGCTATTACACCCTACGCCCGTGGAATGACAGGGTCAGGAGAATGACGGGGTTACGGAATGACGGGGTTACGGAATGACGGGGTTACGGAATGACGGGGTTACGGAATGACGGGGTTACGGAATGACGGGGTTACGGAATGACGGGAATGACGGGGTCAGGCCTCACATTTGACACAGCCCCTCCCCCGCAAGCGGGGAGGGGAGCGTCGCAAATTTGGCGGTCAGGGGATGATCCGTTTTCTTCAGTTCTTTCAATACCAGCTGTGCCACGCGCCAGGGACGGCGCGTATCCGCAGCTGGACTGGGGCCGGTCGGTCCGCGTCAGAAGTAACCGACACTGTTGGCGTAGTCGATCAACGGGCTGCCGTAATTACCGCCCCACTCGTAGCCATAGCGACGCTCCGGCTCGATGGCCATGATGTCGTATTGCTTGCCGGCGCCGCCCTCGGCTACCGAGCGGCCGCTGAAGAAGCCGACATCCTGACCCACGTCGTAGAAGCGGTACCACATTGTGCTGCCGGGCTTGGCCTGGATGGGGTTGTAGGTGTCGTCGTCGCTGCTGCCGGAGCGCTTGACGTAGGCCGTGTCGGCCACCTTCACCGCATCGCTCCGGTACCATGCCAGCGCGGCGCGCACGGCGGCTTCCATCTCGGCGGTTTGTGGCCGCGACATAAGGAAGGCGGTCACCAGCATGGATTCCTTGCCGCTCTTGGATTCCAGCTCGTAGGAACGCGCCGGGCGCGGTTCATAGGTCACCGGGTCGTGCTGGGCACACCAGACGGTCTTGGCGTCGGCCTGAACTATCTGCGCCTTGAGAATGAAGTCGACGCCCTTGTCGATGGCGGTCGCTATGCGCGCGCGTTGTTCGTCGCTGAACAGGTCGCCGTCCAGGGGCGCTTCCTGACGCTGCGCCTGGTCAAGCAGGATCAGCACCCTGGCCATGGCGCCGTCGTTAAAGGTGACGTAGTTGGAATAGGTGCCGGTGCGCTCGGGATAGACCTGCGGCCAGCCGCCGGTGTCGTACTGCATGGTCAGCAGGAATTCCAGGGCCGCGCGCGCGGCATCGCGGTACTTGTTGTCGCCGTTGCGCTGGTAGACGTCGGCCAGGAACATCAGCTCGGTCACGGTGGCATCGTTGTCGATGGTGCCCAGCTCGACGCCGTCTTCGCCGGTCCAGCCGGAACGGGCGCTGCTGCCATCCCAGGGTGCGCTGTATTTGGACACGCCGTATTTATAAAAGCCCCCGTGCAGCATTTGCCAGGTGATCATGTTGTCGGCCAGGGCTTGATCAGCGGCCAGGCTGCTGTCCAGCCAGGACTGGTAGTTGTCCAGCTCGCCGTAAATCGGGTTGCCGTCTTGCGGCAGCATCGCGGCGTCCATGCCACCGGAAGAGGAGCTGGAGCTGGCGCTGGAAGAGGAACTCCCCGATGAGGAAGAGCTGGAGGAGGACGAACTCGACGAGGATGAACTCGATGAGGATGAACTCGATGAGGATGAACTCGATGAGGACGAGCTGGAGGAGCCGTTGTCGTTGACCGGCGGAATGGATTCATTGGAGCCGCCACCGCCGCAGGCGGAGAGCAGGAGGGATGCGGCCAGGGCCGCTGGTAAAGCACAGAACTTCATCGTCGATTCCTCACGACTGGAAACAATTATTCTTGCTGGGTGGACGCGAGGCCGCCGGGGATGACGGTCATACAGGTAATGTATGAAGCTGAGTGCTGCCTTCGTTCATATTTATCTTACAGGGAGTTGCCTTGCAGTACTGTGAAGCAAGGCAACTATGTGAAACAAAACACGGTGAAACAAAACACGTCCAGCGTACCGTTGCAATGGAAGAAGGTTCCGCGAGGTCGCGGGGCCGCGCGCCATATATCGTGGCGCGACTATATTTAACGCCCCCCATTTGGGCGCGGCTGGAGCTGCGCATATGCCGGACGCCAGCCGCTCAGAATCTGACGGGTACATCATTAAACTAACTAAATGCTCTCCAATTCCCACCCGGCAATTTATTTTTCCGGTGCGCTAAAACGATAACTTTCACCGGCGACGGTGGAAAACTCGATCAGATCGGAATCCGGCAAAATCACTTTCTGCAGTTTGGCCGAGGGCGAGATTAGCGGGGCCGTAGTGGCCGGTACCGAGAAAAATGGATTGGGATTGGCGCTTTCCGGTCCTGGCTTGCGGATATTCAGGGGTTGCACGGGCTGCAGGGGGCTGTGCAGGCGCAAGCGGCAGTTGCCACCCAGCCGGGAGGTGATCTCCAGGCTTTCAACGGCGCCGTCTTTCCAGCTCATGTTCACCACGAAGCCGCCGCGGGTCACCAGCCCCTCGACGCGGCCGTCCGGCCAGGCATCGGGCAGGGCGGGCAGCAGGTGGATGGCGCCGTCGTGGCTCTGCACCAGCATTTCCGCAATACCGGCGGTGACCCCGAAGTTGCCGTCGATCTGGAAGGGCGGGTGGGCGTCGAACAGGTTGGCGTAGGTGCCTCCCCGTTCACTGATCTTTTCCCCCTCTTCGTCCACCAGTGTCAGTTGGTCCTGTAATAATTTGTAGGCGCGGTTGCCGTCGAGGAAACGTGCCCACAGGTTCACCTTCCAGCCCATGGACCAGCCGGTGGAAACGTCCCCGCGGTATTCCAGTGAGGTTCTCGCCGCGGAAAACAATTCGGGCGTGCGGTAGGGGGAAACCTGGTTGCCGGGATAGACGCCGTACAGGTGCGAAACATGGCGGTGATGGTCTTCCGGGTCATCCCAGTCCCACAGCCACTCCTGCAATTGGCTGTGGCGCCCTATCTGCAGCGGTGGCAACTGGGCGCGCTTGTCGGCAAGCTCCGCGGCAAATTCCCGGTCGAGATCCAGTATCACCGCCGCGTCGATCACCGCGGAGAAGAGGTCGAAGACCAGTTGGTTGTCCAGCGTCGTGCCGGCGGAAACCGAGACGCGGGTATCGCCATCCCTCAGGTAGGCGTTTTCCGGTGAATTCGACGGCGCCACTACCAGCCGGCCGGTTTCGGGCTCCCTCTGCAGGCTGTCGGCGAAGAAGAGCGCCGCACCGCGCAAAACCGGGTAGTAGTCCCGCAAAAACTCCCTGTCGCCGGTGTACAGGTAGTGCTGCCAGATATGCTGGCTCAGCCAGGCGCCGCCGCCCTGCCACTGGCCGTAGAACGCCGGGTCCACCTGGCCGGTAATGCGCCAGATATCGGTATTGTGGTGCATCATCCAGCCCCGCGCGTTGTAGATCTTGCTGGCGCTTTCCCGGCCGGTCTCGGATAAATCGCGCAGCATGGCGAACAGTGGCTGGTGCAGTTCCGACAGGTTGGTGACCTCGGCCGGCCAGTAGTTCATCTCGGTATTGATATTGACCGTGTATTTGCTTTCCCAGGGCGGACTGAGGAGGGGGTTCCAGATGCCCTGCAGGTTGGCCGGCTGGGTGCCTGGCTGGGAGCTGGAAATCAGCAGGTAGCGCCCGAACTGGAAGTAGAGTGCCGCCAGCGCCGGGTCCCCGCCCTGTGAAAAGCGTTGCACTCGCGCGTCGGTGGGCAGCGCGCTGGCCGGTGTACTGCCGAGATCCAGTTCGACGCGTTGAAACTGCTTGCGGTAGAAGTCTGTGTGGGCGCGCTTCAGCTGCGGGTATTCCTTTCCCTGGGCCAGTTCCAGCTGCGCTTCGGCGCGGGCGAGGGCGAGGGCATCGCCACTGACATCCCGATAACTGTTGAAGTTGGTGGCGGTAGCGACAAACAGGGTGACGGAATCCGCATTGCGGATTTTCAGGGTTTCATCACCCGCCTCCAGCCGACCGCCGACGATTTCCGGGTGCGCGACGGTGGCAAAGCGGATCTTGCCCTCCTGTCCCTCGCGATCGCCGGCGCGGCCGTGCACGAGCATCCGCCCTTCGGCAGTGGTGACCCTGTGCTCCTGTGGGCTGGTAAAGGACAGGTCCAGGTCAATCCGTGCCGGCTTGTCCGCCGTCAGGCGTACGACGATCACCGGGTCGGCCAGGGACGAGAAGATTTCCCGCACAAAGCGGGTGTCGCCCACGCGATAGGACACCTTGGCCAACGCGTTGCCGATATCGAGTTCCCGGCGGTAGTCGCGATAGGCATCGTGGCCGGGGAAGTCCATCAACAGGCTGCCGACGGTCTGATAGGGCATGCCGTGGTTGGTTTTCGAGTGCAGGTGCTGGTTCGCCAGGCGCTGGGCCTCGATAAATTCGCCCTGGAACAGGGCCTCGGTCACCTTGCCGATGTAGGGGGCAGCGTCCTCATTGACGTTGTTGTTGGGCCCCCCGGCCCAGACGGTGTCCTCGTTGAGCTGCAGCTCCTCGCGGCCGGCGCCGCCGTAGATCATTGCCCCCAGGCGGCCGTTGCCCACCGGGAGGGCCTGGTTCCAGTTCTCCGCGGGTTTGTCGTACCAGAGGGTGAGGCTCTTGTCTTGCGGGGCCGGTTTTTTTACAGGGACGGCGCCGGCCGGCGCCGCGGCAATTCCCAGGCTGCAAACCAGGGGGATCAGGGACAGTAGTCGTTTCATCGCGGTATCTCTGTTCTATAACGACTCACCCGCTGCCAATCCGTAGGATGGAATGAGCTTCGCGATCAATTTGCCGGGAGCCAATTGAGACGCCGAAGGCGCCCGTAGGGCCGGCGCCATGGATGGCGCCGGTCAATTCCACCGGCCGCGGTTGGTGTAATACGCCAGAGGCTATTACACCCTACGCCCGGATTCCTAGGGGGGTACTCTTTTCGCTCTACTGTTGGGGTGCGGCTTCTCTGAAGGACGGCAGCCAGCCGCCGAGGATTTTCTCGCGCGTGTAATCCACCGCCTGTTCCTCGTTGAGCTGGCGCCTTTTCGGATTGACTTCGGCGCCGGGGCCGCGGCTGCGGAACTCGAAAAAGCGCGCGCTCTCCGGCTCGAACACAGTGCGCTTGCCCCCGTCGCGGCTGGTGCCGCCCATGGAGGCCCAGCCGGTGCGGGCGATATGGTCGTCCATATAGGTCTCGATAAATACACTCGCGCCTATGGCGTCCGGGTCCGCGTAGCGGCCGTCGGCAAAGGTGGTTGTGGGGTGCCAAGGGCGGCCCAGGGGAACCGAGTTTTCCGGTACGCCGGTTTCCTTCAACAGGCGGCAGTTCAGGAATACCAGCCCGTAGGGATTGCCGATATTGGTGCTGGGGGCGGTGACATAGCCGGTGGTGGTCATCGGTTTGGCGCGCGGGCGGTTGACGATATCGCTGTTTTCAAACAGCACAGTGCCGGCGCCGAAAATAAAATCCACATTGCCGAGAATTTCGCTGTCGAGGAAATAGCTGCGGCCGCTGTTGGCGTAGAGGGTGTCCTGGTAACCGGACAGTCGCACGTTGCGGAAGGCGGCGCGGTCGCTGTTCTCGGCAAGGGTCAGGGCCACCGCCTGGGTACCGCGTACTTTTTCTGTGGCATCCGGGTCCAGGGCATCGTTGGCGAGGAAGTCGAAGCTGTTTTCTATGGTGAGGTCTTCAGCGCGGAAACCGGGCGCATACACGGAGAGGGTGGCGGAGCGGAAGGTGCCCCAGGTTTCGTCCGAGCCGGGCATTTTCTGGCCGGCGTAGGCGTCGTAGGTGATCACCGTGTTTTCCCGGTCCTCGCCCAGCAGGATGATGTTGGGCTTGTCCACGGTGAGTTTTTCGCGGTAGTGGCCGTTGCGGATATAGATTGTGTGGGGCTTTTCCGCGGAGGCGGGTGCGGCTTCGAGGGCGGCGTTTATGGTTCGGTAGGTGTTTGCTGCGCTTGGGGAAAGCGGGTCCACCACGGCGTGGTAGTCGGGTTGGGCGACGCTGCCGCTACAGAAGAGTGCGGTAATGGCAAAAATCAGATATCGCATGGTGTTGCTTCCCGAGTTTAATCGGAGCCTGGGGGCGGGCCTGGGGCCCGCTTGCCGAGCTGGAGCTCGGCGTTCCCAGGGGGGGGCAGTTCCAGAATTGGTGGGTTCCATCATCTTGTAGGAGCGGCCGTTGGCCGCGATCAGACTGTGCTATGAAGTGAGATCGATCGCGGCCAACGGCCGCTCCTACAATGCATATTCATTTCGAGTTACCAGTTCCAGTCAGTAGCTGAACGTCAGGTGCTTGGCTTCCGGCTCGCGCAGTTTTTTTGCCAGCGGGTGGCCCATTTTTTTCATTTCCTTCAGCGCCAGCTGCGCCACTTCCCGCGCGCCCAGTTGATTCAAATGGGTGTCGTCGCGTACCCCGTTGGGGTAGTTGGGGTGGGTGTCGGGCTTTATATGCAGGAAGCGGAGGGCTGAGTTCTCGTCGCCCTGTTGCTGGAAGTGTTCACGGGTAATGACTTCCATATCGATAAAATCCACCTTCTCTTCCTGCGCCACTTCGCGGCTTAAGGGGGCGTAGGGATGGGTGTGTTTGATGGTGCCGTCTTCGTTGAAATAGCGCCGGGTGATGGGGCTCATCAGCAGGGGCTTGGCGCCCTTGGCGCGGGTTTCGCGGATAAAACGGGCCAGGTTGGCCTTGTACTGTTCCGGAGGCGTGTAGCGATCCTTCTTCTTCTCCGACTCGTCATTGTGGCCGAATTGGATGATGACGAAATCGCCGGGCTGGAGGGACTTTTCGATGCTCTCCCAGCGGCCCTCCTCGATAAAAGTGCGGGTGCTGCGGCCGTTCATCGCGCGGTTTTCCACTTTGATGCTTTCATCGAAGAACTGCGAGAAGGGCATGCCCCAACCGTTTTCCGGGCGGTCCTTGATTGGCTTGAAGGCCATGGTGGAGTCGCCGGCCATGAAGACGGTTTCGGCCTGGGCGAGCATTGGGATAAGGAGCGAGAAAGCGCAAAGTATTTTTTTCATTTTTTCGCCTCGTTCATGTGTATGTTGTAGGAGCGGCCGTTGGCCGCGATCGGTGTATGGGCTGGCCGGACAGTCCGATCGCGGCCATGGGCCGCTCCTACATTGCGGCTCGTGTGCGGTCCCGGGTTACTGGCAGGAAAATTCGCCAAGGCCCAGAACGAAGTTCATGTCGTTGGACAGCGGCGAGTTGAAGGGCAGTTCGCCGTATTTGCCCGCGGTGGCACTGATGTAGTCCACCAGGTCCTGGCCAGCTTCGGTTTTCACCGAATCCACCGAATAGGGCGGCGCCTCGACGGTGCCCCAGGCATTGGCGATTTCCAGGGCGCTGGCCTCATCGAGGTTGCAGGCGCTGTCGGAGAGCCACACGAAGGTACCCTCGGCGCGGAAGCTGCTCTGGTTGTCGCCATCGTCGTCGGAGTAGTTGTCGCGCGCCAGATCGTTGCGCAGGGTGACCGGAGACACGCCGTGCGCACTGTTTGCCATCAGGGCGTTGTTTTCCCACAGTACCTGGGCGCCGATTCGGGCGCTGAACACGTCCTTGCGGTAGTTCATAAACAGGTTGTTGAACATATGGGTGCGGCCGCCGCGGATCAGCGGCACACGCCGCGCGGTGTTGGAGAACTCATCGAACTTGGCGTCGCGGGTGACGAAGGCGTTGTGGTGCATGGTGGTGCGGATATTTTCTATGCCGGACTCGGTGTTGCTGGAGCCATGCAGGCTGGCCCGCTTCACGTCCATCAGACGGTTGAAGGACATGGTGATATTGCGCGCACCATTTTTCACGTCAAAGGCGGAGTCGCCGGTGAGGTCGAAGTTGTTTCTGTGAATCCAGACATCCTGTGCCCCGTCATTGCGGATCATGTCCGGGTCCAGTTCATGGTCCTCGGTGTGGCCGGCGCCGCGGAAGTCCAGACTTGTGAAAATCACGTTCTGGGCGTCGTCCACCTCAAAACCGTTGAAGCGGAAATAGGCGTTGCTTTGGCGGCCGTCCAGGGTGGTGTTGGAGCCCACTTCCGCGTTGCCGATAGGCAGGCCGCTTTTGTTCAGGCGGTTGTTGAAGAACTCCGCCACGCAGTTGGCTTCGGTCACGCCTTTGTCGACGCACCACTGGTGGTAGTCAATACACTGGGCTTCTGTGCCCTCGATCGCCGATTGCACAGAAGAGCGGCTGCAGTAAACCCGGTGCATGGAGACTTCCGTTTCCTGGGCGAAGTCAAGCTTGTCGAACACTATCCAGTTGTGAGTGTTGCTGCTGACCGCATCGTAGATTTGCTGCTCGACGGATTTTGCCTGGTTTTTCTTGATCACTACCAGGTTGCTGTTGCCGTTCGGATCGTAGCCGCCGAGGGCGTTTTCACCGTAGCCCACGGCGCGGCCCAGGGTTTGGGACAGGCACTCGATGATTTCCTGGTCGGTATCCAGCTCCGCGGAAGTCTCCCAGTTGACGTTGGGGTCGGTGGCCAGGGTGCGGCATTCCTCGCTGATATTGGCGGAGCCGGGGTTGCCGCCGGACGAACTGGAGCTGCTGCTGGACGACGAACTCGACGAGGAGGAGCTGGAAGAGGATGAACTGGAAGAGCCGTTGGCCGGCGGAATGGTTTCATCGGAGCCGCCTCCGCCGCCACAGGCGGAGATCAGGAGGGATGCGGCCAGGGCCACGGGTAAAGCACGGAACTTCATCGTCTATTCCTCGCGATTGGGGTAACAACTCTCGCTACAATGGAAAAAGGCCCCGCGCAAGCGCGGGGCGAAAGTACGGGCATGGGACGTTTAAACCGTTAGAAATCCATGGTCAGGCCCAACTGGTAGCCGGGGCCGTACTGTTCCACGTCGAACAGTATGCGGCCGCCGGAGTACTGGTTGCCTTCGAAGTAGTACTGGTCGACGCTGTCGGTGATGTTGATCGCATCGAAGTAGACGCTCACACCGTCCATCACCCTGTAAGTGGCCTTGATGTCGAAGGTGACTGACTCATCCTTGTATACATCCGCCCAGGTCTGACATTCGGTTGGCAGGCCGGACGCGGCGTCTGCAGCGATATCCGCCTCGGTACAGCTGCCGATACGCTTCAGGGTTTCGCCGGTATAGTTGGCGATAAAGCGCACGGAGAGGTCGTCGTTTTCCCAGCCCAGGGTCAGGTTGGCTGCCATGTCCGCCTGCTCCGGCAACCGAATACTGCCTGTGCGCACCGTATCGCCTACCTTGCCGTCGCTCTTCTGCACCGTGAGGTTGGACTGGATGAAAATGTTGTCCAGCCAGCGGCCGATCTCGTGGTCCTCCCAGCGGCCTTCGAAGTACTGGCTGTAGCTCAACTCGACACCGTAGACCATTGCGCTTTCACCGTTGAGGTAGGTGGTGGCGTTGGTGATGACGAGGTCTTCGGGAATGTTGAACATGGTTACCTGCTCCACCGGCAGGCGGAAGGGCAGATCGCTGATGGCCATGTTCACACCGGACGCATCGACGATAAAGTCCTTGATGTCCTTGTAGAAGAAGGCACTTTCGAGGAATGTATCGTCGCCGTAGTAGCTCAGGGACAGGTCGAGGTTGGTAGCCCGCATCGGGTCCAGGCCGGGGTTGCCGATGCGCACTGAGTTGTCCGAAGACATCTCGAAAAACTGCGCTTGGTAGTCAAGGTCTCCGCGGGCGGCACCGATATCGGCCGGGTCCTCGTTGCAACGCTCTTCACCGGTGTAAGCCGGATCGGTATTACAGAAGATCACCCGGTCCGTTACCTCGAAGAAGGCGCGGCTCTTGCCGAAGTCCGGACGGCTGAAGCTGGTCCAGAGGGCGGCGCGGCCCAGCAGGTTTTCGCTCAGTTCATGGCGGTAGTGCAGTGACGGCAGGAAGCTGTCGTACTTGTTGCTGACATTGTCCAAGGGCAGGGCTATGTCGAGGGACTGCAGGCCGTCCCCTTCCTCGTTGCGATCGTTGCGCATGGCCATATAGCCGGTGGATTCGAACTCGGTGCGCTCGTAGCGGGCACCGGCGATCAGGGTGGCCTCCGGCAGCACCTGGAATTCCGCCATCAGGTAGGCGGCGGAAGTGTCTTCGCTCAGGTCGTAGTCCAGTTTGGTGGAATCCACTTCGCGCTCCGCCGGGTCGTACTGGTCGCCGATGGCGCGGGTGGCGGCGATCAGGCGTTCGGCTTCGCTCCGGGAGATGAAGGCGTGGTCGAAGTTGACGTTCTCGGGGATATAGGTGGCGAAGTCCCCCAGGGTTGACCGGGCCAGGTCTTCGCAAACGAGGTCGTCGCCGCAGCCGGCATCGTACTTGTCGCCTGGTGTTACGCTGACGCGGTTCTTGTCATTAGTACGATCCCGTTGCTGCGCCTTGACGCCGGTCTTGATGTAATTGAGCAAGCCGTCGTCCGTCCAGTCCTTGCGCAGATTAAATGAGAACTGGTCCACCGCGTCTTCGCGCAGGCTGTCTTCCAGGAAGATGTTGTCGTAGCCCATATAGGGCTGGGAAACTTCGCCGAAGCGATAGCCGGCGCCATCCTGGCCGCCGCTGGCGGGGACGCTTTTGCCGCTCACTTCCGTCAGCCAGTCCCGGTCCACGATCTGGCCGTTGATGTAGCCGTCGCCGTAGGTGCCGATGGCGGCCAGGTTGCGAATGCGGAACTGTACCCGTCGGCCGTCCGGTTTCTCATTTTTGCTGCGGGAAGTCGCCAACTCGTAATCCACTTCCCAGCCGTCACCGAAACGGTTCTCGCCGCCGAGGGCGATGGTATTTGTGGTCACCTCCGATTCCTGGATGAAGAATTGATGCTGCAGGTCCACGCTGCCGCCGCCGAATACCCGGTTGTCCGTGTCTATATACACGAGATTGTCGGTGATGCCGTCCGGCTCATTGTTGGGGCCTTCTACGTCGTCACCGAAATTGAGGCGGTAGAACTCGCGCAGGGCGATATCTTCGTCCGAGTAGCTGTTGTGATTGACTCTCAGGTGGTAGCGGCTGTCGACGTTGGGCTGATAATCCAGGTTGAGCGCCGCAGCTACCCGCTCGCGCTCGGCGTTTTCCTGGCGGGTTTCGAGTTCCCAAGGGACCAACATGTGATCGCCGTCCAGTTCGGCGTTGACGTAGCTGGGGAGAATACTGGAATGGTGGCGGGTTTCGTAACCCTGTGTCACGCGCTTCTCCCAGGAGGCGGTGTAGGCGACGCCGATGGTGTCGTCGAGGAACAGGTTGGTGCCCTGGAGGGTGAGCTTGGGGGAACTCTCCTCCGCCTGGTCCTGGTAGTAGTTCTGTGCTCGGATCTTAAAGGTGTTTTTGCCGCGATCCAGGGCGGACAGGGTTTTCACATTGATACTGCCGCCAATGGCATCCAGGTCCATGTCCGGCGTCAGGGATTTGTTCACCTCAATGGACTGCAGTACGTCGGAGGGCATGCTGTCGAGGGAGAAGGCGCGGTCCTCCAGGGTTTCATTGGTACCGCCACCGGCGTTGGCCATGGTGCCGCCGTCCATGCGCACGCTTACCATGCCCGGGCCGAGGCCGCGCAGGTTGACGAACTTGCCCTCGCCCTCGCTCTTCTGCAGGGTGATGCCAGGCAAGCGCTGCAGCAGCTCCGCCGCGTTTTGGCCGGAGAAGTTGCCGGCGTCGTCCTGGGTAACAATGGAGCTGAAGTTGTCCTTGTTGCGCTCCGCGGCGCGGGCGTTGACGTCGGCGGAGCGCACACCTTCTACGTAGATTTCTTCCAGGGCGGCGTCGAATTGCGTGTTCTCTTCGCTTTCCTGCTGGGCAAAGGCCGGGGTGCTGGCCAGGGCGATGGCCAGGGGCAGGATTTTTTTGCTGTGGAGTCTCATTATTTTCTCTCCTTACCGGGCGGCGCGGCTGTTTCGCTGCCGCCCGTACTTATTGTTCTTTGCGCGGGGCTCGGGGGGCCCCGCGGTTCGCCTGCGAGCAGGCTCCTGATATGGATTGCACTGCAACTATTTGAGACAAAAGGCTTTTTCTTTTGGCTCAAATATTGATCAATTCCTCAGACTTCATGGATTGCAGCCTAAATTTCAAACAGTGCAATCCATGATGTCTACAGGATCACTGTGCGGGGGCGTAGGGGCCGAGTTCGCCGATGCCCTCGGGCAACTGGCCCGCGAGTTCGGCGGGTGTCATCGCCGCGGCACTGGAACTCTCGGTCCAGATCAGCCAGTCCACGTCGGCCTTGTAGCCGCTGCTACCGCCATCGCCGATACGCAGGCGCGGGGAGCTACTGCCGCCATCGCGGCCGGTGCCGCTGATTTCCACCGAGACCTCGTCGCCCGCGAACAGGTGCGAAATATTCTCGCCATCGCGGTAGACGCGTGCGGTGACATCCGCTTCGCCGTTGAGGGTGAAGGCGACGTGGTAGATGTGGTAGTCGTCGTTCATCACCACGTCGGCCTGGGCTGTGGTGGAACCGTCGGTGAACCTCTCCAACTGGATGCGGCCGTCGCCGCTGTCGGGGCGAAGGATGGCTTTCACCCGCCGGCCGTCCGCCTCGCCGAAGGAGATCTCCACTTCTAAGCCACGGGCACTGCTGGTTGGGGTGTTGATGCGCCCGATCCACGTGAAGTGGCGCGGGTAGCCGGCATTGGAGTCGGCCATCACGTCTGCCATATCGGCGGTGGGCTTGAGAGACGCATCACTGGTGGTATCGAAGGTGGTGGTGCCGTTGTCGTTGGCGGTGTAGTAGATCTCGTCCCCTTCCGCCACGGCGAAGTTGGTTGGGGTGCTGCCGTCTACCACCACGGCACCGGCCTCATTGGGTGCCAGGCAGCCGTCCCATACACTCCAGTTGGTGGTGGTATTCACCTGGGTGGTGGGCGAGCAGCCGGAGGGCTCTGCCGGGGTCGCTGAGGCGGAGGGGCTCCAGTCGCTGGCGCCGGCGGAGTTCTTGGCGCGCACAAATACGAAGTACTGGGTGCCGTTTTCGAGGCCGTCGATCAATGTACTGGTACCGTCAATGCCCTCAATCAGGGTGGCGCCATCGGTGCTGTCGGTGGTATTCCAGGCCAGGTCGTAGGTAGTGGCCGTTGAGATACCGTCCCAACTGACGGACAGGGAGCCATCGCGGGAGGCGAGGACCGGGGCGGCTTCCGGAGCGTTCGGCGGCGTGGCGTCGGTAAAGGTGTTACAGGCTGGCAGGCTTGCCTGGCCGTTGTCGCCCTGGGACTCGATCAGCAGGTCGTCGATGATTACCTGGACGCCGCCGGTGCTGGGGACGCGGAATTGCAGGAAGGAGGTGGCGCTGCCGACCTGGTCGCCGCCGGTATCCTCGGGGACATTGATCTCGAACCGCTCGCCCGGCACCAGGTTGTCCGTGCTGGCGGCGACGAGGCGCGGGATGCTGTGGATGGAGGTGCCGCTGGCGGTACTGGCCTGGTTGCTGTCGGCGTAGACTTCCAGGGTGCCGCCGGTGCCGCGCACCGCCTTGACACAGAACGAGATGCGGTAGGGCTGGCTCAGGTCGAACTCACCCCAACTGCCGGTTTCAGGGGTGGCGTCGCCGGCGGTGGAGTCTCTCTTGGGATCGGTGTTCTCCGCGCTCTTAGCGGTCGGGTTTGCCAGTTCCGAGCGGGTCTGGCCGACAGTGATCCGGGCATTACTGATCAGCAGGGACGGGTTGCCGGCGTCACTGACGATGCCAAGGCGGGCTTCGTGGTCTACTGTGATATTGGCCGGGTCCGGATTATTGTCGTCCTCGAAGAAGCAGCAGGAGGGATACCAGAGCGCAGGGTAAGAATCCTCGTATTCGGCGTTTTCCTGCGCCGTCATCAGGCTCTTGTACTGAGAGCTGAAGAAATGAATGGTGTCAGCCTGGTCGAAGGCGGTGAACACGCCGTCGCCGAAGTCCTCGTGGAAGGGCATTGGGGTATTGGTGATACCACTGCCCGAGGAGCCGCCGGAAGAGCTGCTTCCGGAGGAGGAAGAAGAAGTGCCCCCCGAAGAAGAGCTGGAGGACGAGGTGGAAACCACATCCCCCTCGTTGCTGGAATCAGAACCGCCACCACTACAGGCGGTCAGGACGCTCATGCTGGAAAACAGGAGTAAGGGTATCGCAGTGCTAGGCCAGGATTTCATGGCTTTTCCTCTCTACGTCATCGGTTAGTTATTTTTATCGAGCTTCGAAAATACGCAGGCTCGGTTTGGAAACCGCCTTGGATAATCAGTGTAAGCAAATTGGCCTGACCGTATCAAGTAGTTTGTGACTTTGGCCAAACCTCCGGGAATTCATTTGGGATTTTGGCGCATTTTTCTTTCATATTATCGTATTTTTCATCTTGCCGAAGGGATAATAGGCAAAAAAGGCGCCACAAAGGGGCGCCAGAAGTGCTTGTGAGACTGAAAGGCTGAAAGAGGTCAGCCGCCCTCGCTGGTGGTCAGGCCGATGTTCTGAAAGCTGAAGCCATGGCGGCGCCCGGCCCCTGGCCGGGGTAGGCCCACCGGCACACTCCCGGGGATCACGCGGGGGAAGTCGCCGTTGCGGGCTTCCTGGTAGCTGGTGCCGGGTTCACCATCGCCGCTAACTGGCCCGCTGCCGTCACCGCCGGTTTAGCCCTCGATGATGCCCTCGGGAACGCCCAGGCATTCCCGGCTCACCTTGCCCACGCCGGCGTTGGTCAGTACGTAATCCTTCACTTCGGCGCCTTCGATCACCCAGGGCAGGGTGTAGGGCGGCTCATAACTGCTCAGGTCGATGGCGCCGAGGTTCTTGCTGATGGCGGTAAATTCCCCGCCGTTTTGGGTGGTGCCCGGCTGGCCGCCCCACACGCAGTCTTCGCTGCTGGTGCAGTTGCTGCTGGGGAAGGGACCCCATTCGACGTTCAGGAGGAAGTTGCCGCTGGGGTTCCAGAAGCCGATTTCGCTGCTGTCCTGGGAGATCAGCGGGTTCTTGGCATTCTCGAAGTAGTTGCTTTCCACTCGCATCTCGGCGCCCATGCGCGAGTTGATGGCGGTGCCAAGCACATCCTTGTAGTAGTTGTTGGCCATATGCCCCTTGCCGAAGCGGAACAGCGGCAGGCGCGAGTTGACATTCTCCCAGCGGTTGCCAATAAAGCTGATGTGGCGGTCGAAGTCGTTGCTGTCGCTGGAGCCCCAGAGGGAGGTCTTCCAACTGTCGTGCAGGTAGTTGTAGGAGAGGGTGACGTTGTCGATGCCGTCCTTGCCGCTGACCAGTTCGTCGTAGTAGTCCTTGGCCGTCTCGAGGTCGTTGTACAGCTCGTTGTGGTCGATCCAGATATTGCTGCCGCCACTCTGGATGCTGATCGCGTCCTTCTGGCCGATGCGCACATAGCGCAGGGTGACGTTGCGCACGGCGATGTTGTTGGCGCGCACGATATTGATGCCGATGCCATCGAACAATGCCGCATTGCCCACCCCGATGATGGACACATTGTCCATGTCCTTCACGTCGAACTGGTTGGCCCCACCGGAATTGTCCGGGGTGATGGTGCCGTTGACGTAGATGGTGAGCGGGGTCGGGTTGTCCTTCTTGCCGGCCAGGGCCGCAACTATGTCTGCTCCGGTTGTAGCCACTACATAGGTGCCTCCGGCGCCGCCGGTGACGCCGCCATCGAGGGAGGCGAAGCCCTGTACGGTGTTGGCCTGCTCGCAGGAGAGCAGCCCCACGACGGTGCCCCCGGAACTGGAAGAACTACTGGATGAACTGCTGCTGGAGCTGCTTGAAGAGCCGCCGGACGAGCTGTTTGAAGAACTGGAACTGCTCGAAGAGCCGCCGGACGAGCTGCTTGAAGAACTGGAGCTGCTCGAAGAGGCGCCGGATGAGCTGCTCGAAGAACTGGAGCTGCTCGAACCGCTGTCCGAACCGCCACCCCCGCCGCAGGCGGTCAGGCCGCCCAGTAGAAGCAGGGTGAGTGCCGTGTTGGGGAGGAACTTCATGGTAGGGCCTTCGATGTTGCGTTTTTAGTTGCCGTTGTTGAACTCGAGTACACAGAAGCTCAATTTTAAAATTGTACTGGTCAGACAATCTAATTGAATTGGTAAGACTATGGCAAGAAAATGTTGCACCCACGGAGGGTCCCGGCGCTTTTCAATATTGCTGTTCTGGCCACCCTGGTTACGTGGCTGGGTCAGACCCGAAGGGCACTAAGTTAAGCGGAACAGGAGCCTGCTTGCAGGCGAATTGAGGTCGCGGCAAGGCACCGGGCATGTTCGCCTGCAAGCAGGCTCCACAGCGTGATCCCCAGGGGGCGGGAGCAGCTCGGGCTCAACTTGGTGGCATTCGGGTCAGACCCCGCGCGTGGTGCGAAACCAGGTCATGGCTCCTGTTTGGGTGCGTTTTCGGCAAGGGAGATGAAAAGGAATTCGTCCAGTTGCTGGACCAGTGGATCGAACCAGGGCTGGAACAACCAGAAACTGTGCGGCGCGGCGGTGTAGTGGCGGCGGCGGAAGGGCACGCCGAGGATGCGGGCCTGGGCCTCGACCGTTTCTATACCGGCGGTAAAGCGCGGGTTCTCGCCGCTGATGGCGAGCAGGGGCGGTGCCCCGGCTCTCAGGTAGTTGACCGGCGAGGCCCAGCGCCAGGTGTCCGGGATCTTTTCGAAACGGCCGCCGAGAAATCCGCTGGCGGAGGTCACCGGTCGCGACGGATCGTTTTCGAACTGGAGCGCCAGCGGCGTGGTGAAATCCCACAGGCCGTCGATATTGACGATGGCCGCCACCGGTGCGCCGTCGGGATCGCGGACCGGGTCGCCGGCCCAGAGGCCGGCGAGTGAAGCCAATTGGCCGCCGGCGGAACTGCCGCCGATGGCCAGGCGCGCCGGGTCCAGGTTGAATTCGGCTGCGTGGGTGCGCATCCAGGCCAAGGCGGCGAGCAGGTCTTTCACCGCGGCGGGAAAGACGGCTTCGTCCGACAGCCGGTAGCTGGCGGTGGCCGCCACATAGCCGCGCGCGGCCAGGGCCTGCGCCAGGGGCGCCAGCAGGGACCGGTCGCCGGAGCGCCAGCCGCCGCCGTGCACCAGCAGCAGGCCGGGGCGCGGGGCGGCGAGGTTTTCCGGGGCAAACACGTCCATCTGCAGTTGCCGGCCGCCCACAGAGCGGTAGGTCAGCGCCGGCCGGTGGCGGACGCCGTCGACCGGCTGCAGCCGCACCGGCACTATGTCCGGGTGGCGAGGGGACAGTTTTTGGTAGGTGTTGTCCAGGGTGTAGTCCGCCGCGCCGGCGGCAGCGCTGCAGAGCAGTAGCGGCAGGAGCAACCACGCCACAGCGCTTCGCAGGGAGCGCCCGGTGCGGAATAGCAGCCGGGTCCTCATTGCGGCGCCTTTAAGGAAGCTCTGAATAAGTCCATTTCGTCACTCCGGCGAAAGCCGGAGTCCAGGGAAATCATCGTGCTCTGGATTCCGGCTTTCGCCGGAATGACGATATTCAGAGGCTCTTTGAACGCCACGCTTTTCATTGCGTTATTGCGGCCCCGTGCCGGCTTCCAGCTGGCTCGGCAGGTTATTGGCGTCGTCGAGGGTGTAGTTGTACAGGCTGACGTCGCCGAATACCGAATCGCCGGTGTCCCGCTCCGGGTCGGTAGCCGACTGGCCGGTGTAGACGTTGTCGCTGGCGCTCATAAAGCCGGAAACGTTCCAGTGGGGCGAGCGGGTGTCGTCGAAGTTGTTGGCCTCTACCAGTGCGTGGGCGTTGTCGTTGGTACTGATGGCGAAATAGGTGATCTTCTTGTAGTAGTTGTTGTAGAGGTGGGCACGGGAGGTGCTGCCATCCACTTTCGGGTTGCGCCCACCGGTGTAGTCAAAAAAGTTGTGGTGGTAGGTTACCTGGGAGTCCCCTACCAGGGCGACGTACCAGTGCTGGTTGGCGCACACATAGTTGTTGCGGCCATCGAAGTGGTTCCAGCTCAAGGTTATGTTCTCGCTGTTAGTGGCGTCCACGTGGCCGTCGGAAATCATGCTGAAGGCCACATGGTCGATCCACACGTGACTGGAGTTGTTCAAGGTAATGCCGTCGCCGGCCTCCACCAGGTGCGGGTTGACGTTGGCAATGGACAGGTTGCGCACTATCACGTTTTTGCTGCCACTCAGGATCAGGCTGGCGCCCTCGATGCCGCTGTTGGGGCCCAGGCCAACCAGGGTCTTGTCATCTGCTACCAGGATTCTGGTGTCGAAGCGGTGGCTGGTGACGGTATCGTTAGTGTCCGAACCCAGCTCGGTACAGGTCTGCGTGCTGCCGGGAACCCGTAAGGTGAATTCCCCAGGGTCCTGGTAGTCGGGGCAGGCGACTTCGCAGACCTGGAGGGCGACACCCTCCTCAACCAGACAGTCGATGGTGGTGTTGTCGGGCACCTGTACCACCGCCGCGCCTTCGGCCTCCAGGGCGGATTTCAGGGCGCTACAGCTGGTGACGGTGACCGGTGTCGCGTTGCCGCCGCCGGTGGTGGTGGTCAGGCCGTCGTTGCCGGGCTGGGCAGCGAAACCTGTGGGGCCATCGCCGCAGCTGCCGTTCACCGGATTGAAGTACCAGCGCTGCAGGCTGTCGCCGGACAGGCCGGTCTGGGACACGTTGGCGCCGCGGCTGTTGCTCTCGGCGGCCATGACCTTGCCGGAGTGGCGCGCGACCACCGCAAAGCCGCCGCTGCTGGATTTTTTAAATTGCCACTGCTGGTTGGTGGCGCCGCTGTCGTAGGTCATCTGCTGTACATTGGCACCGTCGCTGGAGGACGAGTTCGCCACCTCCAGGGCGCTGCCGCTGTGCACCGCCAGCAGGCTCCAGTAGCCATTGCCCAGGTCAGTGGCGAGAAACTGCTGGTTGGTGCCGGTGTGTTCGCTCCACTGCAGCACGTTGGCTTCGTCCGCGGTGGAGTTGCCGGCCACGTCCAGGGCGTAGCCGGAGCCGCGGTTGATCAGTTTATAGGCGTCGCCGCTGGTGGGCGGGGCGTCGCAATTCTCCGCCCGGACATCGCTGGCGGCGAGAGCAACCAGGGCAGCCAGGCCGAGAAGCCAGGTCCGCCCTTCGAGCATTTTTATTGGATTCATTTTCTGCTCCTGAGGGAATTATCGTTGTTTTTTCAGTTTATGTTTATCGCGTAACTACTCCCTCCCTGTAGGAGCGGCCCATGGCCGCGATCGGCTTTTACTACGAAGCGAAGCCGATCGCGGCCATGGGCCGCTCCTA
>JGI12574J12772_1000089_pt1 | contig 29279 bp, 26 predicted proteins | sample TtaePargueraPR_2_FD_12772 | JGI IMG/M metagenome (IMG submission 12772)
TTGACGATGGACAGTAACTGGAACACGACGGGGACCGGGACTGAGGTGGCGAGTGCGCCGGTGTCGGGTGGTCGGGTCTGGTTGCGGGCGAATGCCGATATCCGGCCGGGTGCGGGGCGGCAGGCGCGATTCTCGTACAGCACGGACGGGGTGAACTTCACGTCGTTCGGGCCGGCGTTCACGTTGAACAACGAGTGGCAGTTCTTTATGGGTTACCGGTTCGGGATATTCAATTATGCGACGCAGGCACTCGGCGGCGCCGTCACCGTCCGACGGTTCGAACTCTCGACCCCCTGATTTTTGGAGTAGACGATCATGAGCTCATCATCTCTCAGCCGTCGCCGCCTGCTACAGGCCGCCGGCGCGACCGCGGTGGTCTCCGCAACCGGCGTCACCACCGGCGCGGTCGTCGGCGCCGCTCCGGCCGCCGCCGCCCTGCCGCCGGCGCGGCCCGACATCGGCGTGGCGGCCTACGGGTTCGACGTCGGCCAAGCCCGGCTGACCACCAGCCGGTGGCTGGACAACCAGAACCGCACCATCAACTACCTGCGCTTCGTCGACGTCGACCGGATGCTGCGCAACTTCCGGGCCAATCACCGGCTGTCCACCAACGGCGCCGCGTCCAACGGCGGCTGGGACAGCCCGACGTTTCCGTTCCGCACCCACATGCAGGGCCATTTCCTGAGCGCCTGGGCGTTCGCGTGGGCGGTGACCGGTGACAACGTCTTCCGGGACAAGGCCAACTACATGGTGGCCGAACTCGCCAAGTGCCAGGCCAACAACGGGGCGGCCGGCTTCGCCGCCGGCTACCTGTCCGGGTTCCCCGAGTCCGACTTCACCAGCCTCGAGGCCCGGACACTGAACAACGGAAACGTGCCGTACTACTGCATCCACAAGACCCTTGCCGGCCTGCTCGACGCGTGGCGCTACCTCGGCAACAACCAGGCCCGCGACGTCCTGCTCTCGCTCGCCGGCTGGGTCGACTGGCGCACCGGCCGGCTGTCCAGCAGCCAGATGCAGAACATGCTCGGCACCGAGTTCGGCGGGATGAACGCCGTCCTGACCGACATCTACCAGCAGACCGGCGACAGCCGGTGGCTCACCACCGCGCAGCGGTTCGACCACGCGGCCGTGTTCAACCCGCTCGCCGCCAACTCCGACCAGCTCAACGGGCTGCACGCCAACACCCAGGTGCCGAAGTGGATCGGTGCCGCCCGGGAGTACAAGGCCACCGGGACCACCCGCTACCGGGACATCGCCAGCAACGCCTGGAACATCACCGTCGACGCGCACACCTACGCGATCGGTGGCAACAGCCAGGCCGAGCACTTCCGGGCGCCCGACGCCATCGCCGGCTACCTGCGCAACGACACCTGCGAGGCGTGCAACACGTACAACATGCTGAAACTCACCCGGGAGCTGTGGCTGCTCGACCCGGGCCGGGCGGCGTACTTCGACTTCTACGAACGGGCGCTGCTCAACCATGTGCTCGGCATCCAGAACCCGGCCAGTAACCACGGACACATCACCTACTTCACCCCGTTGAACCCGGGCGCGCGGCGCGGCGTCGGCCCGGCCTGGGGCGGCGGGACCTACAGCACCGACTACGACTCCTTCTGGTGCTGCCAGGGCACCGGTCTGGAGGTCAACACCGCGCTGACCGACTCCATCTACTTCCACGACGGCAGCACGCTGACGGTGAACCTGTTCATGCCGTCGGTGCTGAACTGGTCGCAGCGGGGCATCACCGTCACCCAGACCACCAGCTACCCGGTCAGCGACACGACCACCCTCACGGTCACCGGCAACGTCGCCGGGTCGTGGACGATGCGGATCCGGATCCCAGCCTGGACCAGCGGGGCGACGGTCAGCGTCAACGGCGTCCAGCAGGGCATCGCCACCACACCGGGCAGCTACGCCACCCTCACCCGGTCCTGGTCCGCCGGCGACACGGTCACCGTCCAGCTGCCGATGCGGGTGATCATGGTGCCGGCCAACGACAATCCCGACGTCGCCGCGATCACCTACGGTCCGGTGGTGCTCTCCGGCAACTACGGCAACAGCACGCTGAGCGGGCTTCCGTCGCTCGACACCGCGTCGATCACCCGGACCAGCGCCAGCACCCTCGCGTTCACCGCCACCGCGAACGGCTCGGCGGTCGGCCTCGGCCCGTTCCACGACGCGCACGGGCACAACTACACCGTCTACTGGAGCGTCGGCTCCGGCGGCGGCAACCCTGGTACGGCCAGCTTCCGGCTGGTCAACGCCAACAGCAACCTGGTGCTCGGGGTGCAGAACATGTCCACCGCCGACGGTGGCCTGGCCCTGCAGTGGGACGACAACGGCACCGCCGACCACGACTGGGAGATCATCGTCGACGGTGGCGCGATCCGGCTGCGCAACGTGCACAGCGGCAAGGTGCTCGGTGTGGAGAACATGTCGACCGCCGACGGTGCCCGCGTCCTGCAGTGGTCCGACACCGGCACCGCCGACCACCGCTGGACGGTCGTCGACGTCGGCGACGGCACCCACAAGCTGCGCAACGTGCACACCGGCAAGCTGCTGGCCATCACCGGCGGCTCGACCGCCCGCGGTGCCCAGGCGGTGCAGGACCCGGACAACGGCAGCCTGGACAACCAGTGGCGGTTCCTGCCGAACGGCACCCGGCGGATCCAGAACCGGGCCAGCGGACTGGTGCTCGGCGTGCAGAACATGTCCACCGCCAACGGCGGCCTGGCCATCCAGTGGGGCGACACCGGCACCGCCGACCATCTCTGGACGGCGGTCACCGACACCGGCGGCTACCTGCGGCTGCGCAACTCGCACAGCGGCAAGGTGCTCGGTGTGGAGAACATGTCGACGGCGACCGGGGCCCGGGTGCTGCAGTGGGACGACAACGGCACCGCCGACCACCGGTGGCGGCTGCGGTACCGCAGTGACGGCTACTTCCGACTGCAGTGCGCCAACGGCGGCAAGGTGCTCGGGGTCAGCGGCGGATCCACCGCGCAGGGGGCACAGATCGTAACCTCGGACGACTACGGCCAGAACGACACGCTCTGGCGGTTCGTCTGACCCGTACCGGCTCGGGCCGGTCGCCCTCACCCGGCGGCCGGCCCACCCGGCGGCCGGCCGGAGTCGTGCGGCCGGCCGGACTCGCGCGGCCCGGCCGCGCGGTCTCTGTCAGTGGTCGACGGTCCCGGCTGCGGCCATCACCCGCAACGCGTTGGCGTCGACCCGCAGCCGGATCGGGGTCTCACCACCCACCTCACCGTCGATCTCCACCGGCGCCGGCCGGTCCGTCTCGACCAGCAGCTCGCCGACCGCGAGGAACGGATCGTGCCGCAGGGTACGCCGGTGACCGGTCGCCGCGTTGCGTACCGTCGCGCCCAGCAGGCTGTGCCGGGTCGCACCACCGACCGGGTACGCCACCAGCAGCCGGTCGTCGGCGTTGGCATCCGCAGTGATCGGCCGGCCGGCCTGGTGACCGCCGTTGGCGACGTACAACTGGTGGGTCTGGAAGTCCCGGTTGCTGCTGGCGGTCCGGACGCTGACCCGTAGCGGACGGTGCCGGGCCATCAACGCCGCCGCCGTCGTCGGATAGGCGAACTTGCCGACCACCCGTTTCAACCGGGGCGGGGTGCGCAGCATCACCTCGGCGGACAACCCGATGCCGACATGGTTGGCGAACGGCAGGTCACCGGCGAGGCCGAGATCGACGTCGATCACCTTGCCGGAGCTGATGACCCGGACCGCCGCGTCCAGGTCGATCGGGATCCCGAGGGTACGGGCGAAGTTGTTGGTGGTGCCCAACGGCAGCAGCCCGAGCGCGATGTCGCGGTGGGCGAGTTGCCGGGCGGCGGCCCCGATGGTGCCGTCCCCACCGCCGGCGATCAGCAGATCCGGGGCCATCCGGACCGCCTCGTCCAGGCTGCGTTCCAGCTCACCCGGCTCGTCGACCGGGTAGCTGGCGATCAGCTCGAAGCCGGCGTCGGTCAGCCGTCGGACGGCGTCGGTGTAGAACTGGCGGCCCCGGCGGGACTTGGCGTTGACGATCAGCACCGCCCGCTGCCGCTGCCGGATGGCGTCGCTCAACTCCTGCTTGGTCCGCACGGCCAGACCTTATCCTCACCGCCGACCCAGGCCGTGCGGGGTGGGCGCTGAGCGGCATGGACACACGTCGGCCGGGTGACCCGGTTCGGGGTCACCCGGCCGACGCGGATTGCTACCTGCCGGACGTCATCAGCCCACCGTCACCGCCGAGCTGGCGGTCACCGCCACCGCACCACCGGTCAGCTGGTGGGTGAAGGTGAACTCGCCGGGCCGGCGGGTGCGTACGTGCAGCTCCCAGGTCAGGTCGGTGCCGGCGGTCAGCGCCACCTCCGGCGAGATGGTGCCGACCAGGGCGCCGTCCTGCACCGACATCGGCACCCGGACCCAGGCCCCGTCGACCCGCAGCTGCACCGCGACGTCGCGGGCCAGCAGGTCACCGTCGGGGTGGGTGACCGTCAGCGTCGACTCGGCGGTGCCCTGGTCGACCCCGCTCGGGTTGACCACCCGGACCTCTGGGTGGAACCAGCCGTCCACCTCGGCGGTCTGCGGGTAGGTCGAGGTGATCGTCGCCGCCTCGGCCATCACCAGGGACGACTCGGCGTCGACCAGCCCGCTGTACCAGCCGGTGTCCAGCTCCAGTTGGAGCTGGTACCGGCCGGGCTGCGGGTCGTCGACCTCGAACCCGTACGGCTGGGCCGCCCAGTCGAGGTAGCCGGCCCGGATCTCCGCCCCGGACGGGTCGGACAGCCGCAGCACCGGCCGCGCCTCGTTGGGTGCCAACGCTCGTACCGCCGGCACGACGTCCTCCAGGCGGGTCACCGCCGGCAGGTCGGCGAACGGCCGCACGTCGGTGGCGCGCACCGTCGCGAACGGGTGTCCGTGCGCGTCGGTCACCGACCAGTCCACCTCGACCGAGCCCGGTTCCGGGGTCGACGCGGCCAGTTCGACCTGCGCCGTGCCGCCGAAGCCGAACGTGGCGTCGAACGGGTCGATCCAGTCCATCTCCGGCAGGATCTCGCTGACCAGCCACCAGTCGCGTTCCAACCGGGGCAGCTGGTGCACGGTGACCGCCTGGTAGCTGTCCAGCGTCGCGACCAGCGGTCCGGGCCCGAACGAGTACGCCCACGGTGCGGTGCCGGCCGGGCGCAGGTAGACGGTCGCCGCATGGTTACCGCCGACCAGGTCGGCGGCGAGGTCCACCCGGGTCGACAGGTCCTGGGCCGCCTCGGCCCCGGCCGGCCCACCGGCCAGCACCCGGGGCGCGAACAGCACCTCGTCGTCGTCGAACACCGTGATCACCTTGTGCAGCAGGTACGACGTACCGCCGTCGGTCGCGGCCTTGCGTACCACCAGGGTGTAGCGGTCGACGGCGGCCGGCGTCTCGAAGGTGAGGGTGCCGGCGTCGTCGGTGGCACCGACCGGGATCACCGCGCCGTCGTGGACCAGCTCGACCGCAGCGCCGGCCAGCGGGCCGGGCTCGGCGTCCGGAGCGTCGACGGTACGCGCGGTGAGGCTCACCCGGGGCGGACGCACCCGGAACGACCCGGTCAGGTACTCGAGCGTCACGGTGTAGTTGCCCAGCTCTGCCCGCTGGACCGTCCAGCTGACCGTCTGGTTGACGCCGGAGCCGAGGTTGACCGTGGTCGTCGCCGCCGACTCGCCGTCGACCCGCAGCACCGCCTGGTACGGCCCGGCGGCCGCGCCGATGTTCTTCACCTGGGCGGTGACCCGTACCGGTTCGTTGCTCTTCACCACCTCCGGGTCGACCGTCAACCCGTGCACGGCGAAGTACGGCTGCCCCTCCTCGGCCGGGCGGGCCGCCCAGTCGATGGCGTCGAGGAACACCTGGGTGGCCTGCTCGGTCCAGTCGACCGGGCCACGGGTCACCGACACACCGTGGGTGGACAGCAGCACGTGCCGGTTGGTGGCCCGCTGATCGACGCCGATGCCGCCGCCGTAGATCCCGGTGGTGTCGCTGCGGCCCAGGTCGGCGAGGGTCTGCCGGCCGTCGCCGGAGTAGTCGCCGAACCAGGCGATCCACTTGGCCTGGGTGCTGTTGTCCAGCGGAATCCGGTCACCGACGGCGTACCCGTCGAGGATCGGGTGTTCGGCGGTCACCTCGTAGTACGACTCGGCCACGCCGGTGCCGCCGGTGTTGGAGCCGGTCGAGACGGGCTGCCCGGTGTGCTGGGACAGCTGCCGGATGCCGTTGCCGGTGCTGTAGGCGTGGTCGGTGAAGATCACCCCGGTGCCGGCGGCGTCGGTGGCGTCCAGGAACGCCTGGAAGGTCGCCTCGTCGTAGTCGCTGCTCACCCCGTAGCCGAGCACCACGACCGGATGGTCGGCGGCGGCCACCAGCTCGTCCCAGTCGTAGATCACCGTCTCGATGCCGCGCGGGGCGAAGATCTCGTCGGCGTACGTGTCGACGTAGCTGCCGACCAGGGCGACCGTCTGCGGCGGCGGGCTGAGCGTGAAGTCGGCGGTGACCGCGCCGCCTTCCGGGATGGTCACCTCGACGGCCGGGGAGACGTCGAACCGGGGATGGTCGGCGGTGAGCCGGTAGCTGCCGGCCGGCAGTTCGAGCCGGTAGCTGCCGTCGGTGCCGGTGACCACCGGGCTGCCGACCGGCGCGCCGTCGGCGGAGACCGTGACCGTCACCCCGGGTACGCCGTGGCCGCTCTCGTTGAACGTCGCGGCGCCGGTGACCACCCCGATCGGCAGTGGCACCATCGCCAGGTCGACGGTGGTGAACGACTCCTCGACCACGACGACGTCGGCGACGCTGGCGGTCTCGTGACCGAACGCGGTGGCGGTCAGCGTGTAGCTGCCGGGCGCCAGCCGCAGGGTGAAGCTGCCGTCGTCACCGGTACGCACCGAGGCCCCGCCCGGCGTGACGGTGACCGTGGCGTCGGCGACCGGGGCACCGGTGCCGGCGGTGGTGACCTGGCCGGTGACGCCGCTGTCGAGCGCCACCTGCACGGCGGCGGCGTACGCGTCGATCCGGCCGTGGCCGTACCGGGTGTCCGGTGCCACGTCGGCGTACCGGTCGTCCCAGAACGCGGTGTCGATCAGTGCGGTGCGGGTCGCGTCGACGCTGAGCTCCGGCGCGCCCTGCAGCAGCAGCGCGGCGACCGCGCTGGTGTGCGGGGTGGCCATCGAGGTGCCGCTGGCGTAGCGGTAGCTGCCGTCCGGGTGGGCCGACCACACCTCGTCGCCCGGGGCGGACAGGTCCGGGGTGACCCAGCTGTCCGGCCAGTCCGCGGGTGGGCTGGCCCAGCTGGACTTGTTGACCACGTTGCCGCAGGAGAAGTCGGCGACGTTGTCGTCGATGTCGGTGGCACCGACGCCGACGGCCTCGTACACGTTGCCGGGGCTGGACGAACCGACGCCGCAGCTGCCGAGGATGTCCTCGTTGCCGATGGCGAACGACGGGAACGCGCCGGCGGCGACGATCGCCCGGGTCGGGGCGACCATCTCCGTCGAGTAGCTCGGTGCCCCGAGCGACATGCTGACCACGTCGGCCGGGCGGCCCGCCGGGTTGCCCGCCGAGTCGGTCGGTGCGACAGCCCACTGCATGCCGGCGGCGACCTGGGCGAAGGAGCCACTTCCGCCGGGAATCACCAGGCCGTGCGCCATCTCGGCACCGGGCGCGCCGCCGATGATCACGCCGGACGCCGCACCACCGTGGATGGTGCCGGAGACGTGCGTGCCGTGGGTGGACGAGTCGTGCGGCTCCGAGGAGACCAGACCGCCGGAGGAGCTGAACTCCATCCAGCCACCCGGGTAGGTCGGGTCGGTCGGGTCGTCGGTGGCCATCTTGCCGACCAGGTCGGGGTGGTCGATGGCGACCCCGGTGTCCAGAGTGACCACCCGGACGCCGGTGCCGTCCAGACCGAGCTCGGTCCACACCTGCTCGACGCCGATGCGGTCCATGCCCCAGGTGATCCGGTCGTCGATGATCGACGCGGCCGGATCGGCGGCGGCGGTCATCTCGGTCTCCGGCACGCTCAGGGTGAAGTTCGGCAGCACCCGTTGCACGCCGGGCAGGCTCGCCAGCGCCGACAGCCGGGCGGCGTCGGCGGTGAACTCGACGAGCAGCATGTTGGTGATCCAGAAGCGGTTGACCACCCGTACGTCGCCGGCGGTCTCGGCGTGCTCCTCCAGCGCCGTTTCGACCTCGGCCTGGATCTCCTCGGAGTGGGCGCGCAGCTGGTCGACGGCGGTGTCCGGGTTGGTCGGATAGCGTTGCGGGTTGGGCAGCATCAGCAGCGCCTGGACCCGGTCGCCGGTCGATTCGGCGACTGTGGCCTGTAACTCCGCGGCGACTGCGGCGGTGCCGGCACCGGGGGCGTCGGCACGGCCGTCGGTGGGCGCGGCCGAGACGGGCAGGGGTACGCCGAGCAGCCCGCCGGCCAGCACGGCACCAGCGGTGACGGCCAGCAGGCGGCGTGCCCGGGGCAATAGTCGTGGTAGGGAGGGCTTGCGTCCTGACATCGATCGTCTCCTGGATCGCAGGGCCGGGATCAACCGGTTGGCATCGAAGATCGCTGAACGCCAATGGCGAACATGTTGATGTCGATGACTCCCCGCCGTCAACCCCTCACGATCCGAAACGGGGGCGACTCGACGTCGATCGGCAGGCCGGAGCCGGCACCGGTGGCCGACTGTCGGTGTCCCGACCGGTGGTCACCGCGCCGCGAGCGCCGCTTCGAGTTCGACGTACGGGTAGGACGACGTCCGGTCCTGGAGCATCCGGTGCCAGAAGCTCCCCATGATCTCGGCGATCCGCGCGTCCCGCCGCACCAGCGCCCGGGTCGACGCCGGCAGGTCCGGATAGCCGGCCGCCCGGCCGGCCCGCAGGTATTCGAGGCCGTCCGGCCAGGCCAGCCCGAGTGTGTTGCCGATCAGCGAGAACGTCAGGTGGGCGGCGGTGTAGCACCGGTCGTAGTCGCGGTGCCGGTGCAGGAAGTCCGACTCTGCCGGGCTGAGTTCGAATCCGGAGTGGACTGCCAGGCCGAAGTCGGCGAAGTAGATCCGCCGGCCATCCGTCAGCAGGTTGCGGAAATGTGCGTCGAAGTGCACGAAACCGTGCGCCGACATGACCCGCGTCCCGGCCCGCAACGACCGGTCAACCAGGTCGTACGCGGCGGCGATCCGCTCCGCCGGGCTGGTCTGACCCGCTGGGCCAGCCCGATCGTCGGAGCGGGCCTGCTCGGCCAGCCAGGTGTCCACCTGGTACGGGATGTGTTCGATGAACAGCACGAGGCTCGCCGACGCCTCGGCGATCGCGGTGAGCCGGTCCCGCACCGCTGCCGAGTCGCCCCAGCGACGTACCCAGGTGTCGATCGCGTCCGGTGTCGACAACGGCGCGGGCGCCGAGGCCACCGCCGGTCGTGGCAGTCTGCGCCAGTGGTGCAGCAGCGGGAAGCCGGCGAACCGGCCCTGCTGTACCCAGCCCGAGACCAGCTGATGCGCCGCCAGCTCCCGCCACGCGCCGAATCCGGTGGAGCCGAATCCGTACTGGTAGAAGGTCGGAAGCCCGAAGACGTTGCGGGTCGAGCCAATGTTGCCTGGCCGCTGCTCCACCTCGGTCAGCGGTACCCGCTTGACGAACACCGGTACGCCGGCGACCGACATGGTCGCCGACTCCCCGCCCATGCCCGTGCCGATCGGGGTCGCTCCGGTCAGTAGGTCGGCAAGTTCGTCGTCGTCGAGCGCGGCCAGCCGGGCGCCGACCGTACGGTGCCGGGCTGCCCGTGCCTGGTCGCGCTTCAACCTACCCACTGCCAGCCGTCGCCCAGTGTCCATCGGACCTGGCAGGGGTCGGCGAAGCAGTCGAACCCGCCGCTACCATCGCCAGCTGAAAGAACTCGCGCCCCCGGGTGCGTGTCGGCTGGTCGTGGTCAGACCTCTGCGCCATCGTCGTATTGTGGACCGTGCCGCAACAAGACGTGCGCCCTGACATCGGTCAGTTTCGGTCCGCGTCAGGTGGCGGTCAGCACCTCGTAGAGGTCGGGTCGACAGTCCAGCGCGGCCTCCCGCAGTGCGGCGACCCGGGCCAGTTGCTCGTCCGCCGGCAGCGACCGCAGCGTGGCCAGCGCCTCCTCGACCATGCCCTGTACGGGTTGCCAGAACTCGTCCGGTGCCGCGTCCCGGCCCTGCAGCCAGAGGCCGGCCGCCGCCCGGGCCGCCTGGATCGGCTCCCAGCCCTCGACGTCGTCGAGGGCGGCACCGCAGGCCCAGGTGCCGGCGCCGTCGAGGATTTCGGCTTCGAGCGAGGGCAGCCCGGTGGCGATCGTCCCGTCGCCGTAGATGAGCAGCTCGAAGTGGACGGTGTCCCGGCGCTGCGCGATCGTGGCGCCGTGCGGGCTGACCTGCTGCACCACGGCGGTCGGCGGGTCGGGCAGTTTGGCCAGCAGAGTCAACGCCCGCCGGGCCGGCCCGACCAGCTCCGGCAGGACCGACGCGTCGACCCGGCTGACGCAGACCCGGGGCGTCCCGTCGGCACAGACCAGCCCGGTGGCCTGCAGGTCGGGGCGGGCTGCCTCGTCGACCGGTGGCAGCACGATCAGGGCGACGAGCAGCCCGGCGACGGTCGGTAGCGTGGCGAGCAGCCGGGAGCGGCGGGTTGCGGCGGCGTACAGCGCCCATCCGGTGGCCGCCAGGGCGACGGACCACACCAGCTTGCCCGCGACGGCCCGGCCGTCGACCGTGGAGTAGCCGTCGGCCGGCCCGAGTGACGCCGGACTGAGCAGCGCTGCCCGGCTGTCGGAGCCGTCGGTGAGCAGTTGCAGCCCGACGACGGCGGCGAGCGCACCTACGGCGAGCAGCGGGGCGGTCAGCCGGGACGGCAGCAGCCGTCCCAGGCCGAGGCCGAGTAGACCGGCCGCCGCGACGCTCGCCGCGCCGAGCAGTATCGGCCACACCCAGCCGGTCGGCTGATGGTCGGCGGCCAGCACCGCGCGGGCCAGCACCTCGAGTACTCCGCCGGTGTACCCGCCGGCGAGGCAGCCGACGACCGCGACCGCCCGGGGCGCCACCCGGACCAGGCTCGGTCGGGCGCTGGTCGCGACCAGTTCGGTCATCCTGCTGGCCTGGTCCCGGCGGCCGTGCCAGGCGCCGACCGCGACCGCGAGCGGCCAGATCAGGTCCAGCGCGCTGTGGTGGGCCAGTACCCCGGCCATCCAGTACCCGTCCCAGCGTTCTCCGTCGGCGGCCCACCAGGCCGCCGCGAACGCCAACCCGACACCGAACCACACCACCGCGGTACGGCGCAGTTCCACGAAGAGAATCCGACCCGTCACGTCGTCGCACCGTTCCTGTCGTTGTTCACAACCGGCAAGACGGACCGGGCAACGGGCCCGGCTTTGGGCATCGGTGTGAGCTGGATCTCACCTCTGTCGACCGGCTGGCCTGACCGCTGGACGGCCCGGCAAATCGGATGGCGGCGGGTGTGGCGGCAGGCGATCGACGGTGGGCGTGGTGGCAGGATGGGCGGCGTGCCGACCGTGCAGCCGTCCGCCCTGCATCCCGAATATTCTGCCCTGCATCCCGAATATCCGGTCCGCACCGAGCGGCTGCTGCTGCGACCGCTGACCGGCGACGACGTCGACGCGCTGCTCGCCTACCGCAGCCTGCCGGACGTCTGCCGGTACGTGCCGTTCGAGCCGATGACCCGCGACGTCGTCGTCCAACGGCTCGCCACCCAGTGGGCCAACACCGGCCTCACCGACGAAGGTCAGGCCCTCACCCTCGGTGTCGAGGTTGCGGCCACCGGCCGGCTGATCGGGGACGTCGTGCTTTTCTGGCGTAGCCGGGTCCATCGCGGCGGCGAGATCGGGTACGTCGTACATCCGGACGCCGCCGGCCAGGGCTACGCCACCGAGGCGGCACGGGCGCTGCTCTCTCTCGGCTTCGACCAGCTCGGCCTGCACCGGATCGTGGCCCGGGTGGACGAGCGCAACGAGTCGTCGGCCCGGCTGGCCCGGCGCCTCGGAATGCGTCAGGAAGCCCGGCTGGTGCGCAGCGAACTGTTCAAAGGTGAATGGAGTACGGAACTCGACTTCGCGATGCTCGCCGACGAGTGGGCGGCGTACCGTGACGCCCGGACGCCGGCCCGGCCGTGACAACGGTCGGACATCGGATCGGCCGGGAGGAGACAGCGATGTGGGATCCGGCCGCCTACCTGCGCTTCACCGACCACCGCTCCCGCCCGTTCGCTGATCTGCTGGCCAGGGTCGCCGTCGCCGACCCGGCCGTGGTCGTCGACCTCGGCTGCGGGCCGGGCACCCTCACCGTCCACCTGGCCGACCGCTGGCCGGGAGCCACCGTGACCGGGATCGACTCGTCGACCGAGATGATCGCCGCCGCCCGGGCGCTCGGGTCACCGGTCCGGTTCGACGTCGGCGACGTGACCGACTGGGAGCCCGGCCCGGACGTCGATGTGGCGATCTGCAACGCCGTACTGCAATGGGTGCCCGAGCATCCCGCCCTGCTCGACCGGTGGGCGGCGCGGTTGCGGCCGGGGGCGGTGCTGGCCTTCCAGGTGCCGGGCAACTTCGACGCCCCGTCGCACCGGGCGATCCGCTCGGTCGCGGCGGACGCTCGCTGGCGGGGGCGGCTGCCGGACATCCGCGGCGGTGACGTGGTGCTCGACCCGGCCGGCTACGCCACCCGACTGCTGCGGTCCGGCTGTACGGTCGACGCCTGGGAGTCCACGTACCTGCATCTGCTGCCGGTCGTGGACGCCGACCCGGCGACGCATCCGGTGCTGGCCTGGGTCGAGGGGACCGCCGCCCGACCGGTCCGGGCCGCCCTCGACGACGCGGGGTGGGCCGCGTTCCGTCAACGGCTCGGCGAGGAGTTGGCGGCCCGGTACCCGGTCCGGGACGGGCTCGTTGCGTTCCCGTTCCGACGGGTGTTCGTGGTGGCGACGAAGCCGACTGGCTAACCTGTGGGTGTGCGGAGTGCGGTGCGCTGTGGGTGCCTCGATGGCTGACGCGGACGACGTGCGCCGACTGGCGTCGGCGCTGCCGCAGGTCGTCGAGATCGACAGCGACGGCTTCGACTTCCGGGTCGCCGGCAAGGGCTTCGTCTGGTCCTATCCGGAGCGCCGGCCCGGCAAGCCACGGGTGATCCGGACCGACGTCGCCGTGCTGTACGTCGGCGACGAGGCGGAGAAGCAGGCGCTGCTGCTCGGGGAGCCGGAGCTCTTCTTCACCACACCCGGCTACGACGGGCTGCCGCTGGTGATGCTCCGGCTGGCGCGGGTCGACGTCGACCGGCTCGCCGAGCTGGTCACTGACGCCTGGCGGATGCGCGCCCCGGACGGGGTGGACCTGCCGGCGGGCTGAGCCGCTGCATCAGCCGTCATTGATCCCGCCGCTGGAACACCACCACGGCAAGGCCGAGGACCAGCGCGATCCACAGGCCCACCCAGACAAGGTAGGTGGTCGTCGGAGCCGCCGCGCTCAGAAACGGGTGGCCCTCGAATGCCGGCCCGAACTGCGTCAGCAGGGTGGAGTCCTGAAAGGCGTTCATCGCCCCGCGCCACAGACCGTCGGTCGGCAGCAGCATCTGTGACACGGCACCGACCCGAGCCACGCCGTCGTTGCCGAAGGCCTCGCCGACCTCGCCGATCACGCCCGCGACCCACCCGGCGCCGAACAGCCCGACCGCGACGATGCCCGACGCCATCGGCGAGACGGCAGTGGACAACAGCAGGCCGAGGGTGAGCAGCACGATGGCCTGGGCGGCGAGCAACGCCAGGCCGGCCAGCGGCCGGGGCGGCCAGTAGCCCACCGTGACCCAGACGATGAACAGCTGAGCGGATCCGGCGGCCGCCACGAAACCACTGCCGAATGCCACCAACCCGAGCCACTTGCCGACCAGTACCGCCGAACGGCGTACCGGCCGGGCCAGGACGGCCAGCGCCATCCCGGATTCGGTCTCGCCGGCGAGGGTGGGGCCGGCGAGGAACGCCGTACCGAGCGCGGCGATCAGGCTCAGACCGAACATCACCAGGTTGAGCACCATGGCTGCGGCCAACCGGGACTCACCGCTGGTCAGCCCGCCGAATGTGGCGTCGATCCGGGTGAAACCCCAGGCACTCAGCCCGAGCAGCACCGCCGTCAGCACGGCCAGCGAGCGCAGCACCCGCCGCCGGGCGGCCTCCCGGAGGGTGAGCGCGGCGACGACGAACACGATACGGAGCGTCAATGTTGGTCCTTCTCGCCCGATTCGGTACGGAGGATGGCCAGCAACCGTTCCTCCAAGCTGATCCGTGTCTGCTCCACGGCGTGCACCCGCACCCCGAGACCGACCAGGCCGGCGACCAGGTCGGGCACCGTACCGTCGTCGACCTCGGCTGGCGTGGCGGGCAGCGTCACGGTGAACTCGTCGCCGCTGCGGGTCAGCCGGCCGGCCGCCGCCAGCCGGGCCTGCGCCTGTGGGCCGACCTCGGTCAGCCGGAGTCGCAGCTCCCGCTGGCCGAGCAGCTCGGTGAGAGTGCCGGCGGCGGCGACCCGACCCTTGTCGAGGATGACGACCCGGTCGCAGACCCGCTCCACCTCGCCGATGAGATGCGAGTTGAGCAGGACGGCGACCCCACGGGTCCGGAGCGCCAGCAACAGGTCCCGTACGTCGGCCCTACCGACCGGATCGAGGGCGCTCGTCGGCTCGTCCAGCACGATCAGTTCCGGGCGGGCCACCAGAGCGACCGCCAGCCCGAGTCGCTGCTGCATGCCCTTTGAAAAGCCGCCGACCCGGTCGTCGGCTCGATCGGCGAGACCGACCATGGCCAGGCAAGCCCGCCGCTCGCTGGCCGGCACCTTCTCGCCGGCGAGGCGTACGTGCAGGTCCAGCACCTCGGCGGCGGTGAGCCACGGCTGATAGCGGAAGAGTTCCGGCAGGTAGCCGACGCGTGCCCGGGATCGATGGTCCTGCGCCGGCCGTCCCAGCAGCATCACCTCACCGGCGTCGGGCCGGACCAGGCCCAGCAGCATCTTGATGACGGTGGTCTTGCCGGCACCGTTTGGACCTAGCAGACCGACAACTTCGCCGCGGTCGACGGTGAAGGACACCCCGGCTACGACGGTTCGCCGTCGGTACCGCTTGCCTAGGCCGGAGCACCACACCGCTGGCGCCGGTGGCAGGTCGGCGAGCAGCTGCCGGGCGGCGTCCAGCGATGGCTTACCCGTCACCGTCACCACCGTAGATTTCGGGCGACCGACAGCACCTCGTCGCTGCTCAGCGAGCCGGCCACGGCGCTGACGGTGCCGTCGTCCACCCAGACGACGCCGGCCATCGTGCCGGCCCGGGAGGCGAAGACGGTGGCCGGCATTCCGTTGACGTCGGCGGTGGAGCTGGTCAGCTTCTCGGCCGACATGAACAACGGCAACGTCGTCCCGTCGGCGGAGAATCCGCGCAACTGAGTCGCGACGTTCTCCGGCAGGATCGGCAGCGAGAGCAGATAGTCCCGGGCCGCGTCGAACGGTACGCCCGAGGATTGCGCGGTGGGGGCGCCGGCACGGGCCACGACCAACGCCGGCACGGGCCGGTCCTGCGACCAGAACGCCGCGAACCCGGGGCCGGCGACCAGCCGGAACTGGCTGCCGTCCAGGCCTGGTGGCGGTGGCGGCACCGTCTCGCCCGCCGCCGCTGCGGTCCGTGCGGTCTGCTCCGCGGAGAAGGTGAAGACCGCGCTCACCCGGCCGCTGACGTGATACTGGGGCTCACCCGTGACACCACGGGGCAGCTCGCTCACCTGCGGGACGGCGAGCCCGGTCGCCTGCGCCGCGGCGGCCGCGTCGGCGACCGGGCGAACGTCGACCGGCTCGGTCACCACCAGCTCCCCGAAGTCCGACAGGTCGGGCATGCTGATCAGGTCGGCCTGGGGCGCGGTGACCGGGGCGATCCGCTCGGTGTGGAAGATCTGCAGCCAGTTCGTGGCGGCAGCGGTGCCGGCGCCGGCCAGCAGGGCGACCACCCCGGCCACAGCGACGATCGGGCTGCGCCACGCCATCCGCCACCCGGCCGGCCGCCGCCGAGCGCCGGAGCCGGCCGACGACACCGCCCGTCGGGTTCGCTCAGCGGTGACCGCGTGTGACAGCCGTTGCCAGCCCGCGTCCAGGTCGGCGGCGGTCTCGATTTGTAGGGCTGCGCTGGCGACTGCCGCATCCTGCTGCGTGGCGGCGAGGCGGGACAGGCATCCGGGACAGCCGGCCACGTGCGCCCGGTCGACGTCGGCGACGCCTACCGGTTCGTCCAGCAGCCGGCGAAGCGTGCCGTCAGTTGGATGAGGCATCAGGATTCCAACTCCTCTCGTAGGGCGGTCTCGGCACGACGTATCGTGGTGCCGACGCTGCCAGGGGAAAGATCGAGAGCTGCGGCGACCTCGGCGTAGCTGAGTCCGCTGTGCCGGAGCACGAGGGCGACGGCCTGCCTGCGGGGTAACCGCGCCAGCGCGGCCCGCACCCGGCGGCGGTCCTCGGACGCCACCACCGTGTCGGCGACGTCCGGGGCCACCAGACCGTCGTCGCGGGCGGCTTCCTCGCGGTCGGCGCGCCGCCGGCCGGCACGGATGTGGTTCAGCGCGGTGTGCGCGGCCGCGACGGACAACCACCCGGCCGCTGCCCCGGCCGGCACCGAGGACCGGCCGAAGGCCAGGAACACCTCCTGCGCGACGTCCTCAGCTTCGTTCTGGCAGCCGAGAACCTTGGCGGCCACCGCGACGACCCGTGGGTAACTGGCGCGGAAGACCTGTTCGAGGTCGGGTCGGACCGCACCCGGTGCCGGAGGTTTCGGCACGGTCGCGGCGTCCCTCTGCTCGGCTTGCCTGCTCACATCTGCTAAGCACCGCCGCCACGCAGTTTGTGACGCCCGCCGGTCAGGAGCCCAGTTCGACGGTCACCGTGACCCGGCCACGGTCGTCGCGGCGGGCGACGGCATGACCGGACCGGTCGACCCCGTCCAGGTGCAGCGAGACCGGCCCACCGGCACCGGTGAAGTTGCGCCACCACTTCTTGGCGTCCGGCATCTTGACGGCGATCGTGACGGTGCCGCCGGTACGGCGGTAGCCGACCGGGGTGCTGAAGGTGCGCCCGGATCGGCGTCCGGTGTAGGTGACCACCGTGAGGTGCCGGCGGACCAGCCGCCCCCACCGCGGCGACGAACGCAGCGCCACGGCACAGGCGTTTACTCGGCCGACGAGTCGTTGCGGCAACGGCCCTCGATAGCCCACTCGGCCTCCATCGCTCGACGATCCCTACCGGAAGGTAGCAGGACGAGGCGACAGCTGCGCCGAGGCTGCCCGCCGCGCGAGCGCCCTCACTGCATCACGGTCGCCGGCGGATGCGTCGGTGTGGTCGGGCAGGCGAAGACGTGCAGGGCGTAACCCCGACCGATGAGTACATCAACCGGGTTGCCATCCGGATCGTCGGCGGACCGCCAGCGGGCGCTGCCGTTCTGTTCGCCCGAGCTCGCGGTGAGTAGCAACGTCATGGACGCCCCGCACTCGGTGCAGTCGACCGGGTGTCAGTCGGAGAGTGACCAGTTGGCAAAACCGCCGATCTTCCAGCCAGGTGCGAGCGACAAATCTTTCTGATAACTGTGCCCGGACTGCTTTTCCCAGGCGTACAGCCGCTTCTTGAGATTCTCTGGCAGAAGTCCGACGTACTGGTACTCGCGGACCTGTTCCGGGCGCACCAGGCACGGCGTCGGCAGGTAGTTCTCGTTGACCACCACCGGCTCCGGCGCCGTTGCCAGCTGCTCGCCGAGGTCGGCGGTCCGCCGCCAGCGGAGCTCCACCCACGGGCTGTACCCGTTGTCGGGGTGGTCCAGCGGGCACCACAGCACCTGCAGCAGGTCCGCGTCCGGTGGGCCGGTGAGGTCCGCGACATCGTGCCGGTACAGCTGGGCCACCGGTACCAGCGCGATCGGCGTCTTCGCCAACGACACCGGCTCGGTGTAGTCGAACTCCGGCACGTCGGCATCCTCCGCGTCGGTCAGCCGGTACGGCAGGCCGGTGGCTGCCGCGCGGGCGGTCGCCGCCGCATAGACCCGGCGCATCCGGCGTACCGTCTCCGGGGTCAGCAGCCGATCGACGTAGTGCTCCCGGCCGGTGCAGTACGGCCAGGACTCGTCGGCCGGCCAGCGCAGCGGACCGCCGATCGAGCTGTCGAGCGGGCCCGGCTGCCCGGGGCGGGGGTGCAGCCGGGTGGCGGTGGCCGCGTACTCCCTCAGCTCGGGGAACAGCTCTTCGATGTCGGCCAGCGGTGACCCGGCCGCAGGATCCGACGGTCGCGCCAACTCGTCCTCCAGTTGCTGGATGCGCGGGATGCTGTCGGTCGCGCGGATGCCCGCGCGGATCAGGCCACCCTACCGGCGGATCAGGCCACCCTACCGGCGGTGCCGGCGGCCCGGCCCGTCGCCCGGATCGGGACAGTACGCCGCAGTTCTGGACGGTGAATGGCGCGTTTCCGATCGCGGCGTGACAGATTTCTTCGCTCGGCGAGCAGGAACATGATTGTTTCCAGCGGTCGCCGGCGCGGTCGTAAATGAGAATGTTTTGTCACGTTCGCATCGGTGCGTGCATCCGGACTGTCTTAACATTGACATATCGCTATTGATCTTGTTGGTTCGTCGACTCTTATTCGAGAAGCTGCGGTAACCGGCCGCAATGTATACGGAGGAATCATGTACGTGAGGAAGAGAACGCTCGCCAGCGCCGTCGCGGCGGCAGCCGTCGCGCTGGCCACGCTCGGCACCAGTGCGGCGCACGCCGCGCCGGAGGGCGGCAAGGAATCCACCGGCTCAGCCGTCGCCCGGCTCGACGACCGGCTGGCACCGGACCGGACCGCCCGCGCCACGGTCGCCGCCTCCGCTGCGGCGACGGCGACGTTGGAGACGATCCAACGCCGGATCGCCGACTACGTCGCCACCCACGGCACCAAGTACACGTTCGGCAGCTACCTCGACGCCACCACCGGCAGGATCGTCGTCGACACCGACGCACCCGCCGACCTGGTGGCCACCCTGATCAAGCCGGCCGGCACCACGGCGGCGCACCTGCGGGCGGCCAGCGAGGTACAGGTGGGCCGGTCCACCATCAGCGACTTCTGGCACCGCCGGGACGACATCCAGCCGTACTGGGGCGGCGGCGGCATCACTCAGACCGCCGGGGTCGCCTGGTGCTCGGCCGGGTACGCGGTGCAGAACGGCGCCGGCACCCGGTTCTCGGTCACCGCCGGGCACTGCTTCGCCAACGGCGTCAACGTGCTCACCGAGTCGGGTGCCAACCCGTACGGCGTGGTGTCGAACCGGCGGCTGCCCACGGTGAGCGGCCACGCCCAGGACATGGAGCTGGTCGGCGGCCGGTCCTACTCGGGTCGGATCTTCACCGGTGGGGTTACCAGCACCTCCAGCGTCCCGGTGGTGGCGGCCGGCACCGCGTACGTCGGCTTCACCGACTACTGCCACAGCGGCCGTACCACCGGTGAGCACTGCGGGCACACCGCGACCAGCATCACCGGCCAGGTGTGCACCTCGACCGGCTGCAAGTCGCCGGTCATCGTCTTCAACGGCGGCACCCAGCCGGCGGGCGGCGACTCCGGCAGCCCGTTCTACGTGAAGGACTCCTCGGGCCGCGCCTGGATCCGGGGCAACGTGATTGCCGGCAACGGCGTCACCAGCTACGCGGAGCGCTACATCGACGTCGCTGCCGCGTACGGCATCAGCATCGTCACTGGCTGACTCCGTACCGACCGCTGAAGGGCCGGGGACCATCCAGCGGTCCCCGGCCCAGCCTCGTCCGGCCCTCGGTCGCGTCCTCAGGTGACCTGCAGTGGCCACGGGCCACCGAAGGACACCAGCCGGTCCGTGCCGTCGTCCGGGAAGATGACCACCCGCGCGTACAGCTCGTAGTCACCAGCCGGAACCGGTCCGCCGGCCGGGTCGCAGGAAACCAGCGGTACGTCGCCGGGCAACTGCTCGACGTCGCCGGCCGCCAGATCCCACTGGACACCGATCAGGTCCTGCGCCGCCGGCACCGCCGCCACCCTGCCCTGCCGGACCAGGAACACCTCGGCCCGGGGGCTGACCACGCCACGGACGGCGCGTCGACTGGTCACCTCGACGGTGCCGGTGACGGCGCGGTCGGTGCCGGACGCCGTCGACGGGAACCGCCCATCGACGGTCAGCACGTCGTCGCCCGGCGTCTCGAACGGTTGCCCGCAGCCGAGCGGGTCGGTGCTGGCGGTCGGAGCAGGATTGATGGTCGCCCCCTCCTCGGGAACCGGTCCGGAGCTGGCAGCTTCGACCGGACCGGGAGACCCATCCGTGCCGGGTGAGCTACCTGCGCCGGGGCCCGCGCAGCCAGCGGCGGCGAGCGCCACGACGAGCGGGAGAAGAGCGAGCTTTCCCGGGTACCTCCGATGGTGCTGCATGGCCACCTCCTTGGCGAGGGGCGTCGGATCAGATAGCGATTGGACGCGTACGCAGCGACTTCGGTTCCCTGGCCAGCGGCCGTAGCCCAGCTGCCGCGTAGCCTCAGCCGGTCAGGACGATCCCGACAGCGCGCCGATGAGCCCGAAGCCGCCGCAGCACAGCACCCCGACCACGACGAGCGCGATCAACGCGATCAGATAGTTCGACCACATCCCGAACTTCGTCACGTCGGTGCCGTACCCGTCGTGGACGCGGTTGCGCCAGCCGCCGAATCGGAACGACAGCGGATGTGCCGCGCCGGGGTGTGCGACGACCGTTGTGGTGATCACCGGCACTCCCATGAAGTCGGTGTACCGGACGTCGTGCTGCCCGGCCGGCACCGCCACGTACCAGGTGCCCTCCCGGGGGATCGGGACATCGCGGCCGTCGACCTTGAACCTGCCCGCCGCCGTCGCCGGCACCAGGTACGGTCCCCGGTTGACCGAGACGACCAGCACGGCGCAGCCCGGTGGCGGTGCGATCGGCTGCGGGTAGGCGACCAGGAGAGACACGGCACCGGGCATCGGCGGGTAGCCGGGATGGTGAGGGGGTACGACATCGCCACATCCTGGCATGCGCTGTTGCATCGATGCGTCACTGTGGGCGCAGAGCGGTCACCGGTGTGAAGGTGGGTCGGCGCCAATGGTCCATGCAGCCGAAGAAGCGGTATCGGGGTGGGCGGCGCTCGGGTGGGTCGTCGCGATCGCCGCCGGTGGTGGTCTCCTGGTGTTGGGGCTGATCTGGCTGCTCGTACGCGGCGAGCAGTCGCGCGACGCCCAGCTCGTCCAGCAGCTGCGGGCCGAGCTGCTACCGGAGGCCGCCCGGACCGGATGGGTCGAGTCCGAGCCCGCTCCGGAGCTGACCCGGTGGGGCCTCGGCACGGTCGTGCCGGACGAGAAGCGCTGCTGTTCGCTCGCCAGCCAGCAGGCGGGTCAACCGGTAGTCCTGGTCTGGTGCGTGCACGACGACAACGACGGGACGACACGTTACACGGTGCTGCTCGTCGGGCTGGCCGTCCCGGTGCCGGCCATGGAGATCCGCCGCCGGTTCAAGATTCTCTCCCTGCCCCGGTCCAGGCCGACCGGTCAGGAGACCGACGAGGACGCTCGGTTCGAGCGGACCTTCAAGATCGTGTCGTACGCCGATCCCGATGCCCTCCGTCGGCTGTCGACCGGCCCGGTGCGTCGCGCCCTGCATCGACTGCACGAGTTGGGCGGGCTGGACCATGAGCCGATCCGGTTGGAAGGCCGGGCGATGCGCGTCGTCCTGTACGGCTGGCCACGGCTACCGGCAATCAGCGAACGACTGACCGCCACCATCGAACTCGCCGCCGCGCTGTCGACGGCCGGCACCGACGACCCGGCGCCGGCAGGTACCTGACCGGCGGATGTTCGAGTCAACGGAGCGGTGCCTGTGGAGATAATCGTCCTGGCCGTCCTCGCGGCCAGCGTGGCGACGATAATGGTGTCCTTCTATCTGGGCGACCGGATACGGAGGCTGCGCAGGCTCGCGGAGCTCGTCTCCGGTACGCCGCGGCTGACCGCCGAGGATGGCGGGTCGGCGGTGGCGGCGGAGCGGGTGGCCGTGGTCGGGCGTACGGTCGCCGGGCCCGGCGGGCTGGTGCAGGCCCCTCTGTCGGGCATCGACTGCGTCTGGTACCGGATCGTCGTCACCCGGCAGGACACCGTCGGCTCCAACGAGGGCGTCGGCTCGGTCGAGCTCTACACCACGTCGGGTGGGGCCGAGCCGATCCCGGTGGCCGACGAGCCGCAAGGTCTGCTGCTCCACGTCACGGCGGAGCTGGCCGGGCAGGCGTTGGCGCCGTGGGCCGGTTCGTTGGTCGAGGTCAGCGTGACGGAGCACACCGTGCGGACCCGCTCCGACCCGGTACCGCCGGCTCCTTGGCTGGCCGAGCTGCAACGGTCCGGCGCAATCGGTCCGGAGCAGTTGCGACCCGGGCGCGACACCCGGGGTTTCATGGTCACCGAGTACGTCGTCCGGGCCGACCGACCCGTACTCGCCATCGGTCGGCCCCGACCGTACGGCGACACAGTGGCGCTCGAACCGGTCCGGGGTGGCAGCGGCGCGACGACCGCGACCGCCGAGCAGATCCGCGCGCACGTCACACGGGCGATCGTGCTGCTCCAGCGACTCTGGCTGCCGCTGCTGCTCCTCGGCACTGTCCTGCTCGTCGTCGGCTTCTGCCTGGTAAGTGCCTAGACGAGCCAGACCAGAGCGGCCCATGGTTCCCTATACTTCCTTAACATGTTGTTCAGTTGGGAAGCATAGGGTAGCTTAGAGCACATGGTGTTGCTAAATGTTGGTCCTCGCCGAGGTCGGCGATGAGCCCGATCTACCAGTCCGAGGACGCGCGCCGCGCGGTCGAGCAGCGGTACCGGGCGTTTCTGCGGCGCTGGCCGGTGCCGGCGACGGAGTCGACGGTCCCCACCCGGCACGGCGATACGTTCGTCATCGTGAGCGGTCCCCGGGACGCCCCGCCGGTCGTCGCGCTGCACGGCGGCAGCTTCAACTCGGCGGCGTGGACCGGTGACGTCGCGACCTGGGCGCAGACCCACCGGGTGTACGCCGTCGACGTCATCGGCGAACCCGGACTCAGCGCACCGTCGCGACCCCCGCTCACCTCCGGTAGCTACGCCGATTGGCTCGACGACGTGCTGGCCGCGTTCGACATCGGCCAGGCGGCGTTCGTCGGCGCCTCGTTGGGCGGGTGGCTGGCGCTCGACTACGCGCAGCGTCGACCGGGGCGGATCACCCGGCTCGCGTTGCTCGTGCCGGGCGGCATCGGTCGGCAGAGGTACGGCGCGGTCATCGGGTCGCTCTTCCTCCTGCCGTTCGGCGAGTGGGGCCGGCGCGCGGCCGTCCGACTCGTGCTCGGCCCGTCCCCGGCGACGTCCGATGTCACGGCGACGTCCGATGTCACGGCGACGTCCGATGTCACGGCGACGTCCGAGTCGGCGGAGCTGGCCGACTTCCTGCTGCTCATCCAGCGGAGCTGCCGGTCGCGACGCAACCGGCTACCGATCTTCAGCGATGATGGACTGCGCCGTCTCGCCGTCCCGGTGCTGGTCGTCGCCGGAGCGAAGGACCGGCTGCTGGACTCCCGGCAGACCGCCCGCCGGGTGCGCCGACTGCTGCCGCATGCTGCCGTCGTCCTGCTGCCCGGCACCGGGCACATCCCCATCGGGTACACCGGATTCGTCCAGCGGTTCCTGACCGGCGAGGATGCCCGCGTCCCGGACCATCCAGCCGGAGCGTGACTGGCCATCGGGCGCCCGCCGCCGGACACGACGGCGGCGGGCGGCGGCGTTCACCGCAGCAGCAGACCCCCGACGACTGCGACGATGATCAGCAGCAGCCCCGCTGCAGCTGGGCCGCGGTGGTCGGCGGGGAGGCCACGGAACAGCCGCGACAGTCGACCGAGAACCGCCAGCGGTGCCGCCGCGCGCCAGACGTCGCGTTCGACGCCGCGTCCGGCGAAGGCCACCACGCCAGGCAGGTGGCCGACCGCCCGCAGCAACGGTCGCACCATCGCCCTGCTGGCACCCCGTACGGGCGGTTGGCCGGCGAGTGCCCGGGTCAGTGCGGACCGCAACCCGCGCTCGTCGTTGGCCCAGTGTGCCCGGTAGACGATGACGCCGGTAGGGCTCAGTAGGTAGGCCGAGTTGGGTTTCGGGGTCATGGCTCGATGCAGGTCGCCGTCGATGTCGTCGACCGCGACCTCGAAGGTGAATCCGTGGTGGGTACGCAGTTCCTGAGCGTGTGCCCACTTCTCCGGCGTGGTCCGTGGCTGGGTGAACACGTCGCCGGGATGTGCTTCGCGGGTGTTGACCAGCACGAACCGTACCTGTCCGGCGAATTCGGCGTGCAGGGCGCGCAGGATCGGGCCGGCGCTCTCGGTGACCGGGCAGGTGCGTGATCCGAAGATCATCAGCACCGGCAGTGGCCCCAGGTCGTCACTGCGGAACCGCCCACCGTCCAGGGTGGGCAGATCGAAGGCCGGCACCGGGTCGCCGGCGCCGGGCGCGTCGGCACGGAAGAACATGTCGTCGATGAGCAACGCGGTGGTGAAGCGCTCGAACCGGTACGCGGACTGTGGCGTGGCTGTGGGTCGGCTGCCGGTCGTGGTCGCTGGCCTGTCCATGGTTGGTCCTCCTGGGGCGTCGTGCCGTACGGTAGTTGACCATTCGGTCAACTGGGCGGGTACGCGAAGCCGCACGTCACCGTTGACGTGCGGCTCAGTCGGTCTGGTCGATGAGTGACCGGACGGCGGTGCGGGTGGTAGCCACGAGGGCCGGATCGTCGTAGACCTTCGCCAGCAGCGCCATGCCCTGCAGGTAGGCGAGGACGCGCAGGGCCGCCGCCTCCGGGTCGGTGGTCCGGGTCAACTGACCGCGTGCCCGAGCCTCCCGGATGGCGTCGACGAAGTAGCGGGTCCAGGCCCGTAGGACGTTCTGCGAACGGTCGCGGCCCGGCCCCGGCTGGGCGGACAACTCCGTGGTCAGATCACCCAACGGGCAGCCGGGCGTCGCGCCCATCTTCTCGCGCATCAGCCCGAGCATTCGGGCGAAGCCGTCGATGAAACGGTCGATGCGGGCGAGTGGCTCGACCTCGGCCTGGAACGCCTCGTCCAGTACGGCCTGCATCATCGCCCAGTTGAGGTCGAGCACCGCCAGGCCGAGCGCCTCCTTCGACGGGAAGAAGTGGTAGAGGCTGCCCCGGTGGACGCCGGCTCCCGCGCAGATGTCCTCAATGCTCACCTCGGCCAGCGAGGTGCCGTGCACGAGGTCGCGTGCCGTGCGTAGCAGGCGCTCCCGGGTGTCTCTCGCCATCGGCTTCCTCATCCTCTTGACTGTCCGGTCAACAGCCTATGGAAATTTGACCGTACGGTCAAGAGAGCGAAGTGTCTGTCTCGCCGAGGTGGCAGCCAACCCACCCGCAGGGGATGTGACGGGCGGCTGCGCCTCTGGCACGATCGTCGTCGAGTCAATCGTCGTCGAGTCAGCGCTACGACCGAGTGATCTTCGATCCCTTGCGGACGATCTCGGCGCGGTGCCGGTCCAGATCCGCGATGTGGAGGTACCACGTGGTCACCGACTTCGTCACTCGCTACGAACAGGCCAGCCGGTACTTCTGCGACCTCGTCGCGCAGATCGGCGCCGACCAGTGGAGCGCCCCGACGCCGTGCTCCGAGTGGGACGTACGGGCGCTGGTCGACCACGTGGTCCGCGGCAACCTCGCGGTGGTCCCGGTGCTTGACGGCATCGACCTTGCCGAACTCGGCAGGCTCGACATCGCCCGGCCAGACTTCGACGTACTGGGCCACGATCCGCTCACGGCGGTCCGCCGCTCGGTCGACGTCGCGGTCGAGGCGTTCGCCCGCCCCGGGGTGCTCGACACCGTCGTCCATCATCCGGCCGGCGACATGCGGGGCCGGCGGCTGGCCGGGCTGTGTTTCAACGACAACCTGGTGCACGGCTGGGATCTGGCCCAGGCGATCGGCGTCGACGCGGCCCTCGACCCGGTGCTGGTCGAAGCCGCCCACGCGTATCTCGCACCGGTAGCGGGCTCCCTGCCGAGGCGGTACTTCGCGACGGCGCCGGAGGTGGGTCCCACCACGGACCGCCAGATCCAACTGCTCGCCCTGCTGGGCCGTGACCCGCGAGCCTGGAAACGGTCGGCATAGCGGTTCGTCGTTCTCATGATCATTTGATGCCCTGCTGGGAGAATCCCGGCGTGTCGCCCAGCAGGGCATCAAATGATCATGGCGCGGGTGAGCTCCGCTGTCACCCTGCGGCTGTTCCCGCTCCGCATCGACTCCGGCGCACTGCTCGACGGGCGACCGGGGACGGCGGGTGACCGGGCACGGCGGGTGACCGCCGGTCAGTGGATGCGGCGGCCGTGCGCGTCGGGGATGCCGGACTTGCGGAAGAAGTAGGTGTTGATCTGGTCGCGCCACTCCCGCGCCGAGCGGACCTGCTCGTCGAGGCGGTCGGCGACCCGGGCGTACAGGGCCGGGTCGAGGCCGGTGTCGGCGATGTCCAGCCACCGCTCCCGCATGGCGATCGTCTCGTCGACTCCGGCGAAGTGGGTGTCGTAGATGTGCTGGATGACCGTCGAGCCGCTGTGCAGCAGGTGGTCGTACGGCACGTGGTGGAAGAACAGCAGCAGCTCGTCGGGGCAGTCGGTCAACGACTCGTACACCTCCGACCAGGGCTTCGGGTACTGGCCGGTGTAGCCGGTGCCGGTGGCCCGGGTCCGGTCCACGCCGACGCCGTCACGGTCGGCGAAGTGGTAGGTGCCCCATCGGGAGTACTCGTACCCGTCGACGGACGGACCGTAGTGGTTGCCGGGGTTGACCATGAAGCCGACACCCAGCGGCGCGGTGTACCGCTCGTAGGTACGCCACGAGCCGTCCATCATCGCGTGCAGCGCCTGCCGCAACCGCCCCGGATCGGCGACGGTGCCGGCCGCGTCGCCGGCGGGGAAGGTCAGGTCGATCCACTCGTCGAGCAGCGCGGCCGGGTCGGCGGTCGGATCCCAGCCGAGCCGGCCGAACGCGTACAGGTTGGCCTGGGCCAGCGGATGCCCGCACCAGAACGGGTCGTCGCCGACGTTCGACACGGCGGCCAGGGTGCCGCCACGCCCGGCGATTGCGGCGACTGACGAGCCCAGGTCACCGCTGACGTCACCGTCGGCTTCCAGGCTGTCGCCGTCGAACCGGAAGCCGAGGACCTCACTCCACAGCGGAGGTAGATAGCAGACGTGCAGCTGGTGCCCGGTGTACTCCTGGGTGACCTGCAGCTCCACGGCCAGCCGGGTGGCCGGCATCGCGCCGATCACCGGCGACACCGGCTCGCGGGGTTGGAAGTCGACCGGCCCGTACTTGACCTGGACGATCGCGTTGTCACGGAACTGGCCGTCGAGCGGGGCGAAATGGTCGTACGCGGCCCGCGCCCGGTCGGTGGTGCGGTCCCGCCAGTCCTGCCGGTGGTTGTAGACGAACGCCCGCCAGTGCACCACCCCGCCGTACGGGGCGAGGGCGTCGGCGAGCAGGTTGGCGCCGTCGGCGTGGCTGCGCCCGTACGCGAACGGGCCGGGCTGGCCCTCCGAGTCGGCTTTCACCACGTACCCGCCGAAGTCGGGCATCTTGCCGTATACCTGCGCGGTGGTAGCCGCCCACCAGTCGCGTACCGCCTCGTCGAGCGGGTCGGCCGTGGCCAGGCCGCCGAGCACCATCGGCGCGGCGAACGTCACCGACAGGTGCAACCGGATGCCGTACGGGCGGAAGATGTCGGCGAACGTGGCGACGTCGTCGAGCCGGTCGGTGAGCAGCCGCGCCTCGGTGCGCCCCACGTTGACGTTGTTGATGGTGACCGCGTTGACGCCGCTGGCGGCGAGCAACCGGGCGTACGCCCGGACCCGGTCGGTGTCGTCGGTGATCGCGCCGTCCCGCCAGAAGATCGACCCGCCGGAGTAGCCCCGTTCCACCTGCCCCATCACCGGGTGCACGTCGACGTTGTCCCAGTGGTCGAGCATCCGCCGCCGGATCGCCGGCCGGTGCATCCGCGTCGCCATGTCGTCGCCGAACGCCGACTCGCCGAGCCGGACCACGTGGAACAGCCCGTACAGCAGCCCCGCGGGGGCGTCGGCGGTGACCGTGGTGAGACCGCCGGCCCGGCCGAGGGTGTAGCCCTCCTCGCCGAGGTCGTCGAACGCACCGGCTGTCGCACCGGGACCGGCGGCACCGGTCAACGCCAGCATCAGATCGGCCTCGCCGTCGACCGACAGCCGGGTCACCGATCCGCCGAACCGGTCGCAGGCCGCCCGCACCTCGGCGTACACGGTGGCGACGGACTTTTCGGTGCCGGAGACCAGAGTGTGCCGCGACCCGATGGCGCGCCACGCCTGGGCGGGCAGCCAGGCCGGATGAACATGGTCTGCCGGTGCAGCAACGGCCACGCGATCCTCCCGAGGTTTCGGACATTGTTTCGGATCCGTAGCCGAATCGCAGCCCTCGGACGACGCCGGGTTCGACCTGCTGGCGGCCGTCGGTCACCCTGTCGGTGTGGATCTCGACGACACACAGACGCTGGTCACCCTGCTCAGCGGCCTGGCCATCCTGGTCGGGCTGATCGGCGTGATCGTGCCGATCCTGCCCGGTCTGCTGCTCTGCTGGGCCGGGGTGCTCGGCTGGGCGGTCTTCAGCGACGCGGGTGGCGGCCGGTGGCTGATCGTCGCCGCAGCGACCCTGATCGCCGTCGGCGGCACGGTGATCAAATATCTGTGGCCGGGACGGGACCTGAAACGGGCCGGCGTACCCAACCGGTCGCTGCTGGTCGGCGGCGCGCTGGGCCTGGTCGGCTTCTTCGTCGTCCCGGTGCTCGGCCTGGTGATCGGCTTCGTGCTCGGCGTCTGGCTGGCCGAGCGGCAGCGGCTCGGCGACTTCGCCGCCGCCTGGCCGGCCACGAAGCGGGCGGTGCTGGCGGTCGGGCTGGCGATGCTGATCGAGCTGGGTGCCGCGCTCGCGATTGCCGGACTGTGGCTGCTCGGCCTGCTCGTGGCCTGAACCACGAGCAGACCGGGCGGCGCGTCGAATGTCACCAGACCGGCATCCGGGCGGCCGGGTAGCGGGAGCCGGCCGCGCCGTGCGGCAGGATCTGGCGGATCCGGTCGACCTCGGCCGCGCTGAGCTGTACGGCGGCCGCCGCCACATTCTCGGCGAGCCG
>JGI12574J12772_1000123_pt1 | contig 24331 bp, 21 predicted proteins | sample TtaePargueraPR_2_FD_12772 | JGI IMG/M metagenome (IMG submission 12772)
GCGGCAGTTTCGAGCACGCCACCGACACGCAGAACGGTTTCTTCGTCAAACGGTTTACCAATCAGCTGCAAACCAAGCGGCAGACCTTCGGCAGACAGGCCGGTCGGCAGCGACAAGCCCGGAAGACCCGCAAGGCTTGCCGGGACGGTAAAGACGTCGTTCAGATACATTTTGACCGGATCGTCTTCGTTTTCGCCAATCGCAAAGGCCGCCGACGGTGCAGTCGGTGCCAGAATGGCATCAACGGTGCCGAATGCGGTTGCGAAATCCTCGTAAATGCGACGACGGACTTTAAGCGCCTTGTTGTAGTAAGCGTCATAGTAGCCAGCCGATAGCACATAGGTGCCGATCATGATGCGGCGCTGGACTTCCTTGCCGAAACCAGCCGCACGGGACTTCATATACATGTCGTCCAAGCTGTCGCCTTCGTCCATGACGCGCTGGCCGTAACGCAGGCCGTCATAACGCGCAAGGTTCGAGGATGCCTCGGCCGGAGCAACGATATAATAGGTGCCAAGCGCGTATTTGGTGTGCGGCAGGGTCACATCGACCACTTCGGCACCCGCATCGCGCAGCATCGCAATACCGTTATCCCACAGCCTGTTGATTTCTTCGGGCATGTTATCGACGCGGTATTCTTTCGGAATACCGATTTTCATGCCGCGAATATCCCCCGTCAGGGCGGCCTCGAAATCAGGAACCGCAACCGGGGCAGACGTGCTGTCCTTGGCGTCGTGACCGGCCATTGCGCCCAGCATGATCGCAGCGTCGCGAACGGTTTTGGTCATCGGACCAGCCTGATCAAGCGAGCTTGCAAAGGCGACAATGCCCCAGCGCGAGCAACGGCCATAGGTCGGCTTCAGGCCGACAATACCGCAATAGGATGCCGGTTGACGGATCGAGCCACCGGTATCAGTACCGGTCGCCGCCAGCGCCATGCCTGCGGCAACAGCCGCAGCCGAACCACCAGAAGAGCCCCCCGGAACCAGATCCTTGCCATCGTTACCCTTCCACGGGTTGATGACATTGCCATAATAGGACGACGTATTGGACGACCCCATGGCAAATTCATCAAGGTTGGCCTTGCCCAGCATCACCGCGCCGTTATTGAACAGGTTGGTGGTGACGGTGGATTCATATTCCGGTTTGAAACCTTCGAGGATGTGCGAGGCCGCAGTCGTCTGGACACCTTCGGTGCAGAACAGATCCTTGATCGCAATCGGCAGGCCTTCCATTTTACCCGCGTCACCCTTGGCGCGCTTGGCATCCGAAGCCTTGGCCATGTCGATGGCCTTGTCCGGGGTTTCGGTGATGTAAGCGTTCAGATTACGGTGCGCTTCCATCGATTTGATGTGGGCTTCGGTCAGTTCGACCGATGTGTAATCACCCTTTGCCAGCCCGTCGCGGGCCTCGGCAAGCGTCAGATTTGTCAGATCAGTCATTATTCAACCACCTTCGGCACAACAAAACAGCCAGCATCGGTCATCGGTGCGTTTGACAGCACTTTTTGCTGGATATTGCCATCGGTGACTTCGTCCTTGCGCATCGGCAGGGTCAGATCGGCAACCGACGTCAGGGGATCACAACCCTCGACATCAACTTCTTGCAGTTCCTCGACGAAATCGAGGATACGGGTCAAATCTCCCGCCAGTTCGCCAAGCCCTTCTTCGGACACGTTGATACGCGACAGAAAGGCGATCCTGCGAACTGTTTCCTTATCCAAAGACGACATGGATGAAAGTCTCTCTTAAGGAATGACAAAACACCCGGCAAGCAGGCAGCCTGCCGGAACTTGAAATTACAGCGCGGAAACTAGCACCCCGCTGCCCCCGCCGCAAGGGCCGGAGACAGCCAATTTCGGCAACTTTTCCAACAGCTGGGAAAGTTGCCACCTGATCATGGCGAACATCGGGGGCAAAGCCATGCTTTCACCGACGTTTCAGGCATGTCAGTATTGCGTTTCGCCGGTTGAAATGCGCTGGCGTTTTTCGGGCAACGCACCTATAAGGGCGCCATGATTTGCAATGACACACAAGAATTGCTGCGGTTTTTGACACCGGCAGCACGCGTTTTGGGGCTGGATCTCGGCACCAAGACCATTGGCGTGGCCCTTTCGGATGTCGGGCTACAGATCGCGTCCCCCTATTCGCTGATTTCGCGCAAGAAATTCACGCGGGATATTGCCGAACTTTCGACGATCATCACCAAACAGAATGTCGGTGGTATCATCATCGGTTTTCCGCGTGAACTTGACGGCACGATCGGCAAGGCCTGCCACCGGGTTTATGCCTTTGTCGACGAAATGCAGAATTATATCGATCTGCCGATCCTGCTTTGGGATGAACGTCTTTCGACCAACGCGGTTGAACGCATCCTGATCGAGGATGTCGACATGACCCGCAAACGCCGCGCGGAAGTTGTCGATAAAACGGCTGCGGCCTATATCCTCCAGGGTGCGCTTGATAACCTTAATCTTCACACCGATCCGTATGAAAATCCGGACGATGACGATGAGGACGAAATCGGCGACGAAGACGCCTGATTTTCGCCCGATCAAACTGGGCCGTTTCAAGATTTCCGATAAGGCCGCCTGATATGTCAGGCGGCTTTTTCTTTGGCCTTGAAGACAACCAAGGTCCCGAAGAACTTGGATGGCGGCAGGATCAGCCGCCCCTTCTTATGGATTGCGCCCATGGATTGGGCGGCCTCGGCGATGGCATCGATCCTGTCAACGATGATTTCGTACCCGGCAAATCCGTCGGTCGGGAAAAGCGGATCATCAATGCCAAAACGGGTGACCATTTCATCGCTGTGAAGGGCTTCGACAATCTTGTCGGTGCCTATTTCGGCGACAAAATCCGATACCGCGTCGGCCGCCCAATGCATCAGGAACACCTTGCCAATCGCATAGGCCCCGTTGGCATGCGTCTGATATTCCGGATAATAGAAATTCTGCGGCGGGTGACGATGCTGGCAAACAAACGTAACCGCATGGCGCAACAGCGGATGATTGGCAAAGGCAAGCGAGAATGCCACATCGGTCAGAGAACCATCCGGGCGGGTGGCTTCGCGTTCGAACTTGAAGACACGCGGAACGGCGGCACCGGCGACAATGAAAGCCTCCCGGTCTTTTTCCGCATCGCGTGATTGCAGCGCCAGCATCGACATGCCTTCACGCTGACGCAGATAATCGCGATTATAAATCGGGAAGGAAAACGGCGCTGCGAGATCGGTTTCGGCGATTTTTTCCGGCTCGATCACGGCAAGCAATTCGATATACATGCCATCAAGCTGGATCAGGGCGTTGCCGGTGCCAAACGGATGATTGGCGCGCGGGGTGACAGTAAAGCCCAGCTTGCGATAGGCATCACAGGCCGCATCAAGATCATTGACACATAAAACCAGATGATCGATTGAGCGGCTCATGGGCATTCCCCTGATTGCATTCCTGTTTGCAGTGCTAACAGCGCAGGAATTTCTTTCAATTGATAAATCAGTGCGTTGCACGCATTATCTGACCCATGCTCATTATCACAGGATGGACATGCAATGAAACAAACAGTCTTGTCGATACGATGTCAGACAGGACCGTCGCAATGCAAACCATCACAGCAAATCACATAACAACCGATTAATAACCGGCCCATCGTGCCGCAAGATATTTTCGAAAGCGCCCCATGTTAGCCATCCTGTCCGCCCTGATCCCGACCTTTGCCCTGATCGTGCTTGGTTTCATCCTGCGGCAACGCAAATTCCTGCCTGATGCGTTCTGGCCTGGGGCGGAAAAGCTGACCTATTATGTGACATTCCCGGCATTGCTGTTTTCCAATACTGCGCAGGCCGATCTGGGGAGCCTGCCGCTGGCGGGGATTGCGACTGCGATGCTGGGCACGGTTTTCATCTGCACCGTTCTTATCCTGATCACCAAACCGGTTCTGAAAGTCAGCAACCCGGCCTTTTCATCGCTGTTTCAGGGAGCGATCCGACCCAATACCTATATCGGGCTTGCGGTTGCCGCCGCCCTTCTGGGCGAAAACGGATTGACGGTGACCGCCCTTTGCGTTGCCTTGGTCGTGCCGACGGTCAATGTGCTTTCGGTTCTGGCCTGCGCGCATTGGGGGGATAATGAACGCACACCCGGTGCGGTGTCGCTTTTGCGCGATGTTCTGCGCAATCCGTTGCTGATGGCGTGTGTTTTGGGCATCGCGATCAATATGACGGGATTTGGCCTGCCGCCAGTGATCAGGCCGTTTCTGGAAGTTCTGGGGCGTGCGGCATTGCCAATCGGGCTTCTGGCGGTTGGTGCGGGGCTTGATCTTTCGGCGGCACGACGTGCCGGGGGACCGGTCGGGTTTTCGACACTGGGCAAACTAGTCATCAGCCCGGCGATTGCAGCGGGGCTTTGTCTTTTGCTCGGCCTGCCGCCGGTGGAACTGGCGGCAGTTGTGCTTTATGCTGGACTGCCCTGTTCGGCCAGTGCGTTTGTACTGGCCCGCCTGATGGGCGGTGACGCACCGATGATGGCCAGCATCATTACAGTTCACACACTTGTCGCGATTATCACCATACCAATCCTTGCGGTTTTGCTGCATGTAGTCTGATGTAAACCAGATGAAATACTGACCATCCGGTCAGCTTTTTGGGGCAATATTTTAACTTTCCGTGACAGGGGCAATTGGGTATGCTCCGCGCGAAATTCTGCCCATACCATTTAAGGAATATGTGCAACGCCATGAGTGTCATGGGACCAGCGGCGGATCACTATCCGCACCCTCACCTCCTCGGTATCGAAGGTCTTACCCCGGGGGAAATCACCCTTATTCTTGATCGTGCCCAGCATTATGCGGAAAAGAACCGTACCGCAGACAAGACCAGCAACATTCTTGCCGGGGCCACGGTCGTCAATCTGTTCTATGAAAACTCGACCCGAACGCTGACATCGTTTGAGCTGGCCGCCAAGCGGCTTGGTGCGATGGTGATCAACATGACGGTCGGCACCAGTTCGGTCAAAAAGGGTGAAACCCTGATTGATACCGCGATGACGCTCAATGCGATGAACCCGGATGCACTTGTGGTCCGCCATGGCGACAGCGGCGCGGTCAAGCTGCTGAGCGAGAAGGTCAATTGCGCAGTTCTCAATGCCGGGGATGGCCGCCACGAGCACCCGACACAGGCATTGCTTGATGCGCTGACCATTCGCCGTCACAAGGGCCGCCTGCATCGGCTTAACGTGGCGATCTGCGGCGATATCGCGCATTCGCGCGTCGCCCGATCCAACATCCTGCTGCTCAATACCATGGGATCGCGGGTGCGCCTTGTCGCCCCCCCGACCCTGATCCCGTCAAAAATCGACCGGATGGGGGTCGAGATTTTCCATGACATGGAAGAAGGCCTCAAGGATTGCGACATCGTCATGATGCTGCGCCTTCAGCTGGAACGCATGGAAGGAAGCTTCATCCCGTCCGTCCGTGAATATTTCCATTTCCACGGCCTTGATCGCGCCAAGCTTGCCAATGCCAAGCCCGACGCGCTGATCATGCATCCCGGCCCGATGAACCGCGGCGTCGAGATCGACAGTGAAGTCGCCGACGACGTCGAACGATCCGTCATCCGCGAACAGGTTGAAATGGGGGTTGCGGTGCGCATGGCCGCCCTTGAATTGCTGGTCCAGAACCACAGACAGCTTGGAGGCCAGGCATGACCCCAGCCATTCGTGTAAAGGGCACGGGCCGCAAGGCCATTATCAATGCCCGCCTGCTTGACCCGGCTGCACAAACCGACAGCACGGGCGGCATCCTGATTGAAAACAGCAAGATCATTGATTGCGGCGCAAAGGTCACGCACGACAATCTGCCCAAGGATTGCGAGATCATCGATGCCGCGGGAGCATGCCTTGCGCCCGGACTTGTCGATATGCGCGCGCAATTGCGCGATCCGGGGTTCGAACATCAGGAAACCATTGAAACCGCCGGTCGTTCGGCGGCAGCGGGTGGGATCACCACGATCATCGCCCTGCCCAACACCGATCCGGTGATTGACGATGTTGCAGGGGTCGAGTTTATTGCGCGTCGCGCCCGCAAGGTTGGCCTGGCCAAGGTTTTTGCCTATGGCGCAGTATCAAAGGGCATCGAAGGTGGCGAAATCACCGAGATGGGCCTTTTGCATCAGGCCGGTGCCGTCGCGTTTTGTGATGGCGTGAAAACCATCGCCAGCGCCCGGTTGCTGCGACAAGCATTATCCTATTCGACCTTCTTTGACGGTATGATCGTCCAGCATCCCGAGGAACCGGAACTTTCCAAGGGGGCGGCAATGAATAGCGGCGAACTTGCCACGCGGCTTGGTCTTAGCGGTGTGTCCCCCCTTGCCGAAGTCATGCAGATAGAGCGCGATTTGCGGCTGGTTGAAATGACCGGCGGACGTCTGCATTTTGCCCATATTTCGACAGGAGAATCGGTCGAAGTGATCCGCAAGGCCAAGAAACGCGGCCTTAAGGTCACGTGCGATACGGCCCCGTTCTATTTTGCGCTTAACGAAAATGCGGTTTCGGATTACCGGACCTTTGCCAAGCTGTCGCCGCCGCTTCGGTCCGAAGATGACCGGCAGGCGATTGTGGCGGGCCTTGCCGATGGCACGATTGATGCCATCGCATCGGACCATAATCCGCAGGATGTTGACTCCAAACGCCTGCCTTTTGCACAGGCCGCCGCCGGTGGCGTTGGCTTTGAAACGCTTCTGCCGATCACGCTTGAGCTTTATCACAACGGGCATATGTCGATGCTGGATGTGATTACCAAGCTGACGACGGCCCCGGCTGGACTGGTGCGCATCAAGGGTGCCGGTACGCTTGAAATCGGGACGGCTGCCGATCTGGTGCTGTTTGATCCGGATCGCCCATGGAAGATCGATCCCTATCAGTTCGAGTCAAAATCGAAAAACTCGCCATTTGACGGCCGCCTGACCCAGGGCCGTGTCCTTCGCACCATCATTGATGGGCGCGAGGTCTTTGCCGATCCCTCTGTCGCGGAAGGCGCGTGAATATGGAACTTGATGCCACTTACAAGGCAACCCTGATGTCGCTCCAGATTGCAACTGTTTGCGGATATCTGCTGGGCTCGATCCCGTTTGGCCTTGTTCTGACGCGGATGGCCGGACTTGGCGATATCCGCAAGATCGGATCAGGCAATATCGGTGCGACCAACGTGCTGCGTACCGGGAACAAGTTTCTGGCGCTCCTGACCCTTGTCGGTGATGTCGGCAAGGGTGCAGCGGCAGCCCTGCTGTTTACCCACTTCGTCAGTGCCGAAGCTGGCATTTTTGCCGGTGGCGCTGCGGTTATCGGGCATATGTTCCCCGTCTGGCTGCGTTTCAAGGGCGGTAAAGGTGTTGCCACCACCCTTGGCACCCTTGTCGCGGTAAACTGGATCATGGGGCTTGTCGCGGCAGCGACGTGGCTTGTGATGGCGCTGATTTTCCGCATTTCGTCGCTTTCGGCGCTTATCGCGATGATCGCCGCCCCGATTGCGGCCTTCCTGATCGCCAATGATCCCGGTGCCGGATGGCTTGCGATCTTTCTTGCCGTGATTGTCTGGGGTGCTCATCACAGCAATATCCGCCGCCTGATCAAAGGCGACGAACCCCAAATCGGCCAGAAGAAAAAAGAAGCCGCGGCTGCCAGCGAAGAATAGGCCGCAATTCGAATAGCTTGACGAAACAACGCCCGGATGATCACAATCCGGGCGTTATGGTTTCAGACACACAACAACCCATACGATTAGCGCAATCCGAACGCCTCGCACGCATGCGACTGGCGCGCAGTGCCAATGTCGGACCGGTCACGTTCCGCAAGCTGATCGAGCGGTTCGGATCAGCACGCAACGCAATTGACGCCCTGCCCGATATTATCGCACGCACCGGGGGCAAGCGGCAGATTGTTCTGGCGACGCGTGAAGACACGATTGCCGAAATTGATCAGGCGCGGGCCTGCGATGCCAAGCCGGTAATTATCGGCGATCCTGAATATCCGGCGATGCTGGCCGCGATCGAGGATGCCCCACCCTATTTTTATGCACTCGGACGCGTTGAACTTTTAACCAGACCAACCATCGGGATCGTCGGAGCCCGTAATGCATCGGCCAATGGATGCGGGTTTGCCCGGCGTTTATCAGCCGCCCTGTGCGAGGCAGGATATGTCGTGACATCGGGTATGGCGCGCGGGATTGATGGCGCAGTTCACGATGCCTGCCTGCAGGTCGCAAATACAGTTGGTGGCACCGTTGCGGTTCTGGGCGGCGGTGTTGATGTGGTTTATCCGCGGGAACATGCCGATCTGTATCGCAAGCTTTGTGAAAATGGCTGTGTGATTTCGGAAATGCCGCCGGGATTAAATCCGCAGGCACGGCATTTTCCAAGGCGCAACCGGATCATTTCCGGACTTTCGCACGGCATCGTCGTGGTCGAGGCCGGACGCAATTCGGGATCGCTGATCACCGCGCGTTTTGCCGGTGAACAGGGTCGCGATGTTTTTGCAGTTCCGGGCAGTCCGACCGATCCCCGCGCGGCAGGTCCCAACAGCCTGATCCGGGATGGTGCGATCCTGTGCGACTCCGTTGACGTGATTTTGGATGCCTTGCATGTTTCGCTGCAAAACAACCATCTGCGTGAAGGAATTCATCATTTTGCCATCGACAGCCGTGCGACAATCGTAAACGGCCAGTCAGATGATTTCAGCGACATCACCAAATCCATCGAACGCGATGCCAGAACCGGCACCATTGATGACAGCTCTGAAAGCGTTGATAACCAAGAAGAAACCGGGGTAAATGACCGATCACGAAATGAGGGTCGCGGAACAGAAGATGTTCTCGAGCTATTGTCGACCAGCCCGCTACTGATTGATCAGCTTATCCGGGCATCGGGCATGCCTGCCGATGTGATTTCGACCATGCTGATTGAGCTTGAGCTTGCAGGAAGGGTTGAACGTCACCCCGGAAATAGGGTATCGCGTATCGCCGAATGAGTGTCGCAGACATCCGTGCTGCGACAATATTGTTGTGATTTGCCGCAATTTGCGCAATCTGATCTGAAAGACGGTCACACTATATATAAGTGTCGGACATTCGGATCATTCGCAGCACGACATACATTATCGCCCCAGGGCGCAAGAACCGGACACGAAAAACGTAATGAATCTTGTCATCGTCGAATCCCCGGCCAAAGCCAAGACGATCAATAAATATCTCGGTGACGATTACAAGGTGCTGGCCTCTTTTGGTCACATCCGCGATCTTCCGTCGAAAGATGGATCGGTTGATCCCGACAATGATTTTTCGATGGTCTGGGAAACCGATGGCCGTTCGGAAAAACAGATCCGCGAGATCGCATCGGCCGCACGCGATGCCGACACCATCTATCTCGCGACTGACCCGGATCGCGAAGGGGAAGCGATTTCTTGGCATATTCTGGAAGTTCTGGAACAGAAAAAGCTTTTGCGCGGTCGCGACGTTCATCGTGTCGTGTTCCACGAGATCACCAAAAAGGCCGTGACGGACGCGATTGCCAATCCGCGCGAGCTTAATCAGGAACTGGTCGATGCCTATCTGGCGCGCCGTGCCCTTGATTATCTGGTGGGCTTTAACCTGTCGCCTGTCCTGTGGCGCAAATTGCCCGGTTCGCGGTCTGCAGGTCGCGTGCAGTCTGTCGCCCTTCGTCTGATCTGCGAACGCGAGATCGAGATCGAAGCATTCCGCCCCGACGAATACTGGTCGCTGGAAGCCGGTTTCAAGGTGCCTGAGGGCAACTTTACCGCGCGCCTAACCCATCTGAACGGTGAGAAGCTGGACAAGCTGGCACTGGGCAACGAGGGTGCGGCAACGATTGCCAAGGAAAAGGTCGAAAGCCGCAGCTATACGGTTTCAAAGGTCGAACGCAAGGACGTCAAACGCCGTCCGCAGCCGCCTTTCACCACATCGACCCTGCAACAGGAAGCATCGCGCAAGCTCGGTTTTGGTGCAAAACGCACCATGCAACTTGCGCAGCGCCTTTATGAAGGGGTTGATATCGGTGGCGAGACGGTTGGTCTGATCACCTATATGCGTACCGACGCCGTGGTTCTTTCTGGCGAGGCACTGGCCGCAGCACGCCGCCTGATTTCCAAGGATTACGGCGAAAGTTACCTGCCGCCAAGCGCACGCAGCTTTGCCAACAAGGCCAAGAACGCACAGGAAGCCCACGAGGCCATCCGTCCGACCGACCTGTTCCGTCGTCCCGATCAGGTTGCCCGTCATCTTGATAAGGATCAGTTGAACCTTTATACTGATCTGGAAACGGACCGTGGCCTGCCAGATGGAAGACGCCAAATTCGATCAGGTTGCGGTTGATCTGTCATCGAATGACAATCACGTGGTTCTGCGTGCCAATGGTTCGGTCGTCAAATTTGACGGTTTCCTGAAGCTGTATCAGGAAGGCAAGGATGACGAGACCGAGGACGAAAATGATCGCCGTCTACCGCCGTTAAAAGAAGGCCAGAAGCCTGATCTTGGCAAAGTCAGCATCGACCAGCATTTCACCCAGCCCCCGCCCCGCTATACCGAGGCAAGCCTGGTCAAGAAGATGGAAGAGCTGGGCATTGGCCGTCCGTCGACCTATGCGTCGATCATTTCGGTGTTGCAGGATCGCGATTATGTGACGCTGGACAAGCGCCGCTTTGTCGCACAGGATCGCGGCCGTCTGGTCACGGCGTTCCTGTCGAAATTCTTTGAACGTTATGTGCAGTACAACTTTACGGCCGATCTGGAAAACCAGCTTGATGACGTTTCAAACGGCAGCCTTGCCTGGCGCGATGTCCTGAACCAGTTCTGGGCCGCATTCAAGGGCAATGTCGACGAAGCCAAGGAACTGAAAATCACCGATGTGCTTGATGCGCTTCAGGTGATGCTTGAAAATTACCTGTTCCCGGCACGCGAAGATGGTACAGACCCGCATAAATGCCCGAAATGTGCCGATGGCACGCTGAGCCTCAAGCTCGGCAAATTCGGTGCGTTCCTCGGCTGTTCGAATTATCCGGAATGCAACTTTACCCGTCCGCTGGTTGCCAATGAAAATGGCGGTGATTCCGAACTTGATGCCGGGCCCAAGGTGCTTGGCATCGATAAGGAAACCGGCAAGGAAATCACCCTGCGCAAAGGCCCGTATGGCGTTTATGTGCAACTGGGTGAAGAAGAGGAAGTCGAAGGCAAGAACGGCAAACCCAAAAAGGTCAAGCCGAAGCGGACATCCCTTCCAAAAGGGCTGGAGCCATCGGTTGTCGATCTGACCAAGGCGGAAGAATTGCTGACATTGCCACGTCTGGTCGGCGTATTCCCCGACACCGGCGAGGAAATCAAGGCCAATGTCGGTCGGTTTGGCCCCTATGTTCAGGCCGGCAGCATCTTTGCATCGCTTAAGGCCGAGGATGACGTTCTGACGGTTGGTGAAAACCGTGCGATTGCACTGATTGCAGACAAACGTGAAAAGGCCGGCAAAGAAATCGGCAAACATCCGGATGACGGCGAGCCGATATTCCTGGCTGATGGCCGTTGGGGACCGTTTGTCAAACACAAGAAAACCAATGCTAACCTGCCGCGTGACACAAACAAGGAAGATGTCACGCTGGAAATGGCCATTGCGGCGCTGAAGGAAAAGGAAGCCAAATCGGGCAAACCGGCCAAGGCAACCAAAGCCGCCGCAAAAAAGACAACAACAAAAAAGGTGGCCGCGAAGAAACCGGCCGCCAAAAAGACCGCTGCAAAAAAACCCGCAGCCAAGAAAACAACGAAGAAAGAGGCGGCGAACTAATCGCCGCCTTCCTTTTCTTGACGATACAATTGAAAGGACGCCGCGAAGTTGGCGAACGACACAGAAAATAAAACCCCGTTCCCGACCCGGGAACAGATTATGGAATTCATCGATATGAGCCCCACCCCGGTGGGTAAGCGCGAAATTGCGCGCGCCTTTAACATCAAGGGTGCAGCGAAGATCGAGCTTAAAAAGATCCTGAAGGATCTGAAAATCGGTGGTGACGTGGTCAAGGGCCGCAGACGGTTTGACAAACCCGACCGCCTGCCGCCTGTCGAGGTACTGGAAATCACCGGCATTGATGACGAAGGCGAAGTTATTGCCCGTCCCAATGTCTGGAAAGAAGATTATGAACCGCCGGTAATTTACGTGAAAATGATCCGGCGCGGCGGACCAAGCGCACCGGGCATTGGCGACAAGATCCTTGCCAAGCTGCGCTATACCGGTAAGCAGACCTATGAAGCCAGCATCATGCGGGTTCTGGGCAGTGGCCCGCAACGTGTTCTAGGCATTTTCCGCCCCAATGAACGCGAAGGCCGGGTTGTCCCCACCGACCGCAAGGATGCAGGCGAGATTGCCGTGCCGCTGGATGATCATCCCGATCTTGAAGGCGGGGCACTGGTTCTGACTGAAATTCTGCCAGGCAAGCATTTCGGCCTGCGCAAGGGCCGGATTACCGAGGTCCTTGGCAATATCAACGAACCGAAATCGATCAGTCTGGTATCGATCCATGCGCGCGGTATTCCGTTTGAATTCCCGCCGGAAGTCGAATTGCAGGCGCGTGAGTCCAAGGCGACGCCGATGGGCAAGCGCACCGATCTGCGCGATTCCGCTGGTGACGATTGACGGGGCCGATGCACGCGACTTTGACGATGCCGTCTGGGCCGAACCCGATCCTGATCCGGAGAATGAAGGTGGCTGGCACATCATGGTCGCGATTGCCGATGTGTCCTGGTATGTGCGCCCGCATGACGCGCTCGACCGTGAAGCGGTAAAGCGCGGCAACAGTTGCTATTTCCCGGACCGGGTTGTGCCAATGTTGCCGTTTGAACTGTCCAACGGCTGGTGTTCGCTGGTTCCGCACGAAGACCGCGGCTGTATGGCCGTCGAGATGTGGCTGAACAAGCATGGGACCAAACTGCGGCACAAATTCTGTCGCGGGATGATGCGATCAGCAGCGCGCCTGACCTATGATCAGGTTCAGCGCGCGATGGATGGTTATCCTGACGACACCACCGGCCCGTTGCTTGACACCATTATCAAGCCGCTTTACGGCGCGTATGAAGCATTTCTTGAAGCGCGCAAAGGACGTGGTGTTCTGGAACTTGACCTTCCGGAACGCAAGATCGAGCTGAATGACAAGGGCCAGATTATTGCCATTGCCCCGCGGGCACGCTTTGACAGCCACAAGCTGATCGAAGAATTCATGGTCGCGGCCAATGTCTGTGCCGCCGAGGAACTTGAACGGATCAAGCAGCCCTGCATGTATCGTATTCACGATGCCCCAAGCGAGGAAAAGCTTGAGGCGCTTCATGAATTCCTTGAGGGTGCTGGTTACAAGCTGAACAAGGGGGCGGTCCTGCGCCCGCGTGATTTCAACCGCATCCTTGAACAGGCCAAGGACACCCCCGAGGCCGAGCTAATCAATACGGTTGTGCTGCGCAGCCAGTCACAGGCGATGTATAGCCCGGACAATATCGGGCACTTTGGTCTCGCGCTTAAGAAATACGCCCATTTCACATCCCCGATCCGGCGTTATGCCGATCTTCTGGTGCATCGTGCCCTGATCGCGGGCCTGAAACTTGGCGAAGGTGGATTGCCGCCCGAAGATGGCGAACGGTTCGAACAGATCGGCGAAGACATTTCCGGCACCGAACGCCGGGCGGCGATGGCCGAACGCGATGCGGTCGATCGTTATGTTGCAGCCTATATGGCCGACAAGGTCGGTGCGGAATTCCCCGGTCGTGTTTCGGGGGTCACGCATTTTGGCCTGTTCGTGTCGCTCAACGAGACCGGCGCGGATGGTTTGATCCCGATATCCACACTGCCCGATGATTATTATGTGCATGATGCCGTCGGTCATGCGCTGGTCGGGCAAAATCGCGGCAAGACATTCCGCCTGGGCGATGATGTCGTTGTTCGCATTGCCGAGGCAGATGCGGCAACCGGGTCGCTTGCGCTTCGTCTGGCGGGACATGCCGATATTACCGACCGTGATCTGATCGAGCGGCCACGCGGGCGCGGAAAACGCCGTGGCAGCCCGGGTGACCGCAACCATCGCCATGGGACAAAACCGGGCTTTCGTGCCAATCCAAAGGATAAAAGCGGCGCATCTGGTGGTGGTCCCCGCAGTGGAAAACCGGGTGGCAAGCCTGGTACCAAGGCTGCGAGCAAAAAGAAAACCACACCGAAAAAACAGCGCAAGCTGGTGGCATCAAGCCGGGTCGCACGAAACACGATCAAACGCGATAGTTAAACAAAAAGGGCGACCACGATGGTCGCCCTTTTCATTGGTATCGGATTTATCAATCAGCCCAGCGTTTCGATGAACTTCGCCAGATGTTCGGCCGTTTGCTTGCCCCGGTTGGAAATGATCGCGACATTTGACGGCAGCCCTTCGAGATCAGGGTGGGATGCATCAAAGCTGGTCAAAAGGCCAAGTGCCTTGCCTTTCAGTGTTTTCATAGCGGCAAGAGCACGGATCAGTTCGATACCGCTCAAACCATCAAGGACCGCGGCAGTGATGATTGCATCCGGGCGCGATTGAACGACGGTTTGAAACGCCTCGACTGCGGTGCGTGCGGTAATGGTCCGGAAGCCTTTTTCACGCAATTCACGTTGCAGGAAATGGGCCTGCACCGTGGTTGCGGTAACGATCAGGACTTCTTTATCGTGCGCTGCCGGTGTGTCTGCGGCCGCGCCTTCGTCATCCTTTTTGGCACTTCGCGTCGGAAGCGACCGGAGGATGCGGGTTTCTTCCTCCGCCGGGGGATTGGTACCGCTTTCGATGATTTCGCGGATCCATGTCGTGAAATCGACAAGAGACGCGGCTTCGAGATCGTCGATCTCGGTCAGTTCGGCGATATAATCTTCCATGCGGTGTGCAATCGCACCAACCAGCGGGAAACCGAATGAACCGGCAAGACCTTTGACAGTGTGCGCCTCGCGCCTTAGTTCGGCAATGCCGACATCGGCCTTGTCCATGCCACCGGCGACACGATCAATGGTTGTTTCAATACGATCGGTGCGTTCAAGGGTGTCTTCAATGAAATCCTGTTTCAGTCGGGCGACGATATCGTCTGCATTCCCCATCTGGGCGCTCCTGTACCGGGTTGAAGACATCAGTATCAAAGGATCGTCATTATAACGGTTTTCAGCCATGCCGGAAAAGCACTTGCCCGATCACTTCAACTTCATGATGATAGCGAACCGTTTCAATGCCCCTTTTTTCCGGCCTGATCAAGGGGCTGGATCAAGAAACAGGAACGAATGCCACCATGCAGCCAGAATATAGCGAACAAAGCAGCGGATCGCGCCTGCTGACCGGTCTTAGCCGCGGATTTCGGCGCAAATGCCCCAATTGCGGACATGGCTTTGCCTTTGGCGGGTACCTGAAACTGCGCGATGAATGTGATTGCTGCGCGCATCCGATCGGCGAATATCGCTGTGATGACGCCCCGCCCTATTTCACGATTTTCATTGTCGGTCATATCGTTGTTGGTGGTGCGCTTTCGATGGAGCAATCCATGCAGCCATCCATCGCACTGCAATTGTCTGTCTGGCTTCCAACAACCGTCCTGCTCTGCCTTGCCTTCCTGCCCTTCATCAAAGGGGCGGTGCTTGGCACCCAATGGGCGATGAAGATCAAGGGATAGTCATTGTCGACTGCGTGCCATTCGCAGTAGAATGACTTTTACGTTGAGCTAGCTCCTTTCGGATTGAGCACATTTTGGCATCAGCCACACGAGATATCGGTCCTGTCCTCTACCGCCCGGCGTCGCGCCCAATCAGGCGCGTTGCGGGAATGGTTGGCATTTGTCTTTTGCTGGCAGGCTGTGCCACCCAGCGTGGTGACGCAATCATTTCAAATGATGATCAGCAAACCCGCGATGTGATGTCGCAGGCGATCGAACTGGTGGCGACACGCTATATTGATCCTGTGGGACGCGAACAGATTGTTGTCAATGCGCTGGACGGACTTTCGGCGATTGATCCGAATATCCGTATCGGCATGACGCCGGACGAGATTATCCTTGGCTATAATGGCAAAACTGTTCGCAACCTTGCCCTGCCCGACGCCGACAGCGAAGAACAGGACACGCTTTTATGGACCGAACTGACCCTTAAGGGTGTTGGTATTTACCGGGTTTATTCACCCGATTTGCGGCATGCGGATGCGCTTTCGGTACAATCGGCACTGGTCAGCGGATCGATCAAGAACCTTGACCGTTACAGCCGTTATGAGGGGCCTAATCAGGCCGAAACGGCACGGACACGGCGCGATGGCTATATCGGGGTCGGTGTGCGCTTGATTGGCGGCGATGGCTATCCAGTGATCAAAAAGGTGCACGAAGACAGCCCTGGCGGCCAAGGCAGGACTGGATATTGGTGACCAGCTGATTTCTGTGAACGGGGTCAACCTTTATAACCGCACGGCGGCCTATGCCAGCGACCTTCTGCATGGCGAGGAAGGCACGCGTGTTACAATCGAAATCAATGGTGCCGACAGCCAGGTCATCACCCCCATTGAAATCATGCGCGAACGGGTGATCAGCCGGACCGTATTTACCGAAATTCGCGATAATGTCCTGATTGCCCGGATTGCCAGCTTTAACAGCGCGACGGCACAGTCCCTTGGCGATGAAATCCTCAAGGCTGACCTTTTCCCCGGTGGCTTGCGCGGCGTAATCCTTGACCTTCGCGGTAATCGCGGCGGGCTTTTACAGCAGGGGGTCGAGGTTGCCGATCTGTTTATCGCAGGCGGCCCGATCGCCAATACGCGGTCACGCGTGATGGCTGCACGGCATATCTTCAAGGCAAATCCCGAAGACCTGACCCGCGGGGCGCCGCTGGTTGTGCTAATTGATGGCAGGACGGCGTCCTCGGCCGAACTGGTGGCGGCGGCCCTTCAGGATCGTAACAGGGCGGTCCTGATCGGTTCGACAAGCTTTGGCAAGGGATCGGTTCAGGCTATCAATGATCTGTCGAATAAAGGCACGCTGACCTTTACCTGGTCGCAGATGACAGCTCCGTCGGGTTATACGTTCGATCGCATTGGACTTTTCCCGGCGATCTGCACGACAGCCAGCGGAATAGCCCCGAATGACCAGATCAGATCCGCCCTCGCCCATCGCGATGATATGGTTGCCATCATGACCAAATGGCGCAAGCTTGATTATCAGAATGAAAAAGCGCGACAGGACCTTCGAAATATGTGTCCGGCCCGTCAAGGCATTGATGAAAACGACATTGATATCGCTCTTGAATTGATCAAAAACCTTCCGGGTTACAAGGATCTGGCTCAATTACCGATCAATGAAATTGCCGATACCTTTGCCTCGCAATAAAAATGGCATTCTTTTTGCCAAAATGGCTTGACACCCGGCGCATAACCTTTATGTTCCGCGGCCTGAGATACACCTGAACACAGGAAGCTGAGATATGGCGAAGCCCGCTTCGATCCTCGTAAAGTTGGTAAGCACCGCTGATACCGGTTACTTCTATGTCGTTAAGAAGAACCCGCGGAATACCACCGAGAAATTCTCGTTTCGCAAGTACGACCCGGTCGTGCGCAAGCACGTCGAGTTCAAAGAAGCGAAAATGAAGTAATCTTTCAGCTAACGCTGACTGAATTACCGGAATTAAAAAAAGACGTGACCTTCGGGTCGCGTCTTTTTTATTGCCTGATCGGATCGAATGAATCGCATCAGGCAGAAAACCGTTTCCACCCTGCCCCGGCCAGCATCAGCCAACCGCTTATGAATGACAGCCCGCCAATCGGGGCGATCATGCCAAAGGTGCTGATCCCGGCAAAGGCAATGACGTAAAGCGCCCCGCAAAAGAACAGAATGCCCGCCAGCATTGCATAAGCTGCCCAGCACAGAAGCCGTTCATCGGGCACTTGATGGGCAAGAGCCGCGATGGCAGCCAAACCCACGGCATGCACCAGTTGATAATGCGCACCGGTTTCCACAAGCTCGCGCGCACGGTTCATTTCCTCGCCCGCCATGCCGTGGGATGCAAATGCCCCCAGCCCAACCGCGATTGCCCCGTTCAACCCCGCCATAACAACAGATAACCGCATGAAGTTGTTTTCCGATTTCATGATGCTTTGTACTGGCGACACTTTATCGCCCCGCAGACAACCACGCCATGATCAAACGCAAAAAAATGGCCGTACAAAAATGTACGGCCAGTAAACTCTCTTGGGGGAGATGTGCCGGACCAATTAAATGCCCGTCACCCTGTTTTTCTATCCTGAATAATTAATCGGCTCTGTGACATTCGTCACAATTTGTGAAACATTTTCAATTTTCTGCCGATAATTCATCACTTTGCCCTCAATTTTGATCTAATGGATCGATTCACTGAGGAATTCTTCAAGACGCTGTACATTGGGCACATACAGACCCAACTCGACTTTGGCGATCAAACCATTTCGGGCAAGTGTTCCCATGACACGGGCAACGGTCTCGCGAGATGTGCTGACCCTGCTGGCAATTTCTGAATGCACGGGCACAGGACTTAACATCGCGGATCCGTCTTCTGCGATCTCGATCTGCGAGCAACGCAGGATTTCCGCAACAACCCGTTCATTTGCACCAAGTGTGCTAACGTCAACAATGCGTCGGGTCGATGTTCTGACGATCCTTGCCAGTTCCCTGATAACACTCCAGGCAACAGAAGGATGGTTTTTGACGATTTTTTCGAAATTGGCGGGGCTTACAATCGCGACATCCGTATTGGTGACAGCCAGGACACAGGCTGAACGCGGCTCGCCGTCTATTGCCGAAAGTTGCCCGACACAACCGCCTGCCCCGATTTCTTCCAGCGTGATCTCGCGACCGGACAAAGAATAATTCACAATTCGGACCTTACCCGACAAAATCAGATAAACATCCGAACTGTCGGATTCGGGTTCAATAATCTGCGCCCCAGCCGAAAATGTTTTCCGGTTGATGTGCCGCTCGACATCTGCGAGTGCGACCTGATCAAGCCCCGCGAGAATACCGACCACCGATAATTCTACCATCTACCCCAGCTTTTCTATGCTTTCGCTATCATTTTCGCGTCAATGCGATGGTCAGACTTAACACCATGCACTGCTTTTGAATGCTGTCCCGTAAAGATCATATGCAAAGCAGACAACACTGACAATCATCCGCGACCAAGTCCCCAAGGCAATTTACAATACAATTGTATGACTATACAGCATCCAAACGAATGCTGCGGATGCGAAGTCCGGATTTTCATGTTACGTTATAGTGATCCCCACACAGTTCGCATGCAGGAGGCCTGCCATGAGTCCCGAATTGGAGATTTTTCGCCGCAGCCCAAGCGACAAACCCAAATGCAAAACGCCGGTCGTTTTCGTCCATGGTGCATTTACAGGCGCATGGTGCTGGAACGAACATTTTCTGACCTGGTTTGCCGATCAGGGGTTTGAAACCATTTCATTTTCGCTGCGCGGCCATGGTGGCAGCGGCGGGCGCGAGCTGCGCAGCCTGGCATCGATTGACGATTATGTGGAAGACCTCGAAACGGTTGTCGATACGCTTGGCCAAAAGCCGATCCTGATCGGTCATTCGATGGGCGGCTACATCATTCAGAAATATCTTGAAAAGCATAAGGCAACCGCCGCTGTCCTGATGGCATCCGTCCCGCCCGAGGGACTTCTTGCCAGTAACACCATGATGGCAATGGCACAACCCGACCTTTATCTTCAGATGTTCTGGCTTCAGGCCATCGGCCCCCACACCCTGCTACGTGATCGGCTGGGACGCGCCATGCTGTCACCCGATATTGCCGAAGACGAAGGCATGATTTATTTCGGCCGGCTTGAAACCGAAAGCCACCGGGCCCTTATGGACATGATGGGGGGCAATCCGGTGTTTCTGTCGCAAACCGATCTGCCGCCGATGCTGGCAATTGGGGCACGCAATGATGAAATCATTCAAAGCGAGGTGGTCAATCACACCGCCCGACGTCTTGGGGCGGATTGCGTGCTGCTTGATAATATCGCACACGCGATGATGCTGGATGCGAATTGGGAAAAGGCCGCAAGCAGCATTGTCGAATGGCTTGAAAAGCACGTGATCGAAAAACAGAACAATACGACAAAGAAGTCTGCGGCCTGATTGATCGCAAAAACGAAATACAGGTTTAGAGGCAGGATGTTAGCGCATCCTGCCTTTTGTTTTTGAGTGCTAAGGAACTGTTTTCTTTTCAATCTCTGCAATTTCTGGAAGCATGATCTTACAAAGCCACAACAAAAAGGTTGGTGACATGGTACGTATGACAGGATGCTTCCGGCTCAAAACATCAATCGTCACATTCGGGATCACGGCCCTTCTTGCCCCGCCGGCAACGGCACAGCAGGCAACAGATGCCGTCGCCCCGGAAAGTTCGACGATGCGGATCGGATTGCGCAGTTCGATACAATCGGAAAACTGGATGGTCAGTGCCGCCAACCCGCTGGCGGTCGAGGCCGGTGCCAATGTTTTACGACGCGGCGGCAATGCAATTGACGCCATGGTCGCCGTCCAAACCATGCTGGGACTGGTCGAACCGCAATCATCGGGTCTGGGTGGCGGTGCGTTTCTGGTTTATTACGATGCGCGCAGTGGCAAGCTGACAACGATTGACGGTCGTGAAACCGCGCCGATGGCAGCAACCCCGACCCTGTTTCAGGATACAAACGGCCAACCGATGGAATTCTATGATGCCGTTGTCGGCGGCCGTTCCGTTGGGACACCGGGGACACCTGCATTGCTGAAAGCCGCCCATGAGAAATGGGGACAGCTTGAATGGCCGACATTGCTTTCCCCAGCCATTGAACGCGCTGAAATCGGCTTTAACGTTTCGCAACGTCTTGCCGCACTGATTGCCGAAGATCGTGAAAAGCTTTCGCGTGATGATACGGCAAAGGGATATTTCTTTGATGCCAGTGGAGAGCCTCTTGAAGAAGGTGCCCTTCTGAAAAACCCGGAATATGCCAATACTCTTAAGAGTTTGGCGCAAAATGGTACGGACGGGTTTTATTTTGGCCCCATCGCCAATGACATCGTGGCCAAGGTTCAGGGTGCAAGCTGGAACCCTGGCGTTCTGTCGTTGAAAGACCTTGCCAACTACACGGTCAAGGAACGCGATCCGGTTTGCAGCGATTATCGCGGGTACGAAATCTGTGGCATGGGACCACCNTCNTCCGGGGCTTTGACCGTCGGGCAGATTCTGGGCCTGATCGAGCCGTTTGATATTGGGGNCCTTGGCGCGGAATCGCCGGAAAGCTGGCGCCTGATCGGCGATGCATCGCGACTGGCATTTGCCGACCGTGGNCGTTACATGGCCGACATCGATTTTGTGCCGATGCCGTTGACCGGATTGCTGGANAAAGAATATCTGGCGCAAAGATCGAAACTTCTGGAAAGCAACCAGGCGCTGGAAAGTGTCGAACCGGGTATGCCCGCATTCAGCCATGCCATGCGGCTTGCCGATGATGAAGCAATCGAATTCCCCAGCACCAGCCATTTTTCCATTGTCGATGCGATGGGGAATGCGGTGTCGATGACAACCACGATTGAAAACGGCTTTGGGTCACGCCTGATGGTTCGGGGCTTCATGTTAAATAACGAACTGACTGATTTCTCGTTTGCCACCCACAGCGACGGCGTTCCGATTGCCAATCGGCTGGAACCTGGCAAACGGCCAAGATCTTCGATGGCACCGACGATTGTGATGCAGGACGGCAAACCGGTGATCGTTACCGGATCGCCCGGTGGATCACGGATTATCGGTTATGTCGCGCAATCGTTGATCGCGCTTATCGACTGGAAAAAAAGCCCGCAGGGTGCAGTCAGCATGCCTCATCTGGTCAACCGTTTCGGGACTTATGACATTGAAGCCGGAACAACAGCCGAAAGGCTTGCCCCTGCCCTTGAAGCCCTTGGCTATGAAACCAGCATCAGGGATCTGAATTCGGGACTGCATATTATTCAGATCACCGATCAGGGATTAATCGGCGGCGCTGACCCGCGGCGCGAAGGGATTGTAATCGGAGAGTAAGAAAAACCTTACCAACCGCATATTGTAAGAATTTTTCTGACCGGACAATAGACGGGCGGTCCTGACCACAGTGCCGCCCGATACCTCCAACTAGCGTAACCAGCTTGCCAACATATCGCGCAAAGCCAGATGGTTTTCAGCGGTGTAATGCGCCCCCGCATCGCGAAGCGCGTCACCCGGTGTCAGATCAACCAGACCAATTGTTGTCGCCCCCGAAGCCACACCGGCACGAACACCACTGATGCTGTCATCGATCACAACGCATTGGGTAATATCGACACCGATTTTTTCGGCTGCCAGCAGATAAACATCCGGTGCGGGTTTGGCATGTGCAACGTCATGGGCCGAAGCAGATCCGCCCGCGAAAACGATCCAGCAATCCGACCTTGCCAAGTGACACATCCATCTTGTCATGCGGACCGTTGCTACCAACCGCCATCGGGATGGCATTGCGGTCCAGAAGGTCAAGAACCGCACCAAGATCGGCGTATGGCTTCAGGTCTTTTTCAAATGATTTGAAGGTTCTGGCATAACATTCCTTAATCCAGCCGTCAGGAAGCGTAACACCAAAAGATTCTGCCATTTTGGGGGCAACGGCCGCCAGCGTACCACCGATAAAGAATTCGTGACTTTGCGCCGGGGTCATGTCACAGCCATATTCGCACAGCAGATCGGTCAGGACCCTGTTGGCAAGATTTTCGGTATCGACCAGCACACCATCGCAATCAAAGAGCACGCCGCGCACAACCGGTTTCGTCACGATAGCATCCATCATTTCCCTGCTCATGCTCCGGCCAGTTCGGACCAGCGCCCTTCGTCATAGGCCACGGTTCGGGTTGTACCGAAATCGACAACCGGACGTTTGATCACGGTCGGATTGGCAGCAAGGATTGCAGCCGCAGCCACATCGTCATTTTCAAGCACCGCCTTGTCGTCATCGGAAAGATTGCGATAGCTTGGACCGCGTTTATTGATAAGGGTCTTGCCGCCGACTTCGGCAAGCCAGCCTTCGATGGTTCTGGCATCAATTCCGTCAACGCGGAAATCATGGAACTTGTGTTCAAATCCCTTGGCGTCGAACCATTTCAGGGACTTTTTGACTGTGTCGCAGTTTTTGATGCCATAGACGGTGATCATGAATTCTTCCTGTATTTCGCAATGCGCGATGCAGCCATGCATCGCCGAATGAGTTTTGACCCTAAATCCCGGAACATATATAAAGACCGCGCCCGGAAAACGGCAACCCCAATCAGATATACAGGATCAGGAACAACTCGGTATGACTGTCAATCGGCGTATTTCCGTCGCCCCGATGATGGATTGGACGGATCGGCATGATCGCTATTTCTTGCGGCAGATCAGTCGTCATACGTTGCTTTATACCGAAATGGTCACCACGGGGGCGATCATTCATGGCGGCGCAGACCGGCATTTGCGTTATGACGTGCTCGAACATCCCGTTGCCCTGCAGCTTGGCGGCAGCAACCCCGATGATCTGGCGCGCGCCTGCGAGATTGCCAATGATTATGCCTATGACGAGATCAACCTGAATTGCGGTTGCCCGTCGGACCGCGTGCAGAACGGTGCCTTTGGTGCCTGTCTGATGGCGACACCCAATGTGGTTGCAAATTGCGTCAAGGCGATGATTGGCGCCAGTGACGCGCCGGTAACGGTCAAAAACCGTATCGGCATCGACGATCAGGAAGATTACCCGTCACTTAAACGATTTGTAGAAACCGTGGCCGATGCCGGGTGCAAGACATTCATCGTGCATGCCCGCAAGGCGTGGCTGAACGGGCTCAGCCCCAAGGAAAACCGAGAAGTTCCACCGCTTAAATATGAACTGGTTTACCAGTTGAAGCAGGAATTTCCGGAACTTGAAATCCTGATCAATGGCGGCATCAGGACACTGGACGAAACCGAAGAGCACCTTAAACAGGTTGATGGTGTGATGATCGGGCGTGAAGCCTATCAGAACCCCTATGTTCTTTCGGATGTCGACCGTCGTTTTTATGGCGATGAGACCCCGGCCCCAAGCCGCCATCAGGTGGTCGAGGCGATGCTGCCCTATATTGACGAACATCTGAAATCGGACAACGGGACGCTTGGCCATGTGACGCGGCATATGCTGGGACTGTTTCAGCATATGCGCGGAGCCAAACAATGGCGCCGGTATCTAAGCGAAAATGCCCATCGCAAGGGTGCGGGTGTTGATACC
>JGI12574J12772_1000136_pt1 | contig 23364 bp, 24 predicted proteins | sample TtaePargueraPR_2_FD_12772 | JGI IMG/M metagenome (IMG submission 12772)
ACCTGAGTTTTCCCGTATCGTCAACACTGACGAACAGGTCGGGAAAAAGAACAAGATCGAGATTGAAGCGAACGAAAAAGAGTGTGCTGCACTTGCTGAACGCTTCGAACTGATTGCGATCAACAGTTTGAAGGCGACCCTGACAATCACGACGGCAGGCAACGGAGAAGTCACCCTGCGTGGTCCAATGCATGCCGATATTATTCAGCGTTGTGTCGCAACCCTGGAACCGGTTCCCGAGATTGTCGAAGACGAGGTGGAAGTTCTGTTTTCGCCGCATATTTCCGAAGACGATCTTCCGTCGAATCCCGATGATCTGGATGATCTTTCCGAAGAAGAACTTATGGCTCTTCTTGATCAGCCAGAGCCATTGGTCGATGGCAAAATTGATGTTGGCGAAGTCGTTTCGCAATTTCTTGCCGTGGCTATGGACCCTTACCCCCGCAAGGATGGTGCAAAAGTCGCCGACGTGGTCAAATCTGAGGATGACGAAGAAGAGCGTCCGAACCCGTTTGCCAAACTTGCGGGCCTTAAGGAACAGCTTGAGAAGAAAAACTAAATTACCATTCTGGTTGCGTGTTTCGTCATGTAAGATATCGCTGAAATGCCGGTCGTTACCGGCATTTCACGCTTTTGAGCGAAAATACGGACCGAAAGCAGAACGGGACTGGCTTTGGGTTGCATATCGGCTTTACCTTGTATCTGGCTGAGAATTCCGGTAATTACGGGCGTTCCGGCATGCCGAAGACAAGTTTCGCCGATTGGCAAGCCTGCCGGTAAATTCCGGTTCAGATGTTTTAGAACAACCATAAGAGAATACATTGCCTGAACAGGTCTGCATATCACTTGACGCGATGGGAGGAGACCACGCGCCCGAGATGGTCGTGGCGGGTGCAGAAATTGCCCTGAAGCGGTTGCCTCATCTTAAATTTTTGATGTTTGGGGATGAAGCGCGGATCAAACCGCTGCTCGCCAAATATCCGGGTCTTGAGGCCGTCACTGAAGTTCGTCACGCCTCGCAAGAGGTGACAATGGATGACAAGCCGTCAGTTGCCTTGCGGCAACGGCGGGATTCCAGTATGCGGCTGGCCATCAATGCCGTCAAAGAGGGCGATGCACAGGGTGTCGTATCTGCTGGCAATACCGGCGCACTGATGGCAATGGCAAAATTTGTCCTTAAAACGGTTCGTGGCATCGATCGCCCGGCCATCGCGACCTATATGCCAACCCAGCGTGGCGAAACCGTCATGCTTGATCTTGGTGCCAATATCGAATGCGATGAAAACAACCTGGTCCAGTTCGCACTGATGGGTGAGGTTTTCGCACGCATCCTGTTTGGCATTGAAAAGCCGTCTGTCGGTCTGCTCAATGTCGGGATTGAAGAACTCAAAGGTAATGAGTCTGTCAAAAAAGCCGCGGCCATACTTCGCGAAATTGATCTTCCCGATCCGTTTCGAAGGGTTTGTCGAAGGTGATGACCTGGCCAAAGGTACGGTGGATGTGATCGTTACTGATGGTTTCACCGGTAACGTTGCACTTAAAACCGCCGAAGGAACTGCACGTTTGCTGGTGCATTTCCTGCGCGAAACTTTCAAAAGCTCATTCTGGGCGAAAGTTGGCTATCTATTAGCCCGTCGTTCATTGCAGCGTTTTCGTGAACGGATGGATCCGCGCCGTTACAATGGCGCGATGCTGCTTGGCCTGAACGGGATTGCGGTGAAGAGCCACGGTGGCACCGATGCGTTGGGTTTCTCGAATGCCATTGGCGTTTGTCACGATCTTATCGCTAACCGGCTAAATGAAACAATCAAGGGCGAACTTGCTGCCTTCGAAGAAGCAATATCCAAAGCGCCTATCGATGAGGAAACCATCGCCCTCGCAGCTGGCCAGGCCGACTGATACTGTCCCAACTATTCCCACTAAAACTGGCGGTTCTTAAATCATGACTGTTCGTTCTCGCATTATTGGTTGCGGATCATATCTTCCTTCGAATGTTGTAACCAATGATGAGCTGGCAAAGCGCGTCGATACGTCTGATGAGTGGATCGTTGCCAGGACTGGAATACGCCAGCGCCACGTAGCTGCGGAGGGTGAAACCACCAGTGATCTGGCGGTTGCGGCTGCCACGCGCGCTATGGAGCATGCGGGTGTAACTGCAGCCGATATCGACATGATCATTGTTGCGACGGCAACACCCGATAATACTTTCCCGGCCACGGCCACAAAGGTTCAGCATCGTCTTGGTGTTGTCGGTTTTGCGTTTGATGTTCAGGCGGTCTGCTCGGGCTTTGTCTATGCACTGACCACCGCCGATATGTATATTCGCAACGGTCAGGCAAAAACTGTTCTTGTGATCGGGGCCGAGACATTTTCGCGCATTCTTGATTGGGAAGATCGCCGTACATGCGTTTTGTTCGGTGATGGGGCTGGCGCAGTTGTTCTTCAGGCTGTCGAAGGGCAGGGAACGATCAAGGATCAGGGTATTCTTGCAAGTCGGCTGCATTCAGATGGCAGCAAATACGAACTTCTTTATGTTAATGGCGGCCCATCTTCAACGCAGACCGTGGGGTATCTTCAGATGGAAGGCAAAGAAGTCTTCCGTCATGCTGTGACCAATCTTGCCGGTGTTATTCGTGAAGTTCTTGCTGATACCGGGCTGGAAGCATCGGATATTGACTGGCTGGTCCCGCATCAGGCGAACCGTCGCATTCTGGATAGCACCGCCAAAAAGTTCGGTATTTCCGAAGATAAAGTGGTGATCACAGTTGATCGTCACGCAAACACATCAGCAGCGTCGATTCCCCTGGCACTGGCAGAAGCGGTTCATGATGGACGTATTCAGCGCGGTGACATTGTTATTCTGGAAGCAATGGGCGGCGGCTTTACCTGGGGTGCAGCACTCGTTCGCTGGTAAAGCAGAAATTTCCCCGCAATATCAGTGAAAAACAAAGCATTTGCTTAAAAAGCACAACATTCTGCCTTAAAGCAATGTATCCTGTTGATATTGACTGATTTCGCTACCAGATATAGCCTTGTGTATAAAGTCCCGTTTTAAGGAGGCGGCCAGTTATGTCGGAAGCTACGATTACCCGCGCGGATCTCGCCGAAGCCGTTTATCAGGAAGTCGGTTTGTCGCGTAACGAGTCCGCCCAGTTGCTGGAAACGGTACTCGATGAAATTTCTTCTGCACTGATCAAAGACGAAGTCGTCAAGATTTCCTCCTTTGGCAGTTTCTCTGTCCGTCAGAAAGGGCAGCGCATCGGTCGTAACCCCAAAACGGGCGAAGAAGTACCGATCCTGCCACGCAAGGTACTTGTGTTCCGGCCGTCGCAGGTGCTGAAAGCACGCATTAACGCTTAAGAACCGAACTCATGAAAAATCACTTGGGGGCTGTGGCGGATAACCGCCGCACAGCAAAGTCTGACTCTGCGTTTCGTACAATTAGCGAAGCAGCAAAAGAACTGGGCCTGCAGCAGCATGTCCTGCGTTTTTGGGAATCCAAGTTTCCCCAGATCAAGCCGATGAAACGTGCGGGCGGGCGTCGTTACTACCGCCCGGAAGACTTGGTGTTACTGGCAGATATCCGTTCTTTGCTCCATGATCAGGGATATACGATCAAGGGCGTGCAAAAGCTGCTGGATCAGCACAAAGGCAAGTTGCCTTCCGAAATTGCAGTTGCTTCTTTGACGGAAACAGCTGATCTCGCTTCGGATCAAATACAACCTCCTGTCGCAGTGTCTGGCAACGTAACCGCATCCGATAAAATTGCTCTGACGAACCTTTTGGGTGAATTGGAAGACCTTCAGGGCATCCTTAAGTCGGCCTTGGGGCAGGCGGAAAAAAATACGTAAAAACCATTTGCGTCTTTGGGCTTGCGCGGCTATTTATCGAGCCGCGCCAAACGGCGCATTTACGGTCGGAGCGTGGCGCAGCCTGGTAGCGCACCTGCATGGGGTGCAGGGGGTCGGAGGTTCGAATCCTCTCGCTCCGACCAATTTAATCTCTCTCAAAATTTGATCTGAACCCTGTTGTCCTGTCGAGGCTACAGCGTCAATCGCGCAAGCATTTCCAAGACGTCATTATCACCAAATCTGAACAGAATTATTTCGCCTGAGCTTGGATAAACACCGGTCAATGCGGTAATGTTCACCTGATGGGTGATCAACAGGGCATTGCTGTCTTCGGGAAGTGCGCGAAGTCGGTCAATGATTTGATCTGTCTGTATTTTCTTGTTGCTACCATCGCGGAAAAACGAATTCAAAGCAGGTGTCTCAATCACGTTGCCAAGTCCGAGTAATTTGGCTGTTTCCAAACAGCGACACCACTGACTGCTGAGAATTACGTCGAACATTATGCCCGCTTCACGCACGCGCCCCCCTATTGCACGCGCTTGCTTACGACCAGCCTCGTCCAGGTTTCGTTGGGTATTGCAATCACCAATAACAAAGTTTTTGGGATCGCCAGTGCCCGGTGCGATGGCATGGCGCATCAGCGCGTGCACTCCGGGCTGGCGCCATATATCCAACGAATGGGGCACATCTGCTGCCTTGATGCTGTGGGGGACAAACGAGGAGACGAAAGTTAGGGCGACAATCGTATTTCTGATAAATGAACGCATGATGCGGCACACTCATTGGCAAAAAGTTATTGAACTTGATACCCGAGAACGTACTGATCAGATCAGTTGAGCGGCAGCTGGGGGCTTGGATCTATTATGCCTTGTTATCTGTAACGGAGGTAGCGACCCGACGGCCTTCATCTGTCAGTTTGCAGATCAGCCAATCCGGTTTTATCGGGTTATCGAACCATGGTGCAGCCCATCCGTGATCGATGCAGCTTTTGACCGTTTTTTCACTAATCTGTTTGCCGTTGGTATCAAAAAGCGGCAGCTTTCCGCCAGGCTGGCTTAGGCCGCGGCGCAACCAATCGAGTTGTACCTGTGTCGGTTTCACCTGCTTTTTCCCCGTCATAGCGCCTTCGGACAGGATGTCGTGCCCGGTTGGCGTAATGTAATGACCAAGCTATATATTGCAGTTAAGTGTGACGGATAATCAATCAGGGAGCAATCATGATGACGAACGATCCCTTCGAGCAGAGCGATATGGTGTTTCTTTACGTGACGGTGCCAGATATGGAAGTCGCACGCGTGATCGCAGGTGGTGCCGTCCTAGAGCGATTTGCGGCCTGTGCAAACATTTTACCGCAAATGGTCGCGGTCTATGAATGGGACGACGAAATTGAGGAAGAAAATGAAATGATCGTCATTTTGAAAACGAGGTCTTCGGTGGCGAAGGACCTTGCCGGCTGGATCGCCGATCACCATCCATACGAGGTTCCTTGTATCCTTGAGATTCCCCTTGGCAGAGGAAACGCCCCGTATGTGAATTGGTTGCGAAATCAGGTTAATAAAGCAAAAGCCCCGAAGTGATTGCATAGGGAACACTTGGCCCCTAGGATGGCCGAAATTTTACATATTACGAAGTGACCAATGAACCAGCTTGCAAAATTGGCCCTTGAAATGGGGCCGCTCATTCTCTTTTTCGCTGTAAATGCAACAACCAATCTAATGACTGCTACCGCAGTTTTTGTGGCTGCTACTGTTGTATCGCTGATCACTTCGTTCCTGGTTGCCAGAACGATTCCCGTAATGCCGTTGATTGGCGGGGTTTTTGTGATCGTGTTTGGCGGATTGACCCTTTATCTGGACAACGATCTGTTCATCAAAATCAAACCGACCATCGTTAATTTGCTTTTTGCGGCAATTCTGTTTGGTGGTTTGATGGCAGGAAAATTGTTTTTGAAGCTGGTTCTGGAAAGCGCGTTCAAGGCGACCGACGAAGGTTGGCGCATCCTGACCTGGCGTTGGAGCATATTCTTTATTGTCCTCGCCGTGATCAATGAAATCGTCTGGCGTAATTTCTCGACCGATACCTGGGTTGCCTTCAAAGTCTGGGGCATCATGCCTTTGACGATGGTATTCGGCATGGCACAGGTCCCGATATTGATGAAACATCAGTTGCCGGAAGAAGAGGGCGCCTCACCCGCAGCGTAATCAGCTCAAGTTTAACGAACAAATATAAGGCCGTGGCTCAAGTCCCGGCCTTTTACTTCATTTGTATTCGATTATTCGACTGGCAAGGCGATACTTACGACTGCCTGTGCCGCTATACCTTCCTCGCGACCAGTGAAGCCGAGACGCTCTGTCGTGGTCGCTTTGACATTGACCCTATCAACATCAATCCCCAGTATTTCCGAAACCTTTTCCCGCATGACCCTGGTATGAGGTCCGATCTTTGGGCGTTCGCAAATCAGCGTGATATCCGCGTTGATGATGCGGCCACCTCGTTCGCGGATAAGTTTGACCGCATGATGAACAAACTGGTCGGATGCCGCACCTTTCCATTTCATGTCGGATGGCGGAAAATGCTGACCGATATCACCGGCACCAATCGCCCCAAGCAATGCATCTGTAAGGGTGTGCAATCCGACATCTGCATCGGAATGACCATCAAGACGTGCGGTGTGAGGCACAGATACCCCGCACAAAATACAATGATCGCCCGGCGCAAAACGATGAACATCAAAACCTGTGCCAGCCCGAAACTCTTCGCGGATCATTTTCTTATCTTCTTTCTTTAACCTGGGACCGGTGTACAACCGGTCATGCGCACGATCCATATCGTCAGGGCGCGTAACTTTATCGTTTGCAACATCACCCTCGACACAGATTACATCAAGGCCAAGCTGCTCGAGAAGGGCCGCATCGTCGGTGAACTCCAATCCTTCAAATTGCTTGTGCGCTTTAAGAATTGTTGCGAAATGGAAGCCCTGAGGTGTCTGGGCGCGATGAAGTTGCGCGCGCGGAATTGTCTTTTCAATAAAGCCGGAAAGACCTGCTTGTTTTATGGTATCCATAACGGGCAGGGTCGGAATTGCAGCAGAATATTCTGACAACGCATTAACGACGCGCAAGATAACATTGTCGGAAATCCCGGGTCTTGCCGCATCATGTATGAGGACATAGTCCGGTTTTTCATCTTCCAGTGATCGCAAACCGTTCAGAACGGATTGTTGTCTTGTCAGGCCTCCGGCGATCGGTTCCGGCAGCGATAAACCGTTCATGGCGTCATCGTAGTGATCCCGATGGTCCGGATTATAAATCACCCGGATCATTTCAAGCGGCACAAGCTTTGCGAAACTCTCGATACAGTGCCGCAACAATGGCTTTCCGCCAAGCAGATGATATTGTTTTGGTATCGGGTCGCCAAATCTGCTACCGCTGCCTGCAGCAACGATGACAACTGCGATTTTTTTGGTCATAAACGTTCTGCCGTGACTTGTCTGAATTGCGCCGCAGGCTATCTTTCTGCGAAGACTTTGCCAAGTCGCCATTTGCCCGATCTTATGACGTAAACAGCTTCAGTCCGGATCCGAACATGCTCGCTGCCGTTCTTCACATTTTGTGCCTGTTGCCGTTGACCACGCAAATCATGCGGCGTGATCCTCAACGTGATGTCTGGCTGTTTACCTCGATTTGCATAGCGGCTTTGGGCACCGTTGTGGTTCTTGGATTAACCGGCGAAGAAGTGCAATCGCGCGGCTTTACAGCGGCTTTGCATTGGTCTGAGCTTTCGGTAATCCTGATTTTTGGCGGGCTTGTTATTTGCAAAGGGCCGAAACAGATATGGCGCCTTGCCGGTTATATCGGGGGATATCTTTTACTGTTTGGTGGAATTGCCGGGTTTTTCAATGTGTTCGAGCCGGTTTTCGACCCATCAGTATCAGAGCCGGTTCTTTATTCCGGTTGGCTATGGGTGCATATCGGAACGTCTCTAGTGACCTATGCACTCGTTACTTTGGCGGCAATAGCGGCAATGGCATATATCGTTCAGGAAAATGCCCTGAAGAACAGGCGGCCCAATCGCTGGAGCCGCCGCCTGCCGCCTTTGCGTGACAGTGAATACATGCTGGTTGGTTTTCTTAAATGGTCTGCTTGGGTTCTTGTTGTTGGCATTTTCACCGGCTTTGCACTACGTCAGGTCGAAGATCAGTCGCTTTTCTATCTTGATCACAAAATGCTTTTGACCCTGCTTGGCTTCGCTGTGATTTGTGCTCTGATCTTCATTCATGAAAAATCCACCTTGCGGGGCCGAATGGCAGTGCGATTTGTTCTTGGGGCGTGGCTTCTGCTTACGCTGGCATTCCCTGGGGTGCGATTTGTCAGTGGATATCTGATCGGTTGATCCGGGCCTATATATTCGACAATTCGCTTAGAGTTGTTGCAACGCCGCGCCAGTTTCATTAATCTGCCCAAGTTTTAGGCAATCGGATTTTCTTCATGTCTTTGCAGATCGGTTCTGTAACCGTGCCAGAGAATGTCATTCTGGCACCGATGTCAGGTGTGACTGACCTTCCTTTCCGGCAACAGGTGCGCCAGTTTGGCGGCCACCTTGTTGTGTCGGAAATGATTGCGTCTGATGCCATGACACGCATTCAGCGCCATCAGAAAGAAGTGCGCAAGATGCACGGTGATTGTGCAGCCGAGAGCCCGCTTTCCGTTCAGCTTGCCGGGACCGAACCCGATGAAATGGCTTTGGCCGCAAAGATGAATGAAGATCGCGGTGCGATGATCATCGATATTAATATGGGCTGTCCGGCAAAAAAAGTCACAAAGGGTTATGCCGGTTCGGCCCTGATGCGCGATGAAAAGCTTGCTGCGGATATCATAAAGGCAACCGTTGACGCTGTTTCCGTGCCTGTGACGCTCAAGATGCGTTTGGGGTGGGATGACGATAATCGTAATGCGCCGCGGCTGGCGAAAATTGCCGAGGAACTTGGCATTGCGATGTTGACCATTCATGGGCGCACGCGTTGTCAGTTTTACAAGGGTGATGCTGATTGGGGTGCAATTGGGCTGGTCAAACAGGCCGTATCGATCCCGGTCATTGGCAATGGCGATGTCAACAGAGAAGAAGACGCAGCAGAACTTCTGAAACGTTCTGGTGCTGACGGTGTCATGGTATCGGACGCGGCGCACAAGGTCGACCGTGGTTTTTGGCGCAGGTTTCACATTACCTGAAAACAGGCACCAAACTGGCTGCACCGTCGCTTGATGTGCAGATGGAAACCATTCTGCGTCACTATGATGCGATGATTGATCATCACGGGCAGCAAGGCGTGCGGATCGCCAGAAAGCATCTGGCTTGGTACTGCAACAGCTTGCGCAATGCGACGGAATTTCGCCGTGTTATTAACCAGTTAAGTGATCCATCTGAAGTCAGGAGTCAAATCAGGGCTTTCTATGAGCCACTGATTGAGAATACCGAAAACCAGGCTGCTGCCTGAGAATAACAAGAACCAAATAGCTATTTTATCGGGGAAACTTTGAATGAGACTTGGATTTGGCAAAGGGAACGGGGTAGATCCGACTGGCGTGCTTAATGCAATTGCCAGTGCGGTTATCGTTTCTGATCGGGATGGCAAAATCCGCTTCGTCAATCAGGCGACGGAACAGCTATTCAATACCAGCGCCGCCGTCCTCTGCCGCAGCAATCTCAAGGATTTCATTCCAGGTGACAGCCCGGTTTTTTCTCTTATCACTCAGGCAATTGACGAAGCGACCCTGGTGGCTGATCATAATCTTCTGATCGAAAGCCCGAAAATTGGCAAACATACTGTAAACCTGACCGTGGGTTCGATGCCAGATGAACCCGACTGTGCCGTTTTGACATTCGAGCCGCGCTCTATCGCGCAAAAGATTGATAATCAGCTGTTGAGCCGGAACTCAGCCCGCTCGGTAAGTGCAATGGCGGCAATCCTTGCACACGAGATCAAAAACCCGCTTTCGGGTATCCGTGGTGCGGCTCAATTGCTTGAGCAGACCTCAAACGAGGACGACAGGGTCCTGACGCGTCTGATCTGTGACGAGGCAGATCGTATTGTCGACCTTGTTGATCGTATGGAAATCTTTTCTGATAAACCGATGGAACGCGGTGCAGTCAATATCCATACCGTGCTTGAACATGTCCGCAGGCTAGCCGAAAACGGCTTTGGCAAACATCTGGCATTCGAAGAAATCTATGACCCATCGCTGCCACCGGTTTTCGGGAATAGGGATCAGCTTATTCAGGTGTTTTTGAACCTTTTGAAGAATGCGGGCGAAGCGGTTGATCATGATAGCGGTCATATTGTGATATCGACCCGCTATCAGCACGGTGTTCGCCTTGCTGTTGCAGGCGGTGATGCACGTGTGCATTTGCCGTTGGTCGTGTCTGTACGTGACAACGGACCAGGAATTGCACCCGACATGCGCGAAAGCCTGTTTGACCCGTTCGTAACAACAAAACCAACCGGCTCAGGATTGGGGTTGGCCTTGGTGGCCAAGATTATCAATGACCACGGTGGTGTGATTGAGGTTAAAGATGCACCGGGGGGCGGTGCCGAATTCCAGATCATGCTGCCAATCTATAACCGCACGCTGGCTGAAGATGTCGGTGCGGGCAATATAATTAAGAACAAGGAAGAAACCGTATGAGCCCGAGCCCGGCCAGAATTCTTGTTGCTGATGACGACCGTGCAATCCGTACTGTTCTGACACAGGCTTTGTCGCGTCAGGGTCATGAGGTGCGAAGCACCGGTCACGGACGGACCTTGTGGGACTGGATCGCTGACGGGGATGGCGATCTGGTAATCACAGACGTGATGATGCCGGACGAAAACGGGCTCGACATGGTTCCGCGTATCCGCAAACTGCGTCCGGACTTGCGTGTGATCGTCATGAGCGCGCAAAACACACTGATGACAGCGGTAAAAGCAGCCCAGAGAGGGGCTTTTGAATATCTGCCAAAACCGTTTGATTTGAATGAGCTGATAAGCATTGTTGATCGGGCACTCGAAACGCCACAGGCTGACGAGAATGCCAAATCCTCTGATGATGAAGGGGATGATCGTCTGCCTCTGATCGGTCGATCATCGGCGATGCAGGAAATTTACCGTGCTCTCGCCCGTCTGATGAACACCGACCTTACCGTCATGGTGACAGGAGAAAGTGGCACCGGTAAAGAGTTGGTGGCTCGTGCGCTGCACGAATATGGCGGACGTCGCCACGGCCCGTTCGTTGCCATCAACATGGCGGCCATTCCGCGCGAGCTTATCGAAAGTGAGCTTTTTGGCCATGAAAAAGGGGCCTTTACCGGAGCTAACGAGCGCAAGGTAGGCCGGTTTGAACAGGCTGAGGGCGGAACGCTATTTCTTGATGAAATAGGTGACATGCCGCTTGAGGCACAGACCCGATTACTGCGTGTTTTGCAGGAAGGTGAATATACCCGTGTTGGCGGGCGCACACCGATCCGTGTGAATGTCCGCATCGTTGCTGCAACCCACAGGGATCTGCGCAAGCTGATCCGCGAAGGCACCTTCCGCGAAGATTTGTTCTATCGTCTTAATGTCGTTCCAATCCGGCTACCGTCATTGCGTGAACGGCTGGAAGACATTCCCGAGTTGGTCAATCACTTCCTCATGCAGGCCAGTGAAGAGGGGTTGCCTCGCAAGACACTTTCAGCCGAGGCCATGGCACGCTTAAAAGCCCATCGATGGCCTGGAAATATACGCGAACTGGAAAATATGGTTCGCCGTTTGACTGCGCTCTATTCGCATGACGTGATTGGCGTCGATGTTATCGAAACGGAGTTTTCGGAAAACAGCATCAGTGAAGCCGCACCGGTCGGGGAACCGCAGTCTCTAGCGGAATCTATCGAACGTCATGTTCGTGAATACTATGACGCCCATGACGAAGACCTTCCTTCAAGCGGCCTGTATGATCGTATATTGCGCGAAATGGAACGTCCGTTGCTGACTGTTACACTGGAAGCTACCCGTGGTAATCAGGTGAAAGCGGCCGAGGTTCTGGGACTTAACCGGAATACATTGCGCAAGAAAATCCGCGATCTCGGACTGGAAGTCGTCAGGGGCGCAAAATGACCGAAGCCGGACGACCCGTCACCAGTCGTCTGATGCGTTCAGGATTTGTCAGATTTCTGGGTCGATTAAGCCAGTCGCGCAAGTTTGCGATTGGTCTGGTCTGTGCCGGGCTTATATCGGTTCTGGCGACCTATCTTGCCATGACTGGTACTGCTCCACTGCGGCCGGAACCACGTCTGATCATCCTGCTGTTAAACATTGATCTTATTCTTGTTTTGGCGCTTGCCACACTGGTTGCGCGCAAGCTCGTTCAGATTTGGGCGGAACGACGGCGTGGTACGGCCGGTGCCAAGCTTCACACAAGAATGGTTCTACTGTTCTCGTTGGTGGCGGTGACCCCGGCCATTATCGTTGCTATTTTTTCCGCATTGTTTCTGCATTTCGGTATTCAGGGATGGTTCAGTGATCGTATCAGAACTGCTGTCGAAGAAAGCATGGTCATTGCAGAGGCATACCTGAAAGAACATCAGGAGCTTATCCGGGCCGATGTTCTGGCAACGGCCAATGACCTTCAACGTCTTGGCGTCAATTTTGCGACAGACAGAGAGCGCATCAACCGGATACTGACGGCTCAGGCCGATGCCCGTGGATTGCCGGAAGCCGTAATAATTGACGGAAGCGGCGCCGTACTTGCGCAATCCGACTACAGTTTTTCCTACGATCCGGTCCTGTCACCAATTCCACAGGAAGTTTATGATCGGGCGCGAAACAACGATGTTGTTCTGCTTTTGGGGAATACGGACAACCGTATTCGCGCCATGGCGCATCTCGACAGTTTCATTGACGGGTATCTTCTGGTCGGCCGGTTTGTTGATCCCAATGTTCTTGAGCGTATCGACAAGGCCAGAAAGGCAGTAACTGCCTACGAAAACCTTGAAGGTGAACGGTCCGGGATTGTCATCACCTTCGTGATGATTTTCGTGCTGATTGCCGTTGTCTTGCTTCTGGCCGCAGTGACTTTGGGTCTTATGGTTGCAACACGCTTGGTCGAACCGATTTCCCAATTGATTGTGGGGGCAGAAAAGGTCCGTGACGGCGATTTGACCTTCCGTGTTCCGCTTGCAGGCCAGGAAGACGAACTTGAAGCACTAACCCGTGCTTTCAACCGCATGACATCCCAGCTTGATACGCAGCGTACCGAACTGGTCGCGGCCAATCGACTGAATGACGAGCGCCGGCGGTTTACCGAGGCAATTCTGGGTGGTGTGACTGCCGGGGTGATCGGGCTTGACGCAGAATGCCACATCAATCTGCCAAACCGCAGTGCTTCCGACCTTATGGGGATTGATCTTGACGGGGCTATCGGGCAGTCAATCTGCGAGGTAATCCCGGAATTCTCCGAACTTTTCGACGACTTGCACAAGGAAGGCGATCGAAGCAAATCGCGGCAGATTGAAATTCGACGGGATGGTTTGGCCCTGATGCTTTTGGCGAGGGTAACGGTCGAGCGCGCGGAAGACCGGTCTATTTTCGGTTATGTTGTGACTTTTGACGATGTAACGGAACTTCAGACCGCACAACGTATGGCCGCCTGGGCCGACGTTGCGCGTCGCATCGCGCACGAAATTAAAAACCCGCTGACACCTATACAATTATCGGCAGAGCGTTTAAAGCGTCGATATCTGAAGGAAATTCAAAGCGATACCGAAGTGTTTAAAACCTGTACCGACACGATTATTCGTCAAGTCGGAGACATCGGACGTATGGTCGACGAATTCTCAAGTTTTGCGAGAATGCCATCACCGAAGATGAAATCTGAAAAGATTGTTGATCTGGTCAAAAGTGCGGTATTCCTTCAAAAGCAGGCCTACAATAAAATAACGTATGATTTCGATCCGAAAGCAGGCCGTGATATTGAAGTTTCATGCGATGCTCGACAGGTCAATCAGTGCCTAACCAATACCCTTAAAAATGCCGCAGAGGCGATTGACGGACGTGAAGGGGACGAAAGCGAATTGCCACCGGGCCGTATTGAAATTTCTGTGACACGCTCTGATGAACATCAACGCATCTATGTTACAGTCTCGGATAATGGCAAAGGTTTACCGGTTGAAAATCGTGAGAGACTAACCGAACCCTACGTAACAACGCGGTCAAAAGGTACTGGTCTGGGGCTTGCAATCGTCAAGAAAATCATGGAAGACCACGGCGGAGAGCTTATACTTGCTGACGGTGTTGAAAGCGGAGCAACGGTTACACTGGCCTTTCCAGTCGCAGGTAAGCATATAACTGCAGAAGAAACTGCAGATAGCACCTCTTTGAACAACTGATCCTGTTGTTTCTTCAGCAATAATTTTAGATACGGGCATATTGGTCACGACATGGCGCACGATATTCTGATCGTCGATGATGAAGAAGATATCCGGGCACTGATCGCCGGAATCCTCGAAGACGAAGGGCACAAAACCCGCCAGGCAGGTTCAAGCCAGGAAGCGTTGTCAGAGGTTGCCGCACGGCGGCCGAGTCTGGTGATTCTTGATATCTGGATGGACGAAAGCGATCACGATGGTATCGAAACTCTGAAACTGATCAAGCGTGAACATAGTGAAGTGCCTGTCGTCATGATTTCGGGACATGGCAACATCGAAACGGCACTGGAAGCGTCACGTAACGGTGCATATGATTTCATTGAGAAGCCATTCAATACGGATCGGCTGTTGCTGGTCGTCGAACGCGCAATCGACGATGCCCGCCTGCGCCGGGAAAACCGCGAACTGACCATGCGGGCAGGGGGAGACACCGAACTGGTTGGTTGTTCTTCTGTCATTAATGGATTGCGCCAGGCGATTGACCGTGTGGCCCGCACCGGAAGCCGAATTTTGATTTCAGGCCCGGCGGGTTCGGGAAAGGAAGTCGTTGCGCGTCTGATCCACAAAAATTCTGCCCGTGCCGAAGCACCTTTTGTTGTTTTGAATTGCGCGAATATTTCGCCCGATACAATGGAAGAATCACTATTTGGCGCCGTCGCTGCAGCCAATCGGGAAGCACGTACAGGTGTGCTGGAACTCGCACATGGTGGAACCTTACTGCTTGATGAAGTGGCAGATATGCCATTGGAAACGCAGGGTAAAATCGTTCGCGTTCTGCAGGAGCAGACATTCGAGCGCGTCGGTGGCTCTGTGCCCGTTAGCGTGGATGTACGCGTTATTGCAACAACCGCGCGAGATCTGGAAGAAAGGATTGCGGAGCAGCGGTTTCGTCAGGACTTGTATTATCGCCTGAATGTCGTGCCGTTGCAGGTTCCGTCCCTGCAGCAGCGTCGTGACGATATCCCTGACCTCGCAGAATGGTTTCTTGTACGCTATGCAGAGGCAACCGGGCTCCCAAAACGCAAGCTTTCCGCAGAAGCACTTGCCGCATTGCATTCATACGACTGGCCCGGGAATGTTCGGCAATTGCGCAACGTAATCGAACGTCTGATGATCATGGCACCAGATGACAGTACGGATGTCATCAGTGGCAAAATGCTGCCATCTGAGTTGTTTGAAGATGTTCCGGTATCTTTGAATTTTGATAAAACCAGTGAAATCATGGCATTGCCTCTACGCGAAGCCCGCGAGATGTTCGAAAAAGAATATCTTCAAACGCAGGTGGAACGTTTTGGCGGGAATATTTCCAAAACTGCAAGCTTTGTCGGTATGGAACGTTCTGCCTTGCATCGAAAACTCAAAAGTCTGGGCGTGAATGGGGAGCGTGCGGAATAATCCGCCATCGCGATCCGGATCTTTTGAACGGGAGACGAAACAATGAAGGTCATCATTTGCGGCGCCGGGCAGGTGGGCTTCCACATTGCCAAATATCTTGCTGCAGAAAACAATGATGTGACAGTTATCGACCAGTCGGAAGAACTTGTTCGCAAGATTTCCGACACGTTGGAAGTCAAAGGCATCATCGGCTTTGGATCGCATCCTGACGTTTTACAGCAAGCTGGCGCCGATGAGGCTGACATGCTGATCGCCGTGACCTTTGCCGATGAAGTCAACATGACTGCTTGTCAGGTTGCGCATTCCCTGTTCAATGTGCCGACAAAAATTGCCCGAATTCGCAGCCAGACCTATCTGCAACCGGAATGGGCCAGCTTGTTCGGTCGTGAGAAACTGCCGATTGACGTGGTCATTTCGCCGGAAATGGAAGTGGCCCGTGCTGTCGCACGTCGTTTGCGCGCGCCGGGCGCCTTTGACATGATCCCGTTTGCGGATGACAAGGTCAAAATTCTTGGGCTGAGGTGTAATGAAGATTGCCCGGTGATCAATACGCCGCTTCGGCAATTACACCAGCTTTTCCCTGATTTGAATATTTCGATCCTTGGGATGATCCGCAATGACAAGCCGGTTTATCCCAAGGGAGATGATCAGATGCTGGCTGGCGACCTAGTTTATCTGGCGGTTTCCAGTGATCAGGTAGACCGTGCGATGTCGGCCTTTGGTCACGAGGACCCTGAAGCACGACGCATCGTTATTTTCGGGGGCGGGAACATTGCCCTGTTCCTTGCAGAAGAAATCAATCAAAACTTCCCGGGGGTGACCACCCGCCTGATTGAGGCCGACCCGGAGCGAGCCCGTTTCGTTGCGCAGAAATTACCGAAGAAAAGCGTGGTTCTGCGCGGTGATGTGCTTGATCCGGAACTGCTGGAAGAAGCAAATGTCGGAAACGCAGAAGCCGTTGTGGCACTGACCAACGATGATGAAACCAATATTCTGTCGTCACTTCTGGCGAAGCGGTATGGCTGCCCGCGTGCTCTGACCCTGATCAACAAAAGCACTTATACGTCGCTGGTGTCGGAACTTGGCGTTGACGTTGTTATCAGCCCGCGTATGACGACAGTTTCGACCATTTTGCATCATGTACGACGTGGTCGAATTCGTGCTGTGCACAGTCTTTCCGAGGGATTTGGCGAGGTTTTGGAAGCCGAAGCACTCGAGACGGCGCCAATTGTAGGCAAGGCCATCAAGGATATCGCCATGCCCGCAGGCGTGGTTTTTGGGGCCATCCTCCGAGATGATGAAGTGGTTATGCCACGTGCAAACACTGTAATCGAGGCCAATGACCGGATTGTCGTCTTTGCTGGTTCGGAACAGATCAAGAAAGTCGAGAAAATGTTCGCTGTTCGACTTGAATATTTCTAAAAAAACAGCTGTGAGGAAAACATTCCTTGCACGAATGAAACCGACTTTGATGCGCGGATATTTCTATGTCAGATAAAATGCTTCTTCCGCCTAAGGCGGTTATTTTTGATTGGGACAACACGCTTGTTGATAGCTGGGAAACCATTCAGGCAGCGCTTAATCTGACATTTGATGATTTTGGCAAAGAACGTTGGAATTTGGCCGAGACCAAAACGCGTGTAGCACGCTCGTTGCGCGACAGCTTTCCAACCTTGTTTGGAGATGATCGCTGGGAGGAAGCCAAAGACAGGTTCTACGCCCATTTCAAGGCAATTCATCTTGAAACCCTGACCCCGCTGACGGGGGCCTATGATCTGTTAATGGCACTTCGTGAACAGGGGGCTTATCTCGGGGTGGTTAGCAACAAGAACGGAAATTTCCTGCGTTCCGAAGTTGCCCATCTTGACTGGGGTCATTTTTTTGGTGGCGTTGTCGGTGCGACAGATGCCCAAAATGACAAACCGGCGGCTGATCCAGTACATCTGGCCATGGGCGACTCTGCTGCGGCGCAATATGAGAATCTGTGGTTTGTTGGTGATAGTGTGGTCGATATTCAGTGTGCGCGGAATGTCGGTGCGACGGCGATATTGATCGGAGACGAAATTACCGGTCACGGGGATGCCACGAATTCCGCGACTCTTAGCCCAGATTGGCATTTCCCCGATTGCGAAGCGCTTGTAAGGCTTGTAAAAAGCTTTGCGAAAGTCTTATAGTTCAGTCAGGTCATAAAAATGGGGCCGGAGCCGTAACAGACAGAAAAGTCATCGGTTCTGCATTTTCCTTGACCACCCGAAACGATAAAAACGCTCATAAAAGAAGGCTAGGTCTAACCAATGGCGGAAAAATCACAAAATGTTCAGGACGTATTCCTGAATTATTGCCGTAAAAACAAAACGCCGGTTACCGTGTTTCTGGTCAACGGAGTCAAATTGCAGGGCATCATTACCTGGTTTGACAATTTCTCAGTTTTGCTGCGGCGCGATGCTCACACCCAGCTCGTTTACAAACATGCGATTTCGACAGTAATGCCGACGACGCCAATTAAACTGTTTGATCCGAGCCAGCCTGCGGACGAAGAAAATAGCTGACGAATCTCTGACTGCGGGGGCTAACGGCGAAGATGACAGCCCCCGGGTCCTCGTTTTCCATCCGGAACTTAAACGTGCGGATCAGGCTGGATCCTGGCGCGACGCGTCGTCGCGACTGGAAGAAGCCGTCAGCCTGACCGGCGCACTGGATTTTGATGTAGTGGGCGCAGATGTTGTGCCCATTGCGAAAACACGACCGGCAACCCTGTTCGGGACTGGTGTGGTTGAGCGTCTGGGCAATCAGGTCAAAGCCGAAGACGCCGACATTGTTATGATCAATGGTCAGCTTTCCCCGATCCAGCAGCGTAATCTGGAGCGTGAATGGAAATGCAAGGTCATCGACCGAACAGGCCTTATTCTCGAAATCTTTGCCGACCGTGCGCGCACCCGCGAGGGGCGTTTGCAGGTTCAACTGGCGTTGCTAAGCTATCAGAAGTCTCGTCTGGTTCGGACATGGACACACCTTGAACGTCAGCGCGGCGGTCGTGGCTTCCTTGCCGGTCCGGGTGAACGTCAGATCGAAATCGACCGTCGGTTGATTGGTGACAAGCTTGCAAAGCTCCGCCGCGAACTGGAAGAGGTCAAACGGACACGTGAACTTCACCGCGAAGCGCGCCGTCGGGTCCCTTATCCGATTGTGGCACTTGTCGGGTACACCAACGCAGGAAAATCAACACTGTTCAATCAATTGACGGTATCTGATGTTTTTGCCGAAGACATGTTGTTTGCAACGCTTGATCCGACCATGCGTGGGTTGGAGTTGCCAAGCGGTCGAAAGGTCATCCTGTCGGATACCGTGGGATTCGTTTCGGACCTGCCTCATGATCTTGTGGCCGCATTTCGGGCCACGCTTGAAGAAGTTCTTGAAGCCGATCTGATCGTGCATGTTCGCGACGCGTCCTCGCACGAAGCGGAGGCCCAAAAGCTTGATGTTCTTGAAGTTCTTAAAGCATTGGGACTGCAAAAAGCGATTGATGGCGAAGAACTGGTAGAAGCGCTGAATAAATGCGATCAGCTTGAAGGCGAAGACCTGACAGCGGTACAGGAATATTCATCGAGAAACGCCAACACAATCGCGATTTCCGCGATCAAAGGCACGAACTGCGATGCCTTGCTGGCATTGATCGAGGATCGTCTAACCGAGGATATGCCGATTTTCGAAGTGCTTGTTCCCTATTCGGACGGAAAGGCACTGGCACGGCTGTATGAGCAAGGAGAAGTCCTGAAGCGTCTGGATGGTGAGAATGGTATTTCGGTGCAGGTTCGCATTGATGATAGTCGCGTCGGTCGTTTTGAAGACTGGTGTGCAAAATCCGGGTTCGATCCTCACCTCGTATAGGCAGGATCGAACCCCTAATTAAAACTGGAAAGGAACAAAGCGTGCGCAGCGTCGATATGGATAAGATTACCGAAATTATCCGCGAAGTATCGGCCGAGGAAATAGCACCACGCTTTGGCCAGTTGGAAGAAAGCGATATCGATACCAAGAGCCATGCCATGGACCTGGTGACAATTGCCGATACGGAGGCAGAACGGGTTCTGACAAGACGTTTTTGCGACCTTTTGCCTGGCAGTGTTGCGCTGGGTGAAGAGGCGGCCCACGCCGATCCAAAATTACCAGAACGTGTATTTTCCAATGATGCACCGGTCTGGATCATCGACCCTGTCGACGGGACCAAGAATTTTGCACATCATCGTCAGCCGTTTCGGTGCATGGTTGCCCTTTATCATGGCGATGAAACCGTCGCGGCCTGGATCATTGATCCAATTGAAGGTTCGGCAACAGTCGCGGAGAAAGGGGCAGGGACTCTCCATAACGGCACCCCTGTGCATGTTCGCTCAAACATTCAAGTGGCAAAAGATGCCAAGGGTTTCCTGATCTCGTTTGCCCGTGACCGTATCCGCAGGCATTACGGACATCTCGATTTCTTTGACGAGGTTGCCCACTATTCTTGCTGTGGGGCCGAATATCAGGAAATTGCCCAAGGGCTTTTTGACTTCTGTGCCTATCGCAACCTGAAACCGTGGGATCATGCCCCCGGAACCTTGCTGGTGCGTGAGGCGGGTGGTGTTGCCAAATATATCACCGCAGCAGGATCAGATGAATATCACGCCAATGGCAATGCACCTGGGTTACTATGTGCATCATCGCCGGAACTTTGGGCAGAAATGAACGAGATTCTGCTACCTTTGTTCGGATAGCATCGCCTTTTTATCCTTCAGCCGTTATTGCGCTCTGCCTTTTTGGCCTCATTCCATAGCGCATCCATTTCTTCCAGATCGGATTGGCTTGCACTTCGCCCATCACGGGCCAATTCGTTTTCGATGAAATGAAAACGGCGTGTGAATTTGTGGTTTGCGCGACGCAACGCGACTTCCGGGTCAACGCCCAGCTTGCGTGACAGATTTGCCATGACAAACAGCATATCGCCAAGTTCGTCTTCAATCCGGTCGTGATTGGGGTTTTCTGTCAGTTCCGCCTGCAGCTCGCCGATTTCTTCGTGCAGCTTGTCAAAAACCTCGTCTGGAGAGGGCCAGTCAAATCCGACGCGCGCGGCCCGTTTTGTAAGCTTCTCGGCTCGCATCAGTGCGGGCAGGGCGCTTGCTACACCATCAAGAGCACTATGGCGTTCATGCCCTTTCGTCTCGGCCTTTTCTGCGCGCTCTGCGGCCTTGATCTTTTCCCAGGTCTGATTGACGCCATCGGTGGTTTTGGCGTCACCATCACCAAACACATGCGGATGACGGACAATCATCTTTGATACAATGCTGTTTGCAACATCTTCGAAAGTGAAATGGCCTTCTTCAGATGCCATTTGCGAATGAAAGACGACTTGCAGCAGCAGGTCGCCGAGTTCTTCGCGTAATTCGTTCATATCATTCTGGGCTATCGCATCAGCGACTTCATAGGCTTCCTCAATAGTGTAGGGGGCAATGGTCGCAAAGTTTTGCTCCAGATCCCAGGGACAACCTCCATCCGGGTCACGCAACCTTGCCATGACATCCAGTAATGCATTGATTGCCTTGCTATTATGATCGGTCATATTTCTTTTGNCCCGGTGTCATTGGCATGTGATTGGTGTTCTGTCCTAACGTGCCTGATCCTGTCTGGCAAGCCGCCCGANATAGCAAAACAAAAACCCGCCAGCAGATACGCTGGCGGGNTTTGTTTTTTGATAGAGTATAAACCTAATCAGGCAGCAGCAAGCTCTTCGGCTCTGTCGGAGCTTTTATCGTCAGATTTGCTTTTCTTGCCTTCGATAAGGCCGCGATGCAGTGCCTTGATTGCCTTGTTGAAGTCGCCTTCGGCAACCACGAACTGCAGGTCGACCCTGCGGCTGGGATAATGGCTTGCCACAAGTTCGATACCGTCTGCATCCAGAATGCTAACCGCACGGGCAAACAGGCCGGGTTGATCAATGTTCGCACCAATTACGGAAACAATCGCCACCTTACGTGTCTTTACACTGGCTTCGGGTTGTTTCGCCTCGATCTCGTCGACACAGCGACGGATTTGTTTGAGCGGGGCTGACACATAATGCGTAATCGTATTTGCATTAAGGTTTTTGGTGACAGTTGGAACCCTGAAGCGCTTCAGAACGCTTAGAATGGTCTCTTCACCACCAGCAACACCAACCATGTCCTGATTGAAAACCTCAATCTCGAATGCCGTTGGCACACCGGTCACGATTTCTACACGGCTGTCATCCGGATCCCAATGATCGTCAATAACGGTCCCCGGATGCTCCGGTTCAAACGTATTGGCGATCCGCAGCGGAATGTCATTCTGACGCAGTCCCTTGGCTGCACGCGGATGAATGGCTTCCATCCCCATATTTGACAGTTGATCGGCGACGTCATAACTGGTGCGACCAATCGGACGCACGGCATCCTCGCCGACGATACGTGGATCCGCACTCGACAGGTGGAATTCCTTGTGAATGATTGCTTCGCGCGCCTGCGTCAGGCATGCGATACGAGAAAATGTCACTTCACTATAGCCACGGCCATAAATGCTCATCAGACCTTCGCTGCACTGGGCATATCCTGTGGCAATCGGAAGCTGCTTGGAAATATCGATATCGGAAAATACCTTTTCGATACGACCGTCAAGCGTTGATGCTTCCGGCTCACGCCAGCCCGAAAGGTCGGCAAAGACCGCATTCACCCCCTTGGCACGAAGCAGCAGCATTGTATTGTGCGCGCTATGTGATTCACCGATCGCGCTCAGCATCTCACGTACCGTCAGCAAGTGCTTTTCAAGCTTGAAATGCCCAAAACTGCAAAGGCGGTGCAAATCCATCAGGCAACTGCGTGTGCCCTCGATACGTTCCTGAACAAAGGCGTTGGCCAATTTGAGTTCAGGCGCATCACCAAAGATTTCTTCGTTAATCGCACACATCTTCTCAGAAACCTTGGTCAGGGCATCCCCCCATGCCCAATCGGTTTCAGAGCCCGCATAAAGTTGATAAACGCCAGCTTCGCCGGTTTTCTTGTTTTCCAGCAGCATGTCGGTAAAACCGCCATAAGCCGAAACCACAAAAACGCGGTTATAAAGTTCGCTGTCGCTGCGATTGCCGACAAGGATATTGTCCATCACGGCACTGACCTGCGACATCGACGTTCCGCCGATCTTGTGAACGCTATGCCCAGCGTCCGTTTTTGCGGCAGTCTTTTTCTGGGCTGAAAGCATGGTGCCTCCTTTGGGGGNCGTTTCCTTGAAAATCTACGTCGTCAGAGCTTGGGGCGAACNGTGATGGCCGCCCCAAGTTCAAAGCCCTAGCTGGCAAGTGCATCACCATCAAGCGGGTAGACGCCGTTCTCATCATGCGTCTCACGCCCGTTAAGNGGCGGATTGAATGCGCAGGCTACAACCATATCCTCAGTACCGCCGCGCAAATAATGGCGGTCGTGTTTATCAAGAATNTAAACAGTGCCCGGTACAATCTTGTATTTCTTGCCATCTGCTATGGTTTCAACTTCACCATTGCCCGAAATGCAATAGACCGTCTCGAAATGATTCGCATAGCAAATCTCGGTTTCTGTGCCGGCATAAATCGTGGTGATATGGAACGAGAAACCCATCCCATCATCGGCAAGTGAGAGGCGGGTGCTCTCCCAGTTTTCGGCAA
>JGI12574J12772_1000142_pt1 | contig 22930 bp, 24 predicted proteins | sample TtaePargueraPR_2_FD_12772 | JGI IMG/M metagenome (IMG submission 12772)
GGCCCGCGATCGTGGCCGCCGTCACCGTCCGGGCGGTCCGGGCCGGGGGCCCGGCGGCGGCCGGCCAGCCGCCGCGCCCACACGATCGGCCGGACCCTTTCCAGCGGCAGGAACGCGCCCATCGCCACCAGGTGCGGGGCGAACGAGATGGAGATCGTCGCGAACGACAGCAGATGGAACGAGTAGAAGAAGCCGATCACCGCGTACCGCAGCCGACCCCGGGTCAGGAAGACCAGCGGGCTGAGCGCCTCGAACACGACGATGCCGATCTGGGCGGCGATCAGCGCGTACGGCACGGCGGCGATCAGGTCGGCGAGCTCCGAGCCTCGACGCAGGAACGCGCGGGCCAGGACGCTGCCGGTCAACCAGCCCCAGCCACCGAAGCGGACCTTCGCGTACGCGGCGAAGAAGTAGGTGCACACCACGGCGATCTGGATCATACGCAGTGACCAGCCGGCGGCCTGGCTGGGCCGGTTGTCGCCATGGCGGGCGGCGCCGACGGTGGGCAGCACGGCGAGCGCGAGCAGGAACGCGAACCGGTCGTGGTCGACCTTGCCGTAGCTCATCGCGACGACCATCCACGCGAAGTAGAACGTGAACACGGACCAGCCGAGTGTCCGCGGGAACCGGCCGGTCGCCGCCAGCGGCGCCAGCAGCAGCAACGACCACCAGATGAGGTCGACGGCGACACCGGTCGGTGCCGGCAGGTGCAGGAAACGGGCGAACGCCAGCGGCTCGTACAGGTCGGCCGGCACGTCACCGCGGGTACGCACCCACGACGAGTAGACCAACAGGTCGAACACGATGAACAGGTAGGTGACGGTCCGCAGCGCGGCGACCCAACCGAGTGGGACGGCGGCGAACAACCAGCGGCTGATCACGGCCGCTGCCAGACGGCGCGGGTCTCGTCGTGCCACCGCCCGGTGAGGGAACTGTTGCGGATCTCGTGGAGCCGCACGATCACGGTGACCCGGACGATCGGCGGGGCGTCGGGGTTCATCCGCGCGTAGCTGTCGGCGATCAGTTCGAGCCGTCCCGGGTCGTCGACGTAGGCCGCTTCGAGTCCTTCCACCTCGGCGCGGCGTACCCCGGCGTTGTGTTCGTTGAGCACCAGGGTCCGTCCGGTGGCGTCGACGCCTTCGACCCGGGTGTCCGGCGCCGGGTCGTTCGGGCCGTTGACGCCGGCGTACATGCTGAACGGTCCAAACGGGAAATGGTCGTCGGTGCCCCACAGCGTGCCTGCGGTCAGCAGTGCGAACACCACGACGGTGGCCGACGCACGGACCAGACGGCCGGTCGCCGTCAGGGTGTCGGTCTGCACCGGCGCACTGTACCGGACCGGCCGGGGCGGCCGGGGCCGCGCGGGCGGGGTGTCGGTCTGCCCGGCCGCCGGAGCGGATCCGCGCCTACGGGGGAAGCGGTGGGGACGTCACCGGGCCGGCCAGTGGTCGGGGCGGGCCAGCGTCGACGGTAGCCGGGTGCGGGGGTCACCGGCGGCGGCATCCAGCTGCGGCTGGGTCAGGAACAGAGCGTCGGTCAGGTCGGCGTTGGCGAGCCGTGCCCCGCGCAGGTCGGCGCCGGCCAGGTCGGCGTGGGCGAGGACGACCCCGCGCAGGTCTGCGCCGATCAGGATCGCCCCGCGCAGGTTCGCGCCCCGCAGGTTCCGCTGACGCAGGTCCCGGCCGGCGAGGTCCGCGCCGCTGTGGTCCGGGCCGGTTCGGCCGTGGCGGCGACGCAGCGCGGTGCTGGCCCGTCGCAGCAGCGTAGCCATCTGCCGCCAGTGTCCGGGCAGGTCCAGGCCGCGCAGCGTCGCCGGGTCGGCGACGGTCAAGGCGGTGGTGTGGTCGGCGGCGGCGCGCAGGTCGTCGCGCAGCGGTCCGGGCGGGCAGCGGACGGCTGCCTCGGTGAGATGCCACAGGGCTTCGTGGAGTTGGCGCTGCACCGCGAAGACGGCGAACATGTCGGCGGCGATGTCCGGGTGCTGTCGCCAGTCCCGGCCACCGAAGGTGACCTGCACGGTCTGCTGCCCGGCGCCGAAGCAGTCGTACGTGGTGCAGCCGGCGAAGCCTCGGCGTCGCAGGTCACGGTGGATACCGCAGCGGAAGTCGGCGTGCAGGTTCGGGCACGGCCGGCCGGCCGGTTTGTCGACGGCGAAATCGGCGGAGGCGGCGAACGCCGGCGCGGTGCAGCACAGCGCGGCGCAGCGTGCGCAGTCGGCGCGTAGCGCCGGCTGCGCGTCGGAGGGGTTCGTCATCGGTGTCCTCAGAGTCACAGCAGCAGCACGACCATGACGACGACGGCGATGCCGACCATGGTGGCCAGTGCGGCCACCAGGACCGGGCCGTGTTCGTCGTACCAGGGACGGCCCGGCGCAGCCGCCGACGGCTGCGCCGGCATCGGCATCAGGTGTGGTGACACCGGTGCCGGCGACGCCGGTGGCGGCATCGGCGGTACGGCCGGCGAGGTCGGCCCGGCCGCGGGTGTCCCGGCGATGCGCGGCGGCGCGGCGGCGGCACGCGGCAACCCCGCCACCGCCGGTGGACGCGGGCCGGGCAGGCCGGTGCGGGCGGCGGCGCCGACCCGTAACGCGCCGTCGGCGACGACGGTCTCCGGCTGCTCCAGGGTGGTCGGTGCCACCCCCAGTTCGGTGTGGATCAGCTGCGCGGCGAGCGGGATCCGGCTGGAACCGCCGACCAGGAACACGCCGACCAGGTCGGCCGGGGTAAGACCGGCGGCGGCGACCGTCTGCGCCAGGCACGTCACGGTACGGGCCAGATGGTCGCGGATCAGCGACTCCAGTTCGTCGCGGGTGACGTGGGCGGCGATGTCCAGCGCCGGCAGGTGCACGTCAGCGCTGACCGTACGGGACAGCATCTCCTTCGCGCCGCGGACGTCGTCGTAGAGCAGGGCGCGGGCCCGCCGCGACCCGGTGTCGGCCGGGGCGACCAGACCGTTCCACACGCTCGTGCGGCTGGGTGAGTAGACGCCGCCGAGATGTTCGACCAGCGCCTGGTCGAAGTCGAGACCGCCGAGTTCGGCCAGGCCCTGCTCGGCGAGCACGTCGAACCCGGTGGCGGTACGTCGGACCACGGCGGCGTCGAAGGTGCCGCCGCCCAGGTCGTAGACGGCCAACGCCCGACCGGGCGGTACCGCCGCGCCCAGCGCCGACGTGTAGTAGGAGGCGGCGGCGACCGGTTCGGCGATCAGCGTCGGCCGGGGCAGCCCGGCGGCGTACGCGGCCTGGACGAGGACCATCCGCCGCCGCTCCCCCCACCGCACCGGATGGGTCAGCCGGACCTCGTCGACGCCGCCGAGTTGGCGGCGGGCCTCGGTGGCGACGTGCCGCAGCAGGGCGGCGACCAGCTGCGGTACCGGAACGTCGGCGTCGCCGAGCAGCACCGTGCCGTCGTCGACGCGGCGTTTCGGGTTGGGTTCGAACCCGGACGGGTCGATGCGGGCGCGGCGGTGCGCGTCCGCGCCGACGAGCAGCCGCCCGTCGGCGTCGCGGTACACCGCCGACGGCAGCAGCGGGGTGCCGTCGAACAGCAGCGGCCGCACCCGGCCGTCGCCGCCGCGTACCACCGCCACCGTGTTCGAGGTGCCGAAGTCGATGCCGAGTGCCCGCATGGGGGCACCCTACTGCCGGCGGCGCGGCGGCCCGCACCGGTCACCGGTCGACGTCGCGCAACCTGCCGTACGCCCGCAGGTTGCCGGCGGCGGGCATACTGCGCTGCGTGTCGCACCGGTTCGCGTACCTGGACTCGCCGGCTCCGATCGCGTTCGCGCACCGGGGCGGTGCGGCCCGCGGTGACGAGAACACCGCCGAGGCGTTCGGCCGCGCCGTCGGGCTCGGCTACCGGTACGTGGAGACCGACGTGCACGGCACCGCCGATCAGGTGGCGGTGGTGTTCCACGATCCGACGTTGGACCGGGTGACCGGCGACAAGGGCAGCATCGCGCGGCTGCGCTGGGCGGACCTGGCCACGGTGCGGGTGGGTGGCGCGTCGGTGGTGCCGCGGCTCGACGACGTGCTCGACAGCTGGCCGCAGGTGCGGTTCAACATCGACGTGAAGGCCGACGGCGGGGTGCAGCCGACGCTGGCGGCGGTCGACCGGTGCGCCGCCGCCGACCGGGTGCTGCTGGCGTCGTTCTCCGACCGGCGGCTGCACCGGCTGCGGACGTCGACCGGCGGCCGGGTCGCGACGTCGCTGGGCATGCAGGCGGTGACCCGGCTGCGGGTCGGGTCGTTGACCGGCCGGCGGCTGCGGCTGCCGCCGTCGGTGGTGGCCGCGCAGGTGCCGGTGCGGTTCAACCGGGTACGGGTGGTTGACGCCCGGTTCGTGGCGTACTGCCACCGGCTGGGGTTGCAGGTGCATGTCTGGACGATCGACGAACCCGCCCAGATGCACGAGTTACTGGACCTCGGCGTGGATGGCATCATGACCGATCACGTCGAGGTGTTGCGTGACGTGTACCTCGCCCGTGGCCACTGGCCGCCCGACCGGCGGGTCGACGCGGACCGTGCCGCCCACTGACCGACAGTGAAGGATTCGATGGCCGACCCCACCGAGCCACCCAGCGTGCCACCCACCGGGCCGGCGCCCGTACCGCCCGCTGCGGCGCCGCCCGGTGCCGCGCCGTCGAGCACCCGGCGGGAACGCACCGGCTGGTACTTCTACGACTGGGCGATGTCGGCGTTCTCCACCACCGTCATCACCGTGTTCCTCGGGCCGTTCCTGACCACGGTCACCAAACAGGCCGCCGGCTGCGCGGCCGACGCCGACGAGTGCACCGGGTCGGTGTACCCGCTGGGCATCGAGGTGGCGCCGGGGGCGTACTTCCCGTACCTGGTGTCGCTGTCGGTGGCGTTGACGGTGCTGGTGCTGCCGGTGATGGGCGCGCTGGCCGACCGGTCGATGCACAAGAAGCGGCTGCTGGCGGTGTCGGCGTTCGTCGGCGCCGGGGCGACCGTCGCGATGGTGTTCGTCACCGGGGAGCGCTACCTGCTCGGCGGCGGGCTGTTCGTCCTGGCCAACATCGCGTTCGGCGCCAGCGTGGTGGTGTACAACTCGTTCCTGCCGCAGCTGGGCGGCCCCGACGACCGGGACCGGATCTCCAGCCGCGGCTGGGCGCTCGGCTACCTCGGTGGTGGGCTGCTGCTGGCCGTCAACCTGGTGGTGGTGCAGTCGTTCAGCGTCGACGGCGACGCGCGGCGCACCCTGGACCTGGCCCGCTGGTCGATCGTGTCGGCCGGGGTGTGGTGGGCGGTGTTCACCCTGGTGCCGCTGGCCTGGCTGCGGGAGCATCCGGCGGTCGACGCCCGGCCGGGCGGCAACGTGCTCACCGACGGGTTCAAACAGCTGGGCCGTACGGTGCGCGGGCTGAAGGCGTACCCGTTGACGTTGTTCTTCCTGCTGGCGTTCCTGGTCTACAACGACGGCATCCAGACGGTGATCGCGTTGGCCAGCCAGTACGGCACCGAGGAGCTGCGGCTGGGCCAGTCGACGCTGATCGTGACGATCCTGCTGGTGCAGTTCCTGGCGTTCGGTGGGGCGCTGCTGCTCGGGGCGGTCGCCCAGCGCATCGGCGCGTGGAAGACGGTGCTGGGCAGCCTGGTGCTGTGGACCGGGGTGATCGTGGCGGCGTTCCGGCTGCCGGCCGAGGCGCCGGCGCAGTTCATGGCGCTCGGCGCGGCGATCGGGCTGGTGCTCGGCGGCTCCCAGGCGTTGAGCCGGTCACTGTTCAGCCAGCTGATCCCGGCCGGTAAGGAAGGCGAGTACTACGGCTTCTACGAGATCAGCGACAAGGGCACCAGCTGGCTGGGGCCGTTGGCGTTCGGGCTGGTGTTCCAGCTGACGAACTCGTACCGGGTCGGTCTGGTCTCGTTGTTGATCTTCTTTGTGGTCGGGTTCGTGCTGCTGCTGGCGGTGCCGATGCGCCGGGCGATCGTCGCCGCCGGCAACACCCCGCCCCGGGTGCTGTGACCCGGGAGCGGGGCGGGGTGTCGCGGTGGCGTCACAGGATCGGCTGCGTCGCCTCGATCTGCGTGATGGCAGTGCGGGTGGCCGCCACGAAGTCCCAGAACAGCGTGTTGGTGGTGTTCTTGCGCTGGGAACGGGTGTTGGTGCCGAACATCGCCGCCCGCAGCGGCGTGGTCAGCTCCAGCTGGGCGCCCATGCCGAGCAGCGTCCGGTTGACGATGTTGTCGGTCGACGTGCCGGCGATCGCCGGGATGCCGGTGGCTTCGAACGCGCTGATCCCGGCCGCGGTGTAGGCGGTGATCAGCGCGGCCCTAAACGCCGCGTTGCGTCCGCCGACGGCGACGGCCTGCGCGTTCGACGGCAACCCGGCCGTGCCCGGGGTGCAGCCGTGCAGGGTGACGACGTTCAGCGCGCCGGCCGCCACCGACAACGCCGGGACGTCGTCGCAGTGGCTGGCGGTGACGTGCAGTTCGGCGTTGCCGGACGAGCGGATGCCTTCGAACATCCAGTAGTCGTACGTCGGGCCGGCCGGTGGGGTCGCTGCCAGGTTCGCCGGGTGGTAGCCGGCGATCGCCAGGCACAGCTCCGAGGTGCCGCCTTCGATACCGCCGCCGTGCGGGGCGATGATCGCGGTACGCGGCAGCGGCGTCGCGGTGGCGTCGGAGTTGTCGAGCAGCGGATGCCGGCGGTAGCGGCGGGCGTAGTCGACCCCTTCGGCCAGGTTCGGGTCCGAGTACAGGTCGGTGTTCGAGGTGTAGATGTCGGCGGCGGCCGCCGGGGTGGCCGGCAGCGTCGCCAGGGGTCCGGCGACCGCCGCGGTGGCGAGCAGGCCGAGGACCGTCCTTCTGCTGGTGTTCACGAGGTGTCTCCTCAGGTGTGGTTGCGGTTCGCCCTCCGGTGTCGGGCGAGGCACACCGTGTCACGGCCGCCGGCAGCGCCGCGAACCATTTGCCGACCAGGTTTCCGTCCGTGCAGGCCCTGTCCGGCTGAAAAATGCAGCGGTACGGTGCCATTTGCGCCGAAGAATCGTCGGATCAGCGACACATTCGGTGTTCGTGACCCGACATCGACAACAGGCCACCAGTCAGCGACTGGCCTTGCCGTACGGAGTGGCTCAGACGGTGAGCCGGACCGGTCAGCCCGCGAGCCCGACCGCCAGGGCGACCACACCCAGCAGCGGCGGCAACCCCTGGATGAGCGCGGCGCGCAGCATCGCCGGCCGGGAGACCACCAGGACCAGGCTGGCCGCGACCATCATGCCGGCGCCGGTGAACACCAGGGTCGCACCGACGGCGGTGGCCCCGGCCGCGACCACGACGATGCCGGCGACGACCGCGACGGCCAGGAACAGGTTGTAGAAGCCCTGGTTGAAGGCGAGGGCCCGGGTGGTCAGGGCGTCCTGCTCGCTGCGCACTCCGAACACCGCGCGGGTACGCGGCGCGGTCCACACCACCGACTCCAGGTAGAAGATGTACACGTGGATCAGGGCCGCCACACCGGCGAGGACCAGTCCTGCGACAACCACCGCGTCCCCGCTCCCCCGCGACGTGTACCGACCAGGGGCAATCTATCGGATCCGTCAGGCCGTAGGGTGGCGGCCATGGACCGGACGCCGGAACGGCAGTGGCTCGACGCGCTCAGCGACGTGCTGCTGCGCTCCCACCTGTTCCAGCCCGACGAACTCGGCGGCGCGTTCGCCGACGTGATGGCTACCCTCGGCGTGCACGCCACCATCTACCTGGCCGATGAGGAGCAGCACACGTTGCGGCCCGTACCGGTGCCGGGGCGGGCCGACCCGCAGCCGCAACCGGTCGAAGGGTCCGTCGCCGGGCGGGCGTTCACCCTGGTCGAGTCGATCCCGGCGCTGAACGCGCCGGCGTGGTGGATCCCGATGGTCGACGGCACCGACCGGCTCGGCGTCATCGAGTACGTCTTCGACGATGCGGCCGACGCCGACGGCCCGCACACCCGCCGCCGCTGCGAGACCGTCGCCGGGCTGATCGGGCACCTGATCACCGTCACCCGGCCGAAAGGCGACCATCTGCGGCTGGTCGGCCGGTCCCGGCCGGCGACCGTCGCCGGGGAACTGCTGTCGCAGGTGCTGCCGCCGCTGACCGCCGCCACGCAGCGAATCACCGTCAGCGCCGTACTCGAACCCTGCTACGACATCGGCGGCGACGGCTTCGACTACGCCGTCGACGGCGACCGCGCCTTTCTGGCGATCTTCGACGCGGTCGGGCACAGCCTGAAGGCCGGCCTGGCCTGCACGACGGTGATCGCCGCAGTCCGGTCGGCCCGCCGCCGCGGGCACGATCTGGTCGCTCAGGGCCGCACCGCCGACGCCTCGCTGACCGACCAGTTCACCGACGCCCGGTTCGTCACCGCGTTCCTCGCCGATCTGGACCTGGAGACCGGTCTGCTGCGGTATGTCAACGCCGGGCACCCGAGGCCGCTGCTGCTGCGCGGCGGAAAAATGGTCCGCGAGCTGCGCGCCGGCCGCCGACTGCCGCTGGGCATCCCTGACACCGCCGCCCGCGTCGGCGAGGAGATCCTCGAACCCGGCGACCAGCTGCTGCTGTTCACCGACGGCGTGCCGGAGGCCGGGGTGCGCACCGGTGAGCCGTTCGGTCTGCGCCGCCTGGTCGACTTCGCCGAACGGCAGGCCGCCACCGGGCTGCCGGCACCCGAGGCGGTACGGCGACTCGCTCGCGCCGTCGCCGACCACCGGGGCGGCCCACCCGACGACGACGCCACCCTGCTGCTGGCCGAATGGTCCCGCACCGCCGCCGTCCGCGTCCTGCCCACCCCGCTGTAACAGTGCCGGCACCGGACGAGCTGCGGGCCACCGGGCTGTACGTGCGGGCCGCGCGTCAGCTCGGTGCCGACACCGCACCGGTACGCCTGGCCGGGCTGCACGCCCTGGAACGTCTCGGCCAGGCCGGCGCGGCCGACCGGCAGAACGTCACCGATGTCATCTGCGCCTACCTGCAGCTGCCGTTGCCGGCGCAGCGGCCGGACGCCGCACAGGAACGCCGGGTGCGTCTCGCCGCGCAGCACATCCTGGCCCGGCACCTGCGGCCAGGGCCGGCCGAACACGCACCGGATCCGGCATTCTGGGCGGGGGTCGTCGTCGACCTCACCGGAGCCACCGTCATCGACGCCGACTTCACCGGCTGCCACCTGCACGACGCCCGGCTCGGCGGGGCGCGCTTCGTCGGCGACGCCCGGTTCGACGAGGCGACTTTCACCGGCACCGCCGGGTTCGTCGAGGCCAGCTTCGCCGGTACGGCCGGCTTCGTCGACACCCGGTTCACCGGCCCCGCCGAGTTCGACCGGGCGAAATTCAGCAGCACCGTCGGCTTCGGCGACACGATCTTCAGCGGCACCGCCAGTTTCGCCGGGGCGACATTCGACGGTACGGCCGGTTTCGGTGACACGACGTTCCACGGCATCGCCCGGTTCACCGGTGCCGTGTTCGCCCGCGACGCCCTGTTCGGCGAGGCGGCGTTCAGCGGCACCGCCCAGTTCGCCGATGTCACGTTCGGGGTCGACGCATGGTTCACCGAGGCCACGTTCGCCGGCATCGCCCGCTTCACCGGGGCGACGTACGGCAAGGACGCCTGCTTCGACGGGGCGATCGTCGGCGTCGGCGGCCGGGACCGCGACGAATGGCCGGCCGGCTGGCACGTCGACCCCGCGACCCGCCACCTGGTACGCGCCCCGCACCACTGACCACGACCGCTGGCGGTACGGCTCTACTGTGGTGAGCCGACGACGGATGGTTTCCAGCGGACGGCGGGACACCCAGGTGATCAAGCATTGGAAGGCCGCGACGCCGGCCGCAGCGGGTGCGGCGGCCCTGCTCGCCGCCGCCGTACTGCTGCTGCCGGGTCGGGCGTGGTCGACGCTGGGTCGGCTGATCCTCGGCCACTGGCTGGCGCTGCTGCTCGCCGTGGCCGGCGTGACCGGGCTGGCCGTCGGTGGGGTGCTGTGGCGGCGGGCGCGGCTGACGGCCGAGGCGTCGGCGGCACCCGTACCGCCGCAGCGTCCACTGCGTCCGCTGCCGACCTGGATGATCGTGGCCGGCGCGCTGGTCGTCGCCGGCATCACCTGGGCGGCGGTGTGGATGCTGCAGGCCACCGTCCCGGGCGGTGTCGGGTCGCCGCTGGAGGCGGCGCAGCTGCGGGTGGAGACGATCCGCACCGGCCTTTCGGTCGGCGCGGGTGCCGGTGCCGCCGCCGCGGTGCTGCTGGCGTTACGCCGCCAGCAGGTCATCGAACGGACCCAGCAGGCCACCGAGTACGACGCGGGCGAGAAACGGGTCACCGAGCTGTATGTCAAGGCCGCCGAGCAGCTCGGCTCCGACAAGGCACCGGTACGCCTGGCCGGCCTGTACGCGCTGGAACGCCTTGCCCAGGACAACCCGGTGCACCGGCAGAGCATCGTCGAAGTCGTCTGCGCCTACCTGCGCATGCCGTACACCCCACCGACCGAGGATCAGGCAGATCGGAGCTCCGCCGAACCCGATACCGGCCAGGAACCGGGTGCCCCAAAGCAGCCTGACCCTCGGGAGGAGCGCCAGGTACGGCTGGCCGCACAGCGCATCCTCGCCCGACACCTGAGGCCAACGACGCCGGACGGCACCCCGATTCCGACGTACTGGAGCGGGGTGGCCGCCGACCTGACCGAGGCCACCCTCCTCGACGTCGACTTCAGCAACTGCCACCTGAACAACGCCCAGTTCACCCGGGCCGCATTCGTCGGTGATGCCTGGTTCAGAAGGGCGACGTTTCTCAGCGCTGCCTGGTTCGACGGCGCGACGTTCACCGGCACCGCCGGGTTCAGAGGCGCAAGATTCACCGGCACTGCCGCCAAAGCGTTGACCGCCGCGACCGAGTCGGTCGAGCGCTACGAGAAGCTGCACCAGCAAATCCCGATGGCGTACGCAAGTGATCTTGCCGGGGCGCTGGGGACGTTGGCGGACGTACTCGATGGGCTCGGTCGCGGGGACGAGGCGACAGCGGTCAGGGCTCGCCGGGACGCGCTGACAGACGAGCCATAGCCTCGGATTCGGCGATCTGGTCCGGCCAGCGGAGGAACCGGCGGTACAGGTCCGGTGGGCTGAGCTGCTCGGCGTCGCATTCCAGCAGGTCGTCGATTGCCTCGTACATCAGGGTGGCGAGGTAGACGCACATCCCGATCCGGTCGTCCGCCCACTCGGCGGTGATCTCGATCTTGGCGCTTTCGCACGGCCATTCCGTACCGCACTCGCGGCAATTCCAGTGGGGGCGGGACGCGATGTGCATCAGTGTGCCCCGTTCACTCGGGCGCGCTGTCCGCGCGTCAGCAGGCCGGCGACCCACACGTACTCGGTGGGGTGGTTCCATCGGGGGCCGCGATCCCACTGCGGCGACTGGTTCGACGGCCGATCGGTCGGTTTCGGTCGCGGTGCCGGCGTGTTGTGCAGGTACGGCGCGATGGTCGACGACAGGTACCTGTCGGGGCATGGCCAACGTATTCCGCAGCGGCAGTACCGGCCGAGCCGACGCCAGTTGCGGGCGTGTCGTGGCGCGAACCGTATCGCGCCGTCGCGTATGGACCTCAACCCCATTTGTCAACCCTTCTTGCAACACATTTCCCATGATCACTGAACTCTTCCTTCACATCATGCTTATTCGCCATCTGGCTCAGCGCAATCTCGCACCGGTAGGTTCGGACCCAACATCCACCCACCATTACGCGACACGAGAGGACGGGGTTTCGTGGACGACGCCGGCAGCACTGTCCCGCGCAGGCAACTGGGCCGATATCTGAGAGAGCTTCGTGAAGACGCTCATGTCACGGTCGCCGCAGCGGCCAAGGCTCTCGAATGGTCGCCGCCGCGCATCTGGCGGTACGAGGGCGGCCAGGTGCCGATCCACCCGAACGACGCCGAGGCGATGTGCCGGCTCTACGGCGCACCCCCGGAAACGATCACGACGATGCGCGAACTGGCCCGCGAGACCAAGTCACGCGGCTGGTACCACAGCTACGACCACGCCATCAAAGAATGGTTCAAGCTGTACGTCGGACTCGAAGCCGCCGCTTCGACGATCCGTCAGTACGAGCCGAACGTCATCCCCGGCCTGCTCCAGTCCCTGGAGTACATGACCGAGATCATCACCACCGGAAACCCCGACCTCAAGCCCTCCGACCAGCAGGCAAAAATCGAAGTCCGGTCCAAGCGACAAAAGCTCCTCGCCCGTGTCGTCCCACAGGCTCCCGACCTCGACGTGGTGATCGGCGAGGCGGCACTGCGCCGCCCACTCAAAGACCGGGCCGCGATGGCCCGCCAACTGCGGCACCTCGCCGCCGTCGCCACCCAACGCCACAATGTGACCGTCCGGGTCCTCACCTTCGCCGCCGGACTCCCCAGCAGACCAGAGGTCGGACCGTTCTCCATCCTGACCTTCCCCAAGGTCAGCGTCCGCCCACCCGAGCCGACCACCGTCTACTCCGACGGCCCGTGCGGTGCCGTTTACCTCGACAAACCCGCCGAGATCGACACCTATGAGGGCATCTGGTCGTCACTCAAGCAACAGTGCCTCACCCCGCTAGAATCGACCGAATTCATCACCCGGATCGCCAAGGAGTACCACGATGAAGGCTGACGGCGTCTGGCGTAAGTCCGCCCGTTCGGGTGCCGACGGCAACTGTGTCGAGGTGGCCGGCCACCCGCACCGCGTCGCCGTACGCGACAGCAAGGACCAGACCGGCCCGATCCTCACCTTCGACACCGCCGCCTGGCAGCACTTCGTCGACACGGTGAAGACCCCGCACTGACCGCACCACTCCCGACCAACGACGAAGCCCTGGTCCTCCGGCTGTCACGCAGCGGCGGACCAGGGCTTTCGTGTCGTTCAGCGGCGGCACCCGAGACGGCGTCCGAAGGGTCCCCAACCGGCGATGCCGCAAGCATCACGCCCACACAGGGGAAGGTGATGCCGGCGGCATCACCTGTGGGCCGTCCCGATGCCCCGGGCCATCATGGACATACATCTCTGCCGCGAAGGGCTTTGCCGGTCCAGGAAGGCTCTACAATCGTCGTGCACATTCGTGCAGCGCAGGGTGCCTGGAGGCAGTCGTGAAGCTAAGGTTCCTGGGAATCTACCCCAACACCCCAGACGACGGCTCACCAACCATCTGGCTGGACGAAGACACCGGAGACCTGGTGATCCAGTCATACAAGGCCGACCCGGCGACCCTGCGGCACTGCAGGGAGGTCGGATCGGTGCCCGGGCACACGACCGACGTCCCCGAGCACGAGACGGTGATCCGTCTTCCGGCCAACATGCTCCAGTTCTCCCTCGGCCCGGTAGCGAGGTACCCGTTGACAGCAGTTCGTGAAGCGCTCTCGTCAGCCAAACGCTCAGCGGTGCATCTGGAGATGCGCGACAGCTACATGCTCGACGACCCCGGGTTCCTCGCATGGCAGCGTGGGGAGCGGTCCGACCCGAACGACCGTGCCTCATGGTGGCGGCCGTGGCTGGACGTCGTGGCTGAGGCCACTCGGCGCGGCATAGTGATGCGACGGGCTCGGATCATCTCCGAGCCGATCAGCCCCTACATCCGTTACGAGTACGACGGGACCTTCACCAACATCGCCGCAGGCGAGCAGGTCCGATGGCTGCCACGGCGACGCACCGCCGACCTGCTGCTGCCCGGGGTGGATTTCTGGGCCTTCGACGACGAGCTGGTGATCTTCAACCACTTCACGGGCGACGGACAATGGGCAGACCCAGCCATGGAACTGTGCCGCGATCCCGACGTGGCGAAGCGGTGCGCTATGGCGTTCGAGGCGATCTGGGATCGAGCTGTCCCGCACGACCAGTACCGGCCCGACTGAACCTCCGCCATGCGCGCAGCGGTGTCATCGAGCGTCCAGCGAGCACGGCAAGTCCTCGCCAACCGGCTGGCCGAACTGCGCCGCGACGCCGGCTTGACCGGACGGGAGCTGGCCACACGTTGCGGATGGCATGCCTCGAAGGTGTCGCGCATCGAGAACGCCGTGACTCCGCCAACAGCGGCGGACATCCAGCTGTGGGCCACCCAGTGCGGCGCGGAACAGCAGGCCCCGGACCTCGTTGCGTCATTGCGGGCGGTGAAGGGCATGTGGATCGAGTGGCGCCGGATGGAGCGATCCGGACTGCGCCAAGCTCAAGAGACCAGACTGCCGCTGTACGAGCGCACCCGCAACTTTCGATCCTACTCGTCATGGTTGATGCCCGGCATGATCCAGACGCCGGCCTACACCGAAGCCGTCCTACGGGCCGTCCAGCAGCGCCGCGGCCTCGTCGACGACGTCGAAAAGGCGGTGGCCGCCCGGATCGAGCGTCAGCGGGTGCTTCACGAACGTGGTCACCGTTTTGCCTTCGTAGTGGAGGAATCCGTTCTATACGCCGGCATCGGCGGCACCGCGCTGATGGCCAGCCAGCTTGAGCACCTGCAGACCATCAGCGAGCTGCCGAACGTCAGCCTCGGCGTAGTTCCGATGCGACCAGACCGGAGCCGCTGGCCGGTCGAAGGATTCTGGATCTACGACGCGACGCAGGTCAACGTCGAGCTGGTGTCCGGCTACCTGACCATTACTCAGCCGAGCGAAATCGAACTCTACGTCCAGGCATTCGGCGAGCTGGCAGCCCTGGCACAGCATGGCGCCGCCGCCGAGTCCATGATCATCACCGCACTCGACGCGCTCGCAAAACGCCGTGCAACTTCATAGAAGTTTCTTGAGCACGCACTGCCGTCGTCCCTAGCGTCGAGTACACGGCCGCCACGTGGAGGCCGACGCCAGCACACCGGTCGGTGCCGACGATGGTCGACTCCGTGCATCTCACCCGCGAACGCGCGCCAGCGCCACCGTGGCTCGGCGTACGTGAACGTACAACTACTCATTGGTCAAAGTCGTCGCGCGATCCCAAGGCCACCACGGTGCCGCGCGAAAGGAGCAGGACACATGTACGCGCTGATCGGCACCCAGTATCTGGGCAACCACTTCATTCTTCGGCAAGGCAGCACGCAGGGCATCCAGGTCCCCACCGAGAAGTTTGAGAACCTGCGCCGCGCCGCCGCCAACGACCGCGTGCCGGACTGGCTGGCCGACGCCGCGCGCAGCCAGTGGAACATCGACCTCGCCGGGCAACCCATGGCCGGCACCGTGCTCCTTCGGCCCGACACCGGATACGGTTACAGCCGAGCCAGCTACGAACTCAACCTCGGCTGCAACTACGACTGCGAACACTGCTACCTCGGCATCAAGCGGTTCGAGGGCCTGGATTGGCCAGACCGGCAACGGCTACTGGACACTATGTGCGATGCCGGCGTGGTGTGGCTCCAGCTCACCGGCGGCGAACCGCTCGTCGACCGGATGTTCACGGAGGTCTACACATACGCCTACGATCTCGGGATGTTTCTGACCGTCAGCACCAACGGCAGTCGGCTGTGGCGCGACGACATCCTTGAACTCCTCGTCAGCCGCCCCGTCTACAAGCTGACCATCAGTGTCTACGGTGCCACCGCAGACGGGTACGACAAGGTAACCCGCCGCCCCGGTTCCTACCAGAAGTTCGCCAAGGGCCTCGCTGCGGCCGTGGCCGCCCGCCTGCCAATGAGCCTCAACCTCGTCGTCACCCACAGCAACGCGGACGAGCTGGACGGGATGAAGGCGATGGCCGAGGGGTACGGCCTGCCGTACCACGTCTACAGCAACATCTCCCCCACCATCTACGGCGGGGCGGAAGTGCTGCGCTCGCAGGACCCCGCCTACCTGCGCCGTCGCAAGCCGTTCAGCGGCTGCAACGCCGGCCACACCTTCTTCCACGCCGACCCGTTCGGCAAGGCGTCGATCTGCAAGGTGGGCCGCGACCCGAACATCCCGCTGTTGGAGGAGGGCGTCGAAGGTCTGCGACGCCTCGGCGGGATCGCCGATACGCTTCTGGGTCGCCAGGGTGGCTGTACCGGCTGCACCCTCCAAGGCACCTGCGGTACCTGTATGCCGCTCGTGCAGCTCTACCGCAAGGCGAATGCCGACCTGCGGACGTACTGCCAGCACGGCAACTGAGGGAAGGAGCACCCAGCATGGCAGCAGTACCCGTCGTACTCGAACTCCCCGCACGCCCAGAGCCCGTCGAGGCCGAACCTGTCGAAGTCATGATCATCGACATGGACGACTTCTCTGCGGCCAACAAGTGCTCGTGCGCCGCGAGCGACGACAACCCGTACTGATCGAGCGAATCCCGCCGTGCCCGGCCTGTCGTGCAGGCCGGGCACGGCGGCATCTGGCAGACTCCTTCGCGGCTCGATGATCGAAGACCGCGAGGGCGACAATGCAGCGAACCGATTGGGACCACCTGACGGCCCCGGTTCGCGCGGCGATCGAGCACCGCACCGGCACCGTCCGCGCCGCGCGTACCGCTGAGGCTGGCAAGAACTCCGCCATCGCCATCCTGCTGAGCACCGCTGATGGGCCCATCTTCGTCAAGGGCCTGCGCACCGAAGACCCCCGGGTCGCCAGCCAGGAGCGCGAAGCAGCGGTCAGCAGATACGTCAGCCCGCTCTCCCCCGAACTGCTGTGGCAGACCGAGGTGGACGGCTGGAACCTGCTCGGCTTCCAGGCCGCCCCCGGCCGGCACGCTGACTACGCACCCGGCTCCCCCGACCTGCCGAAGGTCGTCGACACGATGCAGCGCCTGGCGCTGCTCTGGTGTCCCGACCTCCCCCAGCTCAAACGGGCCGAGCGGCGATGGGCGGCGTACGTCGAGCCGGCCGATCTGCCCCTGCTACGCGGCGACACCCTCCTGCACACCGACTACAGCCCGGACAACGTGCTCATCCACGGAAACGCGGCCCGCCTGATCGACTGGGCATGGCCGACGCTCGGCGCCGGTTTCATCGACCCGAGCTGTCTGATCGTGCGCCTGGTCTTCGCCGGGCACACACCGGAGCAAGCCGAAGCGTGCGTAAGCCCCGCTTCGGCTTGGACCAGCACCCCGACCAGGGCCGTCGATGTCTTCGCGTCCGCCCTCGCCCGGATGTGGGCGCAGATCGCCGCCGCCGACCCGAACCCCTGGAAGAACGGCATGGCCGAGGCTGCCCGGGTATGGGAAGCGCACCGGCGAGCCACGCCGGCCGCCGCGTCGAGTTGAGGAGCTGCCGCGAGACGGCGTGTCACCCAGTCAGCGCGGCGGATGTTGGCGAGTTGCTGATTGCGAATGCCCGTCCAGTCTGATGTAGACGACCGCGCCGCCTGGCAGCACTTCGTCGACACGGTGAAGAACCGCCCCTGATCTGCCCCGATTCACTACCCCGTTCCACGCGCCACGGGAATCCTCGCCAGAAAAGGATTCCCGTGGCGCTTTCGTGTCCCGGACGTTACGTCGGCAGGCCATCGCCCTCGTCACCAGATGGGCATACCACACAGGACAGACAACAGAACGTAGCGACTCTTGACCCCTGAGTAATCGACGGGTGATGATCTCGCAGTTGATCGTCAACTGTCGATAGGAATGACCGATGAGGACTGCTCTCCACCGAGCCGGCCGCATGCTCGTCGCCTGCGCCGTCGTCGCCGCCACCGCCCTCGCGGGCGTCGTCGCCACCGGTAGCGCCGCCCAGGCCGACGGCTGCTACACCTGGGGGCGCGTCCTGTCCCAGGGCATGTCCGGCAACGACGTCAAACAGCTACAGATCCGCGTGTCCGGCTACCCCGGCTACGGCGCGGTGCTCGCCCTCGACGGAGTGTACGGCCCCGCCACCCGGTCCGCGGTGATCCGGTTCCAGCAGGCCTACGGCCTGTCCGCCGACGGCGTCGCCGGCACCCAGACCTTCAACAAGATCTACGCGCTCCAGGACAACGACTGCACGCCGGCCAACTTCAGCTACGCCGAGATGAACAACTGCAACAGCAGCTGGTCCGGTGGCGCGGTGTCCGCCAGCACCGCCAAGTTCAACGCCCTCGTGTCAATGTGGAAACTGCAGGCCATGCGGCGTGCGCTCGGCAACGTACCGCTCTATGTCAGCAGCGGCTTCCGCAGCTACTCCTGCAACAGCGCGGTCGGCGGCGCCTCCAACAGCCGGCACCTGTACGGCGACGGCGTCGACCTGGTCGGCTCGCCTTCGTTCTGTCGGATCGCCCAGCAGGCCCGTTACCACGGCTTCAGCAACATCCTCGGCCCCGGCTACCCCGGCCACAGCGACCACACCCACCTGGGTGCCACGCCGAGCCGGTCCTGGTCCGCGTCGAGCTGCGGCATCTGAGGGTCGCTACCCGCGCGACCGAGAACTCTCTTCAGGCGACCCGGGAAACTGCTCCGGCCTGACCGCCGGTGGCCCGATCACCGGCGGTCAGGGCGGCCGGCGGCCCGGTGCCGGGACCCCGGATCACGCGCCCATCGAACACAATGAACAGATGGACACCGTCGCGCAGCTGACCATCGTCCGCCACGGGCAGAGCACGGCGAACGCGGCCTTCGCCGACGCCCACGCCCGAGGTCTGGCCGACCACGGCCTCACCGGCCGCGACGCCGACATCGAGCTGACCGCGCTCGGCTGGCAGCAGGCCACCCACCTCGGTCGCTGGCTCGCCACCCGACCCGCCGACCAGCGGCCCGACGTGGTCGTCTGCTCCCCGTACCTGCGGGCCCGTCAGACCTGGACCCGGGTGGCCGGAACCGCCGCCGCGCTCGGCGCGCCCTGCCCGGAGGCGGTCATCGACGCGCGGCTGTGCGACCGGCTGATGGGCGACCTCGAACTGCTCACCCCGCTGATGATCACCCAGCGGTTCCCGGCCGAAGCCGCCCGGCTCGCCGCCGACGGACCGTACGCCTACCGCCCGCCAGGCGGTGAGACGTTCGACGACGTCGTCGCGCGCGTCAAGGCCGTCCTGGCCGACCTGGACCGCGACCACGCCGGCCGGCGCGTCCTGATCGTCGCCCACGACGCGGTGGTCATTGCGGCCCGGCACATCCTCGACGGTCTGCCGTTCACCGAACTTGACGCGATCATTGCAGCCACGCCGGTCGCCAACGCGTCGATCACCCGCTACGCCGACACCGGCGATGGCCTCGAACTGGTCGAGTTCGCCACCACCGCCCACCTGCCGCCGTGACTTCTACTGCCGCTCAGGCCGACGGACGGCTCACCCGGTAGCGCAGGTGAAGGACCCTCTTGCCCGGAATCGTCACGTCAGGGTCGGCCAACAGGTGCTGCGTGTCGACCGACCCGAAGAAGCGTTTGCCGGACCCGAACACGACGGGTACGACGTCCATGCGTACCTCGTCGACCAGGCCTGCGGCGAGCACCTGGCCGCCGACGTCGCCGGCGGCGACCTCGACGAGGCGATCGCCGGCCAGCTCCTGCGCCCTCGCCACGGCCGCCTCGACACCGCCGACGAAGTGAAACGGCGCCTCGGGGTCCCAGCCCTCCGGGGCCGGCCGGTGCGTCACGACGACCACATGCTCGACCCCCGCCGGAGGCGTGCCGTCCCAACCGTCCGTCATGTCGAAGACGTGCCGGCCGACGATCGTCACCCCGATCTGGTCCCAGTACGGCCGGATGTAGTCGTAGGAGGTCTGCGACACCGTCAACCCGCCGCTGTCGTCCAACGGGACGTCACCGCTGGACAGCCAGTCGAACAGCGGTCCGGGCTGGTCCTTGACGTCGGCGATGAAGCCGTCCACCGACACCGAGCCGTACATGACCACCGTGCCCACGGGGCTCTCCTCTGCTTCCGAGCGTTCTGGGTGCCCCAAATTATCGGGTCGTGACCTGTCCGTTCTTGTAGAAAATCAATCCGCCGGCAGCGGCCAACTGTTCAGCACATGGTCCGGATGTTCGCGCAGGAACTGCCGCCGGACCTCGACGTAACGGGTCGGCGTGAGGCCGGTGAACGCCCGGAACTCGTGGCCGAAGTGCGCCTGGTCGAAGTAGCCGGCGCCGCTGGCGAGCTCGGCCCAGTCGACCGGTCCGGCGGGGTCGATCGAGAACGCGGTGGCGGCGAAACGGGAGATGCGGGCCAGCCGTTTCGGCGTGACGCCGACGATCTCCTTGAACCGCTGCGCCAGATGGGTGCTGCTGACACCGGCCGCCGTGCCTAGGTCGCCGATCGGGACCGCCCCGCCGGTCGCAGTGATGACGCTGCTCGTGTGGCGAACCAGCCCCAGGCCGACGGTCGCGCGCAGCCGTCGCGTCAACTCCTCCTCCAACAGCGTCAGCATCTCGGCCGGTCCGTCCGCCGCAGCCAGCCGGTCCCGCAGCTCAGCGACGGCGGGCCGGCCCCACACCTGTTCCAGCGTCACCGGCCGGTCACACAGCTCGGCCGCCGGCATCGGCACCAACGGTGCCAGCCCCCACGGCTTGACGTGCACGCCGACCGACCGGGTCCGGACCGGGTAGCCGAAGTCGTACGCGCGGGTGGGCATGGTGACCACGCAGCCGTCGGCGTACTCGGCCGTCTCGATGTCGGTGCCGGCGCGGATGCGAAACGGCGCCCCGAGGTTGACGATGAGCAATGCCGCCGGCGTGGGCGGCAGCGTCAACCGGGTATACGGCGGCGTACCCTCCAGGTAGTAGAGGTCGTCGATCAGCCCGTCCAGCGGCGGTCGCGGCACTCTGGACGTGTACTCCATGCCCAACAGCATCCCCGACAACCCGCCGGCACCTACGAGGAGTACGCCGTGACCGAGCCCTACGACACTGGGATGCTCGACGTCGGCGACGGCAACCGGGTCTACTGGGAGGTCTGCGGCAACCCCGACGGCGTACCCGTCGTCATGTTGCACGGCGGGCCGGGCAGCGGATGCACGCCCCGGCACCGCCGTACGCTCGACCCCGAGCGCTTCCGAGTCGTCCTGTTCGACCAGCGCAACTGCGGCCGCAGCACCCCGTCGGCGGCCGACCCGGCCACCGACCTGAGCGCCAACACCACCGGCCACCTCGTCGCCGACATCGAACGGCTCCGCACGCACCTCGGCGTCGACCGGTGGGTCGTGTACGGCGGCTCCTGGGGCGCGACGCTGGCCCTGGCGTACGCGACGAACCACCCCGACCGGGTACGCGGCATGATCCTCGTCGCGGTCACCATGACCCGCCGGTCCGAGGTCGACTGGCTGTACCGGGGTGCCGGCCGGTTCTTCCCCGAAGCGTGGCAGCGGTTCATCGCCCACGCCGGCCTGCCCGGCTACGCATTGCCGACCGACAGCGCGCCGCCGATCGAGCCGGTGCTGCTGCGCTACGGCCAGCTGCTCGCCGACCCGGACCCGGCGGTACGCCAGCGGGCCGCCGACGAGTGGTGCGCCTGGGAGGACGCGCTGATCTCCGAGGAGCACAACGGCAACCCGGGCGCGTACTCCGACCGGGAGCTGCGGCAGCGGATCACGATGACCCGGATCTGCGCGCACTACTTCGGCAACGGCGCGTTCCTCTACGACGGCGAGATTCTGCGCAACGTGCCGAAGCTGGCCGGGATCCCGGGGGTGCTGATCCACGGGCGTACCGACGTCAGCGGGCCGGCGATCACGCCGTGGGAGATCGCGCAGGCCTGGCCTGACGCGCGGCTGCACGTCATCGGCGACGCCGGCCACACCGGCACCGCCACGATGCGGCGCGTCCTGGCCGGCGCCGCCGACACGATGGCCCGCACGCAGCCATGCCACATCGCGCTCGATCTCGATGGTCAGACGGGGCGTTTCAGTGAATGACGTTCCAGACCTCGGTCCCCTGCCGCAGCGCATCACCGTCGACGCGGAGCAGGTACGTCAGCTCATCACCGACCAGTTTCCGCACCTGGCGAACCTCCCGATTGAGCCGGTGGCCAACGGCGGCTGGGACAACTGGACCTTCCACCTCGGCCCCGACCTGCTGGTACGGCTGCCCAGCGCCGCCGAGTACGCCCTGGCGGTCGACAAGGAACATCGGTGGCTGCCGGACCTCGCCGCTCGGCTGCCGCTGCCCGTTCCCACCCCAGTGGCGAAGGGCGAGCCAACTGCGGGCTATCCGTACCCGTGGTCGATCTACCGGTGGCTCGACGGCGAGTCGGCGAGGGCGGACCGCATCGCCGACTCGATGCGATTCGCGAACGACCTGGCCGAGTTCCTGGCAGCCTTGCAGGGCGTCGACGCCGCTGGCGGCCCGCAGCCGGGTCTCCACAACTGGTTCCGGGGCGGCACCCTACGCACGTACGACCAGGAGGTTGAGCACGCGCTCGCCGAGTTGGGCGACCACGTCGACGCCGAACTGGTGCGCGAGATCTGGGCAGCGGCGATCGACGCCCGCTGGGACGGTGTCGACCGTTGGTTCCACGGAGACATCGCCCCGGGAAACCTCCTCCTTGCTGACGGACAGTTGGCGGCCGTCATCGACTTCGGGACATGCGGCGTCGGTGACCCGGCCTGCGACGTGGCGATTGCCTGGACCTTGCTGACCAGTGACAGCCGGCACGCGTTCCGCGCGCGGCTGGCGGTGGATGACGCGACGTGGGCACGCGGACGAGGCTGGGCACTCTGGAAAACCCTCGCCAGCTGCTCCAATGCCTCGGCAGATCCCGAGAAGGCAAAAGAACTCGCGAACGCGCACCGTATTCTCGCCGGAATCTGCTCCGAATTCACGGCCGACGTTGTTACCGAGACTCGCCCGTGACGGCGGCCGACGCCTGGCCCTGGCGCTCTCGCCCAGCCGACCGGTGGCCCTGCTGCAACACCACCGCCGACACCTCGCCCAGCCACGCCCGCTCCGGAGTCGTCCTGGCCCGCGTGATGACCCGCCTGGACAGCTCGGCGTCCGACACGTACGGCAGGCCCTGCTCGTGGGCGGTCTGCCGTGCGCGCAGCCCGTCGTTGAACACCACCCGGGCGCATCCGAACGCCCGGGCCAGCGCGATCTGCTGGCCGGGTGTCGGGTAGACCCGGAACTGGTAC